>Ga0068877_10004752_pt1 | contig 10521 bp, 9 predicted proteins | sample NOAtaG_FD_66437 | JGI IMG/M metagenome (GOLD analysis project Ga0068877, IMG submission 66437) | Freshwater lake microbial communities from Lake Erie, under a cyanobacterial bloom - NOAA_Erie_Diel6S_1000h metaG | ecosystem: Environmental > Aquatic > Freshwater > Lake | place: USA: Ohio, Lake... | reverse complement strand
AGGGCCCCTTGTCGTCTGCGTCTTGACTCACCCATCGGGTGAGTCTGCCAAACCTGCTGTTCACCGCGCCAGTGCTGGCTCGCGGCCGAGTTCAGGTCGCGAAACTGCGGTTTCTAGGATCAGATGCAGCCGAGGTCTGGGCACCAGGGTGGCCGGGCGCTGCATGAACTCCAGCGGCGACATGACCAGGTGCGTGGTCCCGTCGCGCCAGGCTGTCTTGAGCTTGAGCACCACCTGCCCGGCGGTGTTGGTCTGCACGCGTTCGTTGGCCAGGGCCGGCCGGGTGATGTCGCGGCACCGCTGTTCCAGCCGCCTGCGGTCGTGCGCTTCGACCTGAACCGCAGCGTGCAGGCTGAACCCATCGATGTCAGCGCACAGGGGCTGTCCAGCCGTACCCTCGCGGGGCATCGCGCCCCTGAGCGTCAGCACCTTCTGGCCGGCACGCGGTCCGAAGGCGATGCGATCGCAGCGCAAGCTGCGTGGGGCCGATCGCCACGGCCGCCCCACGGCGCGGCGCTCGTTCGTGCTATGTTCAAAATGAGTGGAGCGTGGAGGGCTCATGAATTACGAACACTTCGTCGTCGCCGCCGCGCGCGTCGTCGAATATGTCGGGGTCGTCGTGCTGCTGCTTGGCGCCCTGCTGGCCGCGGGAGCCTTCGCCAGGCGTCTGCTGGGCCGCGTCGATTTCCACGATGCCTACCACTCCTTGCGGGCCGATCTGGGTCGCGCCATTCTGCTCGGGCTGGAACTGCTGGTGATCGCCGACATCATTGGCACCGTCGCCGTCGAACCCACCTTGCAGAACCTGGGTGTGCTGGCCGTGATCGTGGCGATCCGGACCGTGTTGAGCTTCGCCCTCGAGCTGGAAGTGAGCGGACGCTGGCCGTGGCAGCGCGCCCAGGCCGGCGCCGTGCGCTGACCTCGCTCGGCCGCCGCGTCCTCGCGGCTACTTGGCTACTTGCCTTCGAGCGTGTTGACGGGTTCCCAGTCCGGGCCCGGCGGCGACTCGGCCAGGGCCCGTGCTCGGGCCTCGAACATCGCCGCCGGCGCGTCGCTGACGGCGATGCGGGCAAAGCAGCTCTGTGCCTCGACGAAGTCGCGCGCTCGCCAGGCCGCCAGTCCGGCCGCGTAGGCCTCGGCCGCGGCGCGCTGGGACGGCGTGCGGCCACCGGCCTCGGCCTCGGGCTCGAACACCTTCACCGGTTGCTGGCGTCCCTTGACGCGGATGGCATCGATCTCGCGCCATTCGAAGCGCGCTCCCGTCAGCGCCACGGTGGCTTCGGCCACGAGGATCGAGGTGCCGAAGTACTTGCTGGCCCCCTCCAGGCGCGACGCCAGGTTGACCGCATCGCTCATCGCCGTGTAGTTGAGACGCTGGCGCGAGCCGATGTTGCCCACCAGCGCCGACCCCGAGTTCAGACCGATGCGGTGGGCGATGCGACGGCCGCCGAAGGCCTGGCCCTCGAGGTTCAGCTCGGCGAGCCGGTCGCGGCAGCGCAGCGCCGCCTTCACCGCGTGCTGCGCATGGTCGGCGTCGTCCAGCGGGGCGCCGAAGACGGCGACGATCGAGTCGCCGACGTACTTGTCGACGTAGCCGCCTTCGGACTCGATGATCTCGCTCATCTCCGACAGGTAGCGGTTCATCAGCCGCACCAGGGGCTGCGGCTGCATCGTCTCGGAGAAGCTGGAAAAGCCCACGATGTCGGAGAAGAACATCGTCACCTCGCGCATCTCGCCGCCCAGCGCGGGCGGGCTGTGGGACTCCAGCATGCGGTCGATCAGGCGTGGCGACAGGTACAGCGCGAAGCTCTTGTGCAGCAGCCGCTCTTCGCGATCGACGACGGCGAAGCGGTAGCCGATGGTGGCCACGGCCGCGGAGGCGGCGGCCAGCAGCGGCTCCACCAGCGGCAAGGCCAGCGCCTCGCGGAAGGCCAGCAGCGCCAGGCCCGCGTAGAGCAGCAGCGCGCCGGCGAGCAGCGGCAATGCGGCCATCAGCTTGAAGCGCAGCACCGCCAGGGCCGCGAGGGCCGCCATGCCCAGGGCCACGGACAGCATGGCCACGCGGCTCCACTCGGTGACGGTCTGCCCGCGCAGCAGGTTGTCCACGGCCGTCGCATGCAGGTACACGCCGGCCATCGTGCGGCGCTTGATCTGGCCCGGCGCGGCGGGCAGCGGCAGCGCGCAGCGGGGCGCCCGTGCGCCTTCGAGCCCCGTGATGAAGCGCTTGGTCGACTCGCGGCGGTCCTCGGCGTCCAGCAGGGTGCCGAACAGCACCACCTTGCCGGCGAAATGGCGGCGGAAGTAGTCGACCTCGCCGCGTTCGGCGCAGGCACGCAGGTCGGCCAGCGAGTAGGTCGGCACGTCGTCGGCGCCACCCTCCATGTTCAGCGTCATCGTGCGCGGCACGACGGCGTTGACGTGCTGGCCGGCCAGCGTCAGGCTGCCATCGGCTTCGAATCCAGGCCTCGTGCCGCGTGCCCGCGCGGCCAGTTCGACCGCCATCGAAGGCACGATGCCCTGGGCGGTGACAAAGCCGGTCGGCAGGCGCCGCACCACGCCGTCGGCGTCGGTGTAGGCGTTGAGCACGCGGATGTTGTCCTCGCCGACGGCGATGCGCTGACCGGCCGCCGGGCGGACCGGTTCATCGCGCAGCTGCACCTCGCCCAACACCAGCCGGCCCGTGCTGGCGCCGGCGCGCAGCGCACGCAGGAAGTCGCGGTCGAAGCCGCGCAGATGGCTTCCCAGCGAGCCCTCGCCGAAGGGCAGGGCCGACTCCTCGATCGACGACGGAAAGACGAGGTCGAAGCCGACCACGGTGGCGCCGCCGTCGAGCACGGCTCCCAGCACGCGGCCGATCTCGCGTGTCCAGGTCACCGTCGGCGAGCCCTTGAACGGCAGCGTCGCGTAGCTGTCCTCGTCGATGGCGACCACCACGGTCGAGGCCGGGCCGAGCGCGGGCCGCGGGCCGAAAACCTGCCAGCGCAGGGTCGTCAAGACGTCGAGCGACAGACCTCGCAGGGGGTCCAGTGCGGGCAGCGCAGGCCACAGCCCGCAGACGGCGGCGACGACGGCCGCCGCCAGCAGGTCACGGCGGCGCGCCCGGGCCATGACTGCGCGCGGCGCTGTCTACTCGAAGCGCAGCAGCCGCCCCAGCAGCGCGGCCGGGCTCGCGGGCGGATCGGCGTCGATCACGAACTCCAGGCTGCGCTCCCCGAGCGTGGCCCGGTAGGTGGCCCCCGGGGACAGCGTCACCTGGGCCAGGGCCAGGTCGAAGAAGCGCCCGCGCAGCAGAGCCGGGCCGTCGAGCTTGAGCTCGAGGCGCTCGCCCGTGCGGTCGATGCGTTCGACGCGAAGCAGGCCGCGCTGCGTGCCCACGTCGAACAGGGGTGACAGGCTCTGCACCCGCAGGGCCGACGCCGGCGACGCAGGTGGCTTCTGCCCCGGGGGCGTGAAGCTGCGGTAGACGGTGGCCGCGCTCTGCGTGGCTTCGCGGGCACCGAGCTGGGGCCGCTGCGTCGCGCACGCCACCTTGACGCGTTCGACCTTGCCTTGCCAGACCTGGCTCTGGTCTTCACCGATGGTGACGGTGCCGCCGCTGATGGTCTCGCGCCAGCAGGACTTCATGTAGCTGAGCACCAGCCCCTGGCCGGCACGGAGCTCGATGACGCGGCCCGCGGCCACGTAGTCCATGAACTCGACACCATCGACGCGCCCGCGCACGTCCTCGACGACCGCCACCGGGCCTTGTGCCAGCACCGTCCCGCTCGCGCCCGCCAGGACCAGCGCCAGCTGTCCTGTCAGCAGCCAATGTCGCATCTGTGCACCTCCGCGTCGGGTGAACCACCCGATGAACACGATAGGCGCTTCGATGACGAGGTGGCTGATCTGGATCAACGGCCGGTGGCGGCACTCGTGTCAGATTGCACCGGTCATGTTCGAGTCCGCCAATCTCAAGCACCGCGTCGGCAAGGCCGAGTTCGAACGCGAGCAGTCGACGCTGCGCGCGGCCCTGCTGGATGCCCAGTACGACCTGCACCAGGCGGGCAAGTTTCCGGTGCTGATCCTGATCGCCGGCGTGGAAGGGGCGGGCAAGGGCGAGACGGTCAACCTGCTCAACGAGTGGATGGATCCGCGGCGCATCCAGACCAGCGCCTTCGGCCTGCCCTCCGACGAAGAGAGCGAGCGCCCGCCGCATTGGCGCTTCTGGCGCGCGCTGCCACCCAAGGGGCGCATCGGCATCTTCTTCGGCGCCTGGCACACGCTGCCGATCGTGCAGCGTGTGCTCGGGCAGATCGAGGAGGGCGAGTTCTCGCGCAGCATCGGCGAGATCCAGCGCCTGGAGCGCATGTTGTGCGACGAGGGCGTGCTGCTGCTCAAGTACTGGTTCCACCTCTCGAAGGAGCAGCAGAAGCGGCGCCTGAAGTCGCTGGAGAAGGACCCCCGCACCCGTTGGCGCGTCACCGACACCGAGTGGGACTACTTCAAGCGCTACGACCGCTTCGTCGAGGTCTGCGATCCCTTCCTGCGCCAGACCTCGACCGCCGAGGCGCCGTGGATCGTCGTGCCCGGCGCCGACGCCCGCTACCGCGCGCTGACGGTCGGACGCCACCTGCTGGCGGCGCTGCGCGAGCGGCTGGACACGCCGCCTGCGCCCACGCCCGACAAGTCGCCACCCTTGCCTGCGCCCAGCGACAAGCTCAACGTCCTGAGCGCGCTGCAGCTCGACCAGCCGATGACGCGGTCCCGCTACGAGAAGGAGCTCGAGAAGTGGCAGGGTCGCCTGAGCCTGGCGGCACGCGACCCGCGTTTCCGCTCGCTCGCGGTGGTGGGGGTCTTCGAAGGCAACGACGGTGCCGGCAAGGGCGGGGCGATCCGCCGCGTCACGGCCGCACTTGACGCCCGCCACTACGACAACGTCCCCGTGGCGGCGCCGACCGAGGAGGAACGGGCCCAGCCCTACCTCTGGCGCTTCTGGCGCCGCCTGCCGCGCCGCGGCCGCTTCACCTTCTTCGACCGCTCCTGGTACGGCCGCGTGCTGGTGGAGCGGGTCGAGGGCTTCTGCGGCGAAGCCGACTGGATGCGGGCCTACGGGGAGATCAACGACTTCGAGGCCTCGCTGGTGCGCCACGATGTCGTGCTCGTCAAGTTCTGGCTCGCCGTGACCAAGGACGAGCAGTTCAGGCGCTTCAAGGCGCGCGAGGAAGTCGCGTTCAAGCGCTTCAAGATCACCGACGAGGACTGGCGCAATCGTGAGAAATGGGACGCCTACGAGTCGGCGGTGTGCGACATGGTCGACCGCAGTTCCACGGTCGGTGCGCCCTGGACCCTGGTCGAGGCCAACAACAAGTACCACGCGCGCATCAAGGTGCTGAAGACGCTGTGCGAGGCTGTCGAGAAGGCGCTGCAGCAGCGGTCCGGCCGTGGGCACAAACGCGGCGGGCGAGGCCGGCATGACAAGAAGGCTTCCTGAGCCCGGGCGCCGCGCGCCACGGCGCAGCCCATGCAAGACCTGAGCGCGGCGTTCTGGCGCGCCGAGACGCCTTACCTGCTCGGTGGCGCGCTGCTGCTGGCCTTGCTGCTGCTGCAGGCCCTGAAGGACGACCGCGCCACCATCGCGCGCACGCTGCTGCTGTTCGGCGCGCTGCTGCTGCTCGACCTGCTTCAGGCCGGCCTGGCCCGGTCCGCACCTTGGGGCCTGGCGCGCGGACTGCTGCTGCTCGTGCAACTGGGCTACCTGCTCGTTCTCTTCAGGCTGATCTGTCTGGCGCTGTTCAGGTGGCTGCTGCCGGCCCTGCGCCGGCCGCTGCCACGCATCGTGGAAGACGTGGTGCTCATCAGCGGCTACCTGCTCCTGGGCATGGTCAGCCTGTCCCGGGCCGGGGTCGAACTGAACAGTCTCGTCGCCACCTCGGCCGTCGTGACTGCGGTGATCGCCTTCGCGATGCAGGACACGCTGGGCAACATCCTCGGCGGCCTGGCACTGCAGGGCGACAACTCGCTCAAGATCGGCAGCTGGGTCAAGCTCGACGACGTCACCGGCCGTGTTGTCGAGATCCACTGGCGCTACACCGCCATCCTCACCCGCAACGGTGAACGGGTCGTGGTGCCCAACGCGGTGCTGATGAAGAACAAGTTCATCGTCATCGACCCGCGCGAGGACGGTGCCGCGAGCTGGCGCCGCTGGATCTGGTTCCACATCGACTACGCCGTGCCGCCCTCGCGCGTCATCGCGGCGGCGGAACACGCGGTGATCGACGCCGACATCGGCAACGTGGCGCGCGAGCCGGCGCCTTCGTGCGTGGCGGCCGACTTCACGCCGGGCGCGCTGCGCTACGCGCTGCGCTACTGGTTGATCGATCCGCGCGACGACGATCCGACCGATTCGGCCGTGCGCGCCCACCTGCTGGCGGCCGTGCAGCGCCAGGGCTGGCGCATCGCGCTGCCCGACCAGGTGGTGCACCAGGTGATCGAGGGCGAGTCCCATCGCGAAGCCGTCCGGCAGCAGGAGCTGGCACAGCGCCTGAAGGCGCTGGCCGGAGTCGACCTGTTCAGCGGCCTCAGTGCCGACGAACACCGCCAGCTGGCCGAGCGCTTGCGGCCGACCCCGTTTGCCAGCGGCGACGTGATGACGCGCCAGGGCGCGCAGGCGCACTGGCTCTACATCATCGCCAGCGGCCAGGCCGATGTCTGGTGGGAGGCGCCAGACGGTGAACGCCGCCGCGTCGCGACGCTGTCCTCGGGCAGTGTGTTCGGCGAGATGGGCCTGATGACCGGCGAGCCGCGCTCGGCCACCGTGGTGGCGCGTGGCGACGTCGATTGTTATCGGCTCGACAAGGCCGGCTTCGAAGTCGTGTTGCACCAGCGGCACGAGATCGCCGAGCACATGGCCCGCGTGCTGGCGCAGCGGCTGCAGTTCAACGCGACGCTGCGCGACGACTACCTGAAGGAAGTCCGCGAACCGCCGCCGCAGGATGCGGACATCCTCGGGCGCATGCGCCGCTTCTTCGGGCTCGACGAGCCGGCGCCGCGCTGAGCCGGGGGCGCCGACGGGTTCGGCGCGAGCCCGAGTCTCATCCGCCCAGGTAGTCGATCAACCCACGCAGCGTGAACAGCCGCCGCGTGTCCGCTTCCGGGATCTTGCGGCCCGTGCGTTCGCCCAGCGCGATGACGAGGTTCAGAAAGTCCATCGAGTCCAGGTCCAGCGCCTCGCGCAGGTCTTCCTCGTTGCCGACGCTGGCCAGATCGGCCTCGGGGGCGATGCCGGCCATGACTTCGGCGGCCAGCGTGCGGATCTCATGGTCGGTCATCGCGGGGACTCCGTTCACAGGTTGTCGGGTGACTGCAAGGCACGCTGAATGGCGGACAGCAACTGGCCACCCAGATGCCCGTCGCTGGCGCGGTGGTCGGCCGCCAGCGTGACCGAGACTTGCGCGCGCGCGACGACGCGGCCGTCGACGACGGCGGGCCGCTCGACGACGCGGCCGAAGCCGACGATCGCCACCTGCGGCGGGTAGATCACCCCGTACACACTCTCGGCACCCCGGTCCCCAAGGCTGGTGACGGTGACCGTCGGATCCGTGAGCTCGGAGCTGCGCAGGCCGCCGGCCCGGGCGCGCTGCACCAAGTCGCGCAGCGCCGTCATCAGCGCCGGCAGCGGCTGGCGGTCGGCGTCGCGGATCGCCGGCGCGATCAGCCCGCCACCCCGCAGCGCGATCGCCCAGCCCACGTGCACCCCGGCACCAGGGCGGAAGGCGCCGTTCTCGAAGAAGCCGTTGAGTTGCGGCACCTGCGCCAGCGCCAGCGCGCTCGCCTTCAGCAGCAACAGCGCCGGCAGCAGGCGGTCGACCGGATCGCGCGTGGCGTTGTAGGCCTCCAGCCAGGCGCTGGCGTTGGCGAAGTCGATCGTGTCGCCGAGGTAGTAGTGCGGGATCTCGCGCTTGGACCGGCCCATTGCGGCGGCGATGGCCAGGCGCATCTGGGCCGGGTCGAACCCCCCGCGCGCGGGGCGGCTGGCCTGGGGCTGCGCGGCGGCGCGTTCGACGTCCACCAGCGTGACGGCCCCGTCGGGGCCGGTGCCTGCCAGCGCGTCGGCGTCGAGCCGCAGTTCGTCGGCGCGCCGGCGCGCCGCCGGGGTCACGCGCACGCGCGCCCCCGCCGCTCGGGACGACGGTGGTGGTGTCGGCGCGGCCGGTGAGGTGGACAGGGCGGCCGCCGGCGCGGCCGGCGCAGGCGCTGGCGGCACCGCGGCGGCCGTGGCAGGCTCGGCGCGGGCGCCCGCCTCGCCGGCCGTTCGCACCCGCGCCAGCACGGCGCCCACCTCGAGCGCCTCGTTCAACGGCGCCAGATCGCCGATCTCGCCTTCGAGAAAACACTCGACGTCGATCGCGCCCTTGTGCGTCTCGACGACCGCGACCACGTCGCCCGGCTTGACCCGATCGCCGGCCTTGACGTTCCACTGCACGACCTTGCCGGTCTCCATGTCGGCGCCCAGCGCGGGCATCGTGAAGTCGGCCATCGTCAGGCGCTCCGCCGGGCTGGCAGCAACGAACGGGCGGCAGCGACGATGTCGTCCACCCGCGGCAGCGCCGCCTCTTCCAGGTGCGCGGCATACGGCACCGGCACCTCGCGGCTGCAGACGCGGCGCACCGGCGCATCGAGCTCGTACAGCGCGTCCTCGGCCAGCCGGGCCGCGATCTCGGCCGAGATCGAGCCGCTCTTCCAGCCCTCGTCGACGATGACGACGCGCCGCGTGCGCGTGACCGACGCGATGACGGTCGGCATGTCCAGCGGCCGCAGCACGCGCAGGTCGATGACCTCGGCGTCGATGCCGTCCTTGGCCAGCGCATCGGCCGCGGCCAGGCACTTGGGCAGGCTGTTGCCATAGGTCACCAGCGTCAGGTCACGGCCGGCGCGGCGGACCTTCGCGTGTTCGAGGTCCACCGCGGTCACGGCCGGGTCGAGCTCGCCCTCGCTGTTGTACAGCACGATGTGCTCGAACAGCAGCACCGGGTTCGGGTCGGCCAGTGCGGCGGCGAGCATGAAGCGCGCGTCCTCCACCGTGCCCGGCACCAGCACCTTCAGCCCCGGGATGTGCCCGTACCAGCCCTCCAGGCTGTGCGAGTGCTGGGCCGCCAGCTGACGCCCGCCGCCGGTGGCCATGCGGATGACCAGCGGCACCGCGAACTGGCCGCCGGTCATGTGCGGCAGCGTGGCCGCGTTGTTCATGATCTGGTCCAGCGCCAGCAGGCTGAAGTTGCAGGTCATGATCTCGACGATGGGCCGCAGGCCGGCGAGCGCGGCACCGATGCCGATGCCGGTGAAGCCATTCTCGGCCAGCGGCGTGTCGATGATGCGCTGGGGCCCGAACTCCTCCAGCAAGCCCTTGGTCACCGCGTAGCAGCCGCCGTACTTGCCGACGTCCTCGCCCATCAGGAAGCAGCGCGGGTCGGCGATCAGCGCGTCGCGGATGGCCTGGCGGCAGGCCTCGCGGTAGGTGATGCGCAGCGGGGCCGTCATGTCCGCACTCCCGGCGCCTGCTCCTGCACAACGCTGTCCATCAGCACGAAGCGCTCCAAGTCCTGCACCGGTTCCAGCGTGCCGGCCTCGGCGAAGGCCACCGCGCCGGCGATCTCCGCGGCCACCTCGGCTTCGATGGCGACGGCCTCGGTGTCCGCCAACTGGTGATTCGCCACCATCCAGGCCTTCAGCCGCTCGATCGGGTCCAGCGGCTTCCAGCCCTCGACCTCGCCGCGGGTGCGGTAGGCCTGGGTGTCGAACATCGAGTGGGCGCGGAAGCGGTAGGTGCGTGCTTCCAGGAAAAACGGCCCGGCGCCAGAGCGGATGTGCTCGACCGCCCGCCGTGCCGCGGCTTCCATCAGCACCGGGTCCATGCCGTCCACTCGTTCGGCCGGCATGCGGTAGGCGCGTGCTTTGCGCCAGATCTCGGTCTCGACCTCGCTGTCTTCGAGCGGCACGCCCATGGCATACAGGTTGTTCTCGCAGACGAACAGCACCGGCAGTTTCCACAGCTCGGCCAGGTTCATCGTCTCGTGGAACACGCCTTCGCCGACCGCGCCTTCGCCGAAGAAGCAGGCCGTCACCGCGCCGCGGCCGAGCCGCTGGTCGGCCATCGCGATGCCGGCGGCCAGCGGCAGCCCGCCGCCGACGATGGCGTTGCCGCCGAACAGGCGCCGCTTCGCATCGAACAGGTGCATCGAGCCACCGCGGCCACGGCAGCAACCCTCGAGCTTGCCCATCATCTCGGCCAGCAGCGGCGCCATCGGCACGCCGTGTGCCAGCGCCTGGCCGTGTTCGCGGTAGGTGGCGACGACGGCATCGCGCGCCGGGTCCAGCGCGCTGCACACGCCGACGGCCACCGCCTCCTCGCCGTCGTACAGGTGGAGGAAGCCGCGGATCTTCTGCGCCTGGTACAGCTCCACGCACTTGGCCTCGAAGCGGCGGATGCGCAGCATCTGCCGCCACAGGTGGTGCAGGTGGGCGCGGTCGAGGTGGATCTTCTCG
>Ga0068877_10004742_pt1 | contig 10534 bp, 6 predicted proteins | sample NOAtaG_FD_66437 | JGI IMG/M metagenome (GOLD analysis project Ga0068877, IMG submission 66437) | Freshwater lake microbial communities from Lake Erie, under a cyanobacterial bloom - NOAA_Erie_Diel6S_1000h metaG | ecosystem: Environmental > Aquatic > Freshwater > Lake | place: USA: Ohio, Lake... | reverse complement strand
GCAGCCCTGACCACAGCACCTGGACTGCACTATCCTTCCACCAGTGCCCCAACTGCCCGTTGCCGGCCGGAGAGCAAGCATCCTGTCCGCTGGCCGTTCAGCTCGCGCCGATCGTGGACCTTGCCGGCGGACGCACATCGCAGGAAGAGGTGAAGGTTGAGGTTAGCTCACCGGAACGCACGTATTCCAGGACAACCTCGCTTCAGGGAGCCGTTGGGTCGCTGATGGGATTGTTATGCGCGACAAGCGATTGTCCGCATATGTCTTTTCTTTCAAGCCTTGCCCGCTTCCACCTGCCTTTTGCCAATGAAAAGGAGACCATCTACCGCGTTCTCGGCAATTACCTGGTGCAGCAACTGCTTCTGCAGGAAGAAGGCGAGACGCCAGACTGGGAGATTCATGAACTCAGGAGGCTGTATGAAGAAGTAGGCACCGTAAACCGGCACATGGCCAACCGCCTGCGAGCGGCGAGCGACCGGGATGCGGCGGTGAATGCCCTGGTCATCCTCGATTCGCTTGCCCGGGCATTGCGATTTACCATTGATGAGGACTTCAGGAACCTGAAGACCCTGCTGGGGGACGCTACAGACGAAAGCCTGTAATCAGTTCAATACCGGATCAACCGGGCTCTGCGCAGCAGCATGACCACCTACTTCGAGAATCCTTCAATCAGGATAGACAGGATGTCCTGAGCCGCCTTGCTGATGCGTGTACCAGGACCGAAAACACCCACGCAGCCCGACTGGAACAGAAAGGAATAGTCCCGTTCCGGAATCACACCACCAGCCACAACGAGAATATCCTCGCGCCCCAGCATTCTAAGCTCTTCAATCAACTGCGGTATGAGGGTCTTGTGTCCGGCAGCAAGCGATGACGCCCCGAGCACGTGGACATCATTCTCAACGGCTTGCCGGGCGGCCTCCCCGGGCGTCTGAAACAGCGGACCAATATCCACGTCGAAACCTATATCCGCAAATGATGTCGCAATGACCTTAGCTCCGCGGTCATGACCATCCTGCCCCATCTTAGCCACCATGATACGTGGCCGACGACCTGACAGCACGGCAAACTGGTCGGCCATTTCCCTCGCCTTCCGGAAGTCTGAGTCCATATGGCTTTCACTTGAGTAAATTCCTGATACCGAACGAATATTCGCTGTATAGCGTCCAAACACTTCCTCCATCGCCTGGGAGATTTCCCCCAGTGTAGCGCGCTGTTGTGCCGCCTCAATGGCCTTTTCGAGCAGATTTCCTGAGCTATCCCGGGCGGCCTGAGTGAGTGCAGCGAGGGCTGCACGACAAGCCGCTTCATTCCTTCCTGCGCGCACGGCAGCAAGACGCCTGATCTGGGATTCGCGCACTGCAGCATTGTCAACCTCAAGAATCTCCACCTCTTCATCCTCCTCCTCCACCTCATAGAGATTCACGCCGATGATGAGGTCTTTGCCACTGTCAATCCTGGCCTGCTTGCGAGCCGCGGCCTCTTCGATCCTGAGTTTGGGAAGTCCTGCTTCTATAGCTTTCGTCATCCCCCCCATTTGCTCAATTTCTACGATGAGCTTCCACGCCCTTCGGGCGATGTCCTCCGTGCGTTGCTCGACTTCATGGGATCCCCCCCAGGGATCTACCACAGCCGTAATCCCTGTTTCCTCCTGAAGGTAAAGCTGAGTATTGCGGGCGATGCGCGCGCTGAAATCGGTAGGAAGAGCAATGGCTTCATCCAGCGCATTGGTGTGAAGTGACTGTGTACCGCCGAGTGCAGCGGCCATAGCCTCGATGCATGTCCGGGCTACATTATTGAACGGATCCTGCCGGGTAAGACTCCATCCGCTCGTTTGGCAATGGGTGCGCAGAGCAAGCGATTTGGGATTGGAGGGAATAAATGGCTGAAGCAACCGGGACCACAACAACCGGGCTGCGCGCATCTTGGCAATTTCCGTGATATGGTCCATACCGATGGCCCAGAAGAAGGAAAGCCGCGGGGCGAATTCATCCACACTCATACCCGCCCGGATTCCCGCACGCACATATTCCAGCCCATCCGCCAGCGTATAAGCCAGCTCGAGCTCGGGAGTAGCGCCAGCCTCTTGCATGTGATAGCCCGATATTGAGATAGGATTGAACCGGGGCATGTGCTGAGCGCAATAGGAGAAGATATCGCTCACCATACGCATGCTGGGACCCGGGGGATAGATATACGTATTGCGCACCATGAACTCCTTCAGAATATCATTCTGAATGGTGCCGCTCAGTTGGCCGGGATCAACACCTTGCTCGGCGGCCGCTACAATATAAAAGGCCATGACCGGAATAACAGCACCGTTCATGGTCATGGACACAGACATCTGGTCCAGTGGAATCTGGTCGAAGAGGATTTTCATATCCTCCACCGTATCTATAGCCACTCCGGCCTTGCCTACATCGCCTACCACCCGCGGATGGTCGCTGTCATAACCCCGGTGCGTAGCGAGATCAAAAGCCACCGACAACCCCTTTTGTCCGGCAGCCAGATTGCGCCGGTAAAAGGCGTTGGACTCTTCCGCTGTGCTGAAACCAGCATATTGGCGGATAGTCCATGGTCGAATAGTGTACATGCTGGCATACGGTCCCCGGAGGTAGGGTGGTGCTCCGGCAGGCATGGCGGACAGCAGATGCTTCGAAGCGGCTTCCGGAGCACCCAGAGGCAATTCTCGATCAAATGTCTTCCTCATCCCTTTGGCTGGTATTTGTTTTGACCAATCACCACCCGCTTGCCCGATTCCACTTCGGCCGCAATACGGCTGCCCCTCTCCCTCACCTCGTTCCGGAGTTCAGATGAGCAGTATGCCAGACCGCCACGGTCTTCTATAGCTATAAAATCCGCCCATGCTGACTGAGCCAATTGGGCACACAAAGACTCAAGGTACCATGAACCAGCTGCGGGATCCACGACTTCGTGAAGTCTTGCCTCTTCGCGCAGGATGTGGTGAATATTGCGCGCCCAGCGCCTTGCGGCTGCTGAAGGCTCCTGGAGTTCGGGGGCGGGGAGCGAGAGCGCATTGACCCCACCAAGCAGGGCGCTCATGGCCTCCGTAGTCAGCCGAAGAAGATTCGTGTGGTGATCGGCCGCTGAGAGTGACCGGCGGGTAGCTGTTGCGGTCAGCCAGGCGTGGGATGAGCACTCCGCCTCTGGAGCATACGAGCGTATGATGCGCATCCAGAGGTAGCGCATCGCCCGGTAGCGCGCGATTTCCGTGAAATACTCCTGCGATGTTCCCAATGAAAAGGCGATCCATCCCGAGGCATCATCCGCTGTAAATCCGGATTGTGTGAGTCGGTGCAGGGCCTCGTGCCCCAGGGCCAGCGCTACCGCCATTTCGCGGGCCGCAGCTGCACCTTCTTCTCGCCATGATAGCCCATCTGCCGGCACGAGCCGAAAACGGGCAAAGTCCCGGTACCGGGTCACCACCTCCGTCAGAAGTAAGGCATCATCCAGCCAGGGATAATGAATACTCCCGCGTATCTCGCCGGGGTGATAGGATGCTGCAGACAGGTAATCCCGAAAGGCATCCATGCCAGGCATCGGATTTCCTGCGAAGGTCAAATGGATCGAGATGATGGGCAGAATCACTCCTTCGAGAGCGGTCTGGAAATCTTCGGGACTCCAGCCATCGGCCTGAATACCCAGGCCATTTGCTCCGCCCTCCAGCGCCTGCATGGCCAGCCTGTTGGTATCGGCCGGAGAGGCTTTTATATCCACTCGCACTTCCCATTCCGATGCAGGCGTTCGGAATAAATATTTCCGATCAGATTCGGCAACGGCCAGCACAGGGCCGTGGTGATCATGCGTATAAACGGGCTCTGTGGAGAGGTCTTCTGCGTTAGTCCGCAGCAACCCATCGAAGGGCTTTCCGCCCAATTCCTTCAGGACCTGCTTCTTCCATGATTCATAGCCGGACATTGGAAATCCGGTGAAAGAAAGCTCTTGCTCCATTCCCCAAACATACAGCGGCGGGGACTAACGGACCACGACGATGAATCCCACTTCCTCGACTTTCTCAGGATCGCACTCCCCGCGGTAGATGATCTGGTAGGTGTACAGGCCATCAGGAACATAATGATCACCACCCTTGTAGGATCCGTCCCAATACTGTTCAAACTCCCTGGCCTCAAACACCTGCTCCCCCCATCGGCTCCACACCGTCATATGGTACTCGCTTACGCCTTCTCCTTCCGGGCGGAATACATCATTAAGTCCGTCATTGTTGGGAGTAAACGCATTAGGTATGTAAACGGTAGCATTGTAGGCCGTAACCGAGGCGGTTATATTTCCCTCCTGCACACATCCGTTCTCATCCATAAATTGGAAGCAGTATTCCCCGCCATTCTGCACCGTGATGCCCTGCTCCGTTTCACCCGTGCACCAGGAGTACCATTGCCCTCCGGCGTAAGGAATCTCCAGATACTGATTGCTGCCTTCACAGAATTTCACGGTTTCGAAGATGGGCGACTCAGGCCCTAACTCCAATTCCAGTTCGTGGGTATACTCACAATTGTTGAACGTAGCGGTGACCGAGTACATACCTGGTTCGGCAACGGCAATAGATGAAGTGGTTTCGCCGGTGGACCACAGGTAGGTTGTATTGGGGCCGGGATCCGCGGCTTCCAGCACAACGGCATCATCGTAGTAGCAGATGAACACACCCGGGGGCAGGCTCAGGTCGATCTGATCAATCAAGGTGAGCGTGGTTGAGGCCTGATCATCCGTTCCGCACACCAGATCCTGCACGGTGAGGGTGATGGTATAGTCACCCGGCTCATTGAACGCATGCGTCACGTTGACGTCTGTGCTGGTCGAGCCATCTCCAAAATTCCAGAGGTACTCGACCTCATCGCCAATGCTCTCGTTGATCCCTTCCATGGTCAGGAGAACGCACTCCTCTGTCTGGTTGACTGTAAAAGCAGCATCCACAAGCGGAGGATCGATGACCACAATGATGGATGTGGCCTCATCGGAACCTATACAATTGCCTATGCCCTCAGCAAGCAGAGTCAGCGTATACTCACCTGGCACGGTGTAAGTGTGGGATACATTGGTGCCCGTATCGGGCGCACTGCCGTCTCCATAATCCCAGGTGTATTGCGCTCCGGCATTGACATTGCTGAAGGAAATGGTAAATGGAACACACCCTTCTGTGTCGGCAGGAGGGATTACCGCTACCACCTCATTGAGTACACTTACGGTTTGCTCCACGGCTCCGTCTGAGTCACAGCCATTGTCAATGGCCGTGAGTGTCACCACATAATCACCAGGAGCATCGTAGATGTGTTCTACATGATCCGCTTCTATCACGGTACCATCCCCCATATCCCATACATAGTCGAGGAAGTCATAGCCGGTCAGATTGTTGGTTGTGACCGTCATGGTAGAGCAATCCATGAGGTAGTCAAAACTGGGGACATAATCAACCGGCGTACTGATGCTGATATCGAAAAATGAGGTGTCAGCCAAGTTGCAGCTCAGGGAGTCTGAGACAATCATGGTAACGGTGTAGACGCCCGGCTCTGTGTAGGTATGCTCCGGTTCAAACTCGGCACTGGTAGTTCCGTCGCCAAAGTCCCATGCAAACTGATCTCCCACGCTGAAATTCTGGAACTGGACCACGTAGGGAGCGCATCCACTCAGGTCAGATGCGGTGATTGCGGAGTTAACCCCACTCACATCGAAATCGATCTTGAAAACACCGATATCCCAGCCTGGGCCCTGAGTGGTGGCCCAGGCATCCGCTGTGGTCGCGAATCCGCCACCGCTGCATACAGCCTGATACACTGTTCCGTTCTTATCGAAGCGGCTTGTACCACCATCCACGTGGCCACCTGTATAAAAAGTACCATATTCCAGATCGGCCAGGTTCTCCGTCAGCACGGCGAGGTAGAAACCGCCTTCAGCGTAGAGAGCGTCTGGCGTTATTGGCAGATTACCACCTGCCTGGTATGATGAAATATAGATATTATCGCAGTGGTCCACCAGAAAAGCGTCGGGGATAAAGTCGTACCCTCCCCATTGATTGGCCCCTGCACCCAGAACCGTGGAGAGCATGATCTCCGAAAGTTCGGCGTTGAACTTGGTAACAAACTGCTTGCTGCCTGGATTGGAATACACCGGGCCGACAATTGGAAAGTCGCCTCCATGACCGTATACAAATACATTCTCATCGCTGTCAAGATCGATGAAGAAGCACTGATCCGGCTCATCAGTGCCATGGAACGTGCTTCTTTGCAAAAGTGTACCGGCTCCATTCATGCGCACTACAAATCCATCCATCGGAAGAGCTTCAAACTCACCGGTACTTCCTGCGAATGTGGTCTGAAAGGCCCCCGCTGTGGTGGGGAAGTTACCTCCGCCCGCCACTCCGGCGATATAGACCTGACCGATGGTATTGACCCGGATGCCGTAGCCCATATCGTTGCCCGAACTACCGAGATAAGTAGATACTTCAAGCGAAGTGAGTGTTGGATTTAACCGGCAATAAACAGCATCCTGGGCACCTGCGAGTGCATTTTGATACGCCCCGGCGCTAACCGGGAAATTCGCACTCTGGGTGCAGGATGCGATCAGCACTTTCCCGTTGTTATCGAGGATGATCTCGCCGCGGTATGAATCGCCGTAGTTGAAAGAAGCCGTGTTGAATCCATCATCACTCGATCCCCCGATGAAGGTGGAGCCCATGAGCTGAGTGCCGTCACTGGAAAGACGGGAGACGACAATATCACGGCCCCCATTCAGCGAACTGTCATGCGCACCCGGAGTAGTAGGAAAATCATTGGAGGATGTGTGCCCGTATGCATAGAGCTCGCCCTGATCATTGGCCCACAGGCTATGGGGAAAATCGCCATCCGACCCACCTATGTAAGAAGCCCACAGCAGGTCAGATCCCTCCGGATTCAGTTTACTCAGACCTAAGTCGGTGGCCCCTGAGAAGCTGCTGTCGAAGGCCCCGGGAGTGGTCGGGTAACCGTCGCTAAAAGAGATGCAGCCCGTGTAGATATTGCCTGCAATGTCAAACGTTGCAGTATGACCGAAGTTATTGGATCCATTGCTGCCGCTCAGTGTGGATGCTATCAGTTCTGGATCAATGACGAGTTCGCGGGACGTATCATAGCCTTCCGGAAAGGCAAACGTGACCCGGTTGCCGTGGAGCACAAATCGACAGGGGACCTCAGTAAGCACCCCCTGAATCACCTGAAAGGAAAACGGGCGATTCTCGATAAATTCACCGATGGAAGTATGGAGCACTAACTGTCCATCCCGAAGCTCCACCCCGTTCAAACCCTCCAGCTCCAGCTCAATAGCATCAGGTGAGGCGCCCGGAGCCACGCGGAAGTCGTACTTGAAGTTGCCTGAGCCCTGGTGCACATAGAGATTTATACCCGGATAGAGATTCGTGTATTCCACTGCGGTATAAGTCTGCACGTGAGAAGCCCAGCGCTGGGGGTCATTTCCGATGAAATAGTTGTAGTAATGTGGCTGCACTTGCTCGCCCGACATAGACTGCGTGGATGATCCGATGAACTTGAGATACCACGCGTGACCATGGAGTACCGGCTCTTCCTGAAAAGTCCAGGGAGCGCGGCTGTAATCATGGGCGATATCAAGATCCGAAGCCTGAAAAAAGGAGAAGGCAAACCGATTGTTTTCGAGGTAAACCATTCCCGCCCCAAGACCAGCCCGATAGCGAACCGACGGCTCCCACTGGCCCTTGTTCTCCTGATATTCCAGTGGCGGACGCTGATGCGCGAACACGGAGGAGACGGTAAGCAGAAGCCAAAAGAAAATAAACAGGAAATGCAGTCGCATCATGATCACAGGTAATTGTTACATTGAAGGACTATGAAAGGCAACAGGTGGTTGCATGGAGACCACCCTCCTTGAAATCAGGGATTTTAACGCTTTATCTGATCCCAGGTTTGCACCAGAACGCCTTGAACAGTATACACATCGCAGGTTAGCGTATAACCCGGTTCATAGGCCTTGATGAATGCAGCTTTGACCTCAATATCATAAAAATCGCATGGCAATATGACCGTATTCTTAGTCAGATCATACACGCCATAAAGGATCCCCTGATACCCTTTGTCTTTCATCACAATAGCATACCCATTGCATGGGCTGAAGATCTTCGTGATCTGATCAAACTGCGGATTTTCAGGTCCTGTCATTGTTTTGCTTGGAGATCAACCAGGAATTTCTCCCCAGGGTTCGATTATTGGACGGTGGCATAAGGCTAACACGGGCCCTCCACAAACTCAGCCGCAAGGAATTGAACTGGGAACATGTAAAGTATACGATCAAGCGCTTTGATTAAACCCGGATTATGCGGCTGGTTTCTATTGCGATCCAAAACACCTGTGAATACTCGTGCTTACTCGTTTCGGTTGCTCACCGCGGGGGTGACCACGCTTCCGCTCCCGAAACTTGCGCGAGCACTCGTCTTCTTTGACTTTTTGAGTCTCATGGACGAAACCAACCGCATAATCCGGGTTAAAACCGACTCCGCCAGCTTTCCCTCTTTGTCGTATTGACAGATGCAATGCTCTTTGAGTTTGCATCCAGCGCACGACCTATATAATGGGTTTTATTCACAAGAATCTCATTTTTCAGATTGATAATCCGGCATCATAGGCCATCCGGGATTTTCCTGATATACAAGGAAGTTGTTTTTTGGAGGCGGCACAATGGACACGCACTTTCTAGGCACGAGCAGTTGGCCATGCACATCCATCAATCCGATTTTGCCCTCTTCGCCGGGAGGAGTAATGGTAAAATCCTGCGTGAAAGCAGGGGTATAAATCGAAAGCATGATGACCATCAAGCTTGAAACTCCCCGACTCCTTGTTTTGAGGTTGATTTGTTTCAACCTCGTCCGCATGGCGTTTTTTATATTCAGTTGTTTTATATCTGGATATTGATCACTACCTCGGTTTCTTTTTTTTGGCAGGGTAGCACCCTGATCAGGTCCTCATAGGCCTCACTGCCGTGATACCCGGATTACCCTTTGCATCGAGCAAGATCAGCGTATTACAAATGGATCCGAGAACCGGGGATCGCGTATGAAGTTGTGATCTGAAAGAGTCTTCATGAAGGTGACCAGGGCGCGCTTCTCCTCCGGAGTCATGTGCATACGCAGGGGCTGACGACCCAAGGGATCAAGGGCGGACTGACTGCCCAGCGGTGTGCCCAGGGAGAAGAATCCGCCATCGGTATGCTCCCGCAACATGGTGCTGAGCTGGGGATGGGGCTGCATGCCACTGTTATAAAATTCCACCACCTCCTCCAATGTGGCAAAACGGCCATCGTGCATATAAGGAGCCGTGAACTCAATGTTGCGCAGGGTTGGAATTTTGAACCACCCATCGAGCGGATCGCCTGACTCGTGGATGCCTGCCACGCCATCGTCCTCATAATCCATGTCCAGACCAACGTTGGCCGCCTCTGACAAGCCACTCAACTCACTTCCGCCATGGCAAGCCGAGCAGGGAAACTTGAAAAAGAACAGCTGGCGTCCCAGCTCTTCTTCTTCTGTAAAATGAACAAAGCCAGTGTTTCGTCCGATATCAAACCTCGTGTTCACTGAAACCAGCGCGCGCATAAACATCTCCAGCGCATCAGATACGCGGTCTTCCGTGATGACGGAATCCCCGAATGCCTTAGCAAAGAGCGGCGCATAGTAGGGCAGATTCTTCAGCTTGGCCAGCATATAGGGCCGGGGCTCGAGCCCCATCTCAATGTGATTGGCAATGGGATCAAGCACCATGTCGGACAGCTCGGACTGACGCAGATCCCAGAAGAAGGCCTCCTGAAGACCTACATTCACAATAGGTGATGTGTTGCGGGGGGTCAGCCGGTCGAGAAACCCCTTGCTCCGCGCGGTGCGGTCAGAAAACGCGAGATGCTGAAAATGACAACTGCCACAGCTGACCCTGTTATTGATGGAGAGTTGGGTCTCGTAAAACAACACACGACCGAGCGTGGCCACGTCATTGTCAATCTCATGCCCCCCGAAGGGATCAAAAGTGATATCAATGGGCAGCGTATCATACCGGTAGGGGGATTCAGGCAATACGGGCACCCGGGCTTCGGCCGGTACTTCCTGCTTGACGCACGCCGCGAGCAGAAGCGTCAGCCATCCGAAGAAACTCACTGCTATGACCTTCTTATTGCGCATGTCCGGTCAGAAGCGCACCAGGAGAAACAGCGCAGTGGGTGGACGAAGCCGGACATAATTGCCGCCCTTGTCCACGATGCTGTTGAACTCAGGAAAATCGGAACTCCTGGTGGAGGTGGATGAACTGGTGCTGGCCAACAGCAGGTTGAGCTCGGTAGATAGCGTTACCCGGCTCGTGATATGCCACTCTGGAATAAGCGATATGCTGCCGCCTACCTCACTTCGCGATGAGGTGATATCCTGCTTAACCAGCAGGCCATCCACATCCCTGGTGACGGTATTGTAAGCGCGATCGCGGTTGGCTATGAAAAAGTCAGCGGCAAATTTGGT
>Ga0068877_10004741_pt1 | contig 10537 bp, 5 predicted proteins | sample NOAtaG_FD_66437 | JGI IMG/M metagenome (GOLD analysis project Ga0068877, IMG submission 66437) | Freshwater lake microbial communities from Lake Erie, under a cyanobacterial bloom - NOAA_Erie_Diel6S_1000h metaG | ecosystem: Environmental > Aquatic > Freshwater > Lake | place: USA: Ohio, Lake... | reverse complement strand
CACCTGCAATGAGTCCTTGCGCGGCAGCCTCTTCGTAACCCGTCGTTCCATTGAGTTGGCCTGCGAAGAAGAGCCCCTTCACTGCTTTTGTTTCTAACCACGGAGTCAGTTGATCGGGTGGACAAAAATCGTATTCGACGGCATATCCGTAGCGCATGATCTGAGCATTTTCTAAGCCTGGAATCCAACGCAACATCGCATCTTGGACATCGCGTGGCAACGAAGTGGAAATGCCGTTCACATAAACTTCGTTGGTATGTCGACCTTCGGGTTCTAGAAAGAGTTGATGGCGATCTTTGTCTGCGAAGCGAACGACTTTGTCTTCGATGGATGGACAATAACGAGGTCCGGTCGATTGGATTTGTCCGGAGTACATGGGAGCCCGATGCAGATTGGCTCGAATCAGTTCGTGGACCTTGTCGTTCGTATACGTGATCCAGCAAGGCATCTGAGGATCGGGAAGTCGGTCGGTCATGTAGGAGAACGGTTGAGGGTTGTCGTCTCCTGGTTGGATCTCAGTCTTGGAGTAATCGATCGTACGGCTGTTCAGTCGTGCGGGTGTTCCTGTTTTGAAGCGTTGGATGCGGAAGCCGAGAGAATGCAGCGAGTGACTGATGCCGGAACTAGTCCCTTCCCCCGCGCGGCCGCCTGGCGTTTTTGCCTCGCCCGTGTGCATGATGGCTTGCAGAAAGGTACCGGTTGTTAGCACGACGGCTTCCGCCGCGTAGATAGCATCCCCCCGTACACGAACGCCAATGACCTGATGTGAATCGCTCGGGTCGGTGAGTATCTCTTCTACGAGCTCTTGTCGAAGATCCAGGTTGGGAGTCTCCTCGATCACCCGTTTGATTTCAAACTGATAAGCTTTCTTGTCAGCTTGGGCACGAGGAGAATGCATAGCAGGACCTTTGCGACTATTGAGCATCCGAAATTGGATGCCTGTTTTGTCGATCGTTTGCCCCATGAGGCCACCCAACGCATCGATTTCGCGTACAATCTGCCCTTTCGCAACTCCGCCAATGGCAGGATTGCAACTCATTTGACCGACGGTATCCAAATTGCCGGTAAGCAATGCGACTTTTGCCCCTAGACGAGCAGCCGCAGCGGCCGCTTCAGTTCCGGCATGTCCGGCTCCGACAATTACGATATCGTATTGATAACGATTCATTAACAATTCCAGTTTTGACTTTCCGAGCTTGAGCTAGTTTTCGGCGAGCCAGTTTCAGCAGGCCAGGCTTAGGCGGGCTGAAAGAATGCTGACCGCAAGAATATCGTACCTTAATGGTCAGGATTTGACGAGGAAGAGAATGGAGACATCCACGTTGGCGAGGTTGAGCGGTTTCCTGCATTTTTCGACTGCAGTTGGCTTCGGTTTGTGCGTTGTTGCGTGGATTGGGGAAAGAGATCTTGCTGCTCAAGATAATTGGCCGAATTGGCGTGGTCCTCAAAACAATGGAGCATCGCTAACGGCCTCGCCTCCCACCCAATGGAATGCATCGTCCGGCATTTTGTGGAAGAGCCCAATTGATGGGGAAGGAAGCTCAACACCTATCGTTTGGGATCAACAAGTGATCCTGCTTTCAGCCTTCAAAACCGAAAAAACGGATCCAGAAAGTTCTGCTCAAGTCCAGTTTTCAATGGATTCAGAGTCACGCTTCCGTTCAAGTTCTTCGAATCCGGAACCTGAGGCACCGAAAACGCGACGAGTACCCAGTGTCGCTAGAGTCGTCGAATCGAGTGATGTGCATTCAGGAATCAGAGATATTGGCCGAGACGATCGTTCCGGCGGAAAGCGAGCTAATCCATACCCCACCAACGTCTACAAGTTTTTGGTTTCCTCGTTTGATCTTCGAACAGGTGCAAAGAACTGGCAACTACCGGTCGTAGAGGAATCACCACACGAAGGTGGACATGAAACCAATAATTTCGCATCGTGTTCTCCGGCAACAGATGGCAAGTGCATCTATGTTTTCTGGGGATCTAGAGGGATTTTTTGCTTGGATATGCAGGGAAAAATGCTGTGGAGTTCCGATCTGGGACAGAAATACACTCGACTTCAGTTCGGCGAGGGTGCTTCCGCAGCACTTCACGGCAACACGCTCATCGTCCCCTGGGATCATGAATCCGAATCTTACCTAGCCGCTCTCAATACAGAAAATGGAGACTTGAAATGGAAGACAGGTCGTTCGCCCGAGAAAACAACTTGGGCAACTCCCGTGATCGTGGAAGTCGGAGACCAAACCCAGGTCATCATGCACGGAAGAGTCGTGCGTGGCTATGATTTTCGCGACGGTTCCCTCCTATGGGAATGCGATGGACAAACCGAGAATCCGATCCCAACGCCTTTGGTTTACCAACAAAACGTTATCGTCATGTCCGGATATCGTGGTGCAGCCTGTTATTCGATTTCCCTGTCTTCCCGAGGCACTGTCAGTAGTAATTCGGATTCGATTCGATGGACTTATCCCTTCAATACTCCCTACGTTCCATCTCCTACCCTTTATCAAGATAAGATCTATTTTCTTTACGAGAACCAAGCGTTGCTTACGTGTCTTAACGCAGCCACAGGAAAACCAATATACGCCCGGAAAAAAATCGGTGAACTGTCCGATATCTATGCATCGGTCGGATCCGCGGACGGCAAGATCTACATTGTGGATCGAACAGGAACAACTGCTGTCGTAGACGCAGGCGAATCCGGAGAAGTGATTGCAACAAACCGAGTCGCGGAAGACGAGACTTTTGACGCCTCACCCGTTTTTGTCAACGATCGATTGTTGCTGCGAAGCAACAAACACCTTTATTGTATTGGCAAACCAAACTAGCTATAGATCGTTCTCATTGGGTTGACGAGGCTAGCGACATCGCATCGATAAGCCGGTGGTCAACCTGGTGGCCAAGCTAGCGTACGCCCGCCAAGTAGATGGTAGTGAATGTGATACACTGATTGCCCTCCATCCGCACCGCAATTGGTGACCACCCGATAGCCTGTCTCGTGAATGTTTAGATTGCGGGCAACTTGGCAAATAACCCATTGAAGATGACCTAGTAGTTGCAGGTCTTCTTCGGTTGCCGCGTCCAGTGATACGATTGGTTTTTTGGGAATCACCAAAACATGCACTGGCGCTTGGGGGCTCACGTCATGAAAGGCGAGGCTCAATTCATCTTCGTAAACAATCTTGGCAGGTACTTCACGTCGGATGATTTTGCTAAAAATGGTTTCAGCCATTAAGGTTCTCCAGTTAGTTTCGAAACGATTCAGGAATCATGCTGCTGATACGCCAACAATCTAGCCGCAGTTCGAACCTACGATAGGGGGATAGGCACCCACTCCCTACGCGGTTTAGAATTCAGAATACTGTAGAGAAAAGGAACAGCGCAAGGGATGCTACTGAATTCAGCGCCAACGACGGAATGTAGGCATGAATAGCTCACGGTTCCTGAAACTGGTCCTGGGACCTCTACGGCTGCTGAATTAAGTGTGCTCTCTGGCGTTTGAAAGAATGAGAAAGCTTGAATGACTGTTGATGGAGAAATGATCAAGATTGCCATGCAATTGATCCATGATTTCGACTGCGAATCTGATGGCAAGATAGAACTAGACTCGCGAGCAGTCGCTTCATTGACGGCATTGCTTGAAACCATTGCCGTTTGCGGTGAAATGGACGACATTACCTTTGATGAGATCTTCGGCGCTGTCGATCCAGTCGAGGCTGGAGTAACGGTACTGGAAATCCTCGCGAAACACGACGTCGTGAACGCGATCTCCAAAATAGTAGATTTCATTGGAGTGCATATTGACGAGGATACCGATGATGACTTTCTCTTTGACGACATACCCGATGCATTAGAGTCCTATGGAGTGGAGGGCATCGTTTCATTGCTTGAGCACGCTGTCTCCGGCGAGCATAATGAACGATCGCGTGGCGTCTTAATACAAGCCGTGAATCAATGGGGTACTCGTCAAGAGGAGATACCCGATTCAGTGAAAAAACTGATCACCCATGGTCTGGACAATGCGACGAATAATCCAATTCGTATCAACACAGATCTAATGATGCTGGTCGTTGATTGGGAACTCAAAGGATTTGACGAGTCGATCGAGAAAGCTTTTTCTAATGATCGAATCGATTGCGGCATGGCGGGTGAGTGGGAGGATGTGAGGCGAATCCTCCATGCCGAGGGCGTGGGATTTACAATGCCCGAGCGGCCTTACAACTCACTTCGCGATTTCCGAATTAGCATAGGTGTCGGTGTCTTCTCTAAAAAGTCGATCTTCCTTGACGGTGAGATTCAAGAGGAAGCAGCCAGTAAGTACCTAGATGATGCCGTTAATCAGTTCGCCAGTTCCGAAGAAGGCAGACAAATCGAAAGCGGCTACCTACACAGCTTTTTGGATATAGGTCTTACTTATCTTGGTGTCACGGTCGATGCAATGACGGTGGGAGATGTACGCGAGATTTTGCTGGACATTTTCCCACGTAAAGTCTCAATGGAAGCGAAAGAATGCGCTGCGGTGATTCATGAGTTGAGCGCATTTTGGCAGTTCCTCGATCGAGTGCACCGTTTGGAGTTGGCGAAAGAAATAGAGGCGGAGATTCGCGGAATGCTGGCCGAATTCCGAAGTGAGATGTCAAACCCAGCAAATTTCGGAATGGCAAAGTCACTTTTTATGGCAGGTCAGGCCGAGGGTTATGAAATGACGAATGAAGATGACATGCACAGATTTTTTGCAGAATACAACTCCCGCTTAGCAACATTGGATCGGTCACGGATGGGCAATCAGGGTGCGAATACGCGTATTGATTTGCCCAACGAGAGTTCTATTTCAGGTATGTCACTGAAAATGAGGAAGAAGCTACTGGAAAAGAAGAAACGCAAATAGAGGCAAATAGAGAATCTCCGTCAGATCAAATACTGGCTACTACACATTATAGCTCTTCACGAGATGGCATCTCTTCAACCCGATAATCTCAAACACTGTCCGCTAAACTTCAGATCAACTTCCTGTACCTAGGATTGCATCCCCGTTCGCTTGCTTACCCAGGCGGGCTTGCAATTTAGGTAGCTTGGATTCAAACTTGGTCATCCGAATCCTTTCTTGCTCGTTCAAAAACTACCCAAAGATCCCTCTATGCTCCGCTATGCTCTGACTGTATTCGTCAGTGCGTTTTTGCTGTTCCAAGTGCAGCCGCTTATCGGTCGTTTTATTCTACCTTGGTTTGGTGGAGGGCCGTCCATCTGGACAGGCTGCATGCTGTTCTTTCAGGCTGCCCTTCTCGCGGGCTATCTCTACGCTCACCTACTCTGTGCTCGAATATCGCTTCGTGCACAAGCATGGACGCATTTGTTCATTGTCAGCTGTTCTGTTTTGCTGCTGCCTATTGCACCCGATGAAGCGTGGAAGCCTACAGAAGAGCAAGCCCCATTGTCGCGAATACTGATGCTACTGCTAGCAACTGTCGGTGGTCCCTACTTTGTTCTCGCTTCGACTGGTCCGCTGATGCAAAAGTGGTTTAGCCAAACATCACCGGATCGATCTCCCTATCGTCTGTATGCTTTGTCGAACATCGGATCGCTGTTAGCTCTGTTGAGCTATCCGTTCGTCTTCGAACCGTGGCTTGCATTACATACGCAGGTTCTACTATGGACCGCGGTCTATCTAGCGTTCGCCGGTTTCGCTGGCTGGTGCGCTGTGGCTGTCCTGAAACACTCGAAAAATGCCGTTGTACCCGCGCAGCAGGCCGAGTTTGGGAAGCTGGTTGTGCATGCAGCCAAGCCGAGCATTGTGCAAGTATTATTATGGCTTTGCTTGTCGGCCTGTGGTTCCGCAATGCTCCTAGCAACAACGAACCAACTTTGTATCGATGTGGCTACGGTTCCCTTTCTTTGGATCTTGCCTTTAAGTATCTATCTTATTTCATTCATCATCTGCTTCGATCAGCCGAGGTGGTACGATCGCAGAGCGTTTGGATTGTTGCTGTTGGTTTGTGTTCCGCTTGCGGTCAGAGCCTTATCGTCTGGCGCCGATCTAGACCTTATCAAGCAAGTGACCATTTTTTCCGCCGCGTTATTTGCGTGTTGTATGTCGTGTCATGGTGAGTTGGTCCAATCTCGTCCGGATCCAAAGTATTTGACATTGTTCTACCTTGCGATCTCGGCAGGTGGTGTCTTGGGCGGCCTCTTTGTCGCAATTGTTGCTACCAATTTGTTTACGGGTTATTGGGAGTACCCGATCAGCCTAGTTGCTTGCTGCTTATGCACGCTGATTGCCACGTGTTATCAACGTGCCTGGGCACCCAAACCGTCGATTGCGTTTTGGACTTGGGCTGGAGGTGCTTTCGCAACGTTGATTACCGCCATCGCTCTGATCTGGGTTCCCCACCGAAAATCGCTAACAGAGATCGATGAAGTAGGGATGTTCGGAGGGCTTGGAATTCTGATATTGGGTGGGCTTGTGCTCATTGGCATGACGACAGAAAAACGATCCCCCCTTTGGACATGGTATGGCCTGGCAACATTGCCGATTGCTTGGACAATCGGATGGGGGATGGGACGAATCCCTCAATTTATGACGCCTCGCATCGCCAGTTTCATGGCAGGTGTTTCGCTTCTTGCATTCAGTGTTGCTGTGGCTGCCTTTTGGGTGCTACGACGTCGCAGTGAAGTGCTTCAATGTCAATTGATACGATTGTTCATCCTTTGTTACGCAGGAATTCTGCTTGGGCTAGCTTCGTATCAAAAGATCATCACCATACAGCAATGCATGATTCTTTTGTCGATAGGATTAGTGGCGATCGTTGCAGAGTGGACAGCCTCTCGTTTGCGTTGGACTCGAGGCTGGGCACTCGGTCTATGGTACTGGCTGCCATTGGGAGCATTGATTGGTCTGCTCGGCTATAACCTCAAGAAAGTGACCGATGCCGGCATGGTAGAGGTTGTGCACCAGTCCCGCAATTTCTACGGCGTTTTAAATATTGAGTACGATCAGGATACGATGCCGGCCCGATACGAACTGACGCATGGCCAGATTCAACACGGATGTCAATTTGATGATGAATATTGGAAGACTCAACCGACCACTTATTACGGGGAAGTCAGCGGATTAGGCTTGGCGATCCAGACAACCCGCGAACGTAAAGGGGAGTCAGGTTCTATTCGAGTCGGAATCGTCGGATTAGGAACGGGCACAATCGCAGCGTATGGAGAGGCCAAAGACAGTTTCATATTTTATGAAATCAACCCGGCCGTGCGCGATCTGTCTGGACTTTACTTTACTTACCTTCAAGATTCGGAGGCTACAACGCAGGTCAAAATTGGTGATGCAAGGATCGTGATGGAGCGTGAATTGAAAAACGGTCAACGACAGCAATTCGATGTTTTAGCGATCGATGCTTTCAGTAGCGACGCGATCCCTGTTCACTTGCTAACTGCAGAATGTGGCGAACTCTATCGACAGCATGTTGCGGAAGGAGGCATTTTAGCAATCCACATTTCGAATCGCTTTCTCGATTTAGGGCCAGTGGTGCGGGGACTTGCCGACAAACTCGATTGGCATTCCGTTCGAATCGAGAACGACGACGACATTGAGACCGGTGTCTTTAGTTCGACTTGGGTTTTGCTGACGTCCAATGCAGAGTTGGCAAATCAACTCGAAATGAGCGTTCAATTCAGCCCTTGGTCCGAGAACGCCCCAACTCTCCTTTGGACCGATGACTATTCTGGCTTATGGAGGATCCTTTCGTTCTAATTGAGGCAGTTCTGGCGCCTCGTGATTCAAGTTACAGGAAGGGAACACATTGAACAAATCGATTGAGAATATGGTACGTGAATGGATTGCACGCCAATTAGACTCACCATCGCATGAAGTACCGTTTTTTGAACATCGAAGTGACCGCCATTGATTGCTGAGTAGTCCCCTTTCTCATTCGTGCATCCGCGTATGAAAGGCAATCCATCGCTTGTACGGCGCAGAATGTGGATGTCCGATTCATACTTCACGAGCATGATTCAAGCGCTTTCGCGAGCTGACCCGGAATCGTATCGCGTCTCACAAGAAAAACTGCAAGCCTACATGATTCGTGAGTTTCGACGCTGAAGTCTGGTTCGCATAGATTCTATCTGGATAGTCGTATAAACTAACGAGCGTAGCATTGTCTCTCCCAGGCTTTGAATCACAACCTGACCTTCACTCAAGGATAGAATCATGCGATTGAGAATCGTGCCCTTGTTCATTACGGCCTGTATTCCGATGGCCGCTCTTCCGCTTCGTGCGCAAAGCTCACTGACCACCAACCCATCCATTTTTGTTTCTATGACTGAGTCGAATCCGCTGCTAGCACCAAGTTCTCTGCCTCTGCTCGCACCTGAATTCGGGAAAGTCAAGGACGAGCACTTTGCCCCCGCATTTGAAAAGGGAATCAAGGAACAGCTAGAACAAGTGCAGGTTATCGCGGATAACAAGGAACCGCCATCCTTCGAGAATACGCTGGTCGCCCTGGAAAAGACCGGCGAAACACTGCGTCGAGTACAAGCGATCTTCTTCAACCTCTCTTCATCGCATACGAATGACAAGATTCAAGAAATTGAACAAGATATTGCGCCGAAGTTAGCAGCGCACTCCGATAACATTTTGCTTAACAAAAAACTTTTCGCGCGAGTGGAATCACTGTGGGTGAAGCGTGCAGAGTTTATCGATTGGAATGAAGAGCAGCAAAGGCTACTCAAAGAGTATTACGAGTCCTTTGTCCGTGCAGGCGCGAAGTTGAACGATGCCGAGCAAGCGAAGATTCGCGAGATCAATGAGAGGCTTTCGACACTAACGACCCAGTTTCAGAACAACCTTTTGGCGCTGACCAAGGAGCGATCCGTCCTCATCGACGATATTAAGCGATTGGACGGAATGAGTGCTGCGGAAATTGCTGCGGCCGCAGAGGGTGCGACAGCCAAAGGAAGCAGAGGGAAGTATCTTTTGACGATCACCAATACGACACGTCAGCCGGTACTCACTTCGCTAAAAAATAGAGAAACACGCAAACAAGTTTGGGAAGCGTCCGCGAATCGAGGATTGGGCGAGAAAGCCGGCCTCGACAATCGGCCGCTAGTTTTGGAGCTTGCAAAGCTCCGAGCTCAACGGGCTCAGATCCTCGGCTATGCAAGCCATGCGGCCTATACGCTTGAGAACCAGATGGCGGCCAATCCAACAGCCGCGTTCAAGATGCTACAAGATCTTGTTCCCGGAGTATTGGCGAAGGCGAAAGTGGAGGCGGGTGAGATCCAATCCGCTATGCAAAAGGATGGCATTAACGATGCTGTTCAGCCATGGGATTGGGAGTACTATGCCGAAAAAGTTCGCGCCGAGAAGTACCAAGTCGACGAGAACCTCATCAAGCCCTACTTTGAGCTCAACAATGTCCTTACCAACGGTGTGTTTTACACATTTGAAAAGTTGTATGGTGTGAGCTTTCGCGAACGCAAAGATCTGCCCGTCTATCATCCCACGGTTCGCGTCTTCGACGTGGTCGGAAACGACGGTAAGCAAATCGGTCTATTCTATGCGGACTACTACCAGCGAGACTCCAAGCGTGGCGGAGCTTGGATGGATGCCTTTGTAAATCAATCTCGATTGCTCAATCAGATGCCAGTTGTGGTCAATGTGATGAACATTCCTCAGCCAGCCGAGGGAGAGCCTACGCTTCTGAGTTTGGATCACGTCATGACGATGTTTCATGAGCTCGGGCATGGAGTGCATGGTCTATTCTCATCGGTCGAATATCCGACGCTGTCAGGAACCTCCGTACCGAGAGATTATGTAGAATTTCCGTCGACTTTTCATGAGGATTGGGCGATACATCCAGAAGTGTTGGCCAACTATGCGAAGCATTACAAAACCAACGAGTCGTTGCCCCGCGAGTTGCTGCAAAAGAGCATCGTGGCTAGCAAGTTCAACAAAGGCTATGAAACGCTTGAGTATTTGTCTGCAGCACTGCTTGATTTGGGTTGGCACTCGATAGGAGCCGACGCCAAGATTGAGAGTGTAGAGGAATTCGAGAAAAAACTGCTGAAGCAATACGGAGTCGACTATGCTCCCGTTCCGCCTCGGTACAAGAGCGCATACTTTGCTCACGTCTGGGCGGGTGGCTACTCGGCGGGCTATTATGCGTATCTGTGGAGCGAAGTGCTCGCGGCTGATGCATTTTCGTACATGCGGGATCGAGGGGGATTAACGCCGGAGAATGGCAAATTGTTCCGCGATACGATTCTTTCTCGTGGCGGAACGCGAGAAGTGATGAAACAATATGTAGATTACCCAGGGAAAGAGCCGGGGGTAGATTCGTTGTTGGAACGACGCGGCTTGAAATAGTTGGGTTCTAACGAAAATCGCGGTTTTGGCGCATGATTTGCTGAAACGGTTGGTTTCGGGCTTGTTGCCTTCATGGATTTGCCACGAGGCAAAGGATTTATCACAACCCGAAGCGTGAGCGAGGGACGTACAATCCGAAAGAGTCCCTCGCTTACGCGTCGGGTTGGGATTAAA
>Ga0068877_10004739_pt1 | contig 10540 bp, 5 predicted proteins | sample NOAtaG_FD_66437 | JGI IMG/M metagenome (GOLD analysis project Ga0068877, IMG submission 66437) | Freshwater lake microbial communities from Lake Erie, under a cyanobacterial bloom - NOAA_Erie_Diel6S_1000h metaG | ecosystem: Environmental > Aquatic > Freshwater > Lake | place: USA: Ohio, Lake... | reverse complement strand
GCTTGCGAAGGCATCGACTTCGGGCCTCGTATCGGCCCGGGTCGCGGCCGTCGCCGGTCTCCCCGCGCCTGAGCCCATCCAGTACGGCCGCGACATCCGCCCGATCCTCTCCGACCGCTGCTTCCTCTGCCATGGCCCCGACCGCGCCCACCAGCAGGCGGGCCTCCGGCTCGATATCCGCGACGAGGCGATCGCGCCCCGCAAGAACGGCGCCGCGATCGTGCCGGGCAACGCCGAGGCGAGCGACCTCTGGAGACGCATCACCTCGCACGACCCGTCGAAGGTGATGCCGACGCCCGAGAGCGGCAAGCGCGCGATCACCCCCGACGAGCGTGAACTCCTCCGCCGCTGGATCGACGAGGGCGCACCCTACGAGGCCCACTGGGCCTTCACGGCGCCCGTCGCGCAGGCGGCCCCGGCGGTCCGTCACGAATCGTGGCCGCGCAACGACGTCGACCGGTTCATCCTCGCCCGGCTCGAGCGTGCGGGAATCAGCCCCGGCGCCGAGGCGACGTCCATCGACCTCGTCCGTCGCCTCTACCTCGACCTCACCGGGCTTCCCCCGACCCCTGAGGAGACCGACGCGTACCTCGCCGACACGCACCCCGATCGCTACGAGCGTCTCGTCGACCGCTTGCTGACCGAGGAGCCGTACGTCTCGCGATTCGCCGAGCGCGTCGCTGTGTCATGGCTCGACGTCGCGCGCTACGCCGACACCAGCGGCATCCACATGGACGCCGGCCGCCAGATGTGGCTCTGGCGCGATTGGGTGCTGAAGGCCTTCCGCGACAACAAGCCCTACGACCAGTTCATCGTCGAGCAGGTCGGAGGCGACCTGATTCCCTCGCCGTCGATCGACCAGATCATCGCAAGCGGCTTCAACCGCGCGCACGTCACGAGCGACGAAGGCGGAGCGATCAACGAGGAGTACCTGCTCGAGTACGCCTCCGATCGCGTCAACACCGCCGGCTCGGCGTTCCTTGGCCTCTCGGTTGGCTGCGCGCGCTGCCACGACCACAAGTTCGATCCGATCACGACCGAGGACTTCTACTCGCTGATCGCATTCTTCAACTCGAACGAGGAGCCGGGGATCTACTCGCAGATCCCCGACGCGAACCGCGCGCTCGAGCCCTTCATTGAAGTTCCGCTGCCCGAGCAGGGGGCCCAGCTCGCGGCGCTCGCCGCCGCCGAGGAACGGGCGCGCGCCGAGCAGACGCAGGCGGGGGAGGCGGAGAAGGTCGAGCTCGCGGCGTTCGTCGACTCGATCCGCGCCGGGTTCACCCCCGCGAAGGCGAGCGTCGTCTCCGCGGCCAGCAGCGGCGGCGCGACGCTCGTGCCGCAGGCGGATGGCTCGGTGCTCGCGCAGGGTGCGAACCCCGATCAGGACGACCACACCATCATCCTCCGCACCGAGGGAACCGATCTACGGCTTCTCATGCTCGAGGCGCTGACCGATCCGAGCAATGGCCAGGGCGGCGTCGGCCGCACGCCGAACGGTAACGCGGTTCTCGGCGCGATCTCGGTCGAGGCCGTCTCCGTCGCCGATCCCTCGCGTCGCGAGCCGGTCGAACTGACGTGGGCGTGGGCCGACTACGAGCAGGCAAACGGCGATTTCCGGGTCGCGAACGCGCTCTCGCACGGCGACGGTCGGTTCTGGGCGGTTGCCGGACACGAGGCCCCCAGCTCGCGCGCCGCGCTGTTCGCCGCCGCCCGGCCCTTCGGGTTCCCCGGCGGCACCGAACTGCGGGTGACGCTCCACTACGACTCGCCCTACACGCAGCACGTCTTCGGTCGCGTTCGGCTGACGCCGATCGCAGCAAGCGACGCCGCACTCGCAGCGCTCCCGGACGCCTCGAGCGTCTGGTACATCGCCGGCCCCTTCTTCGGCGAGCCGAGCACGGCCTACGCGACCGAGTACGGCCCCGAACGCGAGACCTCGGTGGTGCTCGGCAAGCGCTTTGGGCCGGAGGCGAACCCCGGCGAGTGGCGATTCGCACCCGGTGTGCTCGAGGGCACGCCCGTCGGACTCGCCGCGAGCATCGGCAGCGAGTTCATCGCCCGCGAGATCTACGCGCCGAGCGCGCGCACGCTCGACCTCTCCTTCGGCTCGGACGACGGCCTGGTGGTCTATCTGAATGGCCGAAAGGTCCACGAAAGCCAGACGAATCGCGGCGTCGTTCCAGATCAGGACCGCGTCTCGGTCACGCTCGCTCCCGGGCGCAACTTCCTCGTCTGCAAGGTGGTCAACACGGGTGGCCAAGCCGGCTTCTATCACCGATCGATTCCCAACGAGTCGGTCCTCGACCGTGCGATGGTTGCGTTCGTCCTTCCCGAGAACGCGATCCGCCCGGAGGCGCTCGCGTCGGCGCAGAACGCCTGGCGCACGCGATTCTCGCCAAGCTACATCGCGGCAACGCGCAAGCTGAACGAGATCCGAGTCGAGCGTGAGACGATCCTCGCCTCGACTCCGCGCACGATGGTGATGAAGGAACTGCCGATGCCGCGCGAGACCTTCGTCCATGCGCGCGGCGCCTACGACCAGCCCGACAAGAACCGGCCCGTCGTCCGCCGCGTGCCGACGGTGCTCGGCGCGCTGCCCCCCGGCGCACCGCAGAACCGACTCGGTCTCGCGCAGTGGCTGGTGTCGGCTGAAAATCCGCTCACCGCGCGCGTCTCCGTGAATCGCATTTGGGAGATCTTCTTCGGTCGCGGTCTCGTCCGAACAAGCGACGACTTCGGCTTGCAGGGCGAGTGGCCCACGCACCCCGAGTTGCTCGACCACCTCGCTGTGCGCTTCCGCGACGGCGACGGCAGCACCGGTCGAAATCCCTGGGATTTCCGCGGCCTCGTCCGCGATATCGTCACAAGCGCGACCTACCGCCAGTCGTCGCGGCTTCGTCCCGAGGTCGCTGCGGTCGACCCGGAGAACAAGCTGTACTCGTGGTATCCGCGCCAGCGCCTCGGAGCCGAGGCAATTCGCGATCAGGCGCTGTACGCCGCCGGGCTTCTCAAGGAGCGCTTCGGTGGCCCTAGCGTGAAGCCGTATCAGCCCGAGGGGCTCTGGCAGGAAGTCGCGATGCCGCAGTCGAACACGCGCGCCTACGAGCAGTCGCAGGGCGACGATCTCTGGCGGCGCAGCCTCTACACCTACTGGAAGCGCGCCGCGCCGCCGCCGACCATGCTGACGTTCGACGCGCCGACACGCGAGTTCTGCTCGACGAAGCGGCTGATCACCAATACGCCGCTCCAGTCGCTCGCGCTCTGGAACGACCCGCAGTTCGTCGAAGCCGCGCGGATGGCGGCCGAGCGGACGCTTCGCGTCGCCGGCGACGACCGAGCGCGCGCGGAGATCCTCTTCCGCCGCGCGACAGGCGTGCGGCCAGCGCCCGCCGTGCTCGATCGCCTCGTGGCGACGCTTGAGGCGAACCGGGCGCGCTATGTCGCGGCGCCCGAGGAGGCCGCGAAACTGCTGGCCGTGGGCATGGCGCCGAAGGCAAGCGATCTCGACCCGGCCGAACTCGCAGCGTGGACGTTGCTTGCCAACGCTGTGCTTTCAAGCGATGCAACGATCGTGAAAGACTGACTGCGTCAAGGAGCGAAGCAAGGAGACGCCCATGCCGAACCAACCACGCATCAGCGCGACGCCGGCCGACGGACTCGAGGAGTATCTCCTCAACATGACGCGTCGTCGCTTCTTCGGCTCGGTCGCTGGGTCGATCGCGGCGGGTATCGGCGGCGCAGCGTTGTCGACGCTCCTCGGCGGCCGGTCCGCGTCGGCCGCGCCGATTCTCGGCGCCGATGGCCAGCCTGCCTCCGGCTTCACGCCCGGCCCGCACTTCGCGCCGAAGGCGAAGCGCGTGATCTACATGCACATGGAGGGGGCGCCAAGCCAGCTCGACCTCTACGACCACAAGCCCGAGCTCGAGAAGCGCTTCAACGAAGACCTTCCCGACTCGATCCGAAACGGCCAGCGCATCACCACGATGACGAGCGGCCAGTCGCGGTTTCCCGTCGCGCCCTCGAAGTTCCGCTTCGATCGCCACGAGAACAACGAGGACGGCGTCTCTCTCTCCGAGCTCTTGCCGCACACCGGCGGCATCGCGAAGGACATGTGCCTCATCCGCTCGATGCACACGCAGGCGATCAACCACGAGCCCGGCATCACGTTCTTCCAGACCGGAAGCGAGCAGCCCGGCCGTCCGAGCTTCGGTTCGTGGATGAGCTATGGCCTCGGCAGCATGAACGCGAATTTGCCGGCATTCGTCGTGATGATCACGCAGGGCGTCGGCAACATGCAGGCGCTCAGCGCGCGCTTCTGGGGCAGCGGGTTCCTTCCGAGCGAGCACCAGGGCTGCCGCCTTCGTTCGGGTCGCGATCCAGTGCTGTACCTTCGCAACCCCGAAGGCGTCTCGCGCGAGGATCGGCGCCGCATGCTCGATCTTGTTGGCGAACTGAACGAAACGGAGTTTGAGGACAGCCTCGACCCCGAGGTGCGCGCACGCCTTGCGCAGCACGAGATGGCGTACCGCATGCAGATGTCGGTGCCCGATCTCACCGACTTCTCCGACGAAGACCCGGCGACGCTCGAGATGTACGGCCCCGACGTGCACAAGCCGGGCTCATTCGCGGCGAACTGCTTGCTGGCGCGGCGTTTGGCCGAGAGGGACGTGCGCTTCATCCAGCTCTACATGCGAGGATGGGATCAGCATGGAAACCTCCCGAGCGAGCTGAGCGCCCAGGCGAAGGCGGTCGATCAGGCGCAGGCTGCGCTCGTCAAGGACCTCAAGCGCCGCGGGCTCCTCGAGGAGACGCTCGTCCTCTGGGGCGGCGAGTTTGGCCGCACGGTGTACTCGCAGGGACAGCTTTCGCGCGACAACTACGGCCGCGACCACCATCCGCGCTGCTTCTCGGCGTGGCTTGCCGGCGGCGGAATCAAACCGGGCATCACCTGGGGGAAGACCGACGACTACTCGTACAACATCGTCGAGAACCCGGTCGAGGTGCACGACCTTCACGCGACGATGCTGCACCTGCTCGGCATCGACCACAAGAAGCTGATCTACCGGGCGCAGGGGCGCGATTATCGCCTCACCGACGTCAAGGGCGAACTTGTGCGCGGCATCATGGCGTGAGCGACCGCCGCCGGCGGCTTTGGCCCTCTTGTCCGACCCTGATCGGTGCCTCCTGATTGGTGCACGGCACGTGCCGTTTGGTGCACGGCACTCCCCGGCACGTGACAGGCACCGTTCCGGGCTCGGCCTCGACCGCGGCGCAGCTGTTTCCCTCATCCGCGCGCCTTCAAGTGCCGATATGTTCGGCTCTATGGCGTCCCCAGAGACCACCCTCATTCTCGACTTCGACTCGACCATCGTGGCCGCGGAAGGCCTCGACGAGATCGCTCGGCTCGCGCTGGCCGATGACCCCGACCGCGAGGCGAAGGTGCTTGCGATCGAGGGCATCACCCGCGACGGCATGGAGGGGCGCATCGGGATCGATGAGTCGCTTCGGCGACGGCTGTCGCAACTGGCGATCGCCCGGTCGCACGTCGATGCCGTCGTCAAGCTGCTCAAGCGGAAGATCGCCCCGAGCTTCCGTCGGCACAAGGCCGCGATCCGCAGGAACGCCGCCCGCATCTACGTCGTCAGCTCGGGCTTTCGCGACTACGTCGTCCCGGTCTGCGCCGAACTCGGCATTCCCGCCGATCACGTGATCGCGAACGAGTTCCACTGGTCGAAGGATGGCAAGAGCGTCGTCGGCTACGACACCGAGAGCCACCTTGCGAAGCCGAAGGGCAAGCCTGCCGCCGTGCGTGCGCTGAAGCTCGCGGGCAAGGTGGTCGCCGTCGGCGACGGCGCGACCGACTGCGAGATTCGCGACGCGGGCGCGGCGAAGGAGTTCGTCGCCTACTGCGAGAACATCGCCCGAGAGAACGTCATCGCGCGCGCGGACCGCGTTGTCCGCAGCGTGGACGAACTCCTCTGGATCTACGACTTGCCCGGCGCGCCGAGCTTCCCGAAGTCGCGCATGGTCGCGCTGCTTCTCGAGAACATCCACGCCGACGCCGCGAACCTGCTGCGCGACGAGGGCTACAAGGTCGAGGCGATCTCCGACGCGCTTCCGGAAGCCGAGCTTGCGCGCGCGCTGAAGGGTGTGTCGCTTCTTGGCATTCGCTCCAAGACGCGCGTCACGGCGACGGCGCTTCAGTCGGCGGATCGCCTTCTCGCGGTCGGCTGCTTCTGCATCGGGACCGAGCAGGTCGACCTCGGGGCCGCCGCATCGCGCGGCGTCGCGGTCTTCAATGCGCCCTATTCGAACACGAGAAGCGTGGTCGAGCTCGTCATCGGCGAGATCGTCATGCTCATGCGACGCGCGGTCGAGAGCGACCGCATCCTGCACGCCGGCGGCTGGCGCAAGAGCGCGCAGGGATGCAGCGAAGTCCGCGGGAAGACGCTTGGAATCGTCGGGTACGGCCACATCGGCTCGCAGCTGTCGGTGCTGGCCGAGGCGATGGGCATGCAGGTCCTCTACCACGACGTGGCGGAGGTCATGCCGCTTGGAAACGCGCGTCGCGCGAAGAGCCTGGCCGATCTTCTCGCGAAGTCCGACGTCGTGAGCCTGCACGTCGACGGCCGCCGCGAGAACACGCACCTCATCGGCGACCGCGAGCTGCGCAAGATGAAGCAGGGCGCGTATCTCCTCAATCTCGCGCGCGGGCACATCGTCGACCTCGAGGCGCTTGCCGCAAGCCTGAAGGCGGGACATCTCGCGGGCGCAGCGGTCGACGTGTTCCCCGCCGAGCCGAACTCAAACAAGGAAGCGTTCGATACGCCGCTGCGTGGTGTTCCGAACGTGATCCTCACCGCGCACATCGGTGGCTCGACCGCCGAGGCGCAGCAGGGGATCGGCACCTTCGTCGCGAACCGGCTCGTCGATCACGTGAACGCGGGTTCGACCGCCGGCAGCGTGAATCTGCCGAACATCGCGCTTCCGCCGACGCCGCGCGCGCATCGCTTCCTGCACCTCCACCGCAACCAGCCGGGCGTCCTTGCCGAGATGAACTCGATTCTCGCAAGGCGCAAAATCAACATCCTCGGCCAGTCGCTCCGGACGGACGAAGCGGTTGGCTACGTCGTCACCGACGTCAACAAGACCTACGACGACGCCGTCGTCGACGAGTTGCGGGCCGTCTCTGGCACGATCCGGTTCCGGGTTCTGTACTAGGCTCTGTCTGACGGATCGCCGGGCTTCAATCCGCGCGGCATCCCGGCTGGCGGCGTCGGGTTCAACTCACTGTATCGCTTCGGATACAGCTTCGTTTCCCCTCCTTGCCAGCCGGGCGCCGATGCGGATTTCGGGCCATCGGCGATCCCTCAGACAGAACCTAGGCTCTGTCTGACGGATCGCCGAAGGCCCATGCTGCCCATGCTGCCCATGCAGCCCATGCAACCATGGAACCATGAAACCATGGAACCATGGAACCACGAAACCATGAGACCATGAGACCATGAGTTCCAGACACGCCCACTGAGCGTCCTGCGGCCCCAGAGCCGCGCGCAAGCGCGGGATTCCCGCCAGATTGTGCATCCAGGACAGTTCTTTCCGATATGGACGCAGCCATGATTCAACGCCCGCTTCGCCTGTCATTCCCCGCCACGCTCGCCCTGACGGTGCTGCTTGCAGCATGTGCATCCCACAAGACAGACGAGGCAGTCAAGACAGCCGAGCCTGCGAGCAGCGCCGCATCGGCAACAACGAACGCCGATCCGTCGACCGCACCGGCGCCGACGGGCGCGCGGCCGGACATGGAGCTTCGCGTCATGGTCGAGCCCCAGAAGATGTCCGGGGACCTTCCGGCATCCGACAGCCGTCCCGTTGGCGGGGGAGCGCAGCCGCCCGCAGTGTCGCCTCCGCCAAAGCCCGAGCCGACGAAGCCAGAGCCGACGAAGCCCGAGCCGACGAAGGTCGAGTTGCCGCCGCTCGTCGTGCATCCCGAGGCGGTGCTCGTCGCCGAGCGCGCGCGTGAGACGCTGAAGGCCGTTCGAACGATCAGCTGCGAGACGATGCTCGAGGGCAGCGGCGCGAGCGTCGCCGGCATCGAGATCCTCGGCGTCTGGCATCGGGTGCAGATGCGGTTCCAGACGCAGGACGGCATGTCGATTCCGAAGTTCAGGATCACACGTCTCAACCGCTCGGCTGCTGGCGAGGTCGCCGCCCCGACCATCGTCTACGGCGGCAGCGGTGCGCTTGAGTTCGATGAGCGGACGCAGACCTACACGGACTACGGCAACAACTGGTTCCGCTCGGTTGGCGCAGCAATTCCCGCGCTTCCGCAGTGGATCCTGGAGGAGCGCTTTAAGAACGCGCAGCGTGCCCGCACGCCGGCGGGTGCGCCGCCGAACCTGCTCGATCCGGTGATCATCGGCGCGCGAATTCTCGGAACAGAGGAGCTCGACGGCCAGATCTGCGATGTCGTCGAGTTCTTCATCGAGCGACCGAAGGTGTCAATGACGGAAGATGGTGCCCCGGGCGATGTCGTCGGGCGAGGCCTCGCCACCGAGACGATCCATTACGCCCGCTCGGACTCTCTTCCCCGAAGGATCGTTCGTCAGGAGATCGAGACGCCGGATACTCCGGGCGTGGGTGGCGACAGGATCACGATGAACTATGCGAAGATCGTCCTGAACCCGGGCTACGCCGAGGAGTTCTTCGATGCGAAGCCGCCCGCGGGCTTCAAGCCGCAGGGCGCAGCGCAGCCTTGATGGCGCGCCCCTCATGGACGGCGCGCGACTCGGTGCCGCGAAGCCAGGCCATGCGGCTGACTCTCAGGTGCGGCGTTACAGCATCGCCGCCGTGCTGTCCGGGTTTCGCCGAGCGCGGCCCGGACGGGCGAGGATCCGCGCCGCCGTACACCGTGCGTTCCCGCTTCGCGCCCGGATTTGAGGCGTTTTCGGCCACTCTGCCCGTGAAACAGCCGGTTGAGGCGGTCTGGCGGTTGACAGCGGCGGCAGGCTGGGTGATTCTCCACGCATGCGCCGCACCCGCAGGAATCGTCGTCCTCGATGTGGAAGCGCGTCGGCAGCAATGGGATTCACGCTTGTCGAGCTGCTGGTGGTGATCGCGATCGTCGCGTTGCTTGCGTCGCTCCTCGCCATGGGTGTGCCGCAGATCCGCCGGCATGCGCGCAGCGCGCAGTGCCTGTCGAACCAACGTCAGCTGAACGTGGCCTTCACGCAGTACTACGGCGACAACGCGGGACGTTTCATGGGCGTCGACACCGGCCTCACGCAATGGGACTGGGTGCAGGGACAGACGAACCTCACTCCGCAGGGCTTCGAGACGCTGAACGCGCTTCGCAAGGGCCGCATGTGGTCGTACATCGGCGAGAACCCCGATGTCTATCGCAGCCCCTTTGATCCGTTCTCGCCGTTTCAGCGCCTTCGAACCTACTCGTTCAACGCGTTCATCTCGACGGGCGAGGGCCCGATGTGGGGCGGCCCACCGAGCTGGCAGGTGAACACGATGGGACGCATCGGCGTGCCGTCCGACATCATCGTCACGACGCTCGAGTATGACCATCGCGGCTACAACATCAACGGCTTCGGTATCAGCATGGTGAACAACGGTGACTGGGTCGACAAGATCGCGGCGTGGCACCCCGGCTACTGGAACTTCTCGATGGCCGATGGCTCGACGTACTCGTACCGCCATGCGGCCCGCCAGAGCGAAGTCGACGACTACATGACCCGGAACTACAACGGCGTGTTCTGGCCGGGTCCCGACTTCGATTGGATGCGCAAGCATCTGGTGGACTTCTGAGCGCTGCATCGATGCCAGCACGCAAGGCGCTCCAACTCATGTCGATCGCGACCGCCGCAACCCTGACGGGCTGCGGCGATGACCGCAACTACCCCGATGACTTCGCAGCGCGCGCTGCGATGGACGAGAAGGCCTATGTCGCGGCCGAGGCGGCGCGGGCCGCTGCCGCGCCGACAAGGGCGCCCTCCTCGCAAGCGGCTGCGCCAGCGCCCCTGGCGCCGGTGGCATCGGCCGACGATGCACAGTGGACCAAGGAATCGTCTGGCGCGCGTTCCGAGGACGCCCGAGGCTCCGCACCGGACGGATCGGAGGAGACGGCCGGCGGTGCCGATCCGAACGATCCCGATCCGCGTGTCGTCGAGCAGGTGGCGCAGGAGCTCGGCCTGCCAACGCCGCCTGCGGTGCCCGAGAAGCCAGGCGATGCGTCGTACCAGAAGCTTGCGCGCGACCGCAAGTTCGACGAGTTTCGTCGCATGGCGGCCCGCTACGTGCAGTTGAAGCGGAGCCTGCTGCCGTACGGTGAGAAGCTCGCGCAGGGTGTCGCGACGCCCGAGGAGCGTGCGCTGCACAATCGCATCGAGGACGCGATGGCGGTCGAGTATCCGCGGCTCAACCGATACATCTGGCAGGATCGCTGGACCGACGACGATCGCGCCGCGATGGGCTGGATCATGAGCGTGCAGCCCGATTGAGCGTCGGGCCTTCGCGCAGCAACCGGCATGAA
>Ga0068877_10004737_pt1 | contig 10540 bp, 7 predicted proteins | sample NOAtaG_FD_66437 | JGI IMG/M metagenome (GOLD analysis project Ga0068877, IMG submission 66437) | Freshwater lake microbial communities from Lake Erie, under a cyanobacterial bloom - NOAA_Erie_Diel6S_1000h metaG | ecosystem: Environmental > Aquatic > Freshwater > Lake | place: USA: Ohio, Lake... | reverse complement strand
GGCGCCGAGTCGGTCTACGGCGTCTTCGAGCACGTCCTGCCGGTCCCGCTCATGGGCCCCATCGGCAACGTGAACCACCTCGCGGGGATGCTCGCGATGGGCGTGCCGGTGCTGGTGGGGTTGGCCCTGGACGCCGACGAGCGAGCGCGCCGGGGATGGCTGCTCGGCGCCGCGAGCCTATCGGGCGCCTTCGCCCTCGCATGCATCTCCCGGGGCGGTGTGCTCTCGCTCGGCGTCGGGCTCGGGACGCTCCTCGTCCTCGTGCTCCTCGGCGCGCGGCGCGCGCGCGACCACCGCACGACGCAGCGCGCGTGGACGGCCCTGGTCGCCTTTGGGCTCACGGGCCTGGCGCTCGGCGTGGCGGCCTACGTGCTCTCCGAGGAGATCGCGCTCGACTTCGGGACGCCCCCCCTCGAGAAGTTCGAGCTCGCGGCGCGCGGACTGGTGCTGCTCGGCGACGCGCCGTGGCTGGGGGTCGGCCGCGGCGCCTTCGGGGTCGCCTTCACCGCCCTCGACCGCGGCGGCCGGATGTTCTTCCCCGAGAACCTGCTCGTGCAGTGGTCGACGGAGTGGGGCCTGCCGGTGACCCTGACGCTGCTCGGCGCGCTGGGCGCCGCGTGGCTGCGCGCCGCGCGCCAGGCGACGAGCCCGACGCAGCTCGGCGCGCTCGCCGCGACGCTGTCGATCTTCGTCCACGATCAGGTCGACTTCGCGCTCGAGAAGCTCGCCGTCTCCGCGTCCGCGGCGGTGCTCCTCGCCGCGGCGCTCACCCCGTCGACGCGCTCGACGAAGGAGACTGCGCGCCTCGGCGCGAAGCCCGATCGGCGCACGCTCGCGCTCCGCGCAAGCCCCGCCGTCCTCGCCGTCGCCCTCGCGCTGCTCTGCGGCGCCGCCGTGCACCGCGACGATCCGCGACGGCTGGAGGCCGAGATGCTGGCGCTCGCCGCGTCGGACCGCCTCGACGAGGTCGAGCGCACCGGGCGGACGGCGATGCGCGCGCATCCGAGCGAGCCGGTCTTCCCGCTGATCCTCGGCTGGGCGGTCGCCCGCGCGGACGACCTCGAGGCCCCGCGGTGGCTCGACCGCGCCGGCCTGCTCGCGCCGACCTGGCCCGCTCCGCACCTCATCCTCTCGCGGTGGCTCGCCCGGCGCGGGAACCTCACCCAGGCTTGGCTCGAGGTGCGCGAGGCGGAGCGCCGCAGTCCCCTCGCAGGCGCCGAGGAGATCTGCCTCTTCGTGCCCTTCGCCGAGGTGAACGAGCTGGCGCGGGTCTTCGCCGACGAGCCGCTCCGGAGCCGGGTCCTGTCCCACGCCGCGCGCTGCGCCGGCGTGCCGGCCGATCGCGCGGACGGGATCGACCGGGCCCTGCTCGACGGCTCGCCGCCCCCGGACGTGGCCGCGGAGGCCGACGTCCGCCGCGCGCGGCGGGCCCTCGCGACGGGCGAGCTCGCCGAGGCCGGCCGGCTCCTCGGCAGCGTGCCCGAGCTGCCCGCGGACGCGCCGGCCTCGTGGAGCGTCCGGTTCGCGCGCGCCGATCTCCTCGTCGCACAAGGCCGGCCCGACGAGGCGTCCGAGCTGCTCGCCCCGCGCGCCCCCATCGAGCTCGAGGCGCTGCGCCTCGAGTCCCTGGCCCGCGCCCACGCCCGTGCGGGCAACGCCGAGGGCATGCGGGCGGCCGTGCGCGACCTGCGGGCTTTCGCCGCCGGGTCGGGGCCGCGGCTCGCAGTGAACGCGACCCTGCTCGGGCACCTCGAGGCCTCGCTCGGCAACGTCGGGCGCGCCTACCAGGCGTTCGAGGAGGCGGCGCGGCTCGATCCAGAGTGCGACGCGCGGCGGGCGCTCGCCCAGCTCGCGGCCCGGGAGGGCGACCACGCGCGCGCCGCGGACGCCTACGCCGAACTGTGCCGCGCGGGGCGGCCGGACGGCACCGACTGCGCCGAGGCCGACCGCGCACGGCGGCTCGAACGGGAAGCCCCTTGAGCGCAACCGACCATCCGGCGCCGCTTGCCCCGCCTCGGCACGAGGCGGGGCGCGCTGCGACACGGGGCACTCTTGACCCGCCGCGTCACTCCTTCACAACACGAGATCTGCCCCGGGTGTCCGAATGACCGCCTCCCCCCAGCCGAGCGCGCCCTCCGAGCGAGAGGCCGACCTGCGCGAGTACCTGCGGGCGCTCCGGACGTACCTGTGGCTGATCGTCCTCGTCACGGTGATCGTGGGCGCCGGGGTGATGGCCTACACCGTTCGCCAGCCGAAGATCTACGAGGCCATCGCGACCATCGAGTACGACCCGAATCCGGCCCGCCCGCTCGGCGAGGGCGTCGACGACATCGCGGCGTCTTCGGCCGACTTCTGGAGCAGCCGCGAGTTCTTCGAGACCCAGAACCGGGTCATCGGCAGCCGCCTCATCGCCGAGCGCGTCGTCGAGCGCCTCGACCTGCACCACGCCCGCAGCTTCCTCGACGACGACACGAACCTGCCCGCGGACTGGTCGGGCATCCCGGTCTCCGAGGCCGCGATCCTCCTGCAAAGCCGGCTCACCGTGGAGGGCGTGAACGGCACGCGGCTCGTCAACCTCCACATCCGGGACCGGGACCCCGCGCGGGCGGCGCTCATCGCGAACACGGTCGCAGAGGTCTACATCGAGAAGACGATCGAGGATCGCACCGGCTCGACGACCTCCGCCCTCGACTGGCTCGCCTCGCGGCGCGACGAGCTCCGCACCGACCTGCACTCCTCGGAGACCGCGCTGCACTCGTTCATGAACGAGCACGAGATCCTCTCGGTCTCGATGGAGGATCGGCAGAACCTCGTCGCGAGCGAGCTCGAGCACTTCACGAACGCCCTGGCCGAGGCCCGCACCCGGCGCATCGAGCTGCAGGCCCGGCTGACCCGCCTCCGCACGCTCGCCGCCGCCGACACGATCGAGGAGGAGGGCAGCGCGTTCTCCGACATCCCGGCGATCGCCGCGCTGCAGACCGAGCTGCGGACGAACCTCGCCGAGCGCGAGGCGCTCGCGTCGCGCTACGGCACCGCACACCCGCGCATCCGCGAGCTCGACCGCACGGTCGAGGCGGTGCGCGAGCAGCTCCGCTCGGAGATCGACGGCATGCTGCGCGCTGCCGAGGCCGACGTGCGGGAGGCGGGCGCCATCGAGGGAGGCCTGCGCGCCGCCGTCGATCAGGCGAACCAGGCCGGCCTCGCGCTCGGGCTCCTGGAGATCGAGTACACGCAGCTGAACCGCGAGCGGGAGAACAACGAGAAGCTCTACGAGAGCGTCCTCGAGCGCACGAGCGAGGGCATGCTCGCGGCGCAGCTCCGGACGACGAACGTGCGCATGGTCGACCGTGCGCTCACCCCGACGGGCCACGTGAGCCCCCGGCTCGCGACGAACGTCGGTGGCGGCATCGGCGCCGGGCTGGCGCTCGGGCTCGGGCTCGCGCTGCTCCTGAGCCGCCTCGACCGGCGCATCAAGACCGTCCGCGACGCGGAAGACTGCGGCGTGACCATCCTGGGCGTGCTGCCGGACATCCCGGAGTCCGAGCTGGCGGACGACGCCGAGAGCGTGCAGCGGCGCCCGGCCCCGCGGCGGCGGCGCTCGAAGAACGCCAAGGAGCCGCCGCTCGTCACCTCGTCCCCGCGCGACGTCATCTCGCACACCCACCCGATGAGCAGCGCAGCAGAGAGCTGCCGGACGCTGCGCACGAACCTGATGTTCATGTCCGGTGACGAGCCGCTCCGCACGCTCGCGGTGACGAGCGCCGGCCCGCGCGAGGGCAAGACGACGGTCGCCGCGAACCTCGCCATCTCGATCGCGCAGAGCGGCAAGCGCGTGCTCGTCATCGACACCGACATGCGCCGGCCCCGGATGCACCACGCGTTCGGCCTGCGGAACACCGTCGGGCTCACCTCGATCCTGGTCGGCGACTCGACCCTCACGGAGAGCGTGCGTCCCTCGGGCATCCCGAACGTGACCGTGATGTGCTGCGGCCCCATCCCGCCGAACCCGGCGGAGCTCCTGCACCGCGAGCGTTTCCAGGCGCTCATCGACGAGGTCCAGAAGGCCTACGACTTCGTCGTCTTCGACAGCCCGCCGCTCGGCGCCGTCACCGACGCGGCGGTCCTCGGGCCGCAGGTCGACGGGATCCTCGTGGTGCTGCGGGCGAACGCCACGACCCGCGACGCGCTCACCTCGGTCCTTCGCCAGGTGAACGACGTCGGCGCGAACCTCATCGGCGCCGTGCTCAACGGCGTGGACCCGAACATGCGCCGCTACGAGGGCGGCGGCGGCGCGTACTACTACTACCGGACCGAGGGCTACTACACCTCGGTGAGCGAGCTCGAGGACGAGGCGGAGCGCGACAAGGAGGAGCGGCCCCCGAGCTCCTCGGTGAACTGATCCGCGCCGGGCGCACCGCGCCGCTTCGGGTCAACGTTGGCGCATGCGCAGCCTCTCCTCGCGGACCTTTCGCTGGAACGACGGAACGAGCACCGAGGGCTACGACGCCGTCGAGCTCGACGAGCGCGGCCTCGTGTGGTTCCGATGGTCCCACCTGCACGGCGCCGGGGGACGCATCGAAGCGGGACGGCAGAGCTTCGCCGCCTTCCTCGCGTCCGGTCCGCTGCTCGCGCCGCCGGCGCACCTGCTCGCCGAGCTCGAGCGGCTCGCGCGTGCGCGCTGCGATGCGAGCTCGGAGGCCTGATCAGAAGAACGCGTAGCCGGCGGCCACGAGCAGCCGGAAGCCGTGCTCGACGCCGTTCACGCCGGTGCCGATGGCGCCGCCGCCGGAGAAGCCGTGCCAGTAGCCGGCCCACGACAGGTCGAGGGCGTAGCTCAGTCCGAAGTCCGCGGCGCCGCCGACGCTCGCTCCGGCGTCGAACCCCAGCGTGTCTCCCTGTCCGAAGGCCGCTGTGAGCGCGCCGCGATCGACCGGGATCCGCAGTCCGGCCTCGACCCCGATCACGACCAGCTCACCGGCGAGCCGGAGACGGCTCCGCAGGTGCGGGCGCAGGTGCGGCAGCTCCACCGAGGGGTAGTTCGGGTTGGCGCCGAGCAGGTAGGCGTCCCAGCCGAAGCCCAGCCCGCCGCCGACCTCCACCACCGGGCCCACCGGCGCGAGGTACCCGACGTCTCCGCCGGCCCGGAAGAACTGCGTGCTGACGTCCCGCCCCATCGGGTCGCGCGAGCCGAGACCGACCGCGGCGGCGAACTCGGCCCGCAGGTACAGGCCCCGCGACAGGTCGTCGGCCGAGGCGAGCGGACGCAGCTCGACGCCTGCGTGCAGCTCGACGTACACAGGCTCGCTGCGCCAGCTCCGGGGCGAGCCGGCCAGCAGCAACGTCTCGGCGTCGCGGGTGCGCACCACCACCCCGACGCGCAGGGCGAGGAGCGGCGGGTTCGGGCCGAGCTCGCCGTCGCTCGCCCGCGAGGGCGGCGCCGGCGCGGGACGCTCGGCGGGCTCGTCCTCCGACGCGTCGAGCGCCTCGCCGGCCATGGGCACGGGGGTCGGAGCCTCGGGCGGGGGCGAGGCCGCGAGCGCCGGGAGCGCCGCGGCGAGCAGATCGGAGATGCCCTGATCGAGGGCGCGACGACCGGCTCCCCCCGATCGGACGGCGATCGTCTCGCGGGCGAGCTCTCGACCCGCGCCGTCCGACGCGACGACCTCGAGGCGTCGGCTCCGCCGCGAGCCGGTCACCGTCCCGGCGATGACGAGGTCCGCCGATGTCGCCCGAGCGAGCGCGACCGGATCGGTCGCGGCCGCCGCGTCGAGTTCTGCCTCGGACACCACCGACACGAAGCCGTTGTCCTCGAGGGCCCGGAGAAACGACCGCCAGAGGACCACCTCGCCCTCGAACTGCGGGACGGCGCAGCGTGGGCCCTGGGCACGCGCGGTGGGCGCCAGGACGAGCGCGAGGGCGACCGAGACGACGAAGAAGACCGGGCGGAACATGGGGCCGGAGCATACCGAAGCGGGGGCGCGGTCGGGCGGCCGAAGCACGCCGTTTCGCCCCGCCCCCACCCGCCCCGCTCGGCCGCGCACGGGCCCTCGAGCGTCCTTGCTTCGGGTGCTCTGCGTGCTAGCACCGGGCCGCTTTCGCCGAGGGGCCAGCCGGCCTCCTGGCTCGAAAGGCCTCGCGGGCCGTCCCCTCGGCGCCCGCGTCGGAGCGGCCCGGAGGCCAGAAACGCCGGCCGGCCGCCCGGTCCCCGCCCCCTCGCCTCTCCGGAGGCGCTCTCGCAAGAGGCCACGAATGCACCACGGACTGCTCCACGCACTGCCCCTCGGAGGCGGGCTCGTCATGGGCGGCGCGATCATCGACCTCGACGGAACGTTCTTCCTCCAGTTCGGGATCTTCGTCGCCCTCTTCCTCTTTCTCCGCTCCGTCGTCTTCCGGCCCGTCCTCGCGGTGCTCGAGGCCCGGGAGCACGCCACCGACGGCGCGCGCGACGAAGCGCGCGATCTCGAGGCCCGGGCGAAGGAGAAGCTCGCGGCGTTCGAGTCGGAGATGACGAAAGCGAAGGTGGAGCTGGCCGCCGAGCGCGATCGCCTTCGCAAGGACGGCGCCGGGCTCGAGCGCGAGCTGCTCGCCAAGGCCCGTCAGGATGCCGATGCCATCCTCGGCGGCGCATCCGAGACCATGGCGCGCGAGACCAAGGCCGTTCGCGCGCATCTCGACCAGACCGTCCCGCAGCTCGCGGGCGACATCGCCGAGAAGCTCCTCGGCCGGAAGGCACGCTGAGATGACCCGGCTGCGCTCCACCCTTCACGCGCTCGTCCTGGCGACGCTCCTCGCCGGCCCGTCCTCGGTCCTCGCTCAGCACGAGGAAGGCGCCCACGGCGAGGCGGCTCATGGCGAAGCCGGCCATGGCGAGGAGGGCCACGGCGAAGTCGGCCACGGCGAGGAGGGCCACGGCGAAACGCACGGCGTCGAGCTGGACTTCGCCCGGCTCACCGGCCAGCTCATCAACTTCGCCCTCTGGGCCGGCATCCTCTGGTACCTCATGAAGGACCGCCTGCCGGCATTCCTCTCCTCGCGCCGCGCCGGGATCGTCACCGAGCTCGACGAGGCCAAGCGGTTGAAGGACGAGGCGGAGCGGAAGTTCGCCGAATACGAGGCGCGCATCTCCAACCTCGACGCCGAGCTCGCGCAGATGCGGAGCGAGATGCAGCGGGGCGGCATCGCCGAGCGCGACAAGATGGTCGCCGATGCGTCCGCCCGCAGCGAGAAGCTCCGCGCCGAGGCACGCTTCCTCGTCGAGCAGCAGATGAAGCAGCTTCGCGACGACCTCACCCGCGAGGCGATCGAGGCGGCCATCGGCGCCGCCACGAAGATCCTCGTCGAGCGCACGCAGCCTGCCGATCAGGAGCGCCTCGCGAACGAGTACCTCGAGCGCATCGCGACCCAGATGAAGTCCACCCAGCAGAAGGACGGGCCCTCGGCCTGACACGACGATGATCGCCTCCAGCGTCGCCAAGCGGTACGCCCGCGCCCTCTTCTCGCTCGCCCAGGACGCCAAGCAGGTCGACGCGACCGGCCGCGCCCTCAGCGCCTTCGCCGACGCGTGGAAGAGCAGCGCCGAGCTCCGCACGGTCTACGAGAATCCCGCCCACGGCCTCGAGGTCCGGAAGAAGGTCGTCGTCGCGCTCGCCCAGCGCGTCGGCGCCTCGCCGATGCTGGCGAACACGCTGCAGCTCCTGACCGAGCGCAACCGCCTCGGCTTCGTCGCCGAGATCGCCGACGCCTTTCGGGCGCTCGCCGAGAGCGGCAGCGGCATCGTGCGCGCCGAGATCATCACCGCCACGGACCTGCCCGAGGCGTACTTCGCCCGCCTCGAGAAGACCCTCGCCACCGCCACCGGCAAGAAGGTCGTCCTCGTCCGCAAGAAGGATCCCGCGCTGCTCGGCGGCGTGGTCACCAAGATCGGCGACCGCGTCTACGACGGCTCGCTGCGCGCCCGCCTCTTCGATCTGCGCTCGCAGATGCTCACGAACGCCACCCACTCCGGAACGCGCTGAGCGTTCCACTGCAACCCGGCTCCGCCCCAGGCCCCCTCGAGGACACGCACATGCAGCTTCGCGCCGAAGAGATCTCCGAGATCATCAAGAAGCAGATCCAGAGCTACGACAAGTCGGTCGACGTGCTCGAGACCGGGACGGTCTTGGCGGTCGGCGACGGCATCGCCCGCATCTACGGCCTCGAGAGCGCGATGGCCGGCGAGCTCGTCGAGTTCGCGGGCGGCCTCACGGGCATGGTGCTCAATCTCGAAGAGGACAACGTCGGCGTCGCCATCCTCGGCCAGGACACGAAGGTCCGCGAGGGCGACACCGTCCGCCGTACCGGCCGCATCTTCGACGTCCCCGTCGGCACCGCGCTGCTCGGCCGCGTGGTGAACGCGCTCGGCGAGCCCATCGACGGCAAGGGCCCGATCGAGACGACGGAGCGCCGCCGCGTCGAGCTGAAGGCGCCCGGCATCGTGCAGCGCCAGCCGGTCAAGGAGCCGCTCCAGACCGGCATCAAGGCCATCGACGGCATGATCCCGATCGGCCGCGGCCAGCGCGAGCTGATCATCGGCGACCGCCAGACCGGCAAGACCGCCGTCGCGATCGACACGATCATCAACCAGAAGGGCCTCGGCGTGTACTGCTTCTACGTGGCCATCGGCCAGAAGCAGTCGACCGTGGCGAACGTCGTCACGAAGCTCACCGAGCACGGCGCGATGGAGTACACGACGGTCGTCGTCGCCGGCGCCTCCGAGTCCGCGCCGCTCCAGTACATCGCGCCCTACTCCGGCGTCACGATGGGCGAGTTCTTCCGCGACAGCGGCCGCCACGCCCTGGTCATCTACGACGACCTCTCCAAGCAGGCCGTCGCGTACCGCCAGCTCTCGCTCCTCCTTCGCCGCCCGCCGGGCCGCGAGGCGTACCCGGGCGACGTCTTCTACGTCCACAGCCGCCTCCTCGAGCGCGCGGCGAAGATGGCCGAGGAGTGGGTGGCGGTGAAGGCCGACCAGGAGCCCAAGCGGGACCTGCCCGGCGTGCACGTGCACCGCGGCGAAGAGGCCAAGAAGGAGGCCGAGGCCGAGGCGAAGGAGAAGGGCCTCGTCGCCAAGAAGCTCCCCGACTCGGGCGGCTCGCTCACCGCGCTGCCGATCATCGAGACCCAGGCCGGCGACGTCTCGGCGTACATCCCGACGAACGTCATCTCGATCACCGACGGTCAGATCTTCCTCGAGACCGACCTCTTCTACTCGGGCGTGCGTCCCGCCATCAACGTCGGCATCTCGGTCTCGCGCGTCGGCGGCAGCGCCCAGACGAAGGCGATGCGCGGCGTCGCCGGCAAGCTCCGCCTCGAGCTCGCGCAGTACCGCGCCATGGCGGCGTTCGCGCAGTTCGCCTCGGACCTCGACAAGGCCAGCCAGCGCCAGCTCGCGCGCGGCGCGCGCCTCGTCGAGATCATGAAGCAGGACCAGTACGTGCCGATGCCGGTCGAGAAGCAGGTCCTCGCGATCTTCGCCGGCACGAACGGCTACGTCGACGAGGTCCCGACGAGCGAAGTCCGCCGCTACGAGCGCGAGATGCTCGCCTACCTCGAGGGCAGCTACCCCAAGATCCTCGAGGGCCTCAAGGCCAAGCCGGAGCTCACCAAGGAGCTCACCGAGGAGGTCCACACGGCCCTCAAGGCCTTCGCCGAGGTCTTCGTCGCGGATCCGAAGAAGGCGGCCGAGGCGTCGGGCACGAAGGACGAGGGCGCGAAGAAGAAGAAGAAGAAGGCCGCGGAGTGACGCGCCGCGAAGGCCCGTGACGGGTCTTCGCCCCTCCCTGCCCAGACAGCCCCTGCCCCAGAGAGCGAACGGGTCCCCATGCCGAGCTTGAAATCGATCCGCAAGCGGATCGTCAGCGTCAAGAACACGCAGAAGATCACGCGGGCCATGAAGATGGTGGCCGCGGCCCGCCTGCGGCGCGCGCAGCAGAACATCACCGAGCTGCGCCCGTACGCGCAGAAGACCCTCGAGGTGCTCTCTTCGGTCGCGATGCGCGCCGGCGACGAGGAGGTCCACCCCCTCCTCGCGCGTCGCCCGGCGAAGAAGGTCCTCCTCGTTGCGCTGACCAGCGACCGCGGCCTCGCGGGCGCCTTCAACGCGAACCTCAACAAGACCGCCCTCCGCCGCTGGAAGGAGCTCGAGGGTGAGGGGCACGAGGTGCACTTCGCCGTCGTGGGCCGCAAGGGCCGCGACTTCCTCCGCCGCCGCGGTGCGCGGATCGAGTTCGAGTTCGCCGGGGTCTTCGAGAACCTCACCGTGGCGAAGGCGGGCGAAATTGGCCGCGCCATCGTCGCTGAGTACAAGACCGATGGCTACGACGCCGTCTACCTCATCTACAACGAGTTCAAGAGCGCGATCTCGCAGAAGGTCGTGGTCGAGCCGCTCGTGCCCATCACCCCGATGAACCCGCCGGAGCAGCTCTCGGCGGTCGACTTCATCTACGAGCCGACGAAGGACGCGCTTCTCGATCGCCTCCTTCCCATGTACGTGGAGATCGAG
>Ga0068877_10004733_pt1 | contig 10542 bp, 7 predicted proteins | sample NOAtaG_FD_66437 | JGI IMG/M metagenome (GOLD analysis project Ga0068877, IMG submission 66437) | Freshwater lake microbial communities from Lake Erie, under a cyanobacterial bloom - NOAA_Erie_Diel6S_1000h metaG | ecosystem: Environmental > Aquatic > Freshwater > Lake | place: USA: Ohio, Lake... | reverse complement strand
TGTCGCCGGTATCAATGACGCGCCGGTGGCCAACAATGACACGTTCACCGTGCCATTCAACGTCTCGGAACTCCTCCCTGTCTTGGCAAACGACACCGATGTCGATACGCCATTGGATATCGGATCGATCGAAATCGGACGACTTCCCATCAACGGAACCGTCGCCCCGACATCCTCAGGGACCATCCGCTATACCCCCAATACCGGTTTCCGCGGACAAGACACCTTCACCTACCGCGTTCGCGATTCGCTTGGGAAGTACTCCCAGGAAGCGACCGTTACGGTCAATGTCAACACCGCTCCGGTAGCGATCCCAGATTCTGCGATCACCAAGCGCGATACCCAGATTGTTATCGATGTTCTCGCCAACGATTTCGATACCGATGGCACGATCAATCGCAGCACCGTCAACATCGTCACCCCTCCGAACTTCGGTACCGCTGTGGCTCAGAGCGATGGACGAATCCTGTTTATCCCACAAGCTGGATTCACAGGGACCGCCACCTTCGCTTATGCCGTCTCGGACAACGATGGGCTCTCGAGCAACATTGCCAACGTAACGGTCCAAGTCGTAGCGTCGCTCTATCAGAACCCGACGAACAGGTTCGATGTCAACAACGATTCGTTCGTATCCCCGATCGATGTGTTGATGGTGATCAACCTGCTGAACTCCCAAGGTGCTTCGATTCCCGTCGAGCAACTTCCACCTCCGCCACCGTACTACGACGTCAACGGAAACGGTTTCATCGACGCGACCGACGTGCTGAGCCTGATCGACTTCATCAACTCCTCGGGCAATAGCGGATCAGGAGAAGGCCCAGAGGAGACCTTGAACTCCACGACCCGTTTGGCGATCGGACTCCTTGCTGCCCCAGAACCTCGTGTGGTCGAACAAGCCGTCTTGTTCAACACCGCCGGGAACCAAGCAAACGCTTGGGCAGCGATGACCCGTGAACCGGACTTCTACGGACCGGCGATCTTCCCGATCGAAAGCCAGGAGGATGAGTCGTTGGAATTCTGGGCGAGCCTCGCCGATCGCCAATCCGATAAGGATCCGTCGGTGGACATCGACGAGGAATTCCTCAAAGGCACATGGATGTAGAATTCGGTGCATGATTTGGTCGCTCCTTGCTAGTTAAACAGCCTCCCTCTTTCCAATCATCCGATCGAAAAGAGGGGATGCCATCAAAGTCGTTACGATGGCCATGATGACAAGGCAAGCGAAAAGCTCAGGCGAGATGATCCCCCGCTCGAGCCCCTTGTTGATGATGATCAACTCCATAAGGCCTCGGGCATTCATCAGCACACCGATCCCCATCGAGTCGCGGAGGCTCAAACCCGAAAGCCTCGCCGCCAAGGTGCAAGCGACCCACTTGCCCACGATGGCCGCCAAGAGGATTGCCAAGCAGGCCCCAAGGAGCCACCATGCGTTGAGCAAGCCTATCCGCGTGTTGAGGCCTGAATACGTAAAAAATAAAGGCAAGAGCAACGCGACGGTCAGCGGTTGGATCTTCTCGACGACTCCCGAGTGGACTTCCCCGCGTGGGATCGCTGTCCCTACGAGAAACGCGCCGAAGACCGCGTGAAGATGGATCGAATCGGTGAACCACGCCCCCAAGGCCATGAAGATCAAGGCCAGGACCAATCCCGACTCGCTGAGTTTGCCCGAAGCGTCCAAGAAGAACCGCTCAAGGCGTCCGAGCGTTGGACGTAGGATCGTCGTTACGAACACCACAAACGCCAGTCCACCCCCGATGCTTCGGATGGCTTGCGACGGATCGCTGTCGAAACTTGCCAAAACCATGGCCAACAAACACCATGCGACAGCATCGTCGATCGCACCGGCTCCGATCGCCACCGTACCCATCAACGTCCCTTGGAGACCCTTGAAATGGATGATCCGAGCCAGCATGGGAAAGGCCGTAATGCACATCGAGGCTCCCAGAAATAGCATCGCTTCGGTAGCCGTTGTTCGTTCGGGAAACAACCCGCCCCAGGAATGAAACCAATAACCAAGGCCAGCACCAAGTAGGAAAGGAGCAATCATCCCAGCACTCGATACGGCCAGTGAGCTCTTGAAGTGCTTACGGACGATGTCGACTCGGAATTCCAAGCCGACGATGAACATGTAGAGCGCAAGTCCCAGTTGGGAGGCCGGAAACAAGTACGACGAGGTGTCGCGAGTCGATTGCTTGGGATCCCAAGGAAAGAGCGATTGCTGCAATTCAGGGGCTAGGAACCCGAAGAGGGAGGGACCCAGGAGCACCCCTGCGATCATCTCGGCAACGACTTGAGGCTGTCCAAATCGCTTGGCGATGACCCCTACGATGCGGCAAAAGCCTAGGATGATCGCGATTTGGAGAAAGAATTGGACGGCAAGTTGTAGGTTGTTCATTCTTTTTATTGTACAAACAATAGTTGTTTGAACAACATTGCCCGCCCTAGCCAAGCGGCTGTTTTTCGGGCCCTGCCCAACTTTCAAACGCACTTGTGCCTAAATCTCCCGCACACTGCCAATAGCTCCCCAAGATGCCTTCGGGGCCTCAATGGGACCTTAAAAATTCACCTTGAAAATCCAGAACCTAGTTCACCCCACAAGGGGGGTGCAATTCCCGCTGTTGTTAATTTGTTCGAAGCTTCCCAGAAGGCTTCTTGTTTGGCACGCAAAACGCATTGTTTGGAATCCTAAGTCGTTCTTGCCCAGGCAAGCAAACCACAACTACGAGGATCCTAAGCCATGCACTACCCACTTCAGTCGCAGCTTCAATCGCAGGACCAACATTACCCAACGGCCCATGCAATGCTCCAAGTGCCGCAGCAAAAGAACCTTCGCGCCTTGCTGTCGCATCGCCCTATCGTCCGCGGAGTTTCCAACGCGCTGCTGCTTTTCTATCTTGCTGTCATCGGAGCGATTTCTTTCTACGACATGATCCTGACGGTCCGCTATGCAGAGAGTCTCAAGCAGCTCGAAATGAACCCCATCGGAAGATGGCTCATGCAACTGGATCACCTTCCCAAAAACAGCATTCCAGACGTGTCGTTGTTTTTGCTTGCCAAAGCGTTCGGGACGGGGATCGTTCTCTTGGTGATCTTCTGGATCACCAGACGCCGAGCACGGCTCGGGCATCCCATCGGGATGGGGGTTAGCCTGTGCCAAATCCTGCTTGCAGTCTACCTGTGCTACGGGTCGCTCGAGTAGCCAACAGACCGTCACCCGATACGTCCGTTGTTCGTGATCGCATCAGTTTTCGTCGTACTCGTACTCGTACTCAGTGAAACGGTACTCGTACTCGATGGCTGTTCAAACTGAGGCGATCCCGATCGTTGATCGAAGCGGTTCGCGGGAACTTGCGGACCCATGGGCCGAATTGCTATACTGAATTGCGTCGAGCACGAGTACGAGTACGAGTACCGCGATGCTGAGTACGAGTACGATAACAAGCACGAATTGCCTCCTCGCGGTTAATCTACTCTGGTTGTCCCAACCGACGGAGAGACCCTGTGATAGCGATCGAAAACCAGCTTGATTATTTACAAGTCGCAGTATTTGAAATCGACGGCTTGAGCCATCAGCCGAGTACCCCGCAGTTGGATCAATGGGTCGAACTGCAGTGCCAAGAGGCGCTCCGAGAGAAAGCCACCGAAGGGTGGGAGGCTCGCCGCGAAGCGGTTCGTGCATTGTTGCGCAAGGGTGGGTTCAAACCCTCGGGGCGGAGCAAACCGGCCCAGGAATACCTAGCACGATGCTTGGATGAGTCTAAGTTTCCCAGGGTGCATCCGGCGGTCGATTGCCTCAATGCGATTTCGGTCCGAAGCGGGATCCCGATTTCTATGCTCGACCGGGATGCGTTTTCAGATCGGATGCTTATTCGTTTAGGAAAACCCGGCGAAAGCTACGTTTTTAACTCGGTCGGCCAGGAGCTAGACCTAGAAAACCTGATCGTCGTATGCGGCGGTTCCGATGAGCAAAAACCCTTAGGCTCCCCGGTCAAGGACTCGATGGCCGGTAAGATTGATAAGACGGTTTCGCGGATCGTGTGTATCTTATATGCGCCTCAGGAAAGCGTCAGTGCGCTTTGGCTCGAGCAGTGGGCTCTGATGCTTCAAACGAGCATTCAGCAGTTTGCCACGTAACTGCGATTTTTTTCGACTCCTTCCTTTCCAATTCGGGCCAATACCCGAGTGGTTATCGTCCCAGCATTTTTCAGGTTCAAGATGATTCCGAAGTCGCCTACTACAACGCTCCTCCCTCCCATGCGCCCTCGAACGACTACGGTTTTGCTCCTATCGATTGGAGTTCTTCTGGCCATTGCTTTTGGGGTGGCACCGGAGCTCTCAGCCCAAGACCGAGCCTCGTCGTCGAGTTTCGCTCAGCAGGGTTTCACCCAGATCGATAAGATCCAGGACGTGCTGAATTCTTGGTCTCCCGAGCGGCACCTTTATGTCAAGGGGAATGTCGGTGCAAGTGCCAGTCAGCTTGGCGAGCTTGAGGCATGGTTAGCCAAGAACGGACCGCACTGGACGATTGTCTTGATCGACAACGCAGACGGCGAGCACTTCCTGGCGGCCGATGGACGTCGATTGTTTGGAATCGATGCGGTGGAAGTCGCCTTAGGCATGGGGCTTAGCAACCAGACCAACTTCGGCGAGTTGGTCCACCCGGTGACCCACGAGACCGACGGCGCAATTTTTGTTTTGATGCTCAAGAACCGCAAGTTCAGTTATTTCGGCTCCGAGGCCCAGGATCGACGTGGCCTAGGCGAATCCCACTGGTTTGGAGAGTTGGACCAACCCGCCGTCCGCGCGATGCGGTCCGGGGGCCGGGTCCTCGATGCGGTTCGAGACACCGTCAAGTCGATCAATCAGAGGCTCGAGCGTATTGTCCAGGCCGAGACCGAGACGGCCCGCAATGCAGAGCTCGAACAGCAACGAGACTTTCAAACCGCCAACGAAGCCGCCTTGCACCTGCGCGAGGTCTACGATCAAGTCCAGGAGGATGCCAAGGCCTTTCGGGAAAGCAACACCGCAGCGACCGGCCAGCTTGCCAATCCTCCCTTGCCCGAATGGAAAGCTCGCCTCGATGAGCTCGCAAGCCAAACCAAGCTAGAGACCGCAAGCAACACTCTGCCCCAGTTGCGTCAGTTGGCGACCGAGCTCGATCAATACCTCAACGGCTATGCTGCCGTGCGAGGCTACCCAGAGCATCGCAAGGAGCTCGAAGGCCAAATCGCCGAACTTGTCCGGGCCCCGAATTCCGTGGCCAGCGGCGTGGTGACCAAAGCTCGCAAAGAGCTCGAATTTGCCGACGTAAAATTTCGCAACGGGGACTTGGACCTCATCGAGCAGATGCGGGGCTTTGAACCCATGCTTCGAGAAGCAGACGATCTGATCGAAGCTGAGAAAAAACGGATCGAAGAGCAGACCAAATTCCGTCGCATGGTTCGGCAGGTCATCGCGACCATCTCGAGCCTCTTCGGGCTCTTGCTCGCTGGAATCCTTTGGTTCTTTCATCGCAAACGCAAACCCGCGATGGACCAAGCCGTCGAGAACCTCAAGCAGCGCGAGGAATCCGTCGCTAAGGAAACCGAGGGGCTCGATCAGCTCTTTACCCAAAGCGGCGATTTGCTCGGTTCCCGCGAACGGATCAAAGAACGGGGCTACACCGGGAAAACCAAAACCCTCGGAGAAGGAACACTCGGTGACATCGACGATCTATTCATCATGTCCAAGGAAGCCAGACGGGTGATCGGACAAGCCAAGGAACTTGTCTACCCCCCCGGCGTATGGGAAAAAATCATCAACAACTTCAGCGCCGGCTCGTATGAAGAATCGATCCGTCAGTTGTCGGGTAAGCCCCTGAAATTCAACAAGTCGACAGGGATTCCTACCATCGCCATGGAAATCCTGCGCGAGCGGGCACTCGAAACCGGAGAAGAGCCACCTAAAGAAGTCCCCGACGAAGTGGTGATGACCTTCGATGAAATCTTTCAAGCCATCCAGGGCAAGCGCAAGCGAGCCAGCGAAACGCTCAAGGTCATCGACTACTCTTTGACAGGGGTCAACGACGAACTCGATCGATGCCAGTCCGAACTCCAAAAGATGGTCAACCAAGAACGACGATTGTCGGAGCTGGCCGAAGACAATTTCTTTCCCGTCCCAAGCTACTTCGAAGCCCTGATCCCCTCGATCCAAAAGGATCTTGCCGAAGCCGAATCCCTTTCGACCCACGATGCAGTATCGGCCATGCAGGGACCGGCCGAATCCGCTTCGAGGAAATTGGCCCAAGGAATGAAGCTCGGCTCGATGATCGCCGAGTACCGAGGCAAGTACTTCGACCAACTCAAGACCACTTCGGAAGCCCTGCGAGCCATGGGGTATACCACCCATTGGATCGACGCCGATTTGCATGAGCGATCTGCGCATGCCAACGAGCTTTTTGAGAAAGCGACCAAGCAATCGATCGCCGAGCAGATCGACGCGTTTGGTTTGTCTATGGACGCCCTGCAGGAAAAAGCCAAGCAAGCCTTGAGCCTAGCCAAACACCTCAAAGAACAAACCGAACCGAAACTCTCCGAGTTGCCCGGGCTCATCAAGAGCAACCGAAGCGAGTTGTCCAAGTCGCTGCGGTTGCCAGAGAACCAAGTGCTCATCGAAGGACAATTCAATCCCGACGATGCGGCCGCCATGGCGCGCAAGAATCTCGAAGCCGCATCGACTCTTTTGCTGCAAGGTAAAGTCGAGGCTTGCCGGGCTGCACTCAGCGGCTGCGAAGCCGAGGTCGACAAGGCCAAGTCTTGGATGGATGCCTCGAAGGCGACCGTCAAGGAGTTCGACCAAACGCTCAGGCTCGAACGCTCGAGACTCGACGGCATGCTCGAACGATGCCGCAATCTGCTCGGAACGCTGCGGAACGTCGAACGCGATCACACCCCAGCGGCCTTGAGACTCGCCTATTCGGTCGTCGAAGAGCCCGCCAAGAGTTGGGCCAAGCCCGGGGCAGAACCCCTGCAGGATCTTGCCGCCAGCGAAGCGGTCCCCACTCAAGCTAACTCCACTCAAGCCAACTCCGGCCCTGGAGCATCCGCCAATGGCCAACAAGAAGATCAGCAACTCGGTGGCTCGTTAGCCAATCAGCTTCTCCAGCGCGCCGAGTCGATGGCCCAGCAAGTCTCCAGAATGCACAACGATGCCCAAGCCCAGTACAGCCGAGGCGAGGTGCTCGGAGCGATTTCCACGGTGCGTGAAGCCAGTGCCTTGATCGCCGAAATCGATCGACGTTTGGTCCGAGTCGAATTCCACTTGCAGCACCTGGAGCGTTGCGTCGTCGAAAACCAGCAGCAACTCGAGAGTTCCGTTGCGGCCGCCCAGAGGCTCTTGGGGTACCAATCCGATCGACTTGTCATGCTTCCGACGGTCCGCCAGATCCAGGAGTTTGCCGAACATGTTGGGCAAGTCCAATCGCAGGTTGCGACCAACACGCAGCGCACCAATCCGTTCGAGTTAGCCCAGGTGCTCATGCATTTCCAAAAGCGGATTGCCGAGCTCGAGGCGATGATAGTCGCCGACCATCAAGGGCATGCCGAGGCATCGAGGGCTGTCGACGGTGCGGTCCGTCAGTGGAGCGTGGCTAGGCAGTATGTCCAGCAGTCACGCACCGACAACATCCCCGATTCGCCAGCGACCAAGGAGGGGGTCCGCCGCGTCGATGTGCTTGAACAAGGGGTATTGGGAGTTCAGCAGCAGATCGAAGAGATCCACGGGGATTGGCATGCCGTAGGGCGTCGGGCCGCCGAGGTTCAATCCGATTTAGCGACGGTTTCGAAGAAGCTAAGTCAAGAGCTTCAAATGGGCAACAACGCGCTGCAGGAATTCCAAATGGCATCCGAGTCGGTCTACAATGCAGAGCATTGGACCGGACCTTGGGGGATGCGCATCGACGGTTCGCCGGGCGTAAGGCTTTTGGAGTCGGCCCGCACGCAACTTCAGGCCGGCAACTATGCGGCCGTTCTAGAGCTCTCGAGTCAGGCCAACCAAGCCGCGCAGATCGCCATCCAGCGCGTTGAGCGAGAGGTGCAAAAGCGGCGCATCGCCGAGCAGCAACGGACCGAGCGACTGCGTCGAGAGCGGATGGCCGCCGAAGCTGCCCGTACAGGGACCATCATCCTCGGTGGGGGAGGATCATCGTCCCGAGGGGGATCGATTTTCGGATCCGGGGGCACGTTTGGAGGCGGTGGCGGTCCCTTTGGCGGTGGTGGCGGGTCTTTTGGTGGGGGCGGCGGTGGCGGCAACAATTCCGGTTTCGGCCGCTCGGGTTGGTAGCTAGTGCTAGTTGGCTCACGGGTAAAGGAAATCGCCTGGAGACATTCCATAACACGATGGAGTTGGAATGTCTTTGGTTTTCTCCAACCGTAGCATGGCCCTCCGAGGCCGTGCGTTTACCCGACGAATCGATCACGCCCATGCCTTGAGAGCCGCATAGGCGCAAGCCGCGGGCAAATTCTCGAAGAAAAATGGTTCCTCCAGAGTTGCACGCGACTCGGCTTGTCGCTTCGCGTATACTGGTACCGACGTTTGAACCTATTGCCAATCTGAATGAACCAACCGATCACCCGAGGTCCACATGCCATCCCAAGCCCCGTGTTGCCCCTGGACAAAACTTTCCTGGTTCCTCCCTTTGATTTTGCTTGCGATCCTCGGTGGACTGCTGCTGCGGCCCACTGGGAACTTATTGGCCCAACCCCCCAAAAACGCTAAAGGTTCGGCTCAACAAGAAGAAGGCAAAGAGACGGCGAAAGTCCCCGTTGGCCGTGGCGGAATCCCCAACGCCAAGTTGAACGCTAACTCCAAAGGTAAGAAGATGGAAGAACCCGAATACAACAAACTGACCCCAGAAGAACGCTGGGTGCTGCTCAACAAAGGGACCGAATACGCCTTTACCGGCAAGTACACTGACCATTTCGTCGAAGGGACCTACCTGTGCAAGCGTTGCAACGCTCCGCTCTACAAATCCGACGACAAGTTCCACAGCGGGTGCGGCTGGCCAGCTTTCGACGATGAAATCAAAGGCTCGATCCATCGAGAAACCGACGCCGATGGGTCCCGCATCGAAATCACCTGCAAGAACTGCGGCGGCCACCTAGGCCACGTCTTCAACGGCGAAAAGATGACCAAAAAAGATTCCCGTCACTGCGTCAACAGCATCTCGATCAAGTTCGTGCCCAAGGGCAAGGATCTGCCGGCGGTGATTACCGCCAAAAAGCCCGACGAGCCTAAGAAGCCCGCCGAGACCAAGAGCACGCCCGTTGCAAGCCCCACTCCCGATTCGGCTCCTGCGAAGAAGCCCTAGCGGTTGAAATCCGCCTAAGCCTTCATTAGCTTTGATTGTCTTGGGTTCCCGGATATTCCCGCGAAAATACCGACATCTGCCCCTGACAAATCGTCGCAATCCTCTACAATACTCCGAATTAGTTTGTGAAAAATTTCACAAAGTCACCTGTTTGGTCCGAAGGATCACTGGGTGACCGGTCTGGCGAGGTTGGGGCGAGAGAGCTCGCGCTTGCCGGGCAAGAGTCGGTGGAATGTTCGAAAGCTCCGTCGGAGGTTTTCTAGTGATCGCTCACTTACCCATCCTGATCTACCTCATCGCCGTTCTTGGCTTTGCGGCCGTTTCGCTTTTTTTGCCACACTTGGTGGCTCCTCGGCGGCCGACGCGGATCAAGGACATGCCCTACGAGTCGGGGATGGATCCGATCGGAGATGCGAAGAAGCCGTTCGACATCAAGTTCTACCTGACGGCGATCTTGTTTTTGGTTTTCGACATTGAACTGTTGTTTTTGTATCCCTGGGCCGTATCGCTTTTGGCTCCTGACGGAGTGCCCGAATCGTTTCGGCCCGCGGTCCTGGCTGTCTTGATGGTCCTTATTGCAACCCTGGGCCTTGCCTATTGGGTGGCTTACCGCAAAGGAGTCTTCGATTGGCGACGCAAATAAACAAGCAACTTGGCGATAATGTATTTCTGACCAGCATCGATGCGGCGGCCTCTTGGGCGCGCGCCAACAGTCTCTGGCCGATGCCCTTTGCAACGGCTTGCTGTGGTATCGAACTCATGAGCACGGCGGCCTCCAAGCACGATCTGTCTCGTTTTGGTAGCGAGGTGATGCGATTCACCCCTAGGCAGTGCGACTTGATGATCGTCGCTGGCCGTGTGGTTATGAAGATGATCCCGGTCTTGCAGCGTATTTGGCTTCAAATGCCCGAACCAAAATGGTGCATTTCGATGGGAGCATGCGCTTGCACCGGGGGTGTTTTTGACACCTATGCGGTCGTCCAAGGCATCGATCGATTCCTTCCGGTGGACATCTACATTCCGGGCTGCCCACCGCGTCCTGAGCAATTGATTAAGGCGATCATGGATCTTCAAGACAAGATCAAGAAGACAGGGACTTACAACGCCCGCGAGTTCAAGCTTCGGATTCTTCCGGACGGACCTAGTCGTTTCGACCAAGACGAGTTGGTCCGAATCCGCGAGCGAAACGGATTCCA
>Ga0068877_10004732_pt1 | contig 10543 bp, 7 predicted proteins | sample NOAtaG_FD_66437 | JGI IMG/M metagenome (GOLD analysis project Ga0068877, IMG submission 66437) | Freshwater lake microbial communities from Lake Erie, under a cyanobacterial bloom - NOAA_Erie_Diel6S_1000h metaG | ecosystem: Environmental > Aquatic > Freshwater > Lake | place: USA: Ohio, Lake... | reverse complement strand
GATCGATCACCGTGAACATCGCGCTCCCCGGCGTCACGATGTCGCCCGGGCTCACCGCCTTCTCCGCGACGATGCCGGCGAAGGGGGCACGCACAACCGTGTTGCGCAGATTCTTTTCCGCCGATGAGAGCCGCGCCTGTGCCTCGGCGAGCCCGGCCTGCGCCGAGAGGTTGGCGCGCTCGGCGCCCTCCACGTCACGGTCGGCGATGGCTCCCGCCGCCGCGAGCGTGCGGGCGCGCTGCAGTTCGCGTTCGGCCTGCTGCGCCGCGACCGAGGCCTGCGTCACGCCCGAACGCGCGGACAGGGCGGCATCACGCACCGCGGAGTCGTCGATGCGGGCGAGCACCGTGCCCGCGTTCACGCGCTGCCCGGCGTCGGCGTATGTCTGCAGCACGGCGCCGGCCACCTCGGCGCGCAGCCGCGCCTCACGGTCGGCCGCGAGCGTACCCGAGATACTGGGGCCGCTGCTCAGCGTGTCGGAGATGGCCACGGCCATGTTGTCGGGACCTATGGTCTGGACGGCGGCCGCCTGGTCGGCGGGTGCCTCCGCCTTGCTGCCGCAGGCAGCGAGCGGAGCGAGCGACAGCGTCGTGACGGCGAGCATCGTGTAATGCGCCGATCGGCGCGAAGCGGTGGTCATCGGGAGATACCCATGTTCATGGAAGCCGACATCGGAACGGACGCGCCGCCAGCCGACAACGGGAGATACGGGAGAAGTTCAAGGCGCTTGCGGGCCACTTGCAGGTCGCGCGCAGCCCGCGCCCGGTTGGCGAGCGCCTGCTGCAGCTGCACACGGGTTTCCGACAGTTCGAGTTGCGTGGAGATGCCTTCGCGGAAGCGCACCTCGGCAATGGCGTAGGCACGCTGGGCCTGCTCCGCCGTGCCGATGCTGGCCTGCCAGTTGGTCTCCGCTTCGGTGAGCTGCAGGGCGGCCAGACGCGCATCGAGCGTGGCGCCTTCTTCGGCCTGCTTGAGGCGCTGTCGTGCTTCCACCACGCCGGCCTCTGCGGCGGTGATCTGCCCGCGCACGTTGCCGCCGGTGAAGAGCGGATAGGACAGCCCGATACCCACGGTCCAGTTGGGGAGGAAGTCGGAGAGGCTGCGCGGCAGGACGGTGGGCGTCGGCGCCAGTCGCTGGTAGTTGGTCGTGGCCGAGAGCTGCGGCAGACGCTGCGCCTTGGTGGCACGCAACTGCTGCTCGGCCACATTCACCCCGTAAGCGGCCTGACGCACGGCGGCGCGTGCGCGCGCCGCGGTATCGCTGGCGGCCACCAGCCGCGACACCTCGCCCTGCACACGCGGGTCCGCGGCCAGCACCGAGTCGGCGTTCACATTGATGGTCGCGATGGCGCCAGCCGGGGCGGACGCTGGCACGGGCAGTTCCGCGATGCTGTCGGTGAGCTGGAGCGGCTGATCGGCAGGCAAGTCGAGCAGTTGCCGCAGCCGAATGAGGGCCGTTTCGCGCGTGGTCCGCGCCTGCAGCAGCGCCGGACGCTGGTTGTCGCGTGTCACGCGCGCACGAATGAGCTCGAACTCCGACGTGGACCCCACATTGCGGGTGAGCTGCACCTGCCGCAGGGTCCGCTCAGCCTGGACGAAGGCCGAGTCGGCAATGATGGCCAGCCGCTCGGCAAGCAGCGCATCGTAGTAGGCCGACGTGACATCGAGCTGTACCTGTGCTTCGGCGCTGGTTATCGCAAGGTCGGCCGACTCGCGTGCATAGCGCGCGCCGCGCATGCCGGCGGCGACGCGTCCGCCCGTGTAAAGCGGCTGCGAGGCGGTGAGCCCGAAGTTGAAGTTGTACGGCGACGCGAAGATGCGGGTGATGGGATTGTCCGCCTGCGACGAGTCGGCCCCTCCCCCGGTACCAGCCCCGCCCCCTCCACCACGATTGGCCACGGCGGCGAACTGGTTCTGCAGCTGCCGCTGCCAGTTCAAGGTGGTGTTCACTTGCGGCAACCCGGCAGAGCGCGCCTGCGCCTGCTGGCCACGCGCGCGCTGCGCGCCGGCACGGGCAAGTTCCACGGCTTCGCTCGTGGCCCCGGCCAGGCGCAGGGCGTCAGTCAGCGAGAGTGGTCGCGGGGCGGCTGTTGGCCGCTGCGCCGACAACGGCGACGCCGCAGCCAGCAGGGCGGCCACCGCCAAGGGAGCAAGTGCCGCGCGATGCGCGCGGACACGGAGAGTCACCATCATTCGGGGATCGCGGTAAGGGTCGACTCGGGCGCCATCAGCGGCGCGCGTACGGCCGGTTGAGACAACACATGCAACCCGCGGAGGAAGAGGCGTACGTACGCACGCAGCGAGTCCTCCACCGGCTGGGTGAACATCATGGGCATCACGTCGCGGTTCATGCCGTCGGCGAAGACCGCGCCCATGAACATCGTGACGGCCGCGTCGATTTCGGTGGGCGTGGCCACCTTGTCGTGATCGATGTAGCCGGCCACGTACAGCTGGTGCACGTAGCGGCGCAGCTGCATCATTGCGCCGTGCGGCCCACTGACGGCGCACGGCGCGAGGTCGGGCCGCTCCTCGAGGTCGGACATCATCTGCCGGATGAGCGGCCGCATGCCGCAGGTCTCGGAGTGATGCGCGCGCGCCCAGGCGTACAGCTCGGCCTCCGGCTCCCGCGGGTCGTCCGGGAGCCGCTCCTGCTCCTTGGCCGCCGCGAGGTCGCGCATCATCTGCTCGAGCAGCGCGTCCTTGGAACCGAAGTGCCGGAACAGCGTGACTTCGTTCACGCCTGCCTCCTCGGCGATGCGGCGCGTGGTTGCCCCGCGCCAGCCATGCTGGGTGTAGACGCGCCCCGCTGCCTGGAGGATCCGCTGCCGATGGTCTTCAGTCATACCGACACGTTATGCAAGTACATGCTTGCGTGCAAGCAGGCACTTGCTTGCCGTATTGTGGAACAGCGTTAGGTCTCCACCCGAGAGACGTAACGGAAACCGGAACGCGGGGGTTTCACGGCGCACGCGGCGTTGGCGAAGCCGTCCTGCGCGGTCTATTCTTTGCCCATCGGTGTACGCCGTTGCGTGCCGCTGTGCGCGGCAGCCCGTCATCCCTGCCTTCCCCCCAGGAGCGATCGTGTCCGGCTTCGTCGATCTTGCGCGTGCCGCCCAGGCCGCGCGTCTGGCACGGCCCGACGTCCCGCTGGCGCTCGCCACCCTCGTGCAGGTGGACGGCTCGTCATACCGACAGCCTGGGGCGCGCTTGCTGGTCGACGCCGAGGCGCGGGTGCTGGCGGGGGCTGTGAGCGGCGGCTGTCTGGAGGGCGATGTCGCGGCGCGCGCCAGCGAGGTGTGTGCCAGCGGGCGGGCCTTGCGCCTCAGGTACGACTTGCGGGCTGACCTCGAGACAATCTGGGGCTTCGGCGCCCGGTGCGACGGCATCGCGCATCTGTTGCTGGAGCCACTCCCCGATTGGCGCTGGATGGTACAAGCCGAATCGGTGCGAAACCGCCGGCAGGGGGGCGCGGTGGTGACCGTCCTCGATGCCCGGGGAAGTGGGGCCACCTGCGCGCTGCTCGACGGCGACGTGAGCAATGGTCGGTGGCATCGCCTCCACGATGAGTCGCGGCTTGTTCCAAATGCCGAGATCGCGCCGCTGGTGCAGGCGACGCGGCGTACCGGGCAGGCCGTGCTGCAGGCGATCGCCGATGACGTCACCGTGTTCGTGGAGCCGTTGGTGGCACCGGTCGCGCTGCACTGCGTGGGGGCCGGGCGCGGCGCCGAGGCGTTCGCGCAGATCGCCACGACGTTGGGATGGCAGGTCACGGTCCTCGACCACCGCCCGGCGCTGCTCGACGGGCTGCAGCTGCCCGCGGGCGTCGCGGTGCGTCGGGTGGGACAGATGGAGGCGGTGCAGCAGGCGGTGACCCAACTGCCGCACGACGAGCGCACGGCCGTTGCGTTGCTGACGCACATCTTCGACGTCGACGTGGCGTGGCTCACCGCCACGCTCCCGCTGCCGTTCGGCTACGTGGGGGTGCTGGGTTCTCGGCAGCGCGCCACGCAGCTCACCGAGCAGGCCACCCAGCAGCTCGCCCTGCGCGGCACGCCGCTCACGGCGCGTCAGCGACACAAGCTCCACGCGCCCATCGGCCTCGATCTTGGGGGGGAGACGCCGGCCTCCATCGCGCTGGCGGCGATCGCCGAGATCGAGGCGGTGATTCACGCGCGCCCGGCGGGATTCCTGCGGGAGCGTCAGAGTCCCATTCATGCGCGCACGCCGACCCCCGAGCTCCTCGCTCGCGACGCGGCGCGCGCGTTGGCCGATCAGCCGTTGCGCTGCGATCTCCCCGAGTTTCCTGACCGCTGAGTGACCCGCTCATGCCCCCAGGCAGCGTCGCCGGGCTCCTGTTGGCGGCAGGCGGGTCGCGCCGCTTGGGCGAGCCCAAGCAACTCCTGGTGGACGAGACCGGCGTTCCGGCGGTCGTGCGCATGGCGCGGGCGCTCCGCGATGCGGGGTGCGCCCCGCTCCTCGTCGTTGTTGGCGCCGCCGCCGAGGCGGTAACCCGCAGTCTGGCGCACGAATCGGTGCACGTGGTGCGGCATGCGGAATGGGCCCATGGCATGGGGAGCTCCATCGGCGCGGGGATGCGGGCGCTGATCGACCTCACCGCGTCCACCGACGACGTACAGGGCGTGCTCATTGCGCCGTGTGACATGCCTGCGGTCACCGCGCCGTTCCTTGTGGCCTTGCGCTCACACTTCACTGGCACGGAGCGCGTGGCGGCGGCGTACGTGGCGGGGGCGTCTATGCCAGCCGCAAGTGCAGCGGCAACCACGGCACCTGCCCGCGGCATTCCCGCGATTCTCCCTCGTGCCGACTGGCCGTGGCTGAAGATGCTGTCTGGTGAACAGGGTGCCAAGCCGCTGCTACAGCAGGACACCATTGCCGTGCCTCTCGGCGACGGGGCCTTCGATCTGGATACCCCTGCCGACGTGGCACGGTGGCGACAGACGCAGGGACTCGGCGGTCGATCGGCGAACACGTAGCACGCCACCGGGACGCCGAACCGCCACGTGCCCCCGATACCCTAAGGCATCGGGGGCACGCGACATTCGCAACCCACTGGTGCGCGCTGCGGTTACTGGCTGTCCGGCGCTACTGGTGCCTCGGGCGCGCCGCGCCGTCCCCGGCCACCGTACATCCCCGGCGGCATCGCTCCATCGGGACCGCGCTGCCCGCGGAACGGCCCCCCATACGCACCGCGCCGCATGCCTCGCCCGCCGCGCGCGGCGCCCCGCTGTCCGCGCATGGCTCCGCGCTGCCGCATGTCGCGTCGCAGATTGTCGAGGCGCGTCTTCTGTTGCGTGGTCAACACACCACGCACCTCCTGTCGCTGCTTGAGACCGGCGATGAGCTGTTCATTGCGCAGCGCACTCATGCGATCGAGCGCGGTACGCGCCTTGGACAGGTTGCCATCGCCCTGAGTGGCGTCGAGCAGATCGGCACGCGCCCGCAGCAGATCGGCCTCGTTGGCCCGCACGGCCGGCGCATCCTGCAGCGCTTCGAGTCGCTTCACCTGCTCATCGGTCAGCTGCAGTTCGGACCGCATCCGCAACAGCATGCCGGCCGGATTGCCACGTCCTGCACGACCCATGCGCCGGTCACCCGCCACGGCGTTGGGACCAGCTGCCGGACCACCGCGACGCATGGTGCCGGCCGGCCCCTGGCCGTCGCGCGGACGGGGAGCCCCGGCACCAGCCTGTGCCTGAACCACGGTGCCGAGTGCCAGGCTGGCGAGCGCGGTCGCCAGCAACAGACGGGAACGGATATGTGTCATATAAGCCTTCCGGTTGAGTGTGGCGGTCGCCCTGCCGGCGCCCGCTTCACCCCATTGGACGCATGTCGGTCCTGACCGTTAAGGCGCTGGTCGCGTCGTCACGACGGCGCCAACGTCGCGGGCCCCTGTTGCGTCTAGCTCATGCATCGCGCGGCACGACCGCGTGGCGCTGGTGCAGGGCGAGTCCATGGGTGCATCCTAGGATGCACGGGGGGCCCGACGCACCGTGTGGGTGCCGTGCCATGTCGTGTTCGCCTGCCCTTCCCGTCCCTCACCGGCCGTTCTCACGTGGGATCCTGGTTCGACACGATCGGCACCTGGCTCTTCAAGTACTCCCCGCGCGCGTTTGCCCGCGGGGAGTTCGTGACGGCGCCGGTCGTACCGGCCACGCTGCTGGTCGGTGCCGCGATCGTGTTGGTACTGCTGATCGTTGCCAGTCACGTACGCCTGCGCTCGCTGCCCTGGCGTGATCGGCTGCTGCTCGCGGCGTTGCGCACGGCCGCCGTACTGCTGGTACTGGCCTGCCTCTTCCGTCCCGGACTGGTGATTGCCGCGGCCGTTCCGCAGCGCAACGTGCTCGCGGTGGTATTCGATGATTCGCGCAGCATGCGCATCACCGATGTCGGTGCGTCGATGGCGCGCGGAGACAGCGCGACCACGGCCGCGGCATCGCGCCTCGCCGTCCTGCAGCGCGCCTTCAATGACAGCACGGCGCTCATGCGCGCGCTGGGGGGCCGCTTCGCGATCCGCCGCTTCCGCTTTTCGGCCGGCGCCACGCCGGTGCGCGCCGCCGATGAGGTACGCGCAGCGGGGACCCGCTCCGACCTCGCGCAGACGCTCGACGACGTGCGACAGGATCTCGACGGAATGCCGCTCGCGGGCGTCGTGCTGGTGACCGACGGTGCCGACAACGGCCGCTCCTCCCTCGACGACGCGCTGCTCGGCCTGCGCGCCCGCCGGGTGCCGGTCTACACGGTGGGCGTGGGCACGGAGCGCTTCACGCGCGACGTGGCGGTGGAACGGGTGCAGGCGCCGCAGCGCCTGCTCGCCGGAGCGGCCGGTGTCGTGGAAGCGGACATCCGCATGCGTGGCCTCGACGAACGCGGCGTGTCGGTGACGCTCGAGGCAGACGGGCGCGTGGTCGCCACGGAGACTGTGCCGCGACCCGCCAAGGGGGATCTTGGCACCCTGCGCATGCGCATTCCCCCGCTTCCGCCCGGCGTACACCGCCTCGCCGTGCGGGCGCGTCCGCTCGCCAACGAGGTCGTCACGCAGAACAACGAGTGGCAAACCAGTCTCGAGGTGCGCAGTGGCCCCGAGCGCGTGCTCTACGTGGAAGGGGAACCGCGCCCGGAATTCGCGTTCCTGCGGCGCGCCGTGGCCGAGGACAGCGCCATGCAGGTGGTGGGACTCATGCGCAGCGCCGAGCGCAAGTTTCTGCGACTCGGTGTGCGGGACAGTCTCGACCTGCTCAACGGATTTCCCACCACGCGCGAGGAGCTCTTCGGCTATCGCGCCATCATCCTCGGCAGCGTCGAGGCAGCCTTCTTCAGCGGCGAACAACTGCGCATGCTGGCTGACTTCGTGAGCGTTCGTGGTGGCGGTCTGCTCGTGCTGGGTGGCCGTGCCTCGCTCAGTGAAGGCGGATTTGCCGGCACGCCGCTCGCGGACGTCCTGCCCCTCACCCTCACGCGCGGCGAGATCAACGTGGACGGGCCGGCCACCTCGGTGCAGGTACGCCCCACGCGCGCCGGTGACGTGCACCCGGCCCTCCAGCTGCGGGAGACCCTGGCCGCCTCGCGACAGCGGTGGGACTCCCTGCCCCCGCTCACATTGGTGAACCGTGTTGGCGCGCTGCGCGCCGGCGCCACGCTGCTGCTTGCCGGTCGCACGGAAGACGGACGCAGTGATGTTCCCGTGCTGGCATGGCAACGCTACGGGCGGGGCATGAGCGCGGTCTTCACGGCGCAGGACTCATGGCTGTGGCGTATGGACGCCAGCATCGCGGTGGAAGACCGCTCACACCAGACGTTCTGGCGCCAAATGACGCGCTGGCTTGTGGATGGCGCCCCGTCGCCCTTCGAGGTCACCACCACTCCGGCCCGCGTGGCCCCTGGTGAGACCGTGGTGCTGCGGGCGCAGGTGGCCACGCCCCAGTTCGAAGACATCAACGACGCGGAGGTGACGGCCACCGTGACCGGACCGACAGGCGGCAGCGAGACGCTGGCCCTCGAATGGTCGCTGCGCGACGACGGCAGCTACGCGGCCCGCTTCACCCCCCGCGACACCGGACGCTACATCGTGGACGCGGTGGCCGTGACGGGGCGCGATTCGGTGCAGGCGGTCACCACCACGGTGCTGGTGGACGAACGGGGAGCCGACGTGGCGCAAGCCGAGTTGCGGGCCCCGCTGCTGCGGCGCATTGCCGACGAGACCGGCGGGCGCTACTACCCGATCGCCGAGGCCGGCGCCCTCGCCGATGACGCCGTGTACACGAACGCCGGCGTGACCGTGCGCGAGGCGAAGGACCTGTGGGACATGCCGGCGGTATTCCTTCTTCTGGCCTTCGTGCTCGGGGCCGAGTGGAGCTACCGTCGCTGGAGGGGACTGGCATGAAGGCGCTGGGACGACGACTGGCCGGCGTGCTCGCCTGCCTGGCCGCAGCGGGAACGCCGCGGGCCGTGGCCGCACAAAGCACGCACGTTCTCATCGTCTCGGGGCTCTCTGGGGACCCGGCGTTCAAGACGCGCTTCGGCAGCGCCGTGAGCGCCGTGCGGTCGGCCGCCGCGACGCGATGGGGGGTGAGCGACTCCAGTCTCATCGTGCTCACCGAGGATTCCACGGCCTTCAACGGGCGGTCCACCCGCGACAATGTCGCCCGCGCGTTTGCCGCGCTGTCGCGGCGGACGCGCCCCGGCGACGTGCTGCTCGTGCTCCTGGTGGGCCACGGGAGTGGTGAGGGCGCCGGCTCGAAGGTCAACCTGCCCGGCCCCGATGCCACCGCCAGCGAGTACGCCGCCTGGCTGGCGCCCTTCGGCGCGCAACAGGTGGTGTTCGTGAACGCCGCCACCGGGAGCGGGGATTTCGTGCCGGTCATTGCCGGCAGCGGCCGGGTGGTGGTGACCGCCACGCGCTCGGCGGTCGAAAAGAACGATGCGGAGTTTCTGCAGCATTTTGCCCGCGCCCTCAGCACCGACGACGCCGACGCGAACAAGGACGGACGGTTGTCTGCGCTCGAGGCATTCCGTTTTGCGCGCGCGGAGGTGGCGAAGTCGTACGAGTCGACCAACCGCATGCTCACCGAACATGCCGTGCTCAGCGACTCCACGGCGGCGGCCAGGATGTCGTTCGGCACGCGCGCGGCCACCACGGATCCGCGCGTGGCCCGCCTGCTGGAGGAACGGCAGGCGCTCGAGTCACAGGTGGCCGCGCTGCGGGCGCGCAAGGCGGCGATGGAACCGGCGGCCTACGAAGCCGAACTCGAGCGGTTGCTGCTCGCGCTGGCGGAGAAGTCGGCCGCCATCAAGGCGGCGGGAGGCGGCAAGTGAACCGTTGCCTGCAGTTCCGTAGGCAACCAGGCGTGCGTCGCCGGAGGGCGTCCCGCTGGCTGGTGATGGCGGGTAGCCTGCTGAGTGTGCTGCTCGAAGTGCCGCTCTCCGCCGCCTGCGCACAGGTGCCAACGCGCACCGATCGGTTCGGCGCCGAGATCGCCGCGGCCGAGGCGGCGGCGCAGCGCGGTGACCGCACCGACGCCATGGCCCGGGCGCGCCGCATCACGACCGCCTACGAACAGACCGGCACGCGCAGCAGCGCCGACCACAGCGAGGCCGGTCGCGCGTACGCGCTGCTGGCCACGGGGAACGCCGCGGCGACACGCGCGGCGCTGGCCGCATTTGATCGTGCCGTGGCCGCCGATTCGGGCAACCTCGACGCGCGCCGGCGCCTTGGGCAGCTCTTTCTCGACGCGTACAACGGCCCCGAGGCGCGCGCCTCGTTCGAGGCGGTGCTCGCCCGCGCGGATGGCGACGCGGAGGCGCTGCTGGGGCTTGCCATGGTGGAAGAGTTCGAGGGGAAGGGCACGGCCATGGCCACGGCACGCCAGGCGCTCGCGGCGGCGCCCGCGAGTGCGCGCGTGCTGTCGTACGTGGCCCGCCTGCACCTCGATGCCGAGGCGTTCGACTCGGCCCGTGCCGTGGCCGAACGCGCCGTGCGCGCGGACAGTACGCTGCAGTCGGCGTGGTCGGTGCTGGGGGCACAGGCGTGGCTCCGCGGCGACTCCGCCACGTACCAGCGCGCCCTGCGGGCCGCCACCCTGCTGCAGCCTCGCCCTGCCGAGTTCTACACCGCCCTGGCCGAAGCCGCCGTTCGGCAGCGCCGCTATGCGGAGGCGGTGCGTCTGGCGGAGCAGGCCGTGCGATTCGACAGCCTCTCGGCACGGGCGCTCGGAGTCCTGGGCACCAATCAGCTGCGCATCGGTCAGCTGGATGCCGGGCGGCTGTCGGTGGAGCGGGCCTTTGCGCTCGATCCTTTCAATCTGTGGCACAAGAACACGCTGGACCTGCTGGACAAGATGCGCGGGTTCCGCACCGTCAGGCAGGGACGATTCGAAGTCGTGGCACCGTCCGATGATGCCGCGCTGCTGGCGTTGTACATCGTGCCGCTGCTCGAGCAGGCCTACGACTCCCTCTCACGCCGGTATGGGTACCAGGCGCCCACGCCGGTGCGTCTCGAGTTCTTCCGGCAGCATGCCGACTTCTC
>Ga0068877_10004726_pt1 | contig 10549 bp, 6 predicted proteins | sample NOAtaG_FD_66437 | JGI IMG/M metagenome (GOLD analysis project Ga0068877, IMG submission 66437) | Freshwater lake microbial communities from Lake Erie, under a cyanobacterial bloom - NOAA_Erie_Diel6S_1000h metaG | ecosystem: Environmental > Aquatic > Freshwater > Lake | place: USA: Ohio, Lake... | reverse complement strand
TTTGTCAAGTATAGAGTCGGAACAACCGGCGAATGGAAACACGCTACCCTCGCCACTTCCGGACATACCCTTCCCGGTATCGCTACATCTACTCAAAACGATGCCACCGGCATCTTTATCTATCGCAGTGCTGCAGTTGGAAGTCCATCTACCTTCAATCCAACCGGTATTCAACTGCAATGGAATTATGGAAGCGACGGTGTAACCAATGAATCCCGGATCTTTGTTAGGGTCTTCGCAATTGAAATGGTTTACAATCTTGTCGGTGGATTTCAGGCAGGAAGCGGAGGTGCCAATAATGGAGAACTAAGAAGAGCCAACGATGTGTCCTCCAGTACGCCTGCCTCTACTTTTAACGTAACTGGATCATTACCGACCATTCAAAGCAACAATTCTTTGTCATCCTCTAATAATCTTGCAGCGTATAATAACACTTCCAATGATTTATCCGGAACCTCAACTGCCACACTAGCTACCGGATATCCTACCGGATTCAATGCCTTCTACTCCATGAAGTATGAGATCAGTCAGCAACAATATGTTGACTTCCTCAATACACTTACCTATACCCAACAAGCTGCGCGTACAGCCGCATCTTCTCCCCCCAACAGTGCCGCTGGTACCGGTGCATTAATTTCTGGTAACTTAAACCGCAATGGCATCGATATTCAAACTCCCGGTACAGCTTCTACTGTCCCTGCGGTCTATGCCTGTAATCTCAATGCATCTAATGGTTACAACGAAGCCGATGACGGACAACACATCGCCTGTAACTATCTCTCCTGGGATGACCTCGATGCCTATCTCGATTGGGCAGGTCTGCGACCCATGACAGAACTCGAATTTGAAAAATCTTGTCGCGGCAATCAAGCTCCTGTTCTAAATGAATATCCATGGGGAAACACTTCGGGTACTGCGTTAACCGGAATAACCAATGCGAGTCTGACCAATGAATTAGCGTCTAATTCAGGGGCAAATATTGCCTTTACAAATAGTTTTACAACAGGTCCGGTAAGAAACGGCATATTCGCCACTAACACCAATAGTCGAAGTTCCAGTGGTGCGGGTTACTATGGCAATATGGAGCTCGGAGGAAACCTCTGGGAAAGAGTCGTAACCCTTGGTAACAATGCAGGAAGAGCTTTCTCCGGTAACCATGGCAATGGCACACTCAACTCAAATGGTGATGCCGACGTAGCAGGATGGCCTGATGCAGCAGGAGCCGGATGGAAAGGGGGATCTTATGATAGCAGTGCTTCCGCCTCCCGCACATCGACCAGGTTATCTGCTTCCAATGGAAACAATGCAAGAGTTGCTAATACGGGGGGGAGAGGGGTTAGGTCTATTACAACGAGTATAGTCATCAATGGTTTGGCTCTATGGTTTGATGCGGGTCTTTTACACTCTTACCCACAAACTGGTGTTGACTGGATTGATATGAGTGGAAATCGAAACAATGGTACTCTTCTCAATGGGCCTACTTTCAACAGCAGCAACGAAGGAAATATTGTATTGGATGGTGTAAATGACTATGTGAATGTTCCATCCGAATCTCAAATAGCTAATAGTACTGAAATTACAGCTGAACTATTCATCAAGGTGAATGCCAGCACTTCAAGAGGTTGGCAATATTTATTGTTTCGCAGAAACACATGGACTTCCGTGTTTGAAGGATTTGTTATTTCATTGATTGAGGCAGACAGGAAGATTCAATTCAATACAACTCCGCAAAGTGGCTCCCCGCAGGCAAATGCAAAATCTACTACTGCCATTAATTACGGAACTATCTACCATATTGTTGGAACATTCAAATCGAATGATAAAATACAAGCTTACATAAATGGAGTGCTGGAAGCAACTACCAACATAACACACAATCTTGATATTCCTGCAACACAGACAGTAAAAATAGGCAGGTCTGCAGAAAGTCTCGACTCTCCCGCAAATGCACAAATTTATATCGCCAGAATATATAATAGAGTGCTTTCTACCGCAGAAATCCAGCAAAACTTCAACGCACAAAAAGCAAGGTTTGGATTGTAGATAATTCTTATCTCCTTGAAAATCAATTAATGACATTGATCATTTGCGTATCCTACTTTAAACAAGGAAACTGATTATGACTTTTTGTTATTTTTGATCATCTATGAAATCCAGTATTGCTATCAAGTTTTTGTGGCTTTTGGCTTGCGTGTGCCTTTCATTTCATGGATTGGCCAACAACATTGTCGTCTCCAATATCTCCCTCACCAATCGCAATACTTCCACCAAAACAGTGCGGGTTAACTTTAACCTCAATTGGGACAATTCCTGGAGAACTACTTCCGCCCCCTTCAACTGGGATGCTGCCTGGGTATTTGTCAAGTATAGAGTCGGAACAACCGGCGAATGGAAACACGCTACCCTCGCCACTTCCGGACATACCCTACCCGTTGCTGCAGCCTCCACCCAAACCGATGCCACCGGCATCTTCATCTATCGCAGTGCTGCAGGTGGACCAAGCACTTTTGATCCTTCCGGCATCCAACTACAGTGGAACTATGGCACTGATGGAGTTGCTAATGAAGCCCGGATCTTTGTCCGCGTCTTCGCCATCGAGATGGTCTACAACCAGGTCGGCGGTTTCCAGGCGGGAAGTGGTGCCATCAATAACGGAGAATTCAGAAGAGCCAATGATATAACCAGTTCAGGAACTGCCTCTTCGTTTACCATCACCGGTTCCCTTCCCACTATTCAGGGCAACAGTAGCTCCTCTTCACCCACCAGCATCGCTGCCTATAACAATACATCTACTGACCTTACCGGAACCAATACCGCCTCACTTGCTGCCGGCTTTCCCACCGGGTTCAACGCCTTCTATTCCATGAAGTACGAGATCAGTCAGCAACAATATGTAGACTTCCTCAATACACTTACTTATACCCAACAAGCTACGCGTACAGCCGCATCTTCTCCACCCAACAGTGCCGCCGGTACAGGTGCATTAATTTCTGGTAACTTGAACCGCAATGGCATTGATATTCAAACTCCCGGTACAGCTTCTACTGTCCCTGCTGTCTATGCCTGTAATTTGGATGACGATGGTATTTACAACGAAGCCGATGACGGACAACACATCGCCTGTAACTATCTCTCCTGGGATGATCTCACCGCCTATCTCGATTGGGCAGGTTTGCGACCCATGACAGAACTGGAATTTGAAAAATCTTGTCGAGGTAATCAATTGCCGGTATCGGGTGAGTACCCCTGGGGAACTGCTTCCGCCACTGCTCTCACCGGCTTAACGAATCCAGGTTTTACCAATGAACTCGCTTCTAATACAGGGGCTAATATAGCTTTCACCAATGCATTTAACACAGGGCCTGTGAGAAATGGCATCTTCGCAACAGGCTCCTCTGGTCGAAGTGGCAGTGGAGCCGGTTATTACGGCAATATGGATCTCGGTGGCAATCTATGGGAAAGAGTCGTAACCGTTGGCAATCCAACCGGTAGAACCTTTTCTGCAACGCATGGCAATGGTACACTTACTTCCGGTGGCTCATCTGATGTATCCGGCTGGCCGGCGGCTACCGGCAGTGGTTGGAAAGGAGGAGCTTATGATACGGCTGCTGTTGCTGCAAACAGTTCCGGAAGAACCCAAGCTGCGAATGGCAACATTAGTCGCGTTGCCAATGCAGGAGGAAGAGGTGTAAAAACCATTTCATCAGGCATCGTCACTGACGGTTTAGTGCTCTGGCTGGATGCAGGCGTCACTGCTTCCTATCCCGGCTCCGGTACTACCTTGACAGATCTCAGCGGAAATAGAAATAATGGTACACTTACCAATGGACCAACCTACAACAATAGTGATGGGGGAAGTATTGTATTTGATGGGGTAAATGATTACGTTAATTGTGGCAACTTAGCCGCAGTAAATACCTTTACTATTCAAATGTTCGTCAAAGTTCAAAGCAATAGTGGAGGATTTAAAGGATTTGCCGGAGCGGTTGGGGGTGGCGATGACTTTAATACAGGATTTAATATTGACATGCAACAGAATGCAACTACTGCATTTAATAGATGTAGTATTGAGGGAGTTTTTTTAGTTGTGCCTTTTGGAACAAACCTCATGACTTCATCCGTAAACTTTGGAACCTGGTGTAATATTTGCTTTACTGTTTCTCCAACTTATGTCCAATTTTACTTAAATGGAGTTGCTCAATTGGGAATAGCTAGAAGCAACACTTCTACACCTATCGGGATGAATAGTTTAGTAATAGGAGCAAGGCCAATAAATTTGCCTGTTTTGAGCATAGATGCGCACATTGCTAATACAAAAATTTATAACAGATCCCTTTCTGCTGCGGAAGTTTTACAAAACTTCAACGCCCAAAAAGCCAGGTTTGGATTGTAATAACCTACAGCAACTCTACCCCGCAGTCTTTTCGTAGCTTATACATTCCTTCAATTCCTTTTCAGAATACGCGTATCCATATTGCTTCAATACATCATCGGGCACACCATTCCATTGATTGGGTACATTGCCCTTGTAGTCCAGATCTTTTACGCCCATTTCTGAGGTATAAAAACCTGTTGTCACCAGATCGCGCATCAAATTAAAGAAAGATACCCCCTGCTTCATTTCGGGCGATGCTTTCTCCGGATAAGCAATCAGATCGACCAATGCCAGCCGTTCTTGATCGGTGATATCGGCAAAAGATTTTTCATGACGCTTCGCACTCAACATGTCTAGCCAACGTAAGCCTCCGCGCAAAGGCGTTTGGTGCTCGGGCATATCTTTTACAATGAACTCAATGAATTCGGGCACTTTCGCTTGTGAAGCACTGCCACTTACTGCATCTGCCGGAATAATGATGTCACTTAACAAAGTAATTACCTTCATTTCATGTGGCGTGAAAAATGTTTCACCGGCACCCATCTTTGTCAGGTAGTCTTTTTCTTCCTGCATACGATCGGCTACGGCCGCCACATCGGGGAGTGCGCCGGTTTCTTTTTTGCCGGTTTCCTTACAGGCTTCCACGAGAACACCTGTACCGGCTGCGCCTATCAATAAGGTCTTGATCGATTTCCTTCTGTCCATAATGAGCTATTAATAAAGATCAGAGATTTTGTTTTTTCATTTCATCGATGATGTACTCGGAAGTTCTCATGGAAAGTGCCAGGATCGTCCAGGTAATGTTCTTATCCGCCTGTGAAACAAACTGACTGCCATCTACACAGAACAGCGTTTTACAATCGTGCGCCTGACTCCATTTATTCAAGGCAGATGTTTTGCGGTCAGCGCCCATCCGAACTGTACCGGCTTCATGGATAATATTACCCGGATTGCTGAGTCCATAATTATTTTCCGCATTGTCATCCCCTCCCCAAGTAATCACAGCACCCATGTTGTGTAAAATTTCCTTAAAGGTTTCCTTCATGTGCTTCGCCTGCTTGATCTCATAATCAGAATGTTTGGTATGAAACCGCAGCACCGGAATACCATATTTATCGACCACATTGGGATCGATCTCACAATAGTTTTTTATATCCGGAACGGCTTCCCCTCTTCCTGCCATACCTACACCTGCGCCATAAAAGAAACGAACATCTTCCTTCAGGGATGCCCCATAACCACCTGCAGGTTTGGTTTTACCATTAATCTGGTACTTCCCATTCAAACCCTGCATGCCAAAACCAAAACCATAAGCCGGCTGCGACATACCGCCCCAATACTCAATGTGATAGCCACGGGGGAAATCCAGCTTTTTATTATCCAGCCACCAGGGCGTATATACGTGCATGCCACCTACACCATCTTCATTGTAGCGCTTTCTGCCAAACAACTGGGGCAGCACACCACCTATCGCGGCACCGGTAGAGTCATGCAGATATTTTCCCACTACATTGCTATCATTGGCTAATCCGTTGGGATGACGTGCAGATTTAGAATTCAATAATAAACGGGCTGTCTCACAGGTACTGGCAGCCAGTATCACCACCCTACCCGAAACCTGGTATTCTGCCCCATCGGTTTTTTTGATGAAAGATACACCTGTAGCCAAACCCTCACTGTTGGTGATTACTTCCCTTGCCATGGCATCTGTGATCAGATCAATGTTTCCGGTCAATACAGCCGGCTTAACCAGCACAGATGAGGATGAGAAGTCTCCATATACCTTACAGCTTCTGTTGCACTGGGCACAGTAAAAACAAGCACCACGTTCGTTGTTGATGGGCTTGGTTAAAATAGACAGACGGGACGGAATCACAGGAATACCCATGCCCGTAGCGGTCTTCTTGATCATTAGTTCATGCAGCCTGGGCTTGGGCGGCGGCAGAAAAATGCCATCGGGATCATTCGGCAAGCCCTCATTGGAACCAAAAACACCAATCAGCTGATCAATTTTATCATAATAGGGCTTTACATCCTCATAACCTATGGGCCAGTCATCACCCAAACCATCAATGCTTCGACGCTTAAAATCTTTTGGACCAAATCTTAAAGATATCCTTCCCCAGTGATTGGTTCGACCACCCACCATGCGGGCACGCCACCAATCAAATTTATCACTCCCCTCTTTCATGGTATAGGGTTCCCCATCTATCTGCCAGCCCCAGAAACATCCGTCAAAATCTCCGAAGGGACGAAACTTTGTACTGGCGCCACGACGCGGGGATTCCCACGGATTCTTCATCTGCGAAGAATGAATCGCAGGGTCATAGTTGGGACCCGCCTCAATTAAACATACTTTCAACCCGGCCTTAGCCAATACATAAGCAGCCATACCGCCACCGGCACCTGAGCCTACAATGACCGCATCGTACTTTTTTACCTCTTTTTTGATCTGAAAATCACCCATTTGAATCTAAAATTAATGTGCTGAAAATCGAGTATGAATGTAATTAATTTAGAGCATCAGCAATGATTTTTTTTATCGTTTGGGCGGCAAAATGACCTCTCCTTAAACATAAGACCGGCACGGGGCTCAAAAACCAAGGTACAATCGGCGGGTATTGCGATTTTTTGCCCATTTTTGCAATAACACCTATCTTACAGTTGCATGAACAAAGGAATTTACCAGTTACTGACAAGCCATCGACAGGCTGGGAAAAAGTCTTTTGCTGTATTGATCGATCCGGACAAAGCAGATGAGGCAATCCTCGACCGACTCATCGAAAAAGCCCTTGCCTGCAGGGTAGATCATTTTTTTGTGGGGGGAAGCCTGGTCATCTCAAATCGGCTGGATAGTTGTATCCAACAAATAAAAACCCAGTGTTCCATTCCCGTAACCCTGTTTCCGGGATCACCCTCCCAGATCAGCTCTTATGCGGATGCCCTGCTCTATTTATCGCTGATCTCCGGCCGCAATGCTGAATTGCTCATCGGACAACATGTGATCAGTGCCCCCTTTGTAAAGAAAAGCGGACTTGAAATCATACCTACGGGGTATATGGTGATTGATGGGGGAGCTCCAACAACAGTCTCTTATATTTCCAACGCCAATCCGATTCCAGCAGATAAAGATGATATAGCCATGTGTACAGCTATGGCAGGAGAAATGCTCGGATTGAAGCTTATCTATATGGATGCCGGAAGCGGAGCAAGAAAGCCGATTACCGAGTCAATGATTGCCCAGGTAGCTTCTCAAATTTCCATACCTCTCATCATCGGAGGAGGAATTACCGACCCTGAAAAAGCATATCTCAATTGTAAAGCAGGCGCAGATGTGATCGTGGTTGGTAATGCCATCGAAAAAGACGTATCTCTGATGGCTGAGATCAGCTCTGCTATTCACGGCGTTTCCGTCCGCTTAAAATAATCTCTCTCTTTTGATACGCTAACGCAATTGACCTGTATCCACCCGTGAAGGTGTATCTTTTCCACTGATAATAGTTCCTGCACTTATCGCAATCGAACGAATGATGCGTGCCATATTTTCGAGATCGAGTGTTCCAATTTCATCACTTGCCTTGTGATAATTCGGCTCATTGTCCATCTTAGATGTACTAATGGTATGAGCCGGCACACCCAGTCTTGCCAGCGTAGCATTGTCGGAACGGTAAAATAAATTTTGCTCTGTGTAAGGGTCGGGATAAAAACTAAACCCACTACCCGTTAGATTCTGTTGCAGTATAGTCCCCAGACTGGATTTTTCATATCCGGTGATGTAGGCAGAATTGGTGCCCCACTTGCTTTCCGTTCCAATCATTTCAATGTTGAGCATGGCAACTACTTTTTCGGGGGACAATTGTCTTGAAAAATAAGTGGCTCCAAAACCTCCTACTTCTTCCGCTGTGAAAGCCACAAAAATCAGAGAGCGTGCATTGTTATTCAGTGCCTTAAAATATCTGGCCAGCATAATAACAGCTGTCGTTCCTGCAGCATCATCATTGGCTCCATTGAAAATTGAATCGGTCAGCACATTGCCCTGCCTGTCTTTACTCATTATTCCCAGGTGATCATAGTGGGCAGAAAAAATAACATATTCATCGGGCCGGCTTTTGCCGGGAATATAAGCCGCCACGTTAGACAATGGCTGGCGGGTGAAACTATGAATTGCTTCAATCGAATAATTTGCCGGGAGAGAAGCAGACAAAACAAAGATGGTACTGTATTCAGATTGAAACTGTTGTGATTTGAGGCGGGTCAGGTTGCCAAACATCCTGGCATGGGCTGTATCAACTACAACAACATAATTAGCATTGGCACCCACATACTTCCTGGCTACTGTCATGAAATTATCTCCTGCAGCTATATTTACCTGGCGATAACCCGAAGTGTTGTTGACCAGCAATGTGTCTTTGGAAGTAAATACAATCACATTTTTCGTGTCTGCAGGTTCTCCATTAAATTGAACCTGTAAGCTGATCAGGCGTGGACGCAGCAGCGCAAATGATTGTAAATAGTCTTTGGTTCCCGGGTAAGGTGCTAATTTAGCAGATCGGAATTCTTCAGCTATGAAGGCCGCTGCCTTATCTATACCCGGGGTAAAGGTTCGCCTGCCCTGCATTTCATCAGAAGCAAGTATTCCCTCAATTCTGGCTACTTCGGCTGCATTGAAATAACGATCGTTCGATTGTGCCGGCAAATTGACCAGCAACAGCAGACTAACTGCTGATAAAAAGAGTTTTCTCATGATGGGAAGTTAGGGATAAAAGAGATGCGGAACAACGAATCAAAGACTCATCATTTCCTTGAACTTAACCGTTTGACGCCTGCTGACTTCCACTTTTTCTCCTCCCTTTAGTTCCACAAGTAGCCCACCATTGAAGTAAGGTTCGATTTTTTCAATCCAGCGCAGGTTAATGATGTGCTTGCGGTTGGCTCTGAAAAACATCCGGTCATCTAACCGCTCTTCCAGGGCATTGAGTGACTTCAAGATGAGGGGTTTGTTGGTGCCAAAATATACTTTAGCATAGTTGCCCACACTTTCAAAAAGCCTTATTTCACCCAACTTTACAAACCAGCACCGCTCACCATCTTTTACAAAAACCTGATCGATTTCAGTAAGCGGTCCTCTATTGGCATGTGCCAGATTGGGATTGTCTTTGATCATTTCTGCCTGCAGTTTTTGCAGTGCTTCACCCAAACGTTTGGGTTCGATGGGTTTGAGCAAATAATCAAGTGCATTCACCTCAAAAGCCTTGATAGCATATTCATCGTAAGCCGTAGTGAAAATTACACGTGGGGGCTTCTCCAATTCCGATAAGAGGTCAAACCCGTTTTTACCGGGCATCTGGATGTCCAGAAAAATTAAGTCAGGATGAATGGCTTCAATTTTTTCGATGCCCTCGTCTGCATTGGTCGCTTCATCTACCACTTCTATCTCAGCATGAGTCAACAATAATTTTTTTAGCTCATTGCGGGCTAATCGCTCATCATCGATTATGATTGTTTTGATGGCCATGAGAAAAAATTTTAATTAACGTAATACAAGTGCATTTATCAGGGGGAGGCAAATTACAGCACGTACCAACCCATCTTCTGTATTTTTAATATGAAAGGAGGCTTTGTTCCCATACATCAACTGAAGACGGTGCAGGGTACTTTCAATACCGAAACCCTGTCCATTGGCTGTAGCGGGCGGGTTGACCTGTGCCGAAGAAATGCCTTGATTCGCGAGGCGGCCTGTATTTTCAATAATCAATACATGCTTACCCTCTCTGTTGTCGGAAACAATTCGGATTAATCCACCAAATTTCTCCTTGCTGATACCATGCTTGATGGCATTTTCTACCAGCGTCTGCAACATCATGGGAGGTACCGGCTGATCCAAAGTGTCTTCATCGATTTCATATTCAACCGAAAGTCGATCCTCGAACCTGATTTGTTCCAATGCCAGATAGTCTTTGACAATGTCCAGTTCTTTTTCCAGCGTAATGGTTTCAGCTTTTTCCATTTGCATGCTGCTGCGCAGGATATTACTTAACTCGGTAATAGCCGTTCTGGCCCGGCTAGGATTTTCATCTACCAATGCCCGGATGCTATTCAATGCATTGAAGATGAAATGTGGATTGATGTGTGACTTGATGGTTTTTAATTCTAACTCTTTAACCAATGTCTGCA
>Ga0068877_10004722_pt1 | contig 10556 bp, 5 predicted proteins | sample NOAtaG_FD_66437 | JGI IMG/M metagenome (GOLD analysis project Ga0068877, IMG submission 66437) | Freshwater lake microbial communities from Lake Erie, under a cyanobacterial bloom - NOAA_Erie_Diel6S_1000h metaG | ecosystem: Environmental > Aquatic > Freshwater > Lake | place: USA: Ohio, Lake... | reverse complement strand
CCAGCCCTCCGCGAGGGCCCGCTCGACGAACCGCCGGGTGTAGCGCGGATTCAGCGACGAGTGCTTCTCCACGTAGAGCTGCCGGTAGAGCGACAGGATGCGTGGGACGTCCGGGGGACGGAACCCATCGGGTCCGACGACCTGGTAGCCGTCGAGCTTCCGCAGGGCCTTCAGGTCGCGTCGCACGGTGTCCTTGGCGAGGAAGCCGGGTTCGCGTCCGTCGAAGAAATAGACGCGCCGGCTGGCGAAGACGTGGTGGTCTGCGTCGAGGAACACCCTTGGCGGGATCGATCCCGGGAGGTCGTTGAGGCACCGCACGAGGACCGCGTGTTGGGGGAAGCGTCGGGAGATGAGGCGGGTGGCCTCCTCCACGGCCTGGGCGGCCTCGGGTGCGTGGAGGTTGGTCGAAAGCAGCCCGGCGCTCCACTGGACCGTGCGGTCGAGGCTCCATGCGCGGAAGGCGACGTCCATCACCCGCAGGCCGATCCGTGCCAGCCGGCGTTGGGCGTGATCCTGGACCAGCGACAGCTCGGCCGCGGGGTAGGCGACGTACTGGGTGTGCAGGGAACATGGGAAGGCCGCTCCCGGCCTTCCGTGGTGGACGGTCAGCGCGAAGGTGCCCGCCGAGGTCCGGACCACGCCGGAATCCAGTCGGAAGTTCTCGGCGAGCCGCCAGGGTGCCTCCTCCAGGAAGCCCCGCCAGTAGCCGGCGTGTCCGCGGAAGTTCCCGTCCACCCAGGCGACCGCCTCGGGGCCGAGCCGGATTCCCGGGCCGGGAACCGCGGGTCCGGCCGCCTCAGGTCGCCAGGTCGGCAATGTAGAAGCTCCCATAGGTGTGGACCCGGTCGCGCCCGTGGCAGGAACGCGCCGTCTCCGTGTCGTACTTCAGCAGTTCCCCGACCTGGCGCATCCGTCCCTCGACCTCCACGCGGATGGGATCCACGAAATCGACATGGAATCCGCCGCTGCGCCACAGGATGCGGGCGCCGGCGCGGGCGCGGTCGACGATGGCCTGCCATTCGGCCGCGAGCAGCTCCGGATGGGCGTGGCTCAGCCAGTCCATGTGGTCGAGCAGCACGAAGTGGGAAAGCGAACCGTCATGGCCGCGGAGGAACCCGGTCAGGTCGCCGGTGTGGATCCGGATGCGGTCCACCATGCCGGACTTCAGGCGCTGGAAGTTTTCCGGCTTCAGGTAGCCCGGGCAGCATTCGCGGGAATAGCGGCCGAAGAGGTAGAGGCGCCAGAAGTAGTTGTCCGCGGTCGGCAGTCGGGTGAACACGGACTCGACGCAGTCCTCCATGAAGTCGGCGACGCTGCGGGCCGTGGTCCGCTCCAGGTGTTCGCGCTGCGCCTTCGGCACGCCGAGCAGGCTCAGTACCGCGTCGGTCCGCAGCGCCCGCTTCAGTGCCGGCCGCCACATCGCGTCGCGCACCGTGCCCAGGTAGATCCGGCGTTGCTCGTCGAGGCAGCCGGCGGAGAACAGCGACAGGACGTCCGCATGGATCCGGGCCCATTGGCAGTACTTCACCATCAGCTTGCCGAAGACGCCGGTCGTCCCGCGGTGGTAGAACGAATCCTCCTCCGCGGGGCGGGACAGGAAATGCATCCGCCGGTCCCAGTAGCCGCGGGCGGACTCGGAGAGGTCGGCCCGGAGGGTGTCCTTGTACCAGCGCGGGAACTGGGCGTGCCCGCCGTCGCCGAAGAGGGCGAAGAAGTCCTCGAAATCCAGCCGCCGCACGCCCGCGATCTTGAGCTCGAGCAGGGCGTTCTGGCGGAAGTTCATGTCCACCGCGTGGATGCGGTTCGGGCCGTCGAGAGCGTAGTCGAGCGCGTTGCAGCCGGCCGAGGTGATCAGGACGACGTCGCTCTTCCCGTCGAGGGACATCACCTCGCGGTCGAGGCGCGGGTCCTCCCAGCAGGTGTTGTAGACGAGGTGGTTGCCGTGGACGTAGGAGAAGATGCTGCGCGTGGTCCAGTCAGAGATCGCCTTCATGGGAGTGGTCCTTTCGGCCGGACACGCTCCACCGTCGCGTCCCTTCTCCGCAAACCCGCTCGCAATGATCGCAGGATCTTCACACGACCGGAGAATGGAGTTCACATGGAGCGGCAGATCGTAGCCCGTGCAGGCATCTCCTTCCCGGCCCAGGGCGCTGCTGTTGGCGGCGTTCGCCTGGCGGACGCTGCGGCGCCAGGGTTTCCTGGAGACGTTCGCCGACCTCGCCTCGGAGGTGGCGTTCGACCTCCGGATGGGGTGCGTGACGCTGATCCCGTCCTCACGGCCTTCGGCGGCGTTGCCCACCGATGCCGTCCAATACCAGGGTGCCAGTCCCAGGCTCGTCCGGGAGCTGTTCCGTCGGCTTCCGGAAGAGGCCCGTCGGGGTGTCTTCGTGGACTACGGCTCGGGCAAGGGACGCGGCCTCCTGCTGGCCGCCGAGGCCGGTTTCCAGGGACTCATGGGAGTCGAGATGGACCCGGCGCTGGTCGCCGATTGCCGCCGCAACCTCGAACGGCGCGGGCTCGACGCCCGGCTGTGCGTCGAGGACGCAGCCCGTTTCGCGATCCCTTCCGAGACCCTGGTGGCCTTCCTCTACAACCCCTTCACCGGTCCCACGTTGACCGAGGTCGCGCGGCGGCTCGCCGACCATGCGGAACGGCATCCGGTCTGGGTCGTCTACGTGAATCCGGTCGGCCTCGAAACCTTCCTGCGCAGCGGCTTCACCGTGCGGGAACGGGTTCTGCGGGGCGGTTCGGCAGCGGGCGTGGTCCTGCGGTTGGACCGCGTTCCCTGAGCCAACGCGCGGCCTCGGCCGGGTGGTCGGTCTGGAATCCCTGCACCCCGGCGGAGAGCACCTCCGACCACCACTTCGGATCCTCCGACTCCCGTTGGGCATCGGGCCAGTTCTCGACGCCCAACCGACGGCACTCGGCCACGAAGGTGGCGTCCGCGGCGGTGTCCAAGGCCTTCGGGCGGTGCCGTTTCACGAACGATTCGAGCCCGGTCCGGTTGGTTCGGGCCGCCGCCGGGATGCTCAGGATGAACTCCACCCCGGGCAGCGCCCCGCGCCACGCTGCGACCTTGGACGGGGAATCGTACACCACGACGGAGCCGGTCATGCCCGCGTCCCGGATCATCGCGGCCACCGCGGGGATGTCGCCGGACTTGAAGTCGAGGTAGATGCGGATCCTCCCCTTGCAGGCCTGCAGGGCGGACTCGAGGCGGGGGATGCGGTCGGTCGGGCCGCCCCCGGGACCGGTCGTCCGGACGGTCAGCTTCGACAACGTCTCCCAGTCCAGATCCGACACCCGGCCGTGGCCGTCGGTGGTGCGGTCCACGGTGGCGTCGTGCATCAGCACGTGCACCCCGTCGCGGGAACGGCGCACATCCATCTCGACGTAGTCGACCCCGGCCGCGACGGCGCCCCCGATGGCGGAGAGGGTGTTCTCGGGGTGACGTCGGTGTTCGCCGCGATGGGCGATCAGGACCACGCGCCGTTCCTCCGACGGCGCCTCCGCGTGGAGCAGCAGCGCGAACAGCAACGGAAGCCGGCGGAGGAGGAATCCAGTCGTGGGAACCATCGGAGGGTTCGGACGCGGGAACCGGTTCCGGCTTCAAGCGGTTTCACGGATGCGGATGCCTGCTGGCCTTCGCCGGGCTTCCGGGTCCATCCTTTTCCGTCCCGTGCGCCTCCGACTTTCCATGTGCCTGGCACCGCTGTTCGCCTTCGGCGTGTCGGCGGCGGTTCCGGACTACCTGACGGAGGTGAGGCCCCTGCTGACCCGGAACTGCGTCCCCTGCCATGGCGCGGAGCAGCCCAAGGCGGGTCTGCGGCTGGACACCGCGGCCGGGGCGCGCAAAGGGGGAGAGAGCGGCGCCGCACTGCGTCCGGGGGCCCCGTCGGAGAGCCTGATGTTCCGGCTGCTTTCGGGCGGGCACGACGGCGTGGATCCGATGCCGTACCGACGTCCGCCACTCGGGACCGCGGAGATCGCACGGATCGGCGCGTGGATCGCGGCCGGTGCGGTGGCGCCGGCGGACGAGGCGCCCGGGGTCTTCCGTCACTGGGCCTTCGTGGCGCCCGTGAGGCCGCCCGTGCCGCGGGCCGTGGAGGGGACCCATCCGATCGACGCCTTCATCCTCGCCGGACTGGAGGCCGCCGGGATGCGCCCCTCCCCGTCGGCGCCGGCGGCGACGCGGCTGCGTCGGGTCGCCCTCGACCTGGTGGGCCTCCCGCCGGAGCCCGGGGACATCGCGTCGTTCGAGGCGGATCCCTCGGATGGGGCCTATCGCCGGCGGGTGGAGGCGCTGCTGGCCTCGCGCCACCATGGCGAGCGTTGGGGGCGTTGGTGGCTGGATGCGGCGCGCTACGCCGATTCCAACGGCTACAGCGTCGACGCCCCGCGTTCGATGTGGCCTTACCGGGACTGGGTCGTCGAGGCCCTGAACCGGGACCTGCCGTTCGACCGGTTCGTCACCGAGCAGCTCGCCGGCGACCTGATCCCCGGGGCCACGGTGTCCCAGCGGGTGGCGACGGGCTTCCACCGGAACACCCAGATCAACCAGGAGGGCGGGGTGGACCCGGAGCAGTTCCGGATCGAGTCGGTCTTCGACCGGGTGGCCACCACCGGCACCGTTTTGATGGGCCTCTCGGTGGGCTGCGCCCAGTGCCACGACCACAAGTTCGATCCGTTGACGCAGCGGGACTACTACGGGCTCTTCGCGTTCCTCAACGACCAGGAGGAGCCCACGATGGAGGTGCCGGGGACGGAGGTCGTGACGGAGGACCGGAAGGGCCGGCGGCCGGCGACCACCTTGGTGTTGGCGGAGCGGGCGACCCCGCGGGAGACGCGGCGGTACGTGAAGGGCGACTTCACGCGTCCCGCGGAACCGGTCCCGCCCGAGACGCCGGCGGCCCTGCCTCCGATGCGTGGCGTGGCCGAAGGACGCCGCGCCAACCGGCTGGACCTGGCGCATTGGTTGGTCTCGCCGGGAAACCCGCTCCTGGCCCGCGTGACGGTGAACCGGGTCTGGCAGGTGTACTTCGGCCGGGGGCTCGTGGAGACCGAGAACGACTTCGGCACCCAGGGCACGCCGCCGACCCATCCCGAGCTGCTCGACTGGCTCGCGGTCGAGTTCATGGAATCCGGCTGGAGCCTCAAGCACCTGCACCGCCTGATCGCCACCTCGGAAGCCTACCAGAGATCCTCGAAGTGGCGTCCGGACCTGGCGGACGTCGACGCCCGGAACCTGATGCTCGCGCGGCAGTCACGGCTGCGACTCGACGCGGAATGGATCCGGGACGTCGCGCTGGTCGCCGGCGGACTGCTCGACCGGACGGTCGGCGGGCCGCCCGTTTTCCCGCCGCAGCCGGATGGGCTGGGGGCCTTCACGCAGAACAGCCGACCATGGAAGGCGAGCGCCGGCGGTGAACGCCACCGCCGCGGGATCTACACCAGCCTCCAGCGTTCGACGCTGCATCCGGCGCTGGCGGTGTTCGACGCGCCGGACACCTTCACCGCCTGCACCCGGCGCCTGCGCAGCAACACGCCGCTGCAGGCCCTGACCCTCCTGAACGACGCCCAGTTCCACGAGATCGCCACCGCGTTGGGACGACGGATGTCCGCGGGCCCGGGCGCGGTCGAACGACGGATCGCGGACGGCTTCCTGCGATGCACCGGCCGGCGTCCGGGGGCGGAGGAAACGTCCCGGCTGGCGGCGCTGCATGCGGCCGAGCTCGGTGCCGGGGCCGCCGAGGAGGCGGCGTGGACGGCGGTGGGGCGTGTGCTGTTGAACCTCGACGAGACCATCAACCGTGAATGAGACCCTGAATCCGGAGGACCGCCTCGCCCAGACCACGCGGCGGCATTTCTTCAGCCGTTGCGCGATGGGACTGGGCGGGATGGCGTTGGGATCCCTCCTGGCCGACGGCGCGTCGACGGAGCCGCTCTCCGCACGTCGGGGGCATCATCGGCCGAAGGCGAAGTCGGTGATCTTCCTGTTCATGGCCGGTGGACCGAGCCAGCTGGAGCTGTTCGACCACAAGCCGCGCCTGAACGAGCTGAGCGGACAGCCCATCCCGGACTCGCTCATCGAGGGCAAGCGGTTCGCGTTCATGGACTCGTCGTTCAAGAACAAGTCCACCCTGCTCGGGACGCGCCGGAAGTTCCGGCAGCACGGCGGTTCCGGCGCGTGGGTGAGCGACCTGTATCCCCACACCGCTGGGGTCGTGGACGACCTGGCGATCCTCAAGACCTGCGCGACCGACCTCTTCAACCACGCTCCGGCGAAGCTGTTCATGAACACGGGCAGCGGGCAGTTCGGGCGTCCCTCGATGGGTGCGTGGACCACGTACGGCATCGGAAGCGAGTCGCGCGACCTGCCGGGCTTCGTGGTGTTGCAGAGCGGTCCCCGCGGCCCGCGCGGCGGGGCGGTGAACTGGTCCAGCGGCTTCCTCCCGACCGTCCACCAGGGCGTGCCCCTGCGCGGCACAGGCGACCCGATCCTCAACCTCGGCAACCCGCCGGGCGTTTCCGCCGGCTCGCAGCGCCGGGTGCTCGACACCCTGGGCGGGCTGAACCTGCGCCGCGCGGCGGAGACCGGGGATCCCGAGATCGCCACGCGCATCGCGGCCTACGAGATGGCCTACCGCATGCAGTCGAGCGCCCCGGAGCTGATGGACCTGAAGGGCGAGTCGGAGTCGACGTTGGCGCTCTACGGATGCGAGAGGGAGAAGCCCAGCTTCGCGCGGAACTGCCTCCTCGCCCGCCGGTTGGTGGAGCGCGGCGTCCGCTTCGTCCAGCTGTACCACACCAACTGGGACTCGCATGGCGGTCCCGGCGAGACGCTCGAGGACGACCTCGCCCGGGTCTGCCGGGAAACCGACCGGGGTTGCGCCGCGCTCGTCCGCGACCTGAAGTCCCGAGGGCTGCTCGACGAAGTCCTCGTCGTCTGGGGTGGCGAGTTCGGCCGCACGCCGATGGGCGAGACCCGGGAGAAGACCGGACGCAACCACCACATCGACGCCTTCACGATGTGGTTCGCCGGCGCCGGCATCCGGCCCGGACAGGTCATCGGGGAGACCGACGAACTGGGCTTCGGCCCGGTGTCGGACCGCGCGCACGTCCATGACATCCACGCGACCCTGCTGCATCTGCTGGGGCTGGACCACACGCGGCTGACCTACCGCTTCCAGGGACGGGACTACCGGTTGACCGACATCTCGGGCGAGTTGATCACACGCCTGATGGCCTAGGTCCGTCCGGAGCCCGGCGGCCTCACCTCGCCGGCGTCGCGTCCCAGGAGCTGTTCCACCGCGTCGATGAGGTCGGTGCGGGAGTAGGGCTTGCGGAGGACGCGGCAGTCGGCGGGGCGTTCCGCGGCGGGGGGCAGGCTGGCGCCGCTGAATCCGGTGATGAACAGCACCGGGAGCGTGGGGACCCGTTCGCGGATCTCGCGGACCGCCTCGGGTCCGGACATCCCCGGCATCATCACGTCCATGACCACCAGCGAGAAGAGGTCCGGGTTTTCGGACACGGCGCGGACGGCCTCCGCGCCGGAGGCGGTGGCGACCACGGTGTAGCCGGCGCCCTCGAGGATGAGCCGGCCGGCCTTCCGGACGCCGGGTTCGTCGTCGCAGAACAGGATCGAGCCGCGGCCCGGGGCCCGTCGCAGCGAGCTGTCGGAGGGATTGGGGTCGGAGACTTCCGCAAGCACCGGGAAATAGACCTCGAACACGGTCCCGCGGCCCGGGGTGCTGTCGACGCGGAGGAAGCCGTCGTGCTGCTGGACGTTGCCGTAGACCACGGAGAGGCCGAGTCCGGTGCCTTTGCCCTGGGGCTTCGTGGTGAAGAACGGCTCGAAAATGCGGTCGAGCACCCCGGGTTCGATGCCGCATCCGGTGTCCCGGACGGAAAGCCGGACGAAGTGTCCCGGACGGGCCCAGGCGGGGGTGCCGGATCCGACGAACTCGGATTCGCCGGTGCCGATCTCGAGCCGGCCGCCGGACGGCATCGCGTCCCGCGCGTTGACGGCGAGGTTGAGCAGCACCTGGTCGATGAGGCCGGCGTCGCCGTGGATCGGAGGCAGGTCCGTCGCCCCGTTGAAGACCACCTGGATGTCCGCGCCGAGCAGCCGCCCGAGCAGGCGCGTGGAGTTCCCGACCACGTCGTTGAGTTGGATCCGACGCATCTCCACCTCGTGCTTGCGGCTGAACGCGAGCAGCTGGCGGGTCAGCTGGGTGGCCCGGCCGACGGTGCGTCCGATCTCGGCGAGGTGTTCGTCGCGTTCCCGGGCGGGGGCGTCCAGGCGGGCGAGTTCCGCGAAGCCTCCGATCGCCTGGAGCAGGTTGTTGAAGTCGTGGGCGACGCCCCCGGCAAGACACCCGATGGCCTCCATCTTCTGGGCCTCGCGCAGCTGGCGCTCCAGTCCCGCCTGCTTCTCCCTCGCGGCGATCCGTTCGGTGATGTCCCGGACGAACCCGATGACGTAGCCGTCGGTGTCGGTGTCGAGCGAGGTGGTGGAGATGTCCACCTCGACCGGGAGCAGCGTCCCGTCGCGCCGGCGTTGACGGGATTCGAAGGTGAGGTGTCCCAGGCGGCGGATCCGTTCGTACTGCTCCTTCCAGTCGAGAGGCCGGTCCGGGGCGGCGATGTCCCCGGCCCTCAGGCCCAGCAGCTCGTCACGCGTGTAGCCGAGCATGCGTTCCGCCGCCGCGTTCGCGTCGATGAAGCGTCCGTCCTCGGGATGGAGCACGTAGATGCCCTCGCGGGAGGCGTCGAGGAGGCGTCGGAAGAGCAGCTGCTTGCGGACGGCCTCGGTGCGTTCGCGGAGCAGGGCCTCGTCCCGGGCGAGGGCCTTCCGTCGCAGCTCGAGCCGGCGGTTCTCGAGACGGCTTGCGAAGAGCGCGACCGCCATCCCGAGCACGAGGAGTGCGGTGGCCTGGAACCAGCGTGTCTCCCACAAGGCGGGGTGCTCCGTGAGCACGATGCTGGCCTCGACCGGATCCAGGACTCCGCCCGCCGAGACGGCGCGCACCCGGAACGGATGTTCCCCCGCGGGCAACCCGTCCAGCTCCACCTCCCTCCGGTCCCGGTTGTCCACCCATTCCGGGTCCAGCCCCTCGATCCGGTATTCGAATCCGATGAGGTGCGGCGCCGCGGTGTCGAACGCGGTGAAGCGGACCTGGATCCGGCGGCTGCCGCGCGGGATCTCCAGGCGACGGGTGCCTCCGCCCGGGCTGAATTCGACGGTCTGGCGCCGGCCTGCCGGATCGGTGTAGGAGACCTCCTCGAAGCGGAGCCCGAGGCTGCGGCGGTCCGGGGTCAGCCGGCGTGGGTCGACGGTGGCGACACCGCGGATGGTCCCGAACCAGAGGCTGCCGTCGGGAAGGGCCGCGGCGGCCGGCGGGAACTCGCTGAACGGGACGCCGTCCAGCCGGGTGAACCACCGGTGCGGCAAACGGTCGGTCGTGGAGTCGCAGGCCCGGTTCAGGTCGTCCACGGAGAGGGACAACAGGCCTCCCGCCGCCGTCGACCACAGGTGTCCGGAGCCGTCCGCCAGCATCCGGATGATCCCCTCCGGCGCGAAGGGCCGCACCGGGGCCACCGGCCGGATTCGGCCGTCCTTCAGCCGGGCCAGCCCGCGGTCGGTCGCGATCCACACCGCTCCGGACCGGTCCATGCACAGCGCCCGCACCGATTCCGACGGCAACCCGTCCTCCGGGCCCATCCGGCGGATCGCGTCGCCGTCGAGGACGAAGAGCCCGCGGGAAAGGGATCCTGCGTAGATCGGACCGCCTCCCGGCGCCTGGGCGAAGCTGCGGATCTCCGCCAGGCCGTCCGCGTCGCGCCCGTGACGGCGCCATTCCCCGCCTTCGTGGACCATCAGTTCCCTGCTGAAGCCGGCCCAGACCCGTTTCCGGTGGTCGATGAACAGCTCGGTCCGGTTTTCGTAGCGGCCCACGGTGTCCACCGGCTGGTGCAGCTCGATGCGGCCCTGGAACAGGTGGACGACGATGCCGTTGTTGACGCCGGCCCAGTAGTCGTCGTCGCCGGCCCGGGCGAGGGAGGTGACGAAGCGTTGTTCCCGGATGAAGGGCTCCCAGTGGGGTTCGGCCGGACGTTCGAACCGACGGCCGTTCCAGCGGAAGACGCCCTCGCCCTGTGCGGACACGAGCACCGATCCGTCCGGTTCCGCGAGGATCGCCTGGATCGACGGCTGCGGGATGCCGTGTTCCTTGCCGAGTCCATCCACGACGGCGCGGATGAGCCGGAGGAGTCCGCCGCCGCTGGTGCCGACCCAGAGGACGCCCTGCCGATCCTCGAACACGAACCGCACGTCGTTGACCGGAAGCCCGATCGAGGTGTCGAAGCGGAGAATGGATCCGTCCTTGGCGACGCGGGCCATGCCGCTGGTGTTGCCGCAGACCCAGACGGCCCCCTCGGAGTCCTCGGTCATCGACCAGACGGTTCCGACCCAGTCGGTGAAGGGCCGTCGTTCGACCGCCACGCCGCCCTTGCGCAGGACCAGTTCCCGGCTGGTCAGGATCCAGCGTCCACCG
>Ga0068877_10004720_pt1 | contig 10557 bp, 8 predicted proteins | sample NOAtaG_FD_66437 | JGI IMG/M metagenome (GOLD analysis project Ga0068877, IMG submission 66437) | Freshwater lake microbial communities from Lake Erie, under a cyanobacterial bloom - NOAA_Erie_Diel6S_1000h metaG | ecosystem: Environmental > Aquatic > Freshwater > Lake | place: USA: Ohio, Lake... | reverse complement strand
CCCATGACTGTTGGTGTAACTCTGCACACGGTTATAAAGATTCTTAGCCTTGCCGATATAAAGTGGCATGCCTTCGGCGCAGAGCATCTGATAAATACCAGGCCCATTGGGTATTTGCGGCAGAGCCGCTTTGATAATCTCAATCCCGCGCATAGGATGGCTTCTCTCGTCGATAATTTTGATGGTTATGGGATTTGGCCCCGCTTATCCACTGAATCTGTGGATAAAGCAGTGGGAAAAGACTTGGCAGGTGATGCGACCACCGTGCAACACTGGCATGTCTCGACTTTGCCTTATTTTTGAGCAGACATTAAGTTGCTGTTTTATATGATTATCATAAATGTCTGCACTGAAGATTAACAGAAAAAACCAGCAATTAAGCCATTCGTAACGGTCACGCCCGTGTTTTTTTGCCCTGTAGATAACTAATTATTCTGAACCGGTCAGATAGTGTCGTCAAACTCGCTAGGGCGCCGCGAAAACGGCGGGCTACGAGAACCGAAACGCAGTGTAGCAGCGCTACATGAGTACCGAAAGCGCAGTAAGCCGGCGTTTGCAGCAAGCCATAGTAGAGTTTCACGACACTATCTAATCGGGCTGCCACCAGCGATGGGTCGTCAGATGCAATCCGGCCGAGAGATAGATCACCTGCCCGGTTACGGATGGGCTGGCGAGGAGATAATCCACCGTGCGAATTACTTCATCCGGACTGCTCGTGCGCTCAAGCGGACTGATGGCGGCAAGGCGATCGAAGGTCGTCGCCGAATCCATGACACCAGGAATGGTCGCGCCCAGTGCAATCGTATTCATACGAATATTCGGAGCGAGTGCCGAGGCCAGCAAATCGGTCAGCGGTGCCCAGGCGAGTTTACTTGCTGTGTAGGAAAAGAAATGGTGCGAGGCGCTCCAGCCCAGCATCCCGTCGGCCAGCGCAATCACGAGTCCCGATTGGTTCGCGGGTAATTGTTTGGCAAAGGCCTGGGTAATGATAATCGGTGACAAAAGATTTGTATGAAACTGCGCCTCAAGACGCCCAGTTGTCATTGTTTCCAGCGTATCACGTTCAAAACTTGCGGCGTTATGAATGAGGAGCGTCACCGGTTTTCCCGGAAGATTGCTCAGAAGTTGCGCGGCCTGCTCCGGATTTTCAAGGTCGGCTTTGACGAGCGTCGCGTCTTGTCCCAGCGCCTGAATCTCTCCAGCCAGCTTCTCAGCTTCTGACTGCGAGCGATGGTAATGCAGTACCAGATCATGACCTTCGCGTGCCAGATGGAGTGCGAGCGCACGCCCGACACGTTTGGACGCGCCGGTAATCAAGGCTCGGGATGAAGGAGTGGAAGCAGTTGTCATAAGTTACGCATCCATGCCATAACAGAGCCATGCATCCTGCGCCACTGTTAGATATCGTGATTTTACTTGCGGCGGCCGTCGGCGTCGTCACCGTATTCCGTGCACTCAAACTTTCGCCCGTCCTAGGCTATCTCGTGGCCGGCGCAGTAATTGGTCCCTTCGGACTTACCTGGATTAAGAATGTCGAGGCCACTGCCTCGATTGCCGAGCTGGGCGTTGCCCTGCTCCTCTTCATGATTGGTCTTGAACTGTCATGGGACCGCCTTAAAACCATGCGCCGCAAAGTCTTTGGCATTGGCGGCGCGCAGGTGCTACTGACGGGCGGGTTGCTAACCATGCTGGTTCTGCTTCGTGGCGAATCCGTTGCACTGGCACTGCTCATTGGCGGTGGTCTGGCGCTTTCCTCCACCGCGCTAGTACTGCAAGTGCTCGACGAGCGGCGTGAAACCGCAAGCCAGACCGGACGGCTTTCGATTGCCATTTTGATACTCCAGGATCTCGCCGCGATTCCGCTCCTCGTGCTCGTGCCCCTTTTGGCCGGAGGGGGTGGCGAGATGGAGCTGCTAAGCACGTTGACGCGCACGGGCATTAACGCAATGCTCGCTATGTTACTGATTCTTCTTCTCGGGCGACTGGTGCTGCGACCACTCTTTCGCTACATCGCACGGCTTGATATCCGTGAGCTATTCGCCGCTACCACGTTGCTGGTGGTACTTGGTATTGCTTGGGCGGCGGACGCGGCTGGTCTGTCCTGGGCACTGGGCGCATTTTTCGCCGGAATTTTAGTCGCCGAAACCGAATTCCGACATCAGGTGGAAGCCGACGTCAAACCCTATAAGGGCCTGCTCATGGGGCTGTTCTTCATGACGGTGGGCATGAAAATGGATCTCGATTTCATCGTAGATCATACGGCGATGGTGCTGGCGGCCTCTTTTGCCCTTATTTCCATCAAAGGGCTGATGATTTATGGAATCTTGCGCGGCTTTGGTTATACAAAGCGCAGCTCCGGCCATACCGCGCTGCTGCTCGCACAGGGCGGGGAATTCGGCTTCATTTTATTTGGCATTGCCGGTGAGCTGGGCGTGATGGAAGCGACCACCGCCAAATTCCTGATGCTGGTGATTGCGGTAACGATGGCGCTCACCCCGCTGCTTGATATGCTCGGCGGCAAGCTTGAGCGCGAATGGCGCAAGCGCGCGCGGCTTGATACCACGCCCGAAATTGAGGAGGAATCGCGCGATTTAAGCGGCCATGTGGTCATTGCCGGCTATGGCCGAATGGGCGGGATAATCGCGGATGTCATGGCGCGCGAAACCATCCCCTTCATTGCGATGGATACCAACCCCCGTCACGTTACCCGCGGCCGCAGACGTCATCATCCCGTTTATTTTGGCGATGCGGGCAGGCCCGATGTACTTGAAGCAGTGGGCGTCAAACGCGCGCGACTGATTTTGCTGACTTCGCATGATATTCTTAAAAACGAGGCGGCGCTTCGGGCGCTGCGCTCAGCCTATCCCGAACTGCCTATTTTCGCCCGCGCCAAAGATGGTGGCGACGCCGAACGGCTTTATGCGCTCGGTGCAACCTTAGTGGTGCCGGAAGTCTATGTCAGCTCAATGCGGCTCTTAAGCCGAATACTGACGGAGCTCGAATGGCCCGAGCCCGAAATCGCCCGGGTGATGGATACAATGCGGCACTTTGTCGCGGAAGCCGTATGAGACGTCTTGCCTCTGACGTCGCCCCATGCTACGCGCAATGCCATGAAACTCATCTGTGGCAATAGTAACCGCACCCTCGCTGAAGCAGTCGCGCGCGAACTTGGTATCCCCTTAACGGATGCGAGCATTCGTCGCTTTTCTGACCTCGAGATTTTCGTCGAAATTCAGGAAAATGTGCGCGGAGAAGACGTCTTCATGCTGCAATCGACCTCCTATCCCGCCAACGACCATATCATGGAATTGCTGATTACACTGGATGCCTTAAAGCGCGCCTCCGCGCGCCGAGTCACTGCCGTTATCCCTTATTTCGGTTATGCGCGCCAGGACCGCAAACCCGGGCCACGCACCCCGATTACCGCCAAACTGGTCGCCAATCTTATTACCGAAGCCGGGGCCGACCGGGTGCTAACGGTCGATTTACATGCTGGGCAGATTCAAGGGTTTTTCGATATTCCTCTCGACCATCTTTATGCCCGTCCGGTGATTGTGGCGGATATCAAGGCACATTATCCTAATCTCAACAATCTTATCATCGTTTCGCCAGATGTCGGGGGTGTGGTGCGCGCCCGCTCGCTTGCTGCGCGGCTCGGGGTGGAGCTTGCCATTGTCGATAAGCGCCGCGACCGCGTTAACCATTCCGAGGTCGTCCATATCATCGGCGAGGTTGAGGGGCGCGATTGCATTCTGTTCGACGATATCGTCGATACGGCGGGCACGCTTTGCAATGCCGCTGAAGCCCTAATGCAGCAGGGTGCCCAATCGGTCGCCGCTTACGTCACTCACGGCGTGCTTTCCGGTCCGGCCGTCGAGCGCGTGCGTCAATCGGTCCTCACTTCACTGGTTGTGACGGATTCGATTGCCGCCGCACCAAACGTCAAAAACACAACAAATATCCGTATTCTCTCCCTTGCGCCGCTTCTGGGCGAGGCTATGCGCCGGATTTCCGAGGAAAGTTCGGTGTCGAGTTTGTTTGAATAGCCCCCGGCTCGGGCTCTTGCCCTCGTAATAACTGGTGACCTTCGCGCGCTTGAGGCGATGCGGGACCACCACCAAAATCCGCGTTTGACCTGTCAAGGAAACCCTGCTATATCCGCCCGCCTGAGTCGGCAAGACCCCCTAAAAAACACGCAAAACCGCGAAAAACTGGAGATTAACGATGAAAGCCCAACTCGAATTTGACGCAGCGCCACGCACTGGCCTTGGCAAAAGTGCTGCCCGCGCCGTGCGCCGCAGCGGAAACGTGCCTGTCGCGGTCTATGGCAAAGCCAAGGAAACCATCAATCTGACGCTGGACGCGAACAAGCTCAGCCGCGAATATTTCCGTGGCGGTTTCATGAATAAACTGGTGGCCCTCAAGGCTGGCAGCAAAACCTACCATGTCATTCCGCGTGACGTGCTTCTTAATCCGATTTCGGATAAAATTGAACACGCCGATTTCATGCATGTGGATGATAAATCACAAATCAAAGTCTTCGTGCCGGTGCATTTTCTCAATGTCGAAAAATCTGTGGGAATCAAGCGTGGTGGCGTCTTGAACATCGTCGAGCACAGTGTCGAACTGATATGCAATGTCAATGCGATCCCGAGCTTCCTTGAAATTGACGTGATCAACCTCAATATCGGTGACTCGGTGCATATCAGCACCGTAAAACTGCCGCAAGGCGTCACTCCGGCAATTAAAAGCCGTGACTTCACTATTGCTTCGATCGCCGGCCGAATGGCAGAAGAAGAAGTGGCCACCACCGCTGCTGTTGCACCGGGTGAGGTTCCAGCCGCTGCTGGAGGTGCACCTGTTGCCGCTGCTGGCGCTGCTGCTGCCGCTCCTGCCAAAGGTGCTGCGCCCGCTGCGGGTGCTGCCGCGCCAGCTAAAGGCGCTGCGCCCGCTGCCAAGCCTGCGCCTAAGAAGTAATCAGGTTTTTTCGTGCAATGGCTTATCGCAGGCTTGGGTAACCCGGGCCGGCCTTATGCACAGCAGCGGCATAATGTCGGCTTCATGGCGGTGGATGCGCTCGCGGGCAGGTCAGCCTCCTTCAGCAAAAAATTTCAGGGCGAGCTGGCGGAACTCAGGCGCGAGGACGCGAAATTATGGATTCTGAAACCCCAGACCTTCATGAATTGTTCCGGCAAGTCGCTGCGTGCTGCGGCAGATTTTTATAAACTACCGCCCGCCCAGATTATCGTGTTGCATGACGATCTCGACTTACCTTTGGGTAAAATCCGCATCAAGCAGGGCGGTGGGCATGGCGGGCATAATGGCCTGCGCGATATCGATGCCCATCTGGGCACGGATTACTGGCGCATTCGTATCGGTATTGGGCATCCGGGCGATAAAGACAAAGTGCATGATTATGTGCTCAGCGATTTTACCGACACCGAGCGCAGAATCATCGACCCGCTGCTTGAACATTTGGCTGAACATCTGCCGCTTTTTTGGAAAAAATCGCCAGCGGCACTGATGAGCAGACTTGCGCCCACAGCCGATTAAATCTATAGCCAACCGCAATACAGACTAATCTTTTCCTCACCGTGTCGTGCAAGGGCAGAAGCCCGCGCCAGCCATGATACCGCGAAGCGGGGTCCCATGGCGAAGTCAGCACACCGGGCTGGGGGACATGGAGATAATCATGGGCTTCAAATGCGGAATTGTGGGTCTGCCGAATGTTGGTAAGTCCACCTTGTTTAATGCGCTATTATCGCAGCAGGCGGCAGAAGCCGCAAATTATCCCTTCTGCACGATTGAGCCCAATGTCGGCCGCGTCAGCGTCCCCGATGCGCGCCTTACGAGACTCGCAGAAATCGCTCAGTCTAAAGCCATTATCGCCACTCAGCTGGAATTTGTGGATATTGCGGGGCTGGTACGCGGCGCGAGCAAAGGCGAGGGTTTGGGCAATCAGTTTTTAAGCCATATCCGCGAAGTGGATGCGATAATCTATGTGCTGCGCTGTTTTGAGGATGTCGATGTCACCCATGTCGAGGGCGCAATTGATCCGCTGAGAGACGCAGAAATTATTGAGCTTGAACTGATTCTGGCAGATCTTGACAGCCTGGAGAAGCGACTCGACGGAATGCAGAAGAAAGCGCGCTCGGGTGATAAGGAAATCCTCGCCGCCATCACCCTCGCCGAGCCGCTTCTGGCACTTTTACGCGAGGGTAAACCTGCGCGACTTTACACCCCCAAAGACCGCGACGAGGCGCGACGCATCAAGCTGCTGCAGCTCCTCACCACCAAGCCCGCGATGTATGTACTCAATGTCGAGGAAACAGCCGCCGCAACAGGCAATGCACTCTCCACCAAGGCGGCAGAAATGGCAAAATCCAAGAACGCGGCTTCGGTGATTATCTCGGCCAAAATTGAGGCGGAAATGGCAGGGCTGAGTGACGCCGAGAAGCTCGAATTTCTGGGAGATCTTGGCCTCAAGGAAACAGGGCTGAACAGCATTATCCGCAGCGGCTACCGGCTTCTCGACCTCATCACTTTCTTTACCGTTGGTCCGAAAGAGGCCCATGCCTGGGACGTGCGAAAAGGCGCAACCGCCCCCGAAGCAGCAGGGGTGATTCATACCGATTTTGAGAAAGGCTTTATTCGCGCCGAGACCATCGCCTACGCCGATTACGTCGAAGGCGGTGGCGAGCAGGGGGCAAAAGATAAAGGCAAATTGCGGCTTGAAGGCAAAGACTATCTGGTGCAGGATGGTGATGTCTTCCATTTCCGATTTAATGTCTAGCACGAGCTATGATGCGACCTTTTCCAAGATGGCTGAGCTGGCTCTTTGTTGTTTTTCTGGCCTATATTGTCTATGTCGGCAATACTGGTCCAAAACCGCCAGCCACAGCCCCCGACACACCACAAGAAGCGACGATTGCCACAACTGACACCACAACCGAATATCCTGCCTTGCGTCAACTCTTTGATAAAAATCGCTGGCAGCGCGCTATTAACCCTGCCTTTGTGGGAGAGGCGAATATCCGCGAAGTCACCCTCGGTTCAGGCGATCTCGCCGCCCAATGCGGCAGCCCTGTCACCGTATTGCTACGCGGTACTACGCGTGACGGCGCCAGTTTTGACGCCGGGCATGATGAGTCAAAACCCTTAAGTTTTATCCTTGGCAATGCGCCTTTCCCTGCGCTGAATGAGGGCATTATCGGTATGCGAGCCGGCGGCGTCCGCCAGATTTATGCCCCGGCATCGCAGGTTTATGCGTCGCCCCAGAAAAATGCGGATGAAGAGATTATGTTCCGTCTTGAACTGGTAGCTGTCACTGCCCCCGTGGAAGCGGATTTTCCGGCGATGGCCGTCACTCTGGTTTCGGGGTCGGATAGGGGCGAACCCAGCTATTGCGGCAGAGAAATGACCGCAAGAATTTCCGTCTTTGATGATAGTGGTACGCGTCTTTATGTCAGCGCCGAACCCCTGACATTTACCCCGGGTCAAGCCGAGCTGGCGGCCGGTGTTGATTTACTGGCGCGCGGCATGAGGCTCGGTGAAACACGTATGCTGTATCTCCCCCCTGCCTGGCTTGGCCAAAGTAAAACGGCATCTGCCTCACTCACCCCGCTACGCCAGATTCTTGCTCAAAAAACCTGGGTTGCCCTGCTGCTGGAACGGCAGGAATAAGCCCATCATGACGCTTGACTAGTCCCGCGTGACTCCGTAAATGTCGCACGTTTGTGCGATGACTGGAGTCTTCAATGACCGAGCCTTTTGTGACCCCACCCAATGCCGCGCTGGTGCTCGCGGATGGGTCGGTGTTTTCCGGCTATGGCATTGGCAAAGAAGGCAGCACCAGCGGCGAAATCTGCTTCAATACTTCCATGACGGGCTATCAGGAAATCCTGACCGATCCTTCCTATACCGGACAGTTAATCTGCTTCACTTTTCCCCATATCGGCAATGTGGGGTGTAATGTTGAAGATCTAGAGTCAACAGTCGAGAATCAAGAGACAAGCGGCGCCAGCGGCCTGATTCTGCGCGAGGCGATTACCGAACCTTCCAATTTCCGTGCCACGGCACATCTGAATGACTGGCTCAAGCGGCGCGGCATTACCGGCATCAGCGGTATTGATACGCGGGCGCTGACGCGCCATATCCGCACATCTGGCGCGCAGAATTGCGCGATCGGATTTGTGGCACAGGGCGCGTGGCAGCTGGCACGCGAAAAGGCAGAGAAGGCACTCTCCCAAGCGCCGGATATGAATGGATTAGAACTATCTGCACATGTCACCACCAAAGAAAGTTATGAGTGGAATACGCCGCGCTGGTCACTCACCCCTGCGCGCCACGCACCACCCGCCACGCACCACCCCCTGCACGTCGTTGCTGTTGATTACGGCATCAAACTCAACATCCTCCGCTCGCTGACATCGGCCGGTTGCCGCGTCACTATCGTGCCCGCAACCGCCACGGCGGAAGAGATTCTCGCGCATAAGCCTGACGGGGTTTTCTTGAGCAACGGCCCGGGCGACCCGGCGGCGACCGGCAGCTATGCTGTCCCCGTCATTAAAAAAATTATCGCCACAGACATTCCGGTGTTTGGTATCTGCCTCGGGCACCAGATGCTCGGGATTGCGCTCGGGTGCCGCACCGAAAAAATGCGCCAGGGGCATCGCGGCGCGAACCATCCGGTGAAAGATCTGGCCACCGGCAAGGTCGAGATCACTTCGCAAAATCACGGCTTTGCCATCAGTGACGCTGGACTGCCGCCCGAAGTCCTAGTCACCCATCGCTCGCTGTTTGATGGCACGATTCAAGGCATCGCCGTTAAAGGAAAACCCATCTTCAGCGTTCAAGGGCACCCCGAAGCCTCGCCTGGCCCGCAGGACTCGCAATATCTGTTTGCACAGTTTGTGGGGATGATTCAGCAGCAAAAGCGAGCCGCCTGATGCCTAAACGTAGCGACATAAAATCCATTCTCATTATCGGTGCGGGCCCGATTGTCATCGGTCAGGCCTGCGAATTTGATTATTCAGGCACGCAAGCCGTGCAGACTTTGAAGGCCGAAGGCTACCGCGTCATTTTAGTCAATTCTAATCCAGCCACCATCATGACCGATCCAGAGCTGGCGGACGCCACCTATATCGAGCCGATCACGCCCGAATTTGTCGAAAAAATTATTGCGAAAGAGCGCCCGGACGCATTGCTGCCGACGATGGGCGGGCAGACGGCGCTGAATTGTGCCAAGGCACTTGCCGAATCCGGCGTGCTCGCCAGATATAAGGTCGAGCTAATCGGCGCCCGACTGGAATCCATCAACAAAGCGGAAAACCGTCAGTTATTTGGCGAGGCCATGGCGCGTATCGGCCTTGATGTACCCAAAAACGGCGTCGCCCATTCGCTTGACGAAGCCTGGGAGATTCTCGAGCGCATCGGTCTGCCCGCCGTCATCCGCCCGTCCTTTACGCTCGGCGGTTCGGGCGGCGGTATCGCCTATAACCGCGAGGAATTCGAGGCGATTGTCACAAGCGGGCTTGAGGCCTCGCCCACCACCGAAGTGCTGATTGATGAATCGGTTCTGGGCTGGAAAGAATATGAAATGGAAGTGGTGCGCGACAGGGCCGATAACTGTATCATCGTCTGTTCGATTGAGAATATCGACCCGATGGGAGTCCATACCGGCGATTCGATCACCGTCGCTCCGGCGCTGACACTCACCGACAAGGAATACCAGATTCTGCGTAATGCCTCAATAGCGGTACTGCGCGAAATTGGTGTCGATACGGGCGGCTCAAACGTGCAGTTCGCGGTCAATCCTGATACTGGCCGGATGGTGGTCATTGAGATGAATCCGCGCGTTTCGCGCTCTTCAGCCCTGGCGTCCAAAGCCACCGGCTTCCCGATTGCCAAAGTCGCAGCCAAACTCGCGGTCGGCTATACGCTCGACGAAGTGGCCAATGATGTGGTGAGTGGTAAGAAGCAAGTGGCGGAGGCCTCACGAGCCCCGAGCCCCGAGTCCCGAGTCACCCCCTCCATGCCCGCCTCTTTTGAACCGACGATTGACTATATCGTCACCAAAATTCCCCGCTTTACGTTTGAGAAATTCCCAGGCGCTGAGGCCACACTCTCCACCTCGATGAAATCGGTGGGGGAAGCCATGGCCATTGGCCGGTGCTTTACCGAAAGCCTGCAAAAAGCTCTGCGTTCACTCGAAACTGGTCTTACCGGCCTCAATCCGGTAACGATAGAAGGAGCGAGCTCCGAAAATCTTGAGCCGGTCAGGATTGCACTGGCGGTTGCCGCCCCCGACCGTCTGCTTAAAATTGGCCAGGCACTACGCTTCGGGATGAGCATCGAAGAAATTCAGCGTATTACGAAATATGACCCATGGTTTCTTCGTGAACTTGAAAAAATCATTCGTGCCGAAACATGGATAGGAACCCACGGATTGCCCAAGGACGCGCCGTCACTTCTGGCCATCAAGCAGCTTGGATTCAGCGACAAGCAACTCGCGAGTATCACAGGCAAAAAAGAAAAAGATATCCGCAAATTGCGTCA
>Ga0068877_10004716_pt1 | contig 10560 bp, 7 predicted proteins | sample NOAtaG_FD_66437 | JGI IMG/M metagenome (GOLD analysis project Ga0068877, IMG submission 66437) | Freshwater lake microbial communities from Lake Erie, under a cyanobacterial bloom - NOAA_Erie_Diel6S_1000h metaG | ecosystem: Environmental > Aquatic > Freshwater > Lake | place: USA: Ohio, Lake... | reverse complement strand
TCCGCCTGGGCCTGCGAGATGTCCGACCCGATGAGCTCGACCGTCTGGTGATCGCGTACGAACCGGTCTGGGCCATCGGCACGGGCAAGACCGCCACGCCGCAGGACGCACAGGACGCGCACCGCCACATCCGCCTGGTGCTTGCGGATCTCTTCGGCAAAGACGCCGCCGCGGGCGTGCGGATCCAATACGGCGGCAGCGTGAACGCCGCCAACGCCAAAGAGCTCATGAGCCAGCCCGACATCGACGGCGCCCTCGTCGGCGGCGCGTCGCTGAAGGAAGCCGACTTCCTGCAGATCGTCTCCGCGGCCTGCGGCGGGTAAGTTCCCTCGCGTCGTTCCCGTCAATCTCCAATCACGCGCAGGGCAGGAAGAGGCTGTTGAAGAAACAGTTGTAATCGCCCTCGTTGACGCCGTTGTTCGCGCCTGTTCCGCCCGAGTTGAACGGCGGGAGTGCGTTCCCCGCGTCGTCGGCGATGTCGCAGTGCAGGCCGATGGCACCTGCACCGATGCCGGCCTGAAGAAAGAACCCGTCGGCGGAGAAAAACGCGTTGTAATCGCCCTCGTTCACGCCCGTGTTCACCGGGATGTTCGAACACGTCGAAGGCGTGAAGAGCGGCACGCCCGCGTCGTCGGCGATGTCCGCGGGCGAACAGCCCTCACCCGGCGCGATGAACCGCACACGCAGCATCGGACGATCGCTCTGCAACGCCGCCTCGCGGCTGTGCATTCGGCGTGTGCTGCCCATCGTCTGCTCGTCGCCCTTGAGCATCCAGCCGAAGTTGGCCGCGGGTTGCGTCAGCCAGCCTTGCACATCCGCAACGAGCGCAGGCGACGACGACCAGACAACCCGCTCGGGCGGGAGCGGCGCGTTGGCCGACGCGCTCGCGACCGACGCGAAGTCGCCGCCGGGCGTGGTCCAGAGCACGCCGGGGTGTGAGCGCTCGTACCAGTTCGCGTCGCCCGGCCCACTCGGAACGCCCTGCCCGCCGAAGCTGGCCGAGGCCCCTTCACCCCATGATGCCAGCGCACAGTGGAGCGCGATCTGGGTCTCGGGCACGGCGCTCTGCGCGTTGGCGACGGCGATGGTCAGCGACGCGCTGACCACGCGCGAGCCGCAGGGAATCGACGACAGATCGAAGCGAACGAACGAGCGGTGGACAAAGTCGCCGTGGACATAGGTCTTCCCGGCAAAGATCGCCTCGCCCGAGCCGCTGCTGAGCAGGGACGCCGGCGCGAAGGTGCGGTAGTAGATCGTGCTATCCGCGGCCGGAAAGAGCGTCACCTCGCCGGCGTGTGTCTGTGCGCCAACACACATCGCAATCGCAAGACCGAAGACGACGCCGCCACGCGTGCGGATGCTTCGATGGCTGAGCATGGTGCAACTCCTGTTCCTAGTGAGGTGGCCGGATCACGAACTGAACATACCGCCATCGCAACGCTACAGCGTGCGGACCCTCGGCACCAGCCGCCGCCGCGTTCGCGTGCGATTCTTCAAGCAATCTGTGCAGAGCGAACGCTTCACACCAGCGCGGGTGTGAAGCCGCCGTGAAGGCAACAACGCGGAAAGCGTCGTGCGATACGCAACGTCATGGCGTGCGCGTGTGTCCGCACTCGGGGCAAGACACGCCTGCAGCGAGATCGTTCAGTGAAAATCCGCAAGTGGCGCTGCACGCGGATCGCCAAAGGCAATCCCTCGGGAGGAAGAGCACAAACGAACGCCCGTTCCCATTCGCGTTCACGTTCCCGTTCCCATTCCGCCCTTACTCGATCCGCGGATCGATCCAGCGGTACAGCACATCGACGATCAGGTTCAGCGTGATGAGCATGGTCGAGAAGACCATCACCACGCCGATGATCAGGAAGAGGTCTTTGTTGATCACGCCCGAGACGAAGTGTTGCCCCATGCCGTTGATGTTGAAGACGCGCTCGATGACGAACGAGCCGGTCATGGCCATCGCCGTCGCGGGGCCGATGTAGCTCACCACGGGCAACGCGGCGTTCTTCAGCGCGTGCCGCAGGATCACCCGCGATTCGCTGACGCCCTTCGCCCGCGCGGTGCGGATGTAATCGGCCCCGAGGACCTCGATCATGCCCAGGCGAGTGAGGCGTGCGACGTACGCCGCGTACGGCAAACTCAGCGTGAAGGCGCCGAGCAGCGCGGTCTTGGGTGAATAAACCCCCGCGGGAACGATCCCCAGCCACACCGCGAAGATCATCAGCAGCACGGTGCCGATGACGAAGCTGGGCAGGCTGATCCCCACCAGCGAGAGCAGCAGCGTGAAGAAGTCCGCCGCGGAGTTGGGCTTCACCGCGCCGATGATCCCGGCCGTCAGCCCGATCGCCAGCGCAATGAGAATCGACGCCGAGCCCAGGGCCATGCTCACCGGCAAACTGCCCAGCAAAATCTCATCCACGCGCCACGCCGCGTCGGTCAGCGAGGGGCCCAGATCAAACACGCGCCGCACCGGCGCGGTTCGGCCCGCCTGAATCGCGGCCTTTTCAACCGCCGCCGCCTCGCCGCTGAGCGACTCGCGTACGTACTTCACACCCGTGGCGCTGTCGAGGTACGACCAATAAAAGCCCCAGAAACTCTCCAGGTTGTACTGGCGCAGCATCGCCTCCTGCACCTCCGCCGGCGGGCGACGACCCTCGCCCTTGTCCAGGGGCGAGCCGGGAATCTTCCACGCCAAGACCAGCGTCAGCGTATAGATCACCAGCAAGATCACCGGCATCTGGATGAGCCTTCGCACGATCAGCGCGGTCATGGCGTCCCTCCCGCGCCCGTCTTCAGCGCCGGACGCATCCGCATCGGCACATCAGGCCCGAGCTCATCGCCCATGATGTTCATCTGGAACGGGTACTGCTTCTGCCGCGGGTGCGGGGTGATTCCCGAGACCTTCCACGGATCGAAGAGGTACAGCAGCTTGTAGTGAAAGACCGGCGCCAGCGGCAGGTCCTCTTCCATCAGCACGCGCTCCGCCTCACTGAGGATCCGCATCCGCTCGTTCGGGTCGCGCTTGCTGTTCGCCTCGTCGAGCAGCGCATCGAACCGCGGGCTGGAGTACTTGCGGTCGTTGTTGCCGTCGTTGGTGCGGTTGAGATCGAGGAAGGTCAGCGGGTCGCCGTAATCGCCGAACCAACTGCCGCGTGAGATCATGTAGTCACCGTTCTTGAGCTTCTCGCGGAAGACCTTGATCTCGACCTGTTCGAGGCTGACCGAGACGCCGAGGTTCTGCTCCCAGTCCTGCTTGATGGCCTGGGCGATCAGGTCGTGCCCGCCCTCTTTGTTGAACAGGAAGACCAGCGTGGGCAGGCCCTGCCCCTGCGGAAAACCCGCCTCAACCAGCAACTGCCGCGCCTGCGCGATGGCCTGCGGATCCGGCGCACAGGGCAGGCCCTTGGGTGATTCGTACCCGCCGATGGATCGCGGCGGGATGAGCGTGCTCGCCGGCTCCTCGCCCGCACGCCGGACGTTTTTCGTGATGTTCGATCGGTCCATCGCCATCACCAGCGCGCGACGAACCCGCGCATCGCTCAGCGGGTTGACGCGCCCGTCGGGCAAGCGCGCCAGGCAGTTGAAGTTGATGAAGTACGTCCCGAAGCTGTCCATGGGCTGCAAAAACAACGCCTCGTCCCGCGGCAGCCTTCGATCGATCTCCACACGATCCAGCCCCTGGGCCTTGAGCTTCTCCACCAGGTCCTTGTGCTTCTTCAGGTACGCCTCGCGCCGCGCCACCAGATCGCCCCGGAAGGCCACGTTCACGTCCGTCAGCCAGTCCGCCGCCCCGGTCTGAAAAGCCAGCACCGCCGCGTTGCCGTCGGGCACGCTGGGCATCGAGATCGTGTTGAAGTGGATGTTCTTCGCGTCCCAGTAGTGCTCGTTCTTCCGCAGTCGCATCTCACGCTTGTAGCGCCAGTCCTCCAGCACGAATGGCCCGTTGCCGATCAGCACCCCCGGCTTCGTCCACCCAGAGTCGTACTTCACCATCCCCGTCACCGGGTCGATGCTCTGGAACCGATCCACCAGCGGCGGATAGACCGGGCCCATCACCTCGTACGCCAAAACCTCCAGCAAGTACGGCGTGGGCCTCTCCAACTCCATCACCAGCGTCCGATCGTCGGTTGCCTTCAACCCCACCAGCTCGTCAAACTTCGCCAGCGTCTGCTTCCACAGCGCTTCCGCCTCCGCAGGCCTGGCACGCCCCTTTGAAGCCGCCGCAAACTCGCTCTGCGCCTTCGCTCGCCAGTCGTAGAAGGCCTTGCCGCCCCTGATCAACTGGAACATCGAGATGTAATCGCCCGCCATGTCGGGCAGCATCCCCCGCCGGTACGAGTACACAAAGTCCGACGCTTTCACCGCCTGACCGTCGGACCACTTCGCCCCCGCGCGGATCGTGAAGGTCCACCTCAGGCCGTCCTCGCTGACGGTCCAGCTCTCGGCCGTCGCGGGCTTCTTGCGATAGTCCGCGGTGAAGTTGTCGTACCGCACCAACCCCTCATAGATGTTCGTCGCCATGCGCAGGTCGTGCATCCACGAGGCCTTGTGCAGGTCCAGCGTGGTCACCTCCGACCGCTCGATGTACACAAAGTCCGCCCGCGGCAGAGGCCGATCGATCAGCACCGCCGCCAGAAGCACCGCCACCAGCACCGCCACCGGCACGAGGAGTTTGAACATCGAACTCGCCCCGGCGCTCTGCGCGTTGCCCCCGCCCGGTACTTCACATCAGCCCGTCAATCACAACTTGAAACGATCACCCGCGAAGTTGAACCCCTTCACCACCACCCCGTTGCTGCCCAGCAGCCCGTCGGCCGCCTTCTTCACCCCGTCGCAGTTGCCCGACTTCAGCGGCTCGGAGAGCTTCGCCACCGGCGCCGACTTGCCCGAGGCGTCCATCGCCAGCACCAAAACCGCCTCCGCCGCCGCGGTCATCTGCTCCAGCGTCCCGCGATCATCACCCGAGACGGCGGGGCTATCGCACAGCTTCGCCGACAATGAGAGCAAGTCGCCCGCCAGTTCCACCATCGCCTTGCCGCCCTGACCGCTGATCGCCTGCCCGCCGGCGGAGCTGTCCGTAAAGACCGAGCGAGCAACCGACGCCGCCCGCAAAAGCCCCGCGAGCATCGGCGCCGGGGCTTCACTGCCGCCCAGACGTTTGACCTGCTTGTTCACCACGCCCGCCAGCGCCGTCAGCGATTGCACCCGCGCACCCGCGATGGTCGCATCGGGGATCGACGCGCCCGACTCCATCGCCAGCACCACACCCTCCAGCACGCGCGGGTCGGTCGTCGCAGCGCCCACCTCGCCCAGCTTCCCCAGCAGCGCGATCATGTCGCGGGCGCTGATGGCCGGGTTCACCTTCGCCGCGTCCAGCGTCGTGCGCGCCGCATAGCACGCGGCGTACTTCACGCCCGGACGCGCATCGTCCAGCGCCTTCGACACCAGCTTCAGCGTGTTCGCATGGGCCGTCTCGCCCGCCAGACGCACGGCATTCACCGCCACCAGCTCACGCTTGTCCGAAACATGCGCCTCCAGCACCGGGTAGAGCTGCTTCTGCAGCTCGGTGCGGAACGAGACCGACACACCCCCGGACGCCGCGGCACTCCGCAGGGGCTGCAAGATCGCGTCGCGCGACGTCTTGATGACCTTCGGATCGTCGCTGGCAAGCCCCGCGGCCTGCGCGTCGAGCCAGGCCTTCACCGCGCCGCGGTCGCTCTCGCTCAGCTCGCTCTTGCTCACCACGCCCGAGGGCAGGCTCTGTGCTCGCGCGACGCCCCCCGCCAGCGTCAGCAGCATCACCGAGGCCAGGACCGATCGCAGCAACACCCGAGCTTTGGTCGTCGTCATCATGTGTCCCTGTCGAACGCACCCAGGTGCGTCAAAGCTTCCATCACTCCACCAACCAAGACCGTCCGATCGATTCGCGATACGCCTCAGAACCACCGTCCGGCACGCCGAAGATCGACGTGCAGAAGATCAATCACTTCTCGCCGCCGCCGCCCTGCATCTTCATGAAGATGGGCATCATGCGGGCCATCAGCGTCTGCTGGAGCTTCTCCTTCGTGGCGATCGTGCCCGACTTCACATCCGCTGTCAGCCCGTCAAGGATCGGCCCGATCTCGCTCAACGCCGCCATCATGCCGGCCATCTGCGGCGAGGCCATCTCCGCGGGGAACTCCATGAACCACTGAGAACCTTCCTTCACGAACCGCCGGGGCATGCCCTTCTTGTCCGTTCCCACCACCACCCCGGCGCCCTCCGAGATGAACTGGTAATCCTCCACCGTCTCGTCGCTGTTCAGGCCCTGCGCCATCTGACCAAAGCCCGCGCCCGCCGGGCCCGCGGCCTCCTGCAGTCCCACCCCGAACTTCTCCTTGGTCGCCGCTTCCAATGCCTCGGCAGACTTCGCCAGACCCATCACCCCGCTCAACATCTTCTTCTGCTCCGGGGTCATCTTGATCGTGGACAGCGCACCCTCGAAGTCGTTCGCCTTCACGGCCGCCAGTTGCTTCTCAACCAGCGCCTTCACCTCCGCGATATCCGCAGCACCGTCCGATGCACCCGCCGGCGTCGCTCCGCTCTTCATCGTCGTCGCGGTCGGGGTCGGCGTCGCCACCGCGCGGTTCTCTGCCAAGGCCGCCAAGCGCAGGCTCAGCGCTTCCAAACGGGTCTTGACCGAGTCGCTGACCTTGGAGATCCCATCCAGCGAGTTCTTCGCGTTCTCGAAGGCTTCGCGCGCCGCCGCACCCGTCGCGAGGGCTTCCTGCTCGGCCTTCTCCGCCGCGTCCTTCAGGGCCGCTCCGTCGGGCAGCGCCGGGGTTGCGCCCGCCGCACTGCTGAGCACGCGTGCCAGACGGGCCGTGTCACGCGCCCGGGCCGAGGCGACCTCCGCGAGTTGGATCGAGTACGTCGCCACCGCGAGTTTCTGCGAGCCGCCGTCGCCGTCGGTTGAAGGCACCTTCTTCGCCGCCGAGAGCGCGTCGCCGGTCTTCTTCGCCGCGCTATCCAGCGCCGCCGTCAGTGCCTGCCGCGTGGTGTTCAGCTCCGCGATGCTCTTGCTCACGTCCGAAGCGATCTTCGAGGCCGACTCCGACCGCTCGCGCGAGACCTCACCCGCCTGCGCCTGCACGGCCTTGAGCGCGTTGCCCGAGTCGTCGATCAGCTTCAGCGTCTTCTCCAGCGCGTCTTTCGCGCGCGTCAGGTCCGTCACCGTGCTCTGGAACTCGCCGGCGCGGGCGCTGATCTCGCCCGCCTTGCGCTCCAGCGCGTCGGCCTCACGCGAGACGTCCGCCGCCTGCTTGATGATCTCAAGGCCCTCGGTTGCGCTCTTGCCCTCGGCGCTGCCGCGGAGTTCAAGGGCCGTGCGACGCTTGGCCTTCGCCTGGTCCATGACGCTCTTGGCCTGAGCGTTGAGCTTGTCCAGCTCGCCCTGGTTCTTCGTCAGTTCGCCGCTGACTTTGCTCAGCTCCGCGGTCTTCTCCGCGCGCTGGTTGCTCAGGGCCTGCTGCTCCTTCGAGACATCCACCTTCCCCGCGGCTTTCGCGTTGGAAAGCTCGCTGACGTACATCGACACGTACCGCATCGCGTCCGCCGCCGACAGCGACGCCTTCGCATCGAGCTGCGCCGCGGCATCAAGCTCAAGCTCGCCCAGGCCCGCGGTGGCGCTGGCCCACATCAAACCCGCCGAGCTCGCCACGCCCGATTCGCTGCTATCTCGGAAGGAGGCGAGGGTCTTCTGGATCTCCTCAAACCGCTTCTTCCGCGCCTCGGCGCTGGGGCTGACCGCCCCGCCGTTCGCGGTCAGAAGCGTCATCTCTTCCGTGGCTTTCTTCAGGGCCTTCTGCCCCTCGGTGGTGCGGTCACACCCGCCCAGGGAGACCAGCCCCCCCGAAGCCATCACCAGGCCCAAGGCCAACACGATCCCCCGGACATTCACGCGAGCTGGCTTGCGGACGCTGCTGTGCATATTCAACCGTTCCTTCTTCTGCTTCCACCAAACGACCACCAACACCACGCCCCACCGCTGCCACCGCTTGCCCCCCCACCATCTGACCACCGGCCCTCTCAGACAGGCCGACGATCTTTCCAAATCGTTGCCGCACGACCGGCCCGCGGGCCCGAGCGTGCGCAAGCCCCTGAAGGGTCAAGACTTTAGCAGATTCCATCCGGCCCCGCGCGGCGAGCTTCTCCCGGTTGCCTGACCTTCTGCGCTTCCTCACCAGCCCCCGACGCGACCCCGATCCTTTCCACAGCGACCCAGGAACCCCACACATCCTGACAAAATCCAATACGAACGCCGCGACCGGTCGGGTTCACTTCGTCGGCGGATTCTCCGACGGAACCGTCCCGCCCGTCCCCGCGTGCGGCATCTGAGGCTCAAAGGGCCTCACAGGCTTGTACCCAACATCGTATTGAGGCCTGGGCAGGTACAACGCGTTGACCCAATCCGTGACGTTCTGCACCTTGCGATCGGTGCTCGACTTGATCGTGGGTTTCCACAAGTCCGCCCCCGTCACCGCGTCGATGACCGCCGGGTGAGGGCGGAGGCTGCGGTCCCGCGGCAGGCCCATTTGGATCAATGCCGAACGCTCGGGGTTCTCGGTGTCGATCAGCCCCTTTCCATCGCTGGTGCGGAAGCGGTTGAGGATGTAAAAGTTCGTGACGCTGGTCCGCTCGCTGGCGGGCTTGTTGGTGCTGAAGACCAGCCGCCCGCCGGTGGTGGCGCTGTTGTGGCAGCCGCTGGTGGCGCACCCGCCGATGATCAGGGTCTGCTGAACCTCATCACGGAATCGTCGGATGGACTCGGGGGTCTGCACGACCTTGACCTGCGGGTAAAACTCGCGGGCCCGCAGGCGGAACATCAAATCGAGAATCTTCCCCGGCCCCTCGCGGATCAGCGCTTCGCGCCCTTCCTTCGTCGTGGGCACCAGCGGGCTCTCGGCGTACTTCTGCAAAACCGCCTCCGCCACGCTGCGCGGGATCACCACCGACTGGTCTTTCTCCAAATCGACTTCGTACACCTTGACCAGCGCCACCTGCTCGGGGGTCATCAGCGGCGCGTGCCCGGTGTGTTCGACGGCGGCTTCCGTCGAAGTCCCGGCGGCGGCGTTCGCATCGGGTTCGTCGGCGTTCACACGCAAATCGACGAGATTCTGCACACGTTCGAGCGCCCGTCGGACATCCGGGTTGGTCGGCTGCCGCTGCCGAAGCGCTTTCACTTCGCTCAACGCCTCATCCAGCTTCTCCCGCGAGACCAGAAAGTCGATCAGCTCGATCAACTGCGGCACATCGTTATCGTCGATGTTCGCGCGCAGGCGGGCGTAGCGCTCCAGAACGGGCTCGAGAATTCGGTACCGCTCGACCTTCGCCGCCTCAAAGCTCGTGTCAATCCCCGCGATGCGGAGGACGAACTTCTCGTCGCTCTTGCTGACCAGAAAACCGGTGAACGAACGCCCGTCGCGGAGCAGCAAGACCGCCTCGGCAAGCTCGCCCGGCTCGGATTCGGGCTTCTTTGGTTCGGGGGCCTTGGGCGTTGGCGCCGGCGCTTGCGTGGGTGTGCTCGAAGCGGGCACACTCGCGGGCGTTTGAGCAACGACCTCGGAGGCGGGAATGCTCAGGACCGAGACCAGCAGCGTGCGCGCAAGTGCTTGGCGGAGAACGACTTGGGGCGGTTTGGCCATGGACATTGGAGAGGGGCATTGTCAACGAAGATCCCCCCCCGTGTCCAGCGGTGGCGGGAGAAAATTCCGGTTTGGCCATGCATTTGCGCCCAGAGCGTGCCAAGACCGATCGACCACGAATCATCCACAATTAACAAACATCCACCAAACACGAGATGAGTTTGGTGGATGCGTTGGTTTTCTGGATGAAGCAAGGCCTCGATCGGCTCAGGCGGCGCGCTTGGCAAGGGTCTCGGTGATGCGCTGGCTGAGCAGGTCGGGGGTGAAGGGCTTGATGACGTAGTTGTTCACCCCGGCCTTGATGGCCTCGATCACCCGGGCCTTTTCGCTTTCGGTGGTGACCATGATCAGCGGGGTGTTCTTGTTGGTCTGGCGGAAGTTCTTCACGAACGTCAGCCCGTCCATGTTGGGCATGTTCCAGTCCACGAGGATCAGCTCGGGCTGGAACGCGCCGACCTTGTTCAGGGCGTCCTGCCCGTCGCAGGCCTCTTCCACCGTGGTGTGCCCGAGCTGGGCGAGCACGGACTTCTGGATGTTCCGCATCGTCTTCGAGTCGTCGATAAGCAGGATTCGCATAGAAACCTCGCGTGAGTTCGATCTGCGTGTGATTCAGTGGTGATTCGTGCGTGGACCGGGAAAAACGATCAGGCGTTGGTGGTGGCGGCGGCGTCCGCGGCCGGGGCCTGGGCGTTCTCGCGCTGCGAGACGGCGATCTCGATGACAAACTGCCCGCAGTCGGTCGTCGCGGGGATCACGATGCACGGGACGTCCTTCGGGCGCGCCACGGTGTGGTTGCTGCCGATGACCACCGAGGGGCAGCTGATCTGGACGCGCTTCTTGCCCGCGAACATGCCCTTGGCGTTGCCGGAGATCATGTTGG
>Ga0068877_10004712_pt1 | contig 10563 bp, 14 predicted proteins | sample NOAtaG_FD_66437 | JGI IMG/M metagenome (GOLD analysis project Ga0068877, IMG submission 66437) | Freshwater lake microbial communities from Lake Erie, under a cyanobacterial bloom - NOAA_Erie_Diel6S_1000h metaG | ecosystem: Environmental > Aquatic > Freshwater > Lake | place: USA: Ohio, Lake... | reverse complement strand
CTCCCTCTTCACCACCTTCGTGCTCCCCTTCGAGGCCGCCAGCCTCCTCCTGCTCGCCGCCATCGTCGGCGCCGTCTGGCTCGCCCGCAAGAAAGAGGCCGCCTCTTGAGCCTCTCCCCCATCACCACCGGCCACTACCTCGCCTTGAGCGCCGCCCTGCTCCTGCTCGGCGCACTCGGCCTCCTGCTCCGCCGCAATGTCATCGTCATGCTCATGAGCGTTGAACTCATCCTCAACGCCGTCAACCTCAACCTCATCGCCTTCTCCCAACACTGGCGCCACACCACCGGCCAAATCTTCGCCATTTTCGTCATCTGCGTGGCCGTCGCCGAGGCCGCCATCGCTCTCGGCATCCTCATCGCCCTCTTCCGCAACCGCGGCACCCTCCTCTCCGACGAGATCGACCTGCTCAAATGGTGAACCTCGTCTCCAACTTCTGGTGGATTCCCCTCTACCCCCTCATCGGCGCCGCCCTCATCGCCTTCTTCCGCCGTGGCGTCTCCTTCCTCGCCCCCGCCGCCGTCTCTCTCAGCTTCCTCCATGGCCTCGCCGTCTGGCTCTCCCCCCGCTCCGGCCCCCTCGATCACACCCTCTCCCAGTGGATGCCCGGCCTCCCCATGGCCTTCCATGCCGACGCCCTCAGCCTCCTCATGGTCCTCATCATCAGCGGCATCGGCCTGCTCATCCATCTCTATTCCCTCTCCTACATGGCCGGCGAAGACGGCTTCTGGCGCTACTTCGCCTGTCTCAACCTCTTCGTCTTCTTCATGCTCCTGCTCGTGCTGGCCAATAACCTCATCTTCCTCTTCGCCGGCTGGGAGGGCGTCGGCCTCGCCAGCTACCTCCTCATCGGCTTCCACCACGACCGGCCCACCGTCAACCGCAACGCCAACAAGGCCTTCCTCTACAATCGCGCCGGCGACGCCGGCTTCCTCCTCGGCGCCCTCATCCTCCTCGACAGCCTCGGCTCCGTCGATTTCTCCGTCATCAATGCCGCCCCCGCCACCAGCGCCACCCTCGCCGCCGCTCTTCTGCTCGCCTTCGGCGCCACCGGCAAGTCCGCCCAGCTCCCCCTCTTCGTCTGGCTCCCCGACGCCATGGTCGGCCCCACCCCCGTCTCCGCCCTCATCCACGCCGCCACCATGGTCACCGCCGGCATCTACCTCTTCGCCCGCCTCCAACCTTTCCTCCTCGCCCACCCCGAAGCCGGCCTCCTCATCGCCTCCCTCGGCGCCATCACCAGCCTCCTGGCCGCCACCATCGCCCTCGTCGAAAACGACATCAAGCGCATCCTCGCCTACTCCACCGTCTCCCAGCTCGGCCTCATGTTTCTCGCCGCCGGCCTCGGCGCCGCCTCCGCCGCCATGTTCCATGTCGCCACCCACGCCTTCTTCAAAGCCCTCCTCTTTCTCACCGCCGGCAACATCATCCATGGCCTCCGCGGCGAACAGGACATCCGCTTCATGGGCGGCCTCCACGACAAAATGCCCTGGACTTTCCGCCTCATGACCCTCGCCGGCCTCTCTCTCGCCGGCTTGCCCGGCCTCGCCGGCTTTTTCAGCAAAGAGGCCATCCTCCACGCCGCCGCCGCCCACCCCCTCCTGCTCGCCATGGCTCTGCTCTCCGCCTTCCTGACCGCTCTCTACACCAGCCGCATGCTCTGGGCCGTCTTCTACGGCTCCTACCGCCGCGAAGCCCACGAGGCCCACGGCTTCATGCTCCATTCCCTCTGGCCCCTTGGCCTCGGCTCCGCTCTCGCTGGCTTTTTCGGCCCACACCCGCCCCTGTCCTGGCCCCTGCTGCTCGCCTCGGCCACCGCCTCCCTCGGCGGCCTCTACTTCGGCCGCAATATCCGCATCCCCGGCCTCATCGAAGCCTTCCTCAAGCGCCGCTGGTTCGTCAGCGAGGCCTATGAGCTTGTCCTCGTCACCGGCCTCACCCACCACGGCTCCCGCCTCCTGCTCTGGTTCGATCTCCACATCATCGATTCCTTCAATCGCTTCCTCACCACCCTCGCCTCCCTGCTCAGCTCCCTGGCCTCCCTGTTCGACCGCCTCGTCGTCGATGGCCTCGTCCACCTCATCGCCTTCACCACCGAACTCCTCAGCTACCCCCTCCGCCTCCTCCAGAGCGGACGCATCCACCACTACGCGCTCGTGCTTCTGCTCACGCTCGCCCTCACCCTCGGATGGTACCGGCTCGCATGATCACCCTCCTGCTGCTGCCCGCCCTCGGCGCCCTCGCCCTCTTCGCCTTCCCCCGCCGCCTCGCCTGGTTCGGCTCGCTCACCCTCGCCGCCGCCACCCTCCTCGCCGCCGCCACTGTCCCCGTCGACGCCGTCGAGCGCTACCGCTGGCTCCCCTCCCTCGGCGCCCAACTCCTCTTCGTCAACGACGGCATCAGCTACCTCCTCATCGTCCTCACCGCCCTGATGACCCTCCTCGGCCTCCTCGCCTCCCCCGCCCAGCCCCGCCTCTTTCACGCCATGCTCCTCCTGCTCTCGGCCGGCTGCCATGGCGTCTTCCTCTCGCGCGACCTCCTCGTCTTCTTCATCTGCTTTGAGGCCGTGCTTATCCCCATGTATTTCCTCATCGGCATCTACGGCGCCGAAGACCGCCGCCGCGCCGCCCTCAAGTTCTTCCTCTTCACCCTCGCCGGCAGCATCGCTCTCCTGCTCGGCATCCTCACTCTTTACTTCGAACACGCCCGCCACACCGGCCTCTTCACCTTCGAGTTCGCCCCCCTGCTCGCCACCCCCCTCCCCCTCAGCCTCGAACGCATCGTCTTCTGGGCCTTCTTCCTCGGCTTCGCCATCAAGATCCCCATGTTCCCCTTCCATAGCTGGCTGCCCGATGCCCACACCCAGGCCCCCACCGCCGCCTCCGTCCTCCTCGCCGCCGTCCTGCTCAAAATGGGCACCTACGGCTTCGTCCGCTTCTCCCTCCCCCTGCTCCCCCGCGCCTCCCTCGACTCCTCCCTCCTGCTCGCCCTCTCCGTCTTCGCCATCCTCTACGGCGGCTGGCTCTGCCTCGCCCAAACCGACTGGAAGCGCCTCATCGCCTACTCCTCCATCAGCCACCTCGGCTTCTGCACCCTCGGCATCTTCAGCCTCAATGCCCCCGGCCTCACCGGCGCCCTCCTCCAGCAGATCAACCACGGCATCTCCACCGGCCTCCTCTTCCTCTTGATGGGCTTTGCCTACGACCGCCGCCACACCCGCCTCATCGCCGACTACGGCGGCCTCTCCAAGTCCATGCCCGGCTTCGCCGCCGTCTTCATGGTCGCCCTCCTCGGCTCCATCGGCCTCCCCCTGCTCAACGGCTTCACCGGCGAATTCACCATCCTCCGCGGCGCCTTCGCCGCCCAACCCCTCGCCGCCGCCCTCGCCCTCATCGGCATCATCCTCGCCGCCGGCTACATGCTCAGCCTCTATCGCCACACCATGCTCGGCGCCGTCCGCCACCCCGTCAACCTCACCCTCCCCGATCTCAATCCCCGCGAGTGGCTCATCGTCACCCCCCTCCTCGTCTGGTCCGTAGCCATCGGCATCTACCCCGCCCCTTACTTCGCCCTCCTCAGCCGCCCCGTCGAACAGATCCTCGAAAGGCTGCACCCCTAACCATGCCAGCCCTCGCCCCCAACGACCTGTTCACCATCCTCCCCGCCCTCCTGCTCAGCCTCTTCGGCTGCGCCCTGCTCGTGCTCCGCTTCGATTCCCCCAGCTTCCCCGTCCTCCTCCTCACCGCCGCTGAAGCCCTCGCCGCCGCCGCCCTCTGGCGCCAGTCCGGCTTCCTCGGCCTCACCGGCTTCTCCGGCGCCATCCTCATCGATTCCTTCGGTCTCCTGCTCAACACCGTTTGCCTCGCCGCCGCCCTCCTCGTCGCCTGGGGCGCCTACGCCCACCTCGCCCGCCTCGGCGAAGATCACCCCGAGTTCTACTCCCTCCTCCTGCTCGCCCAGGCCGGCATGTTCCTCATGATTGCCGGCACCGAACTCATCACCGTCTTCATCGGCCTCGAGCTGTCCGGCATCTGCCTCTACACCCTCACCGGCTTCCATCGCGACAATCCCCGCTCGAGCGAAGCCGCCCTCAAATACGTCCTCCTCGGCGCCTTCTCAAGCGGCCTCCTCCTCTACGGCTTCTCCCTCCTCTACGGCCTGTCCGGCTCCACTCACTACCCCGTCATCGCCCGCGCCCTCGCCTCCCACTCCCCCTCGGAGCCCATCATCCTGCTCGCCGTCGTCCCCCTCGTTCTCGGCCTCCTGTTCAAGGTCGCCGCCGCGCCCCTCCACCTCTGGGCCCCCGATGCCTATGACGGCGCCCCCACCCCCGCCACCGCCTTCCTCGCCACCGCCGGCAAAGCCGCCAGCTTCGGCCTCCTCCTCCGCCTCCTCGTCGGCCCACTGCACGACCTCCGCCCCGCCTGGGACGGCCTCATCCTCTTCGCCGCCCTCGCCAGCCTCACCCTCGGCAATCTCTCCGCCCTCACCCAATCAAGCGCCAAACGCCTCCTCGCCTGGTCGAGCATCGGCCACTCCGGCTACCTCCTGCTCGGCCTCGTCGCCGCCAACCGCTCCGGCATCGAAGCCATCCTCCTCTATCTCCTCGTCTATACCCTCATGACCGCCGGCGCCTTCCTCCTCCTCGCCGGCCTCGACCGCGAAGGCATCACCGATTTCCGCGGCCTCCTCTGGCGCCATCCCGGAGTCTCCCTCCTGCTCGTCATCCTCCTCGTCTCCCTCGCCGGCCTGCCCCCCACCGCCGGCTTCATCGCCAAATACACCATCTTCCTCTCCCTGCTCCAGGCACAAAAATTCGCCCTCGCCGTCGTCGCCGCCCTCTACGTCGCCGTCTCGCTTTATTTCTACTTCCGCCTCCTGCGTGAAATCATCACCCCATCCGGCCCCACCCCGCCCACTCTCACTCTCTCCACCGGCTGGCGCGCCGCCGTCGGCCTCGCCGCCCTCCTCTCCCTCACCCTCGGCCTCTACCCCGAACCCATCCTCGCCTGGGCCCGGAGCACTCTCCCATGAAGCCCTATCTCATCGCCCTCGCCTTCATCGCCCTCTTCCCCCTCCTCGCCGGCTACCTCGTCCTGCTCGAGCGTAAGCTCCTCGCCGACTTCCAGGCCCGCCTCGGCCCCATGCGCGTCGGCCCCCACGGCATCCTCCAGCCCCTCGCCGACGCCCTCAAACTCCTCCTCAAGGAGGACCTCGTCCCCGCCGCCGCCGACCGCTTCCTCTTCTACCTCGCCCCCGTCATCAGCGTCGCCATGGCCCTCGCCAGCTTCGCCGTCATCCCCGTTTCCCGCTACCTCACCATCGCCGACGTCAACGTCGGCCTCCTCCTGCTGGCCGCCATGGCCGCCGTCGGCGTCTTCGGCCTCATCCTCGGCGGCTGGTCCTCCAACAGCAATTACTCCCTGCTCGGCGCCCTCCGCGGCGCCGCCCAGCTCATCAGCTATGAGGTCGCCCTCATGCTCGCCATGCTCACCGTCGTCATGCAGGCCGGCACCCTCTCCCTGTCCGGCATCGTCGAAGCCCAGCTCGCCCGCGGCTCCTGGTTCCTCTTCGCCAATTACGGCCTCATGGCCCTCAGCTTCTTCCTCTTCTTCATCGCCGCCGTCGCCGAAATCAACCGCGCCCCCTTCGACCTCCCCGAAGCCGAAAGCGAAATCGTCGCCGGCTACCACACCGAATACAGCGGCTTCCGCTGGGCCCTCTTCATGCTCGCCGAATACGCCAATATCTTTATCATCTGCTGCCTCGCCGCCACCCTCTTCCTCGGCGGCTGGCTCCGCCCCTTCCCCTCTCTCCCCTCCCTCGCCTGGCCCATGAATTCCCTCCTGCCCGCCCTCCTGCTCGCCTTCTCCGCCTATGGCTGCTTCCGCATGCGCCTCTTCCCCTTCTCCGCCCTGCTCGCCCTCGGCGCCGCCCTCCTCCTCATCCCCGCCGTCGGCGCCGCCCTCAGCGCCCCCCTCTGGTTCTTCCTCAAAGCCGCCGCCATCTTCTACCTCCTCATCTGGTTCCGCGCCTCCTGGCCCCGCCTCCGCTACGACCAACTCATGGACCTCGGCTGGAAACGCCTCATCCCCCTCGCCCTCGCCTCCCTCCTCGCCAATTCCCTCGCCGGCCTCCTCTAGCCCCAGCGCCACCCCAATCCCTCCCCGCAGCATGAACTCCTTGCTCACCCAAACTCGCCGACGCACTCCTCGTCCAAGACATCACCGAACCAAGCGCCGTTCTCAGCTCTCTTCCCGATAACGAACTCCAAGCCGCCTATGATTTTGTGCTCGAACAGTTCGCCCTGGAGCTTCTGATCGGCGCACACGAAAATTCGGACTGGTCACACGGCAAGCTCGTCATCGACGCCAACCACGACCCGATTCACTTGACGCAAGCTGCCGTCTACGCCCTCAAGCTCGAAGTGCAAAGGCGTGCCGAAGAATCGCTGCCTCAGTGTTGCACCCATCTCCGAAGAAGCTGATTCCCAACGAACGTACAAGCGGCCACGATGCACGCTCCTCCTACTTGTACGGGAATCTTCGTTTCGGCAGTCCAGCCATCAGCGAAGAACCGCACATGCAAGACGAACAGCACTGCGGCCACTGCCGGGTAGACCCACGCAATCGGACTGCGCCAAACCACCCCGAAGAGCGCTGTGGTGATTAGGTATCCAGAACCAACCATGAACACAAACGGCGTACCGACGAAGATGAGTCCAAGACTGTCTGACAAACTGCTGCGCCCTTCGCCCTCTCCCCACCAAAGCAGCGTGAGAAACACCGTGATCAGCGTTGCTTCGCACAACGTCTCGCAGAACCATACCGTCAATCGTCTGAGAAACAACATTAGAATGTAGCTCCTCAGTGACAGCCCTGCAACTTGTCGCCAGCAACATCACACCCACCTGTCTTGTGAATGTGTTGAATCAGAGCGTTACCAATGGCTTCACGATCACTTTGTCTCGAGAAATCGATGTCCCGGCCCAATTTCTTTCGCACGCCATCCAGCACCCCGAGATATACCTTGTCTGTCCCAAATGTCGAACCAAGCGTGCGCATGTCCTTAGTCGGGTTGAGTCCGGCGTTGCCTTCTTTGATCAAAGTTTGGTACGCAGCCCGGTCCGATTTCTTCAAGTTGTCAAGAGCGCCCTGGACCTTCGACTGCTCCATATGCACCATGCGGGAATCGAGGTCCGGGCCGCTCATCTTAGCCGCTCGATCTCGCTGTCCGGGATACGTGCCATGAAAAACGGCCTCCCTCCAAAAACCTGTCAAGTGGCAACTGCAAATAGTTGCGCTTTGGAGAATAGCGCATGATACCGAAGCATGCAGGGGAGCCCGCTTTTGCTTTACACTGGCGTTGCCATGCTCCTCGTTTCCAAGCTCAGTTCGCCGCCCCTCAACTGGGGCAAGGAGTCCATCGGACAGCGCGTTTCCCGCATCCGCAAGGAGCGCGGTTTCACTCAGGTTGAGCTCGCCGGAATGATCGGCATCGTGCAAACCCTGGTCACCGGCTACGAAACCGACCGCTTGCGGCTTACCGCCGAAATGGCTGTCCGCTTCGCTCTGGCGCTCGATGTCACGTTGGATGAACTGTTGCACCCCAACGCCGCCAAGGCCTCCACTCGCAAGCCCAGCCGCAAAGTGCTCCGGCGTCTGGAGCGGATCGAGGAACTGCCGCCCACGCAGCAAACCACGCTGCTGCGGACCATCGATACGTTCCTCGAAGTCGCCGCCTTGAAGACCGCACGCCGCGCCTAATGGATCAGGGAGGAAACATGGACAGACAACAAGCTCATCAGCTGCTCGACCGGCTGTCACCGGCTCAATTCACCGCCGTCGCCCAACTACTGGAAGTGTTGGCCACTGGGCCAGAGCCGCTCTTGCGCTCGCTCTCCCAGGCTCCCGTGGAGGACGACGAGATCACGCCGGAAACCGCCGCCGCCCTGGAACGCTCCCGCGCCTCGCTGGCGCGTGGGGAAGGCATGCCTCACGATGAGATTCTCCGCGAGTTCGGGCTGACCAAGTGAGCGAGGACGCCGCGCCCGAGCGGATCGCCGTAATCTGGTCGCCGGAAGCCCGAGCCGATCTTCGCGCCATCGACCGCGAGACCGCCATGCCGATTCTCTACTGTCTGGACCGCTACCTGGCAAGCCGCGTTGGCGACGGAAAAAAGCTGAAGCCGCCACGCACGGACTTCCGCCTCTTCTTCCTCGTTCCACCCCGCGATGCGGCCCCGGCAGGTACGTATGCATTGGCGTCCCCGCCCGCGGGTTGTCGTTGATCTTGCGCCCGTAGATCTCCGTCACGCTGCCCTCGAGCGACCTCACCGGAAAGACCACGCTGCCCATGAAGTGCTCATGGCCAGACTCTCGAATGATCCCAAGCCGCTGCAAGCGCCCGCGCAACTCGGCTCCTTCCTTCCGGTTCTTATCCGGCAAGCGGTAGCCCAGCGTCCGGTTCGCGAAGCCAAGCTGGAACCGCTCCAGCATCTCCGGATGCGTAAGCGCCCCGCGACTCCAGATACCGCAACGCCTCCGGCGACTCCTTCAACGTCTCGTGATAGAACTCGACTACTTGCTTCAACGCCTCCTGCTCGTCGGCCTCCACTTTCACCGGCGCTTCCAGCTTCGCCGTCGTGCCCTTCTTCACCACGCGAGCGTCGCCAGCGGCTAAAGAAGAATGATCGGCTTTGAGCAACTCGACGGCATGCCGGAAGCTCACTCCCTTCGTCTTCATGACCCAGTCGATGGTCGACCCGCCCTCGTGGCACTTCCCCAGGCAGTGCCACAGGTTCGTCTTCGGCGACACCACCAGTCTCGGCGTCTTGTCCTCATGGAACGGACAACGCCCAAGCAGCGCCGCCCCGTGCCGCTTCAGCTCCACCCCAAAGCCCAGCACCAGCCGCTCCAGCGCCACTTCTTTCTTTAGCCGCTCGATTTCCTCATCCGGGATGCGTGCCATGAAAACGGCCTCCTTCGCAAAAATCCGTCAACCGCCAGTCGTGTACTTGCGTATACTGACACTCGTGTACTTGCGACCCCCTACTTTCTTGAGGAGGCTCTATAATGTTGGCAGTCCCAGATTCTTTCTCCTGGCCTATGGCGAACTTTGCTCAACGTCTCCGCGATCTCCGCTCCGCCCGCAAGCTGACTCAGACTCGCCTTGCCGAGCTGCTCCAGATCAGCCCCCGCGTTTACAGCCGCTGGGAGACCGGGGATGTGACACCCCATTTCGACACGATTGTCCGGATCGCCGAGTTGCTGGAAGTGAGTCTCGATGAACTGGCCGGCCGCAAGGATTCCCTCGATCCTCCCAGGATCCGCAACCACGAACTCCACCGGCTTTATCAGAAAGTCGATCTGCTCTCCGACGAAGACCAGAAGGCCCTCCTCGTTGTCCTCGATTCCCTCGTCAAGCGCTCCAGCATGAGCCGCCTGATGGCCGAGTAACTCGCCGAAAGCAACCCATGAACACCGACACCCGTTCCCACGTTCACAGCCTGGTCGATCAACTGCCGCCGGTGCAACTGGCTGCCCTCGAAACGATTTTGCGGTCCATGCTCGACCCGCTCTCGCGCAAGCTCGCCCTGGCTCCCTTCGACGATGAGCCCTTCACCGAAGAAGATCGCCAAGCCGTCGCCGAAGCCGTCGAATGGAGCAAGCACAACCAGCCCATCCCGATCGAGGAAGTCCTCTCCGATTTTGGGCTCACCATGACCGACTGGGAGACCATGGCTAAGACTCCGCTCGACGAACCGCTCAACGGCCAATCGAAGAATGGCTAAGCGCGTCGCCTTCACCGGTCACGCCAAGGCCGAACTCCGCGCCATCCCGCAGCCGGCCGCCATCCAGATCCTTCGCACTCTGGCCAGATTCCTCGCCTCCGAGGAAGGCAACGTTAAGCGCCTCCAAGGCGTCGAACCGCCTCTCTACAGGCTACGCACCCAAGACCACCGCGTCATCTTTCGCCACCTCGGCGATGACCTCATCGAAGTCACCCGTGTCCGTGATCGCAAAGACGCTTACCGCTAAACCGCCGCCCCCCGGTGGGCGGAAAAAGGAGCGTTCCAAGTTCTTACAAGAACTTCCAAAGAGTTCCAACGCTCCGGTCAATGTTCCAGAAAGTTCTTGGAAATTCCAAGGATTTCTATGTGGCGACTGCCAAGAAGGCCTTCCGCCAGCCAACGGCCCTGGTAGTGGAACATAAAGAAGCCTACGGATGGGGGACCGCATTTTCAGGCCTATCCCCCTCAGCATCAACCATTTGCGCATCCACTCCCATACAATAATGCAGTTTCTGCTCCCAGTTCCCCGCCGCCACCGTCCCCGACGTCACACGCCTCAACTGCAACCGCGCGTCATCATGCATGCCAAGGCGGGGAAGATCGCCTTTCAATTACCCACAAATCTGTTGGATCAGGGGGAGATAAGCCATGGAGTGAATAGCCAGTATGCCGAAACAAAAAACGCAAGAATAGTTTCGGCGGCCCGGCGACGGCGGTTCCCTGCCACTGCCAACCGGAACGACCGCGGCTCTGGAACAGGAGATCGCTGCT
>Ga0068877_10004711_pt1 | contig 10565 bp, 8 predicted proteins | sample NOAtaG_FD_66437 | JGI IMG/M metagenome (GOLD analysis project Ga0068877, IMG submission 66437) | Freshwater lake microbial communities from Lake Erie, under a cyanobacterial bloom - NOAA_Erie_Diel6S_1000h metaG | ecosystem: Environmental > Aquatic > Freshwater > Lake | place: USA: Ohio, Lake... | reverse complement strand
TGGAGCAGTGGCTTTTTGCCGTCGAAGTATCAAGGAGTCCAATTGAGGTCCAAAGGGGATTCGGTTCTCTACTTGAACAATCCCCCCGGCATCGTTCAGGACCGACAACAAGGGGACGTCGCGGCAATCAATGCTCTGAACCAACACTACGAATCGACCGTCCATGATCCTGAGATCGCGACACGAATCGCGCAATACGAAATGGCATTCCGATTGCAGTCCAGCGTCCCCGAGCTCATGGATATGCGAAACGAAGATGCAAAGATGCTGGAATTGTATGGTTGTACGCCAGGCGATGGATCGTTCGGCTCGAATTGCCTATTGGCTAGACGACTTGCGGAACGCGGTGTTCGATTTATCCAGCTTTATCACAAAGATTGGGACCATCATTCAGGTGTGAAGGAAGGGGTCGAACAAAAAGCGAACGAGATCGATCGACCGTGCATGGCACTGATCAACGATCTCAAACAACGTGGGATGTTGCAAGACACCTTGATTGTATGGGCTGGCGAATTCGGGCGAACTCCGATGTCCCAAGGCAGTAACGGCCGCGACCACCATAATAAAGCCATGACCGTTTGGCTTGCAGGTGCGGGTATCAAAGGCGGCCTCGTATACGGAGCAACCGACGAGCTAGGGTATGGAGTAGTCGAGAACTTGACCACCGTGCACGATCTACACGCGACGATGCTGCAGCAATTGGGCATCGATCACAATGCATTCAGTTTCAAATTCCAAGGCTTGAATGCAAAACTCAGCGGCGTCGAAGGTGCCAAGGTAATCACTGACATTCTGACGTAGGTTTCCGGTAAACTGTAGCTTGGTCAAGTTACATTGGCGAACGAAAACCTTGAAACGTTTTTAGTCTTTCGGAATACTAGTAATGAACTCTTTTGAAATGGAACGAACGCTTCTCGTTGGAGTTGCGTTGACGGCTGTTTGTTGTTTTTTCGGAACGCTTATTGGCCTACTCGCAAAACTCAAGGGTTATAGTTTCTTGGCCTGGTTCGGTACAGGTGGATCCATTCTGCTCGCTGCGATCATTCTTGCTTTCCAGCCGAAAGTTCGCGGTACAGAACTAACGAGGGAAGAGATAGACGTTAAGATCGAGAAAGGGAATCGGATTGGTTGGATACTTTCTCTATTCGTCTTCGTTGGTATTTTGCTCAGCGTCACACTCTGGCTAACCTCGATGAGTTTTGAGGACGTTGAGCCAGAAATGTTTTTCCAGCGATATTGGGTACCTGCGGTGCAATGGTGCAATTGGCCCTGGCTGATTGCAAATTGCCTGATGCTGCTTCGATTTCTTTATTTGCCACGAAGTGAAAAGTCGTGGTTGAAGATTGCCGCTTTCACTATACTTGCGATTCAGATCGTCTTTCCGTTTGCATTATTCTGGATCGATAAATTGGGTGGGGTCGATAGCGGCACAAGCCCATTCTTTAACATTCTTCGGTTCACAGTCGAACAGATGGGTTCCGTAGGAATACTTCTACTTTACTTTGCAGTAACAGAACCCAAAAAGACTAACGCTATGGGCAGTTAACGCGATGAGTGGATTAGCCCAATCCTAGAGGTCCAAATTGCACGTGCCTAGACTTGTCTGGTACGTCCAAGGCCATCACCGACATTCTGGCTTGCAGTTCGCACATTTCGCGAGTCAAGGACTCAGTCAGCTACTTTATGTGGATTGGGAAAGGACAATCCGATCCTCGATTGCTTCTGCATCCAGGTTTTTTTGTTCGAACACTTCTATGCCAAGAGGTGTTAGTGGCTCCCAATCTGCACCGCATGACTCGCACTTCTCACCCTCGATCCGCCGATTGCGGTTGCACGCCGGGCACTTCGTATATACCGCACGAGGATAGATCGAGAGAACCAAGAACCACGTACCGAGCCCGATCAGAAATCCCCCGGCGCACCAACTTGCAACTTGCCTTGCCGAAAGACCTCGCCACCGCGCTGCCAACGTCGCCATGATTCCCGATAGCAACGCTTGAGCAACAAGGAACCTTAGATAAGAGAATAACTCGGGTATCTCGTCACCAAGTAAATACGCTATGGTTCCAGTGGTAGCCAAAACAATCGGTGGAATCGACGACCCTGCGATGAGCACCTCCCGCTTCATCGCGTTCAAATTCACAACGGACAAAGACTCTGGGATCGTGGTAGTGTAGTGCTGGATCTCTTTTTGAATTGAACGGGCGACTTCAACCTTTTGCTTGACCATGTTTCGCCTCGAATACCCAATCGCGATCGCCCAATTGTCTGGGTCGCGGTAGTCGAATTGGACATCCCCACTTTGTAGTTTGCTTCCAAAATCCGTAGGGGTCGACAATGTTGTTATTCGTTCGCCTATTTGAAACGGTCCATTCAATGCTGATCCTTCGCATTGGAACATCGAGATCGAGCTTCCATCCCAGACAGCAAGCTTATTCGAATCGGACGTTCCATTCGCTACACTTGAATAGGAATACGCTCGGACATTCGAGTCCAAGAGACGCTTGATTTTTGAAGTATCCAAATCGACGTAGTAGATCCCGTCGGTGGCCGCGATCGTAAAGGAGCCTGCCCCCAGTGGTTTTCTCGTACTGCTCGGATTTCTGTCAGAAAAGGCCAAGCCAGTTAACACGGGAGGATAGTTAGATCCGTTCGTTAAGAGCCTTGGGGTTTGTTCAAATGGAGCTTGCTGCATTCCTGCGTCACCCACAAGTTCTTTTCCAACGACGGCAATTAATCGGCTATGCTGCAAGGCATCCAATTGATAGACATATAGAAGGCCTCGAAAACCCATTACGTGCAGAGGATATCCGTCCGCCGACGTGAAACTCCCCACATATTTCATGTCCCAAAAGTTTTCCGAGTAGTTCCATGGATAACTAAAACCAATTCCCTGCATGAGGGCTTGTACATCAGGCTTTGAATCAACATCTTCGCTTGATTCAGATATAGCGAACTTCGCTTCATGAAGTTGTTCACCAGAACCATTCTTGACGATATAGCGTGTTTCAATTAACCAGGGCATCCCTTCTTTTGTGAACCCAACAGAGTGATACACACGAGAGTAGGAATTATTAAAGATTGAGGCAAAGAACACTGCAACGAGAACTGTAGCGACCAACACTGCGGCTAACATCATGCACTTTTCGTAAAGCGAGATGTTTCGAGTTCGCGACGGCGCTGGCTGGCTTGGGCCTCGCAGAAATGCTACCCGACTCGATGCCGCCAATAGCAACATGCCGATGATCCCAAGCGAAAACGCAAAAACACACACGATCAGCATCTTTGGCAAGGACAATATCGGTACGGCCGCAAGGGGTACAGCAAGCGATGCCAACAACGGAAAGAGACGTGAACCGTACCAGCGACATGGTCGACACGCGACCGCGATCGCGCCAAAATAAAACGAGAAAGAAAACAAGACCACCACGACCGAAGGAACGACCTGGATCGGGCTGACGGGCGCCGTGGTCGTACCGATCACAAAGCGAAAAACGGCGAGTGCTCCTAGGGGGACCAACATGGCAATCAAATAGACTGCCAGGTTCACTACGGCGCGAATCACGAAAATTCGATGAAGCGAGAGCCCTCGTTGGACAAGGAACCCACGCGCAGATCCCCACGTTTCCGGCAAATAGTTGGCGAGCCCTAGAAATGTCGCAAATATTGCCGACACGAACCAAGCTAACGTGAAAAGGGACTCGGCACGCCAAGCGAAGAAATTCGGCGATTGCGATGCAAGCAGATACCAAATCAACGCTACCATCAGCACCATACCGATTGGTAGCCAGCGGATGGAATCCTTGATTTCTTTTCGAACCCATGCGTTCATGTTAGATCTTTCCTGGTTATCGAAAGCTTTGAATCGGTTGCGAACAATCCTGTTATCTACGGACAATACTCGGCTATCCACTAAGTCGGTATCAGTGACGAAGCGCTGCGACTCCGTGACATATATGCCATCACACCTTCATCAAACGTGGATTCCTCTTGGCGGACCGTGTTCCCTCCCAGTCGGTACATCACCTGCTGAGCGTCCTCATCGACGTCAACAACGACAAAACTCGACTGACGACCCACTTGTCGTCGCGACACCAAACCTGGAATTTGAACGCGATCCAACGGTTCAGAGCACTCGCACGTCCAGATGGAGAGTCGCGAAACAAAATGGGATAGGCTGCTGTCCACGACGATTCGCCCTTCGGTCATGATCATCACGCGATCCGTGACACGTTCGATATCGTCGAGCATATGGCTGCTGATAAGAACGGTTCGACCTCCTGGCTCCATAAAGCTCAGTATCGTTTCGTTGAGCGCTCGGCGCGAAACAGGATCCAGACCTAACGATGGATCGTCGAGAATGAGCAACTCCGGTTGGCTACTCAATGTCAGCGCGATCGAAATGCCCGCGCGCTGTCCACGGCTCAAATGGCGAATGCGTTCGTTCGGGCTGATGCCGAAGCGTTGAAGCGTTGCTTGATAGAGCAGCGAATCCCATTTGGGAAAACAATCTGCTTGGAGCGCCTCAGCCGCTCGGACGGTCATGCCTGAATACAGAAAGTGCCCTTCGATGGTGTACCCGATGCGAGATCGCTCGTCGGGGCCGAGACTCATACTCTCAACGCCAAGCAGTGAGCATGAGCCCCGTGTCGGCTCCAGCAAACCCATTAGCATCTTAATGATCGTGGATTTGCCGGCTCCATTCAGACCAAGCAAACCGACCACGGATCCCACTGGGATTGCAAAGTTCACCTGCTGAACAACAGGTTTGGTTCCGAAGTATCGAGTCAAACCTTTTGCTTCGATCGCTAACTTAGACATGATTATTCTCCTGTTCTGGTAACGCTACTCCGGTACAACACAAAGCTTTTGAGCGAAAAGTTCTTTCACTCGCTCCAGTACTTCGGACGCTGAGAAATCAAGCGATACCGATTGGCTGATCAATAAATCGATCGTCTCATCGAGACGCCGCAAGCGTTCGGTCTTGGTAAATACCTGGCGACGTTTGCTAATGAAATAGCCGCGTCCAGGTTGCGTTTCCAAGATACCGGATGCAACCAGATCGCTATAAGCTTTGGCAACGGTATTGGGATTGATCACCAGATCGCGGGCGAGTTGCCGAACGCTAGGAACGGAATCTCCGATCTTCAATTCACCGGTCGCTACTGCTCGCGCGATCTGATCCGCAATCTGCCGAAAGATTGGAACATTGCTACCTGCCACAATTCGATATCGCACCCGTCACCTCCTGTACTGCCTGTACTGCTATGAATAGTACAGTCTGGGGAAGCGAAGTCAAGTGCATTCCCTTCCGCAATCTAAAGGACAGACATTGCATGTTGCACATTGATGGATTGGCTCAAAAGTATGTGCGTGTCCTTTATTGTGGCGTCGAGTTTTTCGATTCACGACGAATGGTACTTCAACATGCGATTTCGCGATGCAATGAAAGGGGTGAATCCGATTCTTTCGGCAACGCCTTCCGACGAAACTCGCAACGGCCCATACGTTTATCCGAAAGGCCCTTACTCTCACATTCAAGAAGCCAAGGGATGTATGGAGCATTTGATCTGGTGCACAGAACGCGCGGACAACGGACGCGGAGTTGGCTTCACGGGCGGACACTTCCACAAGAATTGGGCCGACGACAATTTCCGTAAACTCGTGCTCAATGCATTGCTATGGATTTGCAAACACGAGGTCCCATCAACAGGTGTCGAGTCCAAACTCACCGACGAAGACATGGCCAAAAATCTCGATCCAAAGAACAAGAAGTAGGGTCCGCATTCCTTCGAGCCGATTTAGGTTGGTTGCTTACTCAATGCTCTATATCGCCGAGTTGCTGACGAAGCCGGCGAAGGATCCGGCTTCGCACTTGACGTACGGTTGCCGGTTGAATCTTGAACTCAGTCGCGACTAAGTCTGTAGCGACTTGATCGATGACGCTTCGCATAAAGATTTCGAGAGAGCGAGGCTCGAACTCGCAGCGGATCTGATCCAATGCTCGCGAGACCAAGCTCTTTAACTCCGAAGCAGAACTTGGTTCAGCATCGCTATCTTGAAGATCGGGAATCTCGTTTAGCATTTCCATCGCGGATGTACCACCGCGTGGCTGCGAGTGCAAACGATCGCGACGGAGTTGATCATAGATCTTATTTCGCGTGATCGTCCACAACCAACTGCGAAACGCGCCGTGGCTCTTTTTCGCTTCATACGATGGCAGTGCTCTGCTAACCGCCGCGAACACATCCTGAATACAGTCTGCTGCCGAGTGCGAGTCTAGCTCGAATCGATAGCACCAGTGTGCAATCAACGGCCCATATAGCTCTACCAATTCTTCCCAAGCTATCGAGTCCTGGCAACGGACTCGCGAAATCAAACTGGCTCGCGTCGCGTTGTTGCTGGATTCCTTGGACTGGCTTGCCTCTTCGACAAAATCCATGTCGTGTCACGCTCCAAACGTTTTAGTAAAGGTCGGCAGATTGACTCGAACGAATATCGCACACCTTTCGACGCCGTTCGAGTTATAACTATAAACACTGGAGCACTAGAAATGCAATCATCCCATTGTCGTACACGCGAAACCCTCAAAAGATATTTGGCCGGTTGGATTGAGCAGGACGAATGCGACAAGATCGAAGCGCATGTCCTATCGTGCGTAGCATGTGAACAGACAATCAGCGGCTTAGAAAGCGATCCCGATACCCTCGTTAACTTTTTACGCCCTGAGTCTGACTCCCTCCCTTCGGACCTTGAGCAAGGTGGGGCCAATGACGCTGTGATTCAATATGCACTCGCGAAATCAAAATCTATAGGACATCAACCCGATGCACCTCCATCGGTATCCGTTCCTGAAAAGCCGCCCAAGTTCGTGGGTCCCTACGAATTGATCGAATCGTTAGGATATGGAAGCATGGGTGCCGTCTACCTGGCGCGGCATCGGCAATTGGGAAAGCAAGTTGCCATCAAGCTCCTCTCCCCTCGACCCTTTCGCAACGATCAATTCACCGCGAGATTCCAGCGCGAGATTCGAGCCGCCGGCGCACTCAACCATCCGTCGATCATCAGCGCGACAGACGCTGGCCAATCCGACAACGTACATTTTTTAGTCATGGAGTACATTGATGGTATGGACCTCAGCCGATTGGCTCGCTTGACAGGTCCGTTCTCGATCGCGAACGCTTGCAGCTTGATGCACTCGGTAGCCCTCGGCCTTTCGCACGCGCACGCTGCCGGGATCGTGCATCGCGATATCAAGCCATCGAATCTCATGCTCAGTCGAAGCGGCCAGGTCAAGATCTTGGACTTCGGCCTCGCACAAATCAGCCTATGGGACGAAGCCTCCGCTGAACTAACGACTGTCGGTCAATTGATGGGAACGATTGACTATATGGCTCCCGAACAAGCGGAACGCGCCGACTCCGTCGACTATCGAGCCGATTTGTATTCACTGGGTGCAACATTGTTCAAACTACTCTGTGGACGCGCTCCGTTGGCGGCAACTCCTGATTTGTCTCCACTCGCGAAGTTGCGATTATTGGCAACAACGGAACCGCCAAGTCTGGCAACGCTACGGCCCGATGCTCCAGAGGAGTTGGTCGAATTGGTTGGCAGATTCCTGGCTCGCGATCCCGCGATTCGACCTGCAAGTGCGGCACATGCGGCTGAGATGCTGGCTAAGTTCACATCGGAGGCCGATTTGTCGTCGCTAATGCGAGAGGCTGATGAACGCGCCGTGAAGGAACCGATGCGCATCGCGCCACCTTTGACGAGTCTCGCAACACGAGAAACAGCCACTCCTGCAAAGACCGCATCGAGAGGCGGTAGAGGACCATTCCTTCCCTGGGCAGCAACGGCAGCCGCGTTCGCGTTTCTCTTCGCGGCAGGTGTGTTCATCACCCTCGAGACACAGAAAGGCCAACTGGTTATTGAGTCGATCGATGCTAATGTTGAAATCAAAGTTTCGAAAGCAGGAAAGATTTACGATTCCGTTCAGCTTCTTCCCGGCGCGAATACGACGCGACTCTACGCAGGTAACTACGAAGTTTCGATCGGAACCGGTAGCGATCGATTTCAATTGGACCGAGACACGATCGAGATCAAACGTGGCGAAACGGTAATCGCCAGAGTGTTATCGACTAGTAAACATTCAACGACATCGCCACCTGTTCCGACGAATGAAATCGCTTCCACGGAAGCTAAGCTCCCTGCCGCAAGTGAGGCACTGTATGACGGCAAGACTCTTTCGATGTGGTTGGACGAATTCGATCGCGAACGCAGTGAGAAAGCCATACAGAGTTCGCTCGAAGCTATTCAAGCACTCGCTACGGCTTCCAATCGAGATCGAATCGCCGAAGCGATTCTAGCGTCACTTCCCTCTCACTCACCCGCAAATGACTATGAGGCATTTACTTGCATTCGAAAGATTATTGACGTTCGCGAAAACTACGAACGTCATTTGGTGAAAACGCTAGACGCAAACAAAGAAACGTGGACCCAAAGAGTACTTCAATCCAGCACGAGGCCAGGAGATCGACGTGAACGTGTGCTTAGCGTAGAGCAACTTCCAATCATGGATTGGATCGCAAAAAACACTCTGTCCGCGAATAGCTCCACGAGTCGTGAGATTGTAGAATCGGCTGGCGTATATGTTTGGCGCACCTTGACCGAGATGGTTTTGGAGCAATCCCTTGAAACGGAATACATCAATCTCATAAGCACACACTCTCAATTGGGGCCCGGTTTTTGGCTTCAATTTACTCCCCTTCCTCATCCTTTTGCTTATGCGGTTAGAGGTGATTTTCCATGGAATCCTAGACTCGTAAGCCTCTCCGAGTCCAAGGCGACAACCTACTTTCTTGACATGACTAGTTCCGAAAAGCATGTCGCTCAATCTGCCATGCTGCTGACCAGTTTGTTAAGTGATAGCGATAGCAAGGGACGCGAACGGTTCGATCGATCTGCCGAACTCATTCCAGTACTTGCCAAGCGGTTGCATGAACTGGCAAAAACGCCGCAACTCCTTCACGATATGATTGACGTCGACCAAGTCTTCGGTGAGTTGACCGTGCCAGCGTTCAAACTTCCACAATTCATTCCAACGCAGCTTGGCACATCGGTAACCGTGTCCTCGCCCAATCCAGCGAAGTGTATTCTCGTACTTGAGCTGCTTGACTTAACAGAGCGCCTTCAAGCAACAGACGCTTGTATGGACGACATTCGTTTGATTCAAAAAGCGACGGAAGCCAAAGCTATAGACGCCATGAGAAAATTAACAAAAGGCCAGCCCACAAACCCAAGAGCTCAGCCGAATCCTCTTCAGATCAAGATCTCTTGGCCCTCAGCAGTATTGACTTCAAATGGAGTGCAAGTCGTTTCTAAGCAAGAGATACTAGCAATAGCTATCTGTGGCCGTGCTGAAAGTTTATTGCCGATCGTCGAACGTGTTGCCATTCAAGGCGAACAACAGAAGCAACTGCGAATTCAAGGGATCCTCGATTTAGTCGTTTCATTCGACAAAAACGCCGATGGCTTCCTTAGTAAAGACGAAGCCCCATTTGCGAATTTTGACACAATAGACGTAAATGGCGATGAACAACTATCGAAAGACGAGTTTCTTGAGCACTCGATGGCAAAAGGCATCCCGCAATCTGTCCCTCAATTCAATGTTCCAACTTTTCCACGACAGCGCTGATCGCCCGCCAAATCTCAAGCTTCATGCGAGCGGTTGTGTAGCAAAGGCTGACATTGCATCACTCGTGGTGCGCGATTGCATCCGCGCCATAGCAACGAAACCAAAACGAATCGGAAGCGATCAAACAAAGCACTAACGAACTTTCTTCTGACCTGGTTGAAACTTGTGTAGTCCTAGAATCGACTCCTCTCGCATCCGATCCGGTGAGCCCTGCCCGCGACTCCTGCCAAAGTACTGCTTAAAGTTCCAGACCAGATCGCACCACATCCCCTACGCGATCCCCAGCTTTGCCAAAATCGGAGCATGGTCGGCCGCAATCTTGCCCTTCTTGTCATCACGCCCTTGCCTGCCGGTCCAGTACAGCAGCGCGAGATAGTCTTCTAAGCTCATATCCAAGAACCTCTTATCGCTTGCCTGCACTCCATTCTTATTCACCGCCGGCCCCGTCACCCTCGGATTCAACTCAATCGGTGCCAGCCATCCATCGCGAGCTATTCGCGGCCCTCTTTCGTGAAGACGAACTGGCCAGCCAGATTATGCAGCAGGTAACGGTCAAGCTTGTCGAACGATTGGAACTCGACGTTTCTCGGCAGCGACTCGATTCAACGCATGTGCAAAGCAACATGGCTACGATCGGCCGGACACGATTAATGGGAGTCGCCATCAAAAGCTTCTTTATCCCGCTTAGACGCTTAGATGCAGCCGCTTACCTTGAGCCTCCTGAAGTCCTATGGGGGCGATGACAATTTCTGTCTTTGCAAACGGTATGGTGTAGATCTTGAGGCACCCGCGCCGGGTAAATGCTCCGAACAAAAAGCTTTGTCAAAAGTCTGCACTGAAACAGATTTTCCATTCGAAGAACGTGAAGTGA
>Ga0068877_10004707_pt1 | contig 10570 bp, 3 predicted proteins | sample NOAtaG_FD_66437 | JGI IMG/M metagenome (GOLD analysis project Ga0068877, IMG submission 66437) | Freshwater lake microbial communities from Lake Erie, under a cyanobacterial bloom - NOAA_Erie_Diel6S_1000h metaG | ecosystem: Environmental > Aquatic > Freshwater > Lake | place: USA: Ohio, Lake... | reverse complement strand
CGCTGGGCCGCACCGGTCAACGCCTTGTGCCGCGAGCAGCTGAACCCGTTTCTGAACCTGCACCGTCCGTGCCTGTTCGCCACCGAGGTGGCCGATCCAAAGAAGCCCGGCTGCATCAAGCGTGTGTACCGCCCGCGCGATGTGATGACGCCCCTGGACAAGCTCGCCAGCCTGCCCAACGCAGCGCAGTTCCTGCGGCCCGACGTCACGTTGGCCGGGTTACAGGAGCTGGCCCGCGCGCGGACCGATGTCCAGGCCGCCGAGGACTTGGCCGCAGCACGCCGCGCGCTGTTCAAACGCATCACCACACGCACCGCCTGAATCGGCCGGCATACGCGACAGAATGCTGGGGGCCTGCGGCCCCCCGCGCCCCCCGCCAAGGGCAGCTGAAAAGGAAATGAAAAACCACCAACCGCCCGCGCTGCGCAGGCGGCCCTACACAGAATCCCAAATCAACAAATCGACGCGCTTCGCTACATCCACTGCCGTCCGCTCCAGGCTCATACCTGAATTGGAAAAGACTCGGACTTGACGTCGTCTACGCCGCTGGCCCCTCCATTCGCCGCGGTCTGCCGTGCGCCGCACCTGCCTGATAGGCGCTGCGGCCGGTTCACGTTAAGCCAGACAGGGCGGCTTTAAACGCCCGCGTGGCCAAGCCTCGGCCGCGCCACCAGCTTTTCCCGACCTTCCTTCATGCACGACTCAGGGGAACCCAGCCATGAGACTCGCGGACCGAACCTTGTCCATTGCGGACTTCAGGCGCCTCGGCGCGTTAGAAATCTACACGGCAGCCGAAGTGGTCGCCTTTGCGCGGGGGCGGGCCGCGACGGGCGCGCCGCCCGCTGACGGCGGGGTCGATGACGGCCTCAGCTTCCGCATCGGCCAGCTGTTCGCATCGCCGACCAAGGTTCACCGCCTGCTCTGGCTCGCGCGACGTCCAGGGGTGCTGCCTTCGATCCTGCTCCGTCGCTTCGCGCAGCTCGTCGCCTCGCGCTGCGTCGAGCGGCTGTCGGCAGCCGACGAACTGGCCGACATCCGCCTGAAGGCGGCGCTGGTGGCGCACCAGCAGCACCTCGACGGCGGCTGCCACCTGCGCTCGCTAGACAGCCTGCGCGCGGATGTCGAACAGGCCACCGTGGATCACGTGCGCTATGCCGGCGAGCGAGCGGCCGACGGTTGCCGCGCGGTTGCCGCCGCCCTCGACCCAGACCCCTGCGAAGCCGCAGCCCAGGCCGCGCACCGCTACCTCGAGCTGTTCCGCGACGCCGAGAGCGAGGCATGGCTGCGCCACTGCCTGAGCGATCTGATCGAGCGATCTGGCTGAGCGCGCGCGGCGCAGCCGCCCGTTTCCGCTGTTCCCTCCACGCGCAGCGCCGACCGCGGCTGCCCACATAACAGGAGTATTCGACATGACGCAGATTGACATGAAGGCCGATGTGCCAGTGGGTGCCATCGTTGCGTTCTTCGGTACCGATCCCTCGGCGCAGGCCACAAACGGCTGGTTGACCTGCGACGGCAGCGTGCTGGCGCGCAGCGCCTGGCCGGCGCTGTTCGCCGCCATCGGCACCGCTTTCGGCTCGACTACGGGCGAGGACTTCTGCCTGCCCGACCTACGCGGCGCCTTCCTTCGCACGCTCGACGGCGGGAGCGGCATCGATCCGGACGCCGGATCCCGGTCCGGTTCGGGACCGGACGGCAGCGGGCAGGGTGGCAATGCCATTGGCAGCCTGCAGGACGGCGCCACCGGCACGCCCGCCGGCGCCGCCGCGTTCACCCTCAGCGGGCGGTTCAGCTTCGGCGGCAGCCGCACCCACGGCGGCTGTAGCGACAGCAACCGGATCCACTTTCGCGACGACGGACGCGACATCGACGTCACGGGCGGCGATGCCGAAACGCGGCCAATCAACCTGTATGCGTACTACCTCATCAAGGCTTGCCCGAACAGCGAGATCGATCCGGGCGCAGGCGAGATGCCGGTCGGCAGCGCGATGGCATTGCCCTATGACGCCGATGCAGTGCCCGACCGCCCGGTCGATGATTACTGGCGTTACTGCGACGGCCAGGACTTCATCGGTGCCGAGGGCAGCACCTTTTATGCCCTGTTCGAGGCCATCGGCCAGACCAGCGGGGGCGATGACCCCGGCGCCAACCAGGCGCCGCGCTTCGCCATTCCCGACCTCGCCGGCGCCTTCGTACGCGGGGTCGCGGGCGCCCGCACCGACCTGCGCTTCGATCCGGACCGCGACCTGCGTCGGAGCCCTCGCCCCGACCTGCCGATCCCCGGCAATGCCGGCGATGCGGTCGGCTCCTATGAAGACTGGGCGACGGCAATGCCGAGGAAGGCTTTACGCGCCCGCCTTGACCACTTCCCGTTCGATAAGACCTCCGGATATCAGGCGGGGCTCGCCACTGCCGCGGCCTTCAACGGCGCAACCTCTTCCTTCCCCCTCAGCGGCGGGGAGAGCGAGACGCGGCCCGTATGCATGAGCGTGGCCTGGCACATCCGTTTCCTCAAGTCGGGCCGCTCGGACCGACCGGGTGCCTACCTGCCGCTGGGCAGCATCGTGGCCAGCGGCAGCGCGGTGGAACTGGCCTGCTGGCAGCCCTGCGCCGGACAGTTACTGCTGATCAGCGAGTACAAGGATCTCTACAGGGTTCTCGGCAACCGCTTCGGCGGCGACGGCGAGACCACCTTCGCGCTGCCCGACCTGCGCGGCCGTTTCCTGCGCGGTTGCGCCGCGCGGGCGCATAGACAACTCAACCGAGGCCACGCGCCAGTTGGGCCGGGCGAATTCCAGGCGGCGGCGACGGCCATGCCCCGGAAGGTGTTCAGCTATCCGGTCGTGGGCTATCCGACCGGCACCCACGACATCGTCGATTACGGCACCGGGAACAAGCTGCTGAAGATCGACGGCAGCAAAGCGCTCGCCCTCGTCGGTGGCGACGCGGAGACGCGCCCGATCAATGTCTACGTTCAGCACCTCATCAAAGTCCGAGGCTGATCCGTCCGCGACCTGGCCGTACAACTTCTGAGGGACCCTCAATGACTCGATACATCAACCCGACCGTGGTCCGGCACCAGGGACGCGGGGTGCTGATCGCCGAACGGATCGACACCGACGTGGATAGCGGTGTCGAAACGCGCCGGCTCGTCTACAACATCCTGGCTCTGAATCCCGACATCACCGACGATGGCCTCGGCTGGCAAGGGTTCATGCCACTGCCTGACCAGGCCCTGCGGCAGGCCTCGATGGCCGGATTCAGCGTGCTGCGCGTGCTCGGCGTCGACGACTACAACGGCCCCTCGCAGGTGGTTTCCGACGAAAGTCACGTTTACCTGTTCCGACCGGACGGCCATGCCTTGGCGGTCGAACGCTTCCTGCTGGTGGAGAGCGCCGACGCCAACGCCCGCGACGGCCGCGGGTTCGCCCTGATCCCTGATTGGGAAGTGCGCTTCCGCCGCAGCGGCAGCGCCGACCTACCGGCCTCGACGGACGATGTTTCCGGCTTCCGCGACCCGAACGGCCGGCCCTTCCTCGACCCGCGGCGCTACCTGTCGCTGGCCCCTGGCGAGCAGGCGCTTTCCCTGGGGCACGGCGTCGCCGTCCTCCTGCTGCCGCATGGCGAGACCGGTAGGCTGCAGTGGCGACTGTTCGCCCGCAGCAGTGACGGCGTAAGCCTGCTGTCCTATGTCATCCCGCGCCTCGAGGACGGCTGGTTCGACCTTGCTGCGGTCGCCCGCGATGGCAGCGGCCGCGTGCTGCCGGTGTCGCGCCTGGCCTTGGCACTGGACACGGCCGGCCAGACGACCCCGCTGCAATTCACCGGCGCGCTGGCCGCGACTTTGTACCAGCGGCTCGAGCCGATGCTCAGCGCCGAAGGCGAGGCGGTGCAGATGCGTACCGCCAACCGGGTCTTCCTCGCTGCCCCGGCGCGGCTTTGCGCAAGCAGCGACGACCCCGGCGACGCCCGCCTCGCCACCCTCGACTTCGAGGTCGAGCGCGACGGCGATTTGGCCTACGACGGCAGCCTCGACGAGCAGATTCTGGTCGGCCGGACCGGGCCTGACGCGCTCAGCGTGGATTTCCCGCTGCCCGCCTCGGCTGCGATCGCGGCGCCAGTGACGGCGACCCCGCAGTTCACCCTGCAGGCCTGGCTGTGCCCGCAGCGCGGGCCGGTGGATGCCGTCCAGGCCGGGGCGCCGCGCCTGCTGCTGTCGCAAGCCGCCGCGGTGGCGCCCGAACAGCGTGGACCGACGATGGAGATCGTCAACCAGTTCCGGGTCAGGGTGTCCTTCGGCAACGGCGCGACGACCTGTTCGGCGCTGACCGGCAATGTCCTGAGCTACGGCTCTTGGAGCAACATCAGCGCCAGTTTCGACGGCGCCCGGATCCGCGTCTACATGAACGGCGCCGAGGTGGCGGTGGTGCAGGAGGGCGATCCGGCCGGCGGCCCGGTCGGCCTCATCGACCGTCTCGGCGCACCGCAGGGCGGCTTCGTCGGCCAGCTCACCGAGACCCGTATATGGTCGCGTGCGCTGGATGCCGAAGAGATCCGTGATGCCCTGTTCGAGCCCCTGCCCGATCCGACCGCAGCTGAAGGCTTGCTTGCCTACTGGCCGATGGACGGCGGCTTCGACAGCACCATCGCCGACCGCTCGGATCACGGCCACGACGCCAAGATGGTCGGCGCGGTATGGACCGACGGCACTGCACCTCTGGCCCGGCCGGACCAGCCGATCAACCAGATCGACACACAGAACCGCGGGCTGTCGGCCGGCTGGCTGAGCCCGACCGCGGCCTATCCGAAGTTTGGGCCGGTTGTCGCCGACGCCCGTCCCTTCGCGCTCGCCAGCGGCGATGGGCCGATCCACCTGTACTACCCAGCGGCGAAGAGCCGCCTGCTGACCGTAGCGCGTATGTCCGGCACCGCCGCACGCGCATTCTTCCTCGGCGCCTGGGCCGCGGCCGACGGCGACGCCGTGGTCGAACGCGGCGCCCTGGTGTTCATTTCGCGGCAGACCGGCGCGTACAACAGCTTCACCTCAATCTCTCTCGAACCCGGCAGTGACGCGCGGGTCACCGACGCCCAATTCGAGGGTGCCGGCGAAGGCAGCGGTTTCAGCGGCCGGACCGTCGGCCGTTTCGTTCGCGTCGGCAGCAGCGCACGAAGAGAGACCTGGAAAGGCCTGCCACGTCGGCTTGGCCACTTCGAGCCGATCTTGGCCGGCCGCGCCGTCAGCGATCCGACCGACCCGCGCATCAGCGAGGGCCGTGCCGTGTACTACGACTACGCCGGCCGTCGTCCGCAGGTCTACCTCGGGCTCGGCCACCCTGCCGCCCTCGCTGCCCTGCGGGTAGTGGGTACTGGGCCGACCGACTTCGCTTTCCTGCGCATGGCGGGCAGCAGCGAGGGCGGACGGATGACGGTTGGACTGAGCTTTGGCTCCCCGCTCGGCGAACCCCTGCAGGCGCAGTTCGCTCCCGTGCCTGCGACCCCAGAGGCGATCGTCGCCCTGCTGCGGGGCAACGCCGACGACGCCGCTTACCTTGACGACACGCGGTCGAGCCCGGCCTGGGCCTTGCCGGCCGGCCCCCGGAACCTATTTCTCATCGCCCCGCGCCGCGACGGCGACCGCTTCGTGGTCGCCTCGGCGGTGTTCACGCTCAGCGCCGGCGCGACGCCTGAGCTCGCCGACTTCAGCGCCACGTTGAGCCTGCAGGACCAGCGCACCCTCGCGGCGAGCTGGAAGAACGCCCCGCGCGACGCCGCCGCCTTCATCGCCTTCCTGCATGCCTCGCCCAGCCCCGAACAGGCCGCCGTGCTCAACCAGTTGGCCTTCCTCGACCGCAGCGAAGGCACGCCGCTGAGCGCGGATGCGGTGACGGTCTCGGCACGCGCCACCCTGCGCTACGTCACCGCGCTGGTCACCGCGTTCCGAGAGGGCGCGGGCGGCACCCTGCCGCAGCGCATCGACGAGGCCGCCCGTCCCCTGCAGGGTGTCAGCGGCTTGCCGGTGCGTGCCAATGCCAGCGTGGCCTCCTCGCTGGTGTCCGTGCAGGTGGTGGCGCAGCCGAAGTCCGGTTACCCGGCGGCCGTCGATTTCGGCAGCACGCCGCTGAACATCGCCCTGGCCAGCGCCGGTCGCGACGGCGGTTGGCTCGCCGATCCACCGCGCTACGCCCAGGCCTTCGACGGCCAGGGCGCGCTGGCGGTCGACCTCTCCGAACTGGTGCCAGCGCCCGACGTCTACCAGCAACCGGGGCCGCTCACCGTCGAATGCTGGGTGAATCCCGATCCCTCGCGCCGCGCCGCGGACCAGAACCTCGACACGCTGCAGAGCCTGCTGCACTTCTCCGCCGGCGAGGATGGCATCGCCTACACCGTCGGCATCAAGCCGTCGGAGACGCCGCGCTTCTTCGAGCGGGTGGGGTTCTTCATCGAAGAACCCGCGACCGCCGAGCCGGCCGACCGGCTGGTCCGCGACTGCCAGTACAGCGTGCAGCTCTACCTTCGCCCGTCGCTGATCGCCCCGGGCACGGCCGCATTCTTCACCCGCACCTCGCCGGCGATCGACAAGTCGGAGTCGCTGGAGATCCGTGTGCTGCCGGGCTCCGCTAGCGGTCAGCCGCAGCGCTGGAAGCTGGTGTTCCGGTCGTTGTCGATCGAGATGGAGGCGCCAGCCGAACTCAAGGCAGGCCAGTGGACCCAGGTCACTCTGATCCGCGACGGCTCCAGCGCCCGGCTGTACCTCGACGGCGAGCTGGCGCAGGCGCGCGAGGACGTGCCGCCGGTCGACTTAGCGATCAATCGCTATGTCCTGTCGAATCCGAAGAACAACGCACTGTTCGAGTTCGATCCCAACGAGTTCGCGGCCTGGAACCGACCGCGTAGCGCGCAGGAGGTCCGTGCCGGCTACCTGGCGCCCTTGACCGGCGCAGAGCCGGCCCTGGTGGTGCTGTACCCGCTGTCGCGCAAGGCGCCCAACTACCGCCTGACCAATCTCTGCCGCTGGACGACCACGGTCTACGACAGCGCGCTCGTCGGGCGCCCGTTCTTCACCAACACCGGCCTATTCTTCGACCTGGTTGGCGGCTTCGGCAACCATGCCGCGACGACCAGCACGCCGGCCCTGGCACCGGGCCGCTGGCGGCACGCCGCAGTAGTGCTCAACCGCCGCGGTGCCCTCGCACTGCGGGAAGGGCAGTCGGCGGCCACCAGTGGCGCCCGCGAAACCCGGCAAGGCGCCAGCTTTGCGGTGGATGCGCGGGTGCTGCTGGCAGCGCGGCAAGACTCCCGCCAGGTGGTGGTCAGCCGTTTCGGCAACCTGCTGAAGGAGCAGCTTTATGAACTGGGCGTGCGCGAGGACGGCCGCGCCTATGCCACGGTGAGGGTGCAGCCGGTCGGTCCAGACGGGCTCGGCGCCGACCAGGGCCTGGTTACCCTGCTTGGCCCCGCCGAACGCAGCATCCTGCCCGGCACGCCGCACCACCTCGCGGCATCGTTCGCCTTGCAGGCCCTGCGCGACAAGCGCAGCGGCCGCGAGGTCACCGCCCTGCGTGGCAGCGTCTACGTCGATGGGGTCAGCGGCGAATCGGCGATCGAGCCACCCACCGACATTGCAGCGCAGCGGCTGGTAACGGTGATCGGCGGCCGCGGCTCGGGCTATTACCGGGCCGGGGAAACCGTGAGCATCGAGGCCGACGACCGCACCCATTTTCGCGCCTGGTACGCCACCGTCGACGTGGCCGATCCCCAGCAGTACAAGACTACCCTGACCATGGGCAGCGGCGAGGCCTTCACCGACGTGGTGGTGGCGGCCAACGCCTTCCTCGATCCGGTGGAGTTCAACGCCGCCAGCTCGCCGACCCGGGTCGGCCGCTCCGGCGGCGAGGGTGACGGTCCCTTCATCGGCCAGGTGTCGGACGTGCGCCTGTGGGGCGAGGCGCTCGACGCGGGCGAGGTGGCCGAACTGTCGGCCATGCCGGGCGCAAGTCCCTTCGACGCCAAGCTGGTGTCCTGGTGGCCGTTCGCCGAGCAGGCCGGACGGCTCGCCAAGGACGTCGTCAGCGACAACGACCTGACACTGTCATCCAGCGTCCTGTGGGCCTGGTTTGACGCCGCCACCGCAGCCTTCTTCGTCGACGGGCAGGTTCTGCCCGGGGTCGGCATGCCGCAGCCGCCGGTCAGCGCTACCCCGCGGCAAATGCGCATTGGTGGTCTGGTCGAGAATCGCGCGGGCCGCTTCGGCGCCGGCCTGCGCGGCCAACTCGATGAGCTGCGCCTTTGGCGCGGCCCGCGCACACGCGAGCAGATCCTCGACAACCGCGCGCGCTATCTCGGTGGCGCCGAAGAAGGCCTGACCGGCTACTGGCTCTTCGACACTGGCTCCGGCGACGTCGTCGGAGACCGCACCATCCACCGCGGCGATGCCCGCTATTGCGACAGCACCGGCAAGCCGGCGCCCATCATCTGGAGGTCCTCGTCGGCGCCGGTCGGGTTCGATGCGCCGGTCGTCGATGACGCATTGGACACCCGCAGCTCGCCGCAGGCGGTGCAGCTCGCCGATTCCGCCGCCGCCATCGCGGTGTTCGAGTACGCGGACACTCTGGCGCTGCCCGACGGTAGCCAGCAGGGCGTGCTCAAGCGCAGCTACGTGTACGAGGGCATCAGCGGGCTGGATGACGATACCGGGTACAAGGTCGGTGACCTGGATCGGATCTACATTGGCCAGGTGCAGACCGACCCGACCGTGCTCGGCTTCATCGAAGGCGCGCCGCCGCTGCCCAGCGAGAACCTGACCCGGCCGCTGACCTCGCCGTCGGACATCGACACCTACAACGGCATCGCCACGGTCACCCTGAGCGACCGCCAGTCGCAGGGTTTCGAGCTGTCCGGTGGCCAGGAGTCATCGAGCAAGCTGGAGATGAAGTTCAGCATCGGCGGCGCCGGCGCGGTCGAGAAGGACGAGGTGATCGGCATCCCACCAATCCAGTCGGCGGTCAAGTCGGTGGACTTCGAGCTCAAATTGGGTGCCGTGGTCAGCGCTGCCTTCGAGTCCAGCGAAGGCGCTGAGAGCAAGCTCGCCGCCAGCACCGAGCGCGGCCTGACCCAGACCCTCGCCAACGGCGGCCAGTGGGAACGCCGAAATCCGGAAGGCGGATACTTCCTCGACAGCGGCGAGCGCCGCTACATCCCGGCCAATGTCGGGGCGGCGCTGGTGAAATCTCGGGTCGCCGACCTCTATGCCCTGCGCATCACCAGCTCGGGGGCGCTGTTGTCGCTGTCGGCCGAGCCCAACCCGGACATTCCTGCCGACATCAACATCCTGCGCTTCCCGATCAACCCGGAGTACCAGTTGGCCGGCTCGCTGGACGGCCGCATCGGCCTTCAGAAAGCGCCGATGACCGACACCAGCTACTACAAGCCGCGCGAGGCCTACACGCTGAAGCGCGAGGTGGAACGCCAGCGCCAGGCACTGGCGGCGTGGTTCACCCAGACCAACCTGCAGACCCAGCTTGGCCTGGGCAGCAATCTCGGCGCGGCCGCGGCGTCCAATCCGCTGTTCGGCGCCAACCTCGAGGTGCCGGTGCGCGACATGGTCAACACCTACGTGTGGTCGGCCGAAGCGGGGACCTATGCCGAATCGGAAGGCTTCAGCACCGAATTGACCGAAAGCTACAGCCTCGGCCGGGCGACCGAGATCGGCTACGGCTTCAACCTAAGCATCTTCTTCACCCTGTTCGGCGCCGGCATCACCGTCGAGGGCGAGGTCACCAACACCCTCGCGCGCAGCTTCAAAGCCAGCAAGTCGCTGGCGCGCAGCCGCGCCCTGCAGTTGGAAGTCGAGGCGGCGCCCGACCCGTTCCCGTTCAAGTTCGAAGCCGACCACGAGGCCGGCGAGGAACCGGTGCCGGGCAAGGTCGATGCCTACCGCTTCATGACATTCTTCCTCGCCAATCGGCCCGCCAACGCCAGCGCGCTGTTTGGCTCGGTCATCGACCAGCGCTGGCTGCGCACCTCGCAGGACCCGAGTGCGGCGGCACTGCGCCAGGCCGAAGCGCTGGCGGCAGGCACCGCACCTTGGCGGGTACTTCATCGCGTGACCTACGTCAGCCGCATCCCCCCACGCTTCCAGGCGGTTCCGCCCCTGACCGACCGCGGCGCCCTGCCGGAAGCGCCGAACCAGGCGCAGAACGCCGTCTTCCTCGCCCTCGTACGGGCCAAACTGCCCGCGACCGGGGTCTCGGCGGCTGAAGTCTCGCGGGCGGTGCAGGCGGTGATGGAGGGCGACCTAGTGGCTCTTCTGCCGTGGTGGGCCGGTTACCTAGCCGCAGCCCAGATCGACAACTCACCGCAGCAGGCGACCTACCGCAAGGTTCTCGCCGAAGCCATCGACTACGCTGTCGCGGTGGTCGGGGTCACCGCCTGAGCGCCCTTCCTGCCGTCGAACCAATCATGAGTCGCCCCACTCGCCCCCGAGCATGAAAGCCCTGGCTCGGTGCACCATGTGAGGTGGCACGCAGGCGCGATGAGGTCGCAATACGAATGAAGGCCCGACCCCGGTGCC
>Ga0068877_10004704_pt1 | contig 10574 bp, 7 predicted proteins | sample NOAtaG_FD_66437 | JGI IMG/M metagenome (GOLD analysis project Ga0068877, IMG submission 66437) | Freshwater lake microbial communities from Lake Erie, under a cyanobacterial bloom - NOAA_Erie_Diel6S_1000h metaG | ecosystem: Environmental > Aquatic > Freshwater > Lake | place: USA: Ohio, Lake... | reverse complement strand
CATCAGCGCCAACTTTACACCTATTGAGCGCTATCGTGCTGTTGAATTTGAACGCGACTGGAATTTAGGTTGGGGCACAACAGCCACATCGGTGTTAACAGATCAGCACATTGTAAGCGCATCTGCCGGCATACAACGGTTGAATCGCGGGGGTTTCAATTATCAATACGGGACTTTTTTAGGTGGTTCGGTGTACACAGGAAATAAACATGCCGTGCAGGGAACATTTCGTCATCGTGGCACTGCAATTCAAGCAAGAGCGAGTCAGCTGAACACTTCAGGAGCAACAGGAAATTCTTCGTTCTTTAGAAATCGCATTGATGCGTCGCAGGCATTGACGAAATGGCTGACTATTGGCGGTTGGCAGGAATATGAGGACAGTAAACGAACGTTAGCGAATTCGACTTTGGCAGCAACCAGTTTCAGCTATCTGGAGTGGGAAGGATTTGTTCAGCTCGGCGATTCTTCAAAGAAATCTTTACGTGCATTTTATAAACAACGTATCGACAATTCACCACGCGCAAATCGCCTGGAACGCGCAACGTATGGCGAAAGTATTGGAGCCGCCTTCTTGTATAAGCCTAATGCGAAGCAAACGCTACGTTTAACTACTACATATCGTGTGCTGGAGATCAGTGATACAGCATTGAGTTTGCTAAAGCCCGACCGTACCGTTGTGGGTCGATTGGAATACAGTGCACGCGCATTGAAGAACGTCATACAATGGAATACTTTTTATGAAGCAGGCTCCGGGCAAGAGTTAAGACGCGAATTTTCTTATATCGAAGTGCCGGCGGGTCAGGGTGTTTACACATGGACTGATTACAATGGCAATGGCGTGAAAGAATTGAATGAGTTTGAAATAGCGTTGTATGCGGATCAAGCGAATTATATTCGGGTGTTTACACCAACAACAGATTACATACGTGTGTACAGTTCTCAGTTTACACAATCGATTTTCATTAAGCCTGGAACTGTATGGGCGAATAAGAAAGGTGTTCGCGGTGTTGTGGCGCGCTTCTCCAATCAATTTGTGTATCGCACGGATAGGAAAACGACATCGTCGATTTGGTCAGAAGCTTTTGTTCCCATCACAGAAGATGTCATTGATACGTCATTGGTGGCCCTGAATACGACCTTAAGAAATACTGTTTTCTTCAACCAGCTCAGTACGAAATTCGGTGTAGAATATACGTGGCAGGAATTAAGCGGAAAGAGTTTATTGACGAATGGTTTGGAGGCGCGATCGAATAGTTTTCATGAAATTCGCGTGCGTTGGAATTTAACACGCAGTTGGTCGTTCACGAATGAATACCGTGATGGTATTAAAATTAACAATTCACAGTTTTTTGCAACGCGTAACTACCGCATCACCTACATCGAAACGGCACCGCGTATTTCCTGGCAACCGAGTACGACATTTCGTTTAGCGGTGAACTATCGTTACAGCGACAAGTACAATAGCGAAGATTTGGGCGGTGATCGTGCACGGGTTCAGAAGGTAGGGGCAGAGTTGAAGTCGAGTCGTTTGCAAAAAGGAACAATGACAGCAGAGTTTAACTATTTCTCCATCACTTACGACGGCACTATTTCATCAGCGGTGGGATATGAAATGCTCGAAGGATTAAAACCGGGAAGCAATTACACGTGGAAGCTGAATTGGCAACGTGCTTTAACACAGACATTGCAATTGACCATCGGTTACGACGGCAGAAAAACACCTGATAACAAAGCCATACATGTAGGAACCGCGCAGGTTAGAGCGGTATTCTAGAATTTATTCCAGCACCAATGTGGTGGAACCGATGGTAGTTTTATCGCAATTGATCTCGATAATGTATTTGCCCGGCAGGAACACGTCGTCTTGCTTCGCTTTATCGCAATACATCACCACATTCATAGGTTGATTTTGGTAATCAACAGTTTTCTTCGCCGCGTAGAATCCCGAATTGCCGTTGAACTCAAACATGTGATCCTGATCTTGTGACTTGGTCAATTCTTTGCCATCAGGCGTAATTACACGGATGAAAATATCTTTCGGTCCGGCTTTTGCCAAGTCGTTATCGGTAAGCTCGAAGGTCACACGAATGCGATCTACTTTGGAAGCTTTCTTTTGTTCAGAATCTTTTTTCCCACCTCGCGCCGATTTAATTCCCACTGCCCAGATGTTACCGGTTGAGAGAATCATCGCTTTTTCAATGCGACCTTGCAGTTGCTGCTTTTCACCTTCTACTTTTTGGCGGTTCGCTTTCTCTTCATCCAGTTTATTCAGCACCTGATTTTTTTCCGCAACCAATACGCCGTTCAATGTATTCAGAGAATCAATGGTACGCACATACCCTTGCATAATGGTACGTAAGGTTTTTGTTTCTTTGCGCAGCTTCGAAATGATAAACGCATCATTTTTATGTTTCTCTGCCTGATCCATCAACGAGTCGATCATTTTTCGTTTCTGCTCCAATTCCTTATTTAAACGTTCGTCGTTGGTTTGGAGATTGTCAAAATCTTCTTTCAAATCGGCAAGTTCCGCCTGAATATCGTCATTCTGCGCCACTACTTGATTGATGGTTACTTCACGCGTAGAAACCAGTGTTTTCAAGCCTTGTAGCTGAAGTGACAAATACACACATCCGCCCGCGAGCAGCACAATGATGGTTAAGTACAAAGCGTGCAACTTGTTATTGTTACGCTTTTCCTGTTCGGGTTGTTGAGTTGTTGTTGTCATAGTTGCTGATTACCGTAGTGCAAACTTTGATCCAAATTTACGCAGGAATGCACCATTCTTCCGCTATCTGTGGGGAACAGACTATTCACAATCGTACGTGTAAAACCTATGCGACAATTGCTGAAATTTGTGGTATGCGCTTTCAAAACATCAGCAACAGCTTGAAGGATACGATAAATTTATTTTATCCCGATTTGTGCGCAGCCTGCGATTCGATTCTGGTTCGAGGCGAAACCGGCATTTGTGCCGCGTGCGTAATGGAGTTACCTCGCACATTTGATGAAACCAATCCTGGGGATAGCAGAACAGCGAAAATATTTGCAGGACGAATTCCGGTAAAATACGCTTGTGCTTTATTTGCGTTTCAGAAACAATCCAAAGTGCAGGAGTTGTTGCATCGCATTAAATACGAGTCGCGGCGGGAAGCCGGAGAAACCTGTGGAGCGTTAATGGCGGAAATATTTAATGCGCACAACCGGTTCAATGAGATTGACATAGTTATACCGGTGCCGTTACATCCGAAGAAGTTGGCTAAACGGGGTTATAACCAGGCTGAGGTGGTAGCACGTGGAGTGGGCGAACAATTGAATAAACCCATGTTACCCAAAGCGTTAGAGCGAGTGCATTACAACGATTCGCAAACTACCAAAGGCAGAATGAGTCGTATGGAAAGTGTGGAAGGCCTATTCCGTGTGCGGTTGGAGGAGCAGTTAAAAAACAAGCACGTGCTTATTGTGGATGATGTGATTACAACAGGCGCTACAATTGAAGCATGTATTCAACCTTTGCTCGCTATCCCGGGAATTACGGTTTCCATCGCAGCACTCGCGGCAGCGCATCAATAAGAATTTACACGATCTTTGCGGTCTATGGCAGAGACCTTACATCTGGAAGCTACGGATAAAGCAGGCAAGTACCGGGAATTGATTCCTCAACTGCAAGCATTGGTGAGTGGAGAATCGGATAATATTGCGAATCTGAGCAACGTTATTGCCGCGCTTAAACAAGCGTTCGGATTTTTCTGGGTGGGCGTTTACATTGTAAAAGGAAATGAATTGGTTCTGGGCCCTTTTCAAGGACCAATCGCGTGTACGCGCATTCGTATGGGCAAAGGCGTGTGCGGAACTTCATGGGAACGCAAAGCCACTATTCTGGTTCCCGACGTGGATCAGTTTCCGGGTCATATTGCATGCAGTTCTGCTTCTCGTTCAGAAATTGTTGTTCCGGTATTGAATGCATCAGGTGAAGTCATCATGGTGATTGATGTGGACAGTGATCGTTTGAACGATTTTGACACGATCGATCAACAGTATTTAGAAGAGGTGGCACAATTAATCAGCAATTTTTATCATGCGTAATTACGGATTGCTGTTATTGTGCCTGATCATTGCAGGTTGTGCGCAAGTGGTGACACCGAGCGGTGGTCCTAAAGATGTTGCGGCACCTGTTCCCGTAGCCTATTTCCCGGACAGTGCTGCTACCAATTTCAACAGTAAAAAAATTGTGATTCGTTTCAACGAATACGTTCAGTTGAACGATCTCAATTCACAACTGGTGGTGTCGCCAACGATGAACACGCCTCCTGAAGTGAGTATTCGTAAGAAGGAACTAGTGATCGAACTAAAGGATACCTTGAAGCCGAATACTACCTACAGTATTTCGTTCGGTTCTTCAATTCGCGACATTACCGAAGGAAACGCGATGAGTAATTTTCGTTATGTGTTTTCTACAGGAGCTTCTATCGATTCACTTTCCGTTCGTGGAAGTGTAGTGAATGCTTTTACAGTTGCACCGGTGAAAAGCGTGCTGGTGCTGATGTACACGAATACAGGCGATTCTGTTCCGGCTAAAGAAAAACCGTTTTATTTTGCAAAGACTGATGAAGCAGGAAATTTTTTGATCACCAACGTTCGTGCAGGCAAGTATAAAATATTTGTGCTCGAAGATTTGAATCAGAATTACTTGTATGATAAATCGGAAGAGAAGATTGCTTTTCGTGAAGAAGTGTTGGATGTTCAAACTAATGTCGACTCGTTACGATTTCGAATGTTCAAGAGTGCTCCACAAGAACAATCGCGAATTAAAGTAAGTCAGTTGGCCCCGGGACGTTTTTCGTTTCAATATGCATTGCCCATTGACAATCCGCGCTTGGTGATATTACCTGATCCGCAACAACAAGTTTATACCGAGTATTCGCGCTTCAACGACTCCTTGCAGTTATGGTTGCCGAAAGTGCATACCGACACAGCAACATTTATGATGTACAGCGGTAATGTTGTGGTGGATTCGTTGCGCTTGCCTTTGCGTAAGCCGGAAGAAAAGAAGAGAAGTATTCGTCAAGGCGAGGCTGATTTACGCAAGTTGGAATTGTCGACGCCCACGTTGAAAAGCGGCATGATAACTACAGATGGAGCATTTGTTGTTGGATCAAATAATCCGATTGTCAGTATTAATTCTGAAAAGATTGTTGTGGCTCGCGGGAAAGACACGTTAACGGTAAAACAAATGCCCGATTCCACCAAACGCTATATTACGTTCCAGACTCCGATGTTGGAAGATTCCACTTATCGTATCACACTATTGCCCGGAGCGTTCACGGATTGTTTCGGACAGAAAAACGATACGATGATTGTTCGTTTCAAAGTAGCACGCAATTCCACATTCGGAACCATGAATGTGAAAATTGAAAACGCTCCTGCGAGCAACGGTTTTATTCAGGTTATTGATGAACGTGATGCGGTGGTTGAGTCGGTGAAGTATACGGAACAAAGCACTATTATTTTTAATCGTTTGACTACCGGAGGTGTGCGCTTGCGCTTTGTTGCAGACGAGAATAACAACGGCAAATGGGATAGCGGCATTTATTGGATCGGGAAACAGCCGGAACGCGTGTACATTTATCCAACCGTCTTGCGCATCAAAGCCGGGTGGGATTTGGACGTAGAATGGAAATTTGTTCCGTAGCGCTAATGAAATAGGGCAGCCGCGATGCCATCGGCAAGAAAACGCGACTCGCCGGCAATTCGAAGATATTCTCCGCTCTTAATGAGTTGACCGCGATGTATCAACTCTGCAGCTTCACCCAGAAGTTGCGTGCGTCCATCACTTCCAAATCGTGTTTCAAATGTGGGCAAGTGAATGCCGTCAATTAGTCGCAGCGACGTCATGATGTATTCGTTGATGATGTTTTCAGGTGTTAGAATTTCTTCTTCGTAAGCGCGGTTATTACTTGTGATGGCTTTCAAGTAGCGCGCGTTATTCGCCACGTTCCAACGACGTGCGGTTCCGGTAAAACTATGCGCAGAAGGACCGATTCCCAGATACGGAACACCGGCCCAATATGCGCTATTGTGTATCGCACGATGTCCGGGCATTGCGAGGTTGGAAATTTCGTAGTGTTCATATCCGGCCGCAGTGAGCACGTCGGCTAAAATGTGAAATTGTGCTTCTGCCCGTTGTTCATCCACCGCAGGCACTTTACCTTTTTTTACAAAAGCATCGAGCGGAGTTTTGGGTTCAACAGTTAGGCAATAGGAAGAAATGTGTGGCACGTCAAGCGCAATAGCACGTTGTACTTGTAGTTTCCATTGTTCGTCGTTTAACCCGGGCGTGCCATAAATTAAGTCGATGCTTAAGTTTTCGAATCCCAGATCTTGCGCCCGTTTGATGGCACTTTCACTCTGTGCGGCAACATGTGCACGATTCATGAAACGAAGATCTTCATCGCGAAAACTTTGCACTCCGATACTTAAACGATTGACGGGATAATGACGAAGCATTTTTAAATACGCATCATTCAGGTCGTCGGGATTGGCTTCTAACGTAATCTCAGCGTCATCCTGCCATCCGAATAGTTTTTCGATTTGATTGAAAATCGATTGCAGCTCGCGTTCGGTGAGGAGTGAAGGTGTTCCGCCTCCGAAATAAATTGTTTTTAACGGACCATGAATCGTGTTACGGTGCAGCGCCATTTCTACGATCATCGCTTGAATTAGTTCGCTGCGATACGTTCCTGTAGTTGAAAAATGAAAATCACAATAGTGACAAGCCTGTTTGCAAAAAGGAATATGCAGGTAGAGATGGCTCATGCTTATTCAACTTCCAACGCCAGAATTTTTCCGGTCAACGGTGATTTCGGATAAGGAAGATAACGAATGTCAAACGGTGCGGGTTGCCATGCTCCGGGCATCTGGAATTCCTGAGCGATGATAAGAATCATCTGATTATCAGGAATAGTGGTTACATCGGAATTCATATAACCTACAACACGCATATTGTTTATGTTACGCCCGATTTTCCAAATGATGTGTTGCGGTGTCCACTCAATTTCGAACCAACAAGGTTGATCGAAAAGTTTTTCATCACTTTCCTGATTGCGAATGCTAATTGCCGGATGCCATGAATCCCAACGGTGTAGTTGGAATTTGTATTTATCAAATGCGATGGTCTTAATTCCGGTTACATAGTTTTTCGGAGCAGCGCAGGCCAAGTCCCAGTTGGTACATCCGATCAGGATTTGATTGTTCAACGCATTGCGATCATCTGCAGGAATTGCATCTTTTGCGTAAGAAGTTGCAGGCCAATGAATAGATGCTTTCGACATTTCCATGCCTATTTCACTGTGGTTTTGAAGCAACACACGTCCTGCGTAAGGACCGCTTGCGCCTTTCGGAATATAACCTCCAACACATCCGCCGCGAACATTCCACGGATCATCATCCTGATACAATAACCGCACAACGTTGGTCAATCCATTCCACACATGATCTTCACTCAACAATTCGGGAAAATCCACGAGCACGCGGAATTTTCCGTAGGTAGTTCCAACGCGTGTACGCACACCAACTTGTTCTCTGTGGAATGCATTATCTGCATTGCCCGGATTGGAGAGCACAACGGCTTCTGAAGTGCTATCGAAGTAAGCTGTTGCACCCGGACGTGTCGTGGTGTAAAAGCGATCACGAATGAGTTGTTCGGGTTTAAATGTTGTTTTATTTTTTTCGTAATCTTCTCGTGAGTAAAGCGTACCTGCAACATCGGCAGCCGTAGGAACAAAATTGGCTTTTTGATTGGGATCGTTGTAGTGCACATACTGCGCGAATCCGGCGCTTTGAAACAGTTGATCGCTAACGCCACATGTGCTGCACGATGCCGAACGGTCCGGCGGATTATCGAGAAAGTTGAACGGGTTTACGTAAACCCCCGCTTGTGGTGTGATGCGCATTTCAGCACGAAGGGTGCGTTCTGTCGTGAGCACGGTAATGTTTTTATTCTTCGATCCGGGACCGAATAAAAAATAGAAGAACGGATTCATGTATCGCCCGTCCAATTCAGGACGTGCAACATTTTGTACCGATACCGGCAAATCTTTAATACTACTTTCAGTTCCAACAACTATGAAAAATTTATATTTCCCCATGCGCGGATTTCTGCGCCAGCGTTGATTTTCCGTTGCTTGTTGCAGGTCTTTGTGTAGTTGCCACACAGCATCCCGATACAATTGTTCCTCTAACGAAATATTACTCGACTTTGCTTTTTCCCGCAAGGAATTCACCCAAGCACTGTCACGGCGCATTTTTGCCATCTGCCCCTGAATATCCGATTCAGAAACACCAAGCGCTTCCGCAGAACCGAAGTACTTTTCTTCATTACGCGGATTCCCGATAATGGAGAAGGAGTCTTTTATAACTACTTCTTCATTCCAAGATAATTCCGGTGTAGCGTGAAAGCCTTGCCCTGTTTCTTCCCAGCTTCCATAAAAGTTCAACCAACTATCCGGGTTTTCGTAGTTGAATCCATTGGCAACGTCAAACTCCTTGTGTTTGTATGTTTCGTTTTGGTAATAAATTTTATAATACAATTTACCGCCAAGAATGCGTTGGTGTTTTACTTTAAACGAGAACGTGAATTTACCTCCGGGCAGCTGACGCACGGTAGGAATTTCAATGCCCCGTTGCACAGCGTTCGTAAGATCAACAAGGAAAGAATCGGAAGTACTTTTCCAATTGTTCAGGGGCTGAAACTCATAGGCTTCGAACCCCGTTCCGAACGGACGAAACAGAAACATTGCGAGTAATGCAATGATGGAGGTTCCGGTAAGTTGAATAACCCGTTTGCGCATGCGCTGCGAAGTTACACATTACCATTGCACTAGCGAAACAACAAACTGCTATCGCCATATATCAACGGCTATTGTTGTTTGGTATGCCGGAACAACAAGGAACACCTTAGTCGGCTGCAAGTACAACTATCTTTTGAGAATAAACTGATCCGCTCGGTGCGCTCAGAACAGCAATATATACTCCTGCATTCAATTGCTGCAAATGAAAGTTGTTTTCATAATTGAATGAGCGATACACCAATTTTCCTTGCGCGTCAAACACTTCAATTTTTGAGCCGGACTCCAACCCTGAGACAAAAAGCGGTTGCGTGGTAAACACTACTGTAGGTATAAAAAGTGTATTCGCAGCATGGCACGTGCGATCGACAACGATTGTTACAGTGTCTTGTAATACAGCATCGCATTCTGTTTGGGTAAGGATGTACGTGGTAGTGTGCTCAGGCGCGGCTTTCGGGTTAGGTATGTTGGAATTACTTAAGCCGGTGCTTGGCGACCAACTATACGTGACACCATTGCGACCCACTGCGCCCAATTGTACACTATCGTTTAGGCAGATTACCCGATCATCACCTGCTTCGCATGGAGCTAATTCATAAACTGCGACATCGTCGATGTAGTAGTATGCTGAAATAAAATTTCCAAGCCCGCTTATGGTATCTGTTTGGTTGTCCGCGAAGAAATTGCCGATTATTAAAAATTGTTCATTCCCGCTTGCAATATAGGTTCCCGAAATTTTTGTCCAACCTACTTTGTCCATTAACAGATTAGTGGTGTCAAAGTAAATTTGCGGAGTTGCGGTTAGCGTTTCACCTTGCATTTGGGTTGGGGCGCTTGGTGATAGAAAAGCACCAATTCGATTAATAGCCCAAAACGAACTATCTGAGAGGCTTGCATAGAAACTAACGCAATAAGCCGAGTTCGCCAGCAATGATGTAATTAAAGGCGCGGCAACATATTCCCTTAAATTGACATTTGAACCGTTGTAGTAATAGTAATAGGCAGAAATGCCGGCATAGCCAGCACCGGAATTTGGAAGTTGCCAACCTGCAGCATTTTGTGGCACACCTACGCTGGCGCATGCATTGAATAAATCTGGAGTGTTACCATTTGGACTAAACCATGGGCTGGCAAATTCTAATTGTGCTAAGTTGTATGGGCAGGTGTCTACAATTTCAAAACTTGGATTAGGAACAAGATTAGTCTGCGACCTCACCACTAAGATCCAAAGCATACAACACGTTGTCAGAAAGACCTTCATTCGCTTTGTAACATGCAAACACCTGCAAGTAGGAATTTGGCGCATTATTCTTTGAGCACCAGCAATTTTTCGCGTCCTACTAACCTGCCATTTACGATAATACAGTAAATATACGTACCGGAAGGCAGATGGGACACATCTATTTGATGCAAGTACTCCTGCGTATAAAAAACATCTGTCGGGGCTAAATTAAAATAACACTATTGCTGTACCACCACAATTTTACGATGAACGAGTTCTCCATTTGGACGAGTAAGACGGGTAAAATATACAGCAGAAGCAAGTGCTGAAGGCACAAAATCATTGGTATAATTATAGCTGCAATACACTAATTTACCTTGCGCGTCAAATACTTCAATTTTTGAGCCGGACTCCAACCCTGAGACAAAAAGCGGTTGCGTGGTAAACACTACTGTAGGTATAAAAAGTGTATTCGCAGCATGGCACGTGCGATCGACAACGATTGTTAC
>Ga0068877_10004703_pt1 | contig 10575 bp, 7 predicted proteins | sample NOAtaG_FD_66437 | JGI IMG/M metagenome (GOLD analysis project Ga0068877, IMG submission 66437) | Freshwater lake microbial communities from Lake Erie, under a cyanobacterial bloom - NOAA_Erie_Diel6S_1000h metaG | ecosystem: Environmental > Aquatic > Freshwater > Lake | place: USA: Ohio, Lake... | reverse complement strand
GGGCTTCCGCGCCGAGATGCAGGCCTTCCGCGCCGTGCCGGTGCGCGGCGAGGGCGCGACCACCCGCGCCTATGTGCTGGAGAGCACCATCGGCCACGATTCGCGGCCCGGCGCGATGCAGGCCACCGGCCGCAGCCTCGACGTCGCGGCGCAGGGCAACGCCTGGTTCGCCGTGCAGTCGCTCGACGGCACCGAGGCCTATACGCGCGCTGGTGCACTGGAGGTCGACGCCCAGGGCCAGATCGTCACGCCCGCCGGCTTGCCGGTGCTCGGCGACGGCGGCCCGATCACCGTGGGCCTGAATGCCAAGATCGAGATCGGTGTCGACGGCAGCATCTCCAGCTCGGTGGGCAACGCCCGGCCGCAGCCTGTGGGTCGGCTGAAGCTGGTCACGCCCGAGGCGCCGCTGATTCGTGGCACGGACGGGTTGTTTCGTGCCGGCGACGGTGCCGACCTGCCGGCCGACGCGACCGCGCGCGTGAGCAGCGGCATGCTCGAAGGCTCCAACGTGAGCCCGGTCGAGACGATGGTGGCGATGATCGCCGCGGCGCGCCAGTTCGAGCAGCAGATGAAGGCGCTGCAGGGCGCCGAAGCGCGCGAGCAGCAGGCGGCGAAGCTGCTGTCGCCGTCGGCGGGCTGACGGCGCGCGCCGAGGCGCACACCCAGCCCGGAACTGGCCCCCGCCGAACCCGCTTTTCGGCCCATGGCCTGCCTCAAGCCCGACGGAAGATGCCATTCATCTTCAAGGCCTCAGGCACCACCCCATGATTCGCTCGCTCTGGATCGCCAAGACCGGCATGGAAGGCCAGCAAACCAAGCTGGACGCCATCTCGAACAACCTCGCCAACGTCGGCACCAACGGCTTCAAGCGCGCCGGTGTGCAGTTCGAGGACCTGATGTACCAGAACCTGCGCCCCGCCGGCGCAGCCGCGGCCGAGCAGACCACGCTGCCCACCGGCCTGCAGGTGGGCCTGGGCGTGCGGGCGGCGTCGGCCACGCGCAACTTCCAGCAGGGCGCGCTGCAGCAGACGGGCAACAACTTCGACCTGGCGATCAAGGGCCAGGGCTTCTTCCAGATCACGCTGCCCGACGGCACCACCGGCTACACGCGCGATGGCGCGTTCCAGGTCGACGCCAACGGGCAGCTCGTCACCAACGCCGGCAACCCGGTGCAGCCCGGCATCACGGTGCCTGCCAACGCCACCGCGGTGACGGTGGCCGCCGACGGCACCGTGAACGCCACGCTCCCCGGACAGGTGGCGCCGCAGAACCTGGGGCAGCTGCAGCTGGCCTCGTTCGTCAACCCGGCCGGCCTCGAAAGCCGCGGCGGCAACCTGTACGCCGAAACCGCCGCCAGCGGTGCGCCGCAGGCCGGTGCACCCACCACCAATGGCCTGGGCGCGCTGCAGAGCGGCTTCGTCGAGGGCAGCAACGTCAACGTCGTCGAGGAGCTGGTGTCGATGATCGCCACCCAGCGCGCCTACGAGCTCAACTCGAAGGCCATCCAGACCTCGGACCAGATGCTGCAGCGTCTGGGGCAGCTGTGATGCGCGCGAGCACCTGGCTGCCGCTGCTGGCGGCGCTGCTCTCGGGCTGCGCCTACATCGGCCCGCACGTCGACGTCGGCGACACCCGGCCGACGCCGCCCGCACCGGCGCCCGCCGCGCCCACGCAGGCCACCGGCTCCATCTTCGCCTCCGCGGCGTACCGACCGCTGTTCGAGGACCACCGCGCCCGCCTGGTCGGCGACACGCTGACGGTGAACATCGTCGAGAAGGTGACGGCCACCGCCAAGAGCACGAGCTCGGTGGAGAAGTCCGGCGCCATGTCGGGCGGCATCACCGCGCTGCCGGGCGTGAGCCCGAACGCGCTGCGCCGCGCCAGCGCCGACGCCAGCACCACGGCCAGTTCAGAGGGCAGCGGCAGCACCGAGAACAGCAACAACTTCAGCGGCACCATCACCGTGGTCGTGAAGCAGGTGCTGCCCAACGGCCACCTGGTGGTGGCCGGCGAAAAGCAAATCGGCGTGAACCAGAACATCGACGTGCTGCGCTTTTCAGGCCAGGTCGATCCGCGCGCCATCCAGAGCGGCAACACCGTGCCCAGCGCCGCGCTGGCCAACGTGCGGCTCGAGCAGCGCGGCCGCGGCGCTGCCGCCGAAGCCCAGGCCATGGGCTGGCTGCAGCGCTTCTTCATCAACGTCCTGCCCATCTGAGCCCCATCCGAGCCATGAGCCGCCCCTCCGACCCCGATCGACTGATGCGCTGGACGCTGGTACTGGCCGCCCTGGCCGCGAGCACGGCGCTGTGGTGGCCGATGCCGGTGGAAGCCAACGTGCGCATCAAGGAACTGGCCGCGGTGCAGGGCGTGCGCAGCAACCAGTTGCTGGGCTATGGCCTTGTCGTCGGGCTCGACGGCACCGGCGACCAGGCCACGCAGTCGCCCAACACCACGCAGAGCCTGCAGTCGCTGCTGCAGCAGCTGGGCGTCACGCTGCCGCCGGGCGTGAGCCTGTCGCCGCGCAACGTGGCCGCGGTGCTGGTGACGGCGCAGCTGCCGCCTTTTGCCCAACCCGGACAGACGATCGACGTCACCGTCAGCTCGATGGGCAACTCCAAGAGCCTGCGCGGCGGCACGTTGATCGCCACGCCGCTGCGCGGTGCCGACGGCCAGATCTACGCCCTCGCCCAGGGCAACCTGCTGGTCGGCGGGGCCGGCGCCAGCGCCGGCGGCAGCAAGGTGCAGATCAACCACCTGTCGGCCGGGCGCATCCCTGAAGGCGCCTCGGTGGAGCGCAGCGTGCCCACGCCGCTGCTCGACGGCGAGGCGCTCACGCTGGGTGTCAACGCCAGCGACTACGCCACCGCAGCGGCCATCGCCGAGGCCATCAACCGCCACCACGGCGACGACACCGCCACGCCGCTGGACGGCCGCAGCGTCCGCGTGAAGATGCCGGCCCAGCCGGGTGCGCGCCTGGCCTTCCTGGCTGCCATCGAGAACCTCACGGTGCAGCTGGCGCAGCCAGCGGCGCGCGTGGTGCTGAACGCACGCACGGGCTCGGTGATCGTCAACGACGCCGTCACGCTGGGGCCATGCGCCGTGGCCCACGGCAACCTGTCGGTGACCATCAGCACCACGCCCGTGGTCAGCCAGCCCAACGCGCTGGCCGGCGGCCAGACCGTGCAGGCCGAGAAGAGCGACATCGCCATCTCGCAGCAGGGCGGGGCGCTGATCGCGCTGCCGGCCGGCGCCAAGCTGGCCGATGTCGTGAAGGCCCTGAACTCGCTGGGTGCCACGCCAATGGACTTGCTGGCCATCCTGCAGGCCATGAAGACCGCCGGCGCGCTGCGCGCCGAGATCGAGGTGATCTGAGCATGAGCTCGTCACTGAACAGCGCCATGAACGCGCCGAACCTGGCCTTCGACGCCCGCTCGCTCGACGCGCTGCGCGGGCGCGCCGCGGCCGACCCGCGCGGCGCCGTGCGCGAGGCCTCGAAGCAGTTCGAGACGCTGTTCATGAACGAGCTGCTGAAGTCGATGCGCTCGACGACGCTGGCCGGCGACGAGGCCGAGGGCCAGCTCTCGGGCCGCAACCTGTCGACCTCGATGCTCGACGGCCAGTTCGCGCAGCAGCTCTCGGGCCGCCTGGGCGGCTTGTCGGAGGCGATCCAGAAGCAGCTCGAGCGCCAGATGGGCCTGGCGCCGGGGCCGATTCCCACGCTCGGCAGCGCCAACAACACGCTCGCGCCGCTGGCCGCCCAGCCGCAGCCGGTGCGCGTGCCGCAGGCCGGCGCTGCCGGCTTCGTGCAGCAGCACAGCGCGGCGGCGCAGCGCGCCGAGGCCGATACCGGTATCCCAGCCCCGTTCATGGTGTCGCAGGCGGCGCTCGAAACCGGCTGGGGCCGCAAGGAGATCCGCCATGCCGACGGCTCGCCGAGCTTCAACCTGTTCGGCATCAAGGCCGGCGGCAGCTGGAAGGGCCCGGTCGCGGAGATCACGACGACCGAGTACATCGAAGGCCGGGCGCAGAAGGTCACGGCCAGATTCCGCGCCTACGGCAGCTACGCCGAGAGCTTTGCCGACTACGCCCGCATGATGAAGTCCAGCCCGCGCTACGCCGCAGCCACGCAGGCCGTGGCGGCGCAATCGCGCACCGCGCAAGCGGGTGACGCCAGCCATGCGGCGCGCTTTGCGCAGGGGCTGCAGCAGGCCGGCTACGCCACCGACCCGGCCTATGCCGAGAAGCTGACGCGCGTCATCAACACCACGCTGCGGCTGCAGCGCACGCTGAGTGCTTGAGGGAGAACCGACGATGAGCGCCTCTCCGCTGATGTCGCTGGGCATGAGGGCCATGGCAGCCAGCTACGCCGGGCTGCAGGTCACCGGCCACAACATCGCCAACGCCAGCGTTTCCGGCTACTCGCGGCAGCAGGTGTCGCTGACCACGTCCGAGGGCCAGTTCACGGGCGCCGGCTTCTTCGGCCGCGGTGTCGATGTGCAGTCGGTGACGCGGGCCCACGACGCCTTCCTCACGCGCGAGGCCGCCGCGGCCCGCTCGACCTCGGCCATGGACGCGGCGCGGCTGTCGCAGCTGCGCAAGCTCGAAGAGGTGTTCAAGCTCGGCGAAGGCGGCCTCGGTGCCGCCACCAACGAGTTGATGAACGCCTTCGGCGACCTGGCCAACCGCCCCGACGACCTGTCGTCGCGGCAAGTCGTGCTGGCGCGCTCGCGCGACCTGGCCGACCGCTTTGTCGAGGCCGGCGAGGCGCTCGACAACGCGCAGGCCGGTGTCGGCGCGGAGTTGCGTGTCAGCGTGTCGCAGATCAACAGTCTGGCCAAGGGCATTGCCGACATCAACCGCCGCATCACCGACCTGCGCGGCCTCGGCCAGCCCCCGAACGATCTGCTCGACGAGCGCGACCGCTTGCTGTCGCGGCTGTCGGAGCAGGTGCAGGTCACGCGCATGGAAACCAGCGACGGCTCGATGTCGGTGTTCATCGGCGGTGGCCAGCGCCTCGTGCTCGGCACGCAGGCGGCCGAGCTGAAGCTGCTGCAGGACAGGTCCGATCCCTCGCGCTTCGGCGTCGCGCTGGTCGAAGGATCGACCCGCCGCGATCTCGACGAAACCGCGCTGTCCGGTGGCGCGCTGACCGGCCTGCTGCGCTTCCAGAACGAGGATCTGGTCGAGGCGCGGGCGCTGATCGGGCAGCTGGCGGCGTCGGTGGGCGGTGCCATCAACGCGCAGCAGCGCGTCGGCCTGAACCTGCAGCCGCCGGCCGGCAGCGTGCCCTCGTCGCCGATGTTCGCCATCGGCGAGGCCCGCGTGCTGTCGAACATGGCCAACGCCCGCGATGCCGGCGGCGGCTACATCGGCTCGGTCAGCCTGAGCATCACGGACTCGTCGCAGCTCCAGGCCAGCGAGTACACGCTCGAGGAGACCACCCCGGGCTCCGGCTCGTGGATGCTGACGCGCCTGACCGACGGCCTGCAGACCGCGGTGGTCGACGGCGACACGGTCGACGGCATGCAGATCACCTTCGGCTCGCCGGCGCCGCAGCCCGGCGACCGCTTCCGGCTGCAGCCGGTGTCGCGCGCCGCGAACGGCTTTGCCGCGCTGCTCGACCACCCGCTGGACATCGCCGCCGCCGCACCGCTGGTGGCCACGCCCAGCCCGGCCAATACCGGCACCGCGGCGGTGGCCTCGTTCTCGATGGTCGGCGGCGCGACGCCGATAGCCGGCGCCACGGCCACCATCAACTTCACCAGTGACAGCGGCGACTACAGCTGGGAGCTGCGCGACGGTGGCGGCGGCCTGCTCGGCACCGGCAGCGCCACCTGGACGCCCGGCGGCAGCATCCCCGGGCCGGGCACCGACATCAACGGCTTCTCGATGCGCCTGTCGGGCGTGCCGCGCAGTGGTGACGTGATCACGGTGCTGCCCACGCCGCCCGGTGCGGTGGCCGCCAACAACGGCAACGCCACCGCGTTGCAGGCGCTGCGCGACATGGGCATCACTGGCGGTCGCACGCCTATCGAGAGCTGGAGCAACGCGCTGGCGGACATCGGCGTGCGGGTGCAGAGCGCCACCTCGTCGGCCAACATCTCGCAGGCCGTGGCCGGGCAGGCCGAGACGCTGCGCGCCGACATGTCCGGCGTCAACCTCGACGAGGAGGCCGCGCGCCTGATCCAGTACCAGCAGAGCTACCAGGCCGCCGCCAAGGTACTGCAGGTGGCGCAGACCCTGTTCCAGCAACTGATCGACGTCGCCGGAAACTGATGTCCCACCCCCGAAGCGCCTGCGGCGCTCCCCCGCGAGGGGGCGCCCCCAGCGGCCCGGCCAAGCCGGTTCCGCGGCGGCAGCTTGGTTGAACCCGACGAGACAACAGACCATGCGCATCGCCTCTTCCAACGCCTACGAAACCTCGATCAGCAATCTGCAGAAGCGGCAGGCCGCGCTGACGGATTCGCAGGAGCGCCTGACCAGCGGCAAGCGCGTGCTGCGCGCCAGTGACGACCCCGCGGCCGCCGCGGTGGCCGAACGCGCCCTGGCCGTGCAGCAGCGCAGCGATGCGCAACTGCGCGCGCTCAATGCCAGCCGCAACGCCATGGCCTTGTCGGAGTCCGCCCTGGGCAATGCCGGCGAGATGGTGGCGCAGGCACGCGACCTGCTCGTCTCGGCCGGCAACGGCAGCTACGGCGACAGCGAACGCCGGGCCATCGCCGACTCCATCCGCGGCCTGCGCAACGACCTGCTGGCCGTGGCCAACCGGCAGGACGGCGCCGGCCGCTACCTCTTTGGCGGCCTGGGCAGCAACACGCCCCCGCTGGTCGACGCGCCCGGCGGCGTGGCCTACGTCGGCACCGCGGGGCAGTTGCAGGCGGCGGTTGGCAGTGCCACGCCGCTGTCGATCGACGGCCGCTCGGCCTGGCTCGAGGCCGAGGACCCGGCCAGCCCGGGCACCACCGTGTCGCTGTTCGATGCCATGGACCGCGTGATCGAGGAACTCGACACGCCGGGCCGCAGCAGCAGCGACATCGCCGCCACCGTGAGCCGTGGTCTGGGCGAGTTCGACATCGCGTCAGACCAGCTGGCGTCGTGGCGCTCGAGGGCCGGCGAATCGCTCAACCGGCTCGACGGCCTGGAGCAGCGCGTGCAGCAGGCCAAGCTCGACGCGCAGACCGAACGATCCGAGGCCGAAGACCTCGATCTGCTGGCGGCGATCTCCGATTTCCAGAACAGGCAGACCGGCTACGATGCGGCGTTGAAGACGTATTCCATCGTCCAGCAGATGAGCCTGTTCGAGTACCTCCGCTGACTCTTCAACCTCTTCTGGACGACGCCTTCCCGGCGCGACACACCCCATGTTCGATCAACCGGTTCTGGGTCAGTTGGCCCTGGGTTACAGCCCGATCATCGACCGCCAGCGCGCGGTGGTCGCCACGCGACTGACGCTGTTTCCCGAGCGCACCGATGCGCCGCTGGACGTGGCGGCGCTGATGCAGGCGCTGCAGGAGGTGTGGCCCGCGCCCGCCGAGCCCGCTGACCTGAGGCTCACGCTGCGCCCGCTGCAACCGCAGGCCGCGCGCGAGGCCGCTGCGGGCCGCCCGGCCGCGCCGGCGCTCACGCCGGTGTCGCTCAACGTCGCCGGAGAAGCGCTGCTGAATGCCGTGATGCGGGCCCCGCCGGCTCCGCACCTGATGCTCGAAGTGCCGGCCTTCATGGCCACCGAGCCCGCGCATGCCGCCGCCTTGCAGCAGCTGCGCGCTGCCGGCGCGGTGCTGCTCATCAAGGGCCGGCCCGTGGTGCCGGTGGCACCCGAGGTGCTGGCCTGCTTCAGCCACGCGCTGGTCGATGCCGCCGAAGACCGCCGTGGCGCGGCGGCGCCCGCGCCGGGCGTGCGCCAGGTGAGCACCGTGCAGGCGGGCGTGCGCAGCACAGCCGCGGCCGAGGCCGCCTTCCAGCGCGGCGCCGTTGCGGTGCTGGGCTGGCCCTTCGACGACCCGATGCCGGCCGCCGCCGCCCGCAGCAAGATCGCCACCGACATCCAGGTCGTCATGGAGCTGATCCAGGGCGTCGACCGCGAAGAGCCGGTGCAGCGCCTGGAGGCCGTGCTCAAGCGCGACCCGACGCTCGCGTTCCGCCTGCTGCGCTACCTCAATTCCCCGGCCTTTGGCCTGAGTGCCGAGGTCACGAGCTTCGGTCACGCCATCATGATGCTCGGCTACGGGCGCCTGAAGCGCTGGCTGGCGCTGCTGCTGGCCTCGTCGAGCAAGGGCGCCAACGCCAAGCCACTGCTGTTCGCGGCCGTGCGCCGCGGCCTGATGATGGAAGAACTCGGCCGCGCCCAGAGCGACACCGAGATGCGCGGCGAGATGTTCATCTGCGGCGTGTTCTCGCTGCTCGACAAGCTGCTGCAGCAGCCCTTCGCCGATTTGCTGAAGAGCGTGCCGGTGCCCGAACGGGTGCGCCAGACGCTGCTGGGCGACGAGCCGGCCGACGGCCCCTTCGGCCCCTACCTCGAACTGGTGCGCGCGATCGAGTCCGAGTCGGTGTTCGACATCCGCGAGTGGTCGGAGCGGCTGCTGCTCGGGCCGGCCGAGGTCAACCGCGCGCTGCTCGCGGCGCTGCGCCAGGCGCAGCAGCTCGAGGGATGACGCCGGCAGCCACCGCCACCTTGCTGCAAGGCCTGTGGGCGACACCGATGCCGGTGGCGCTGCAGGACGCCGAATTCCGCCTGATCGATGCCAACGAGGCCTTTGCCCAGCTCGTGGGCCTGCCGCACCGCCAGCTACGTGGCGTCGATCCGCTGCAATGGCAGCCGCCCGAAGACCGTGAACTGAGCCTGCTGACACGCACCCAGCCCTGGCCGTCCACGCCGATGCGCCAGCGCATCGTGGCGGCGGACGGCCGGCTGCGCTGGTTCGCGGTGACGATGGTCGATGCCAGCGCGCTGGCTCCGCCGGCACGCTGGCTCATGCTGCTGCACGACCAGACCGCCGAGCACGATGCGCTCGAGCAGGCGCGGCGGGCCGATGCCGAGATAGCCCACTGGTTCGAACTCAGCCCCCAGGGCATGCTGGTGTACGACAGCCACGGCCTCGTGCTGCGCAGCAATGCGGCCTTCGACGGACTGGTCGAGCGCGTACCCGAGGTGCTCGACGGCGCCGCGCCCGAGCTGCAGCAGCTGCTGGGCTGGCAGGACGGTGCGCTGGAGCCGGCGCTCGTGCCCGGTGCGCGCCCGGTGGAGCGCCAGGTGCTGCTGCCGCTGGCGCAGGGCCCGCGGCGCCTGTGGGCGCGGCTGTCGTGCCAGGTCGGCCAGCTCGGCGAAACGCGCGTGATGGCCGTGGTGCAGGACCGCAGCGCCGAGGACGAGCGCGATCTCGCGCAGCGCGAGATGGGCATGCTGATGGACACCGGCAGCATCGGCGTGGCCACCTACGACCCCGCCCGCGGCTGGCTGCTGCCGACCGCACCCGCCGGAGCCGGCACGGCCGACGCCGGCGCGGCCAGCGCGCAGGCCAGCGCGCTGATGGGCGTGAGCCGTGAGCTCGTGCTGCCGTCGTCACTGCCCGACTACGAGCGCCTGCAGCAGGCGCTGAAGCAGGGCGAGGCCGCGTTCGTCACCTACGCGGTGCGCCACCCCGAGCTGGGCCAGCGCTGGCTGCAGACGCGCGTGCAGCCCAACCTGCTGCCGGGCGGGCGCCGCACCACGTCGGTGATCACGCGCGACGTCACCGAGCAGCACGGCGCCAAGCAGCGCAGCACGCAGCTGCTGCACGAGATGACGACCATCCTCGACAGCTCGCCGGCCGGCATCGCCTACCTGCGCGGGCCGGCGCTGGTGCGCTGCAACCGCCGCTTCGAACGCATGCTGGGCTTCGGTGCCGGCGCCGCGGCCGGGGCCTCGCTCGAGGAGATCCTGGCGCGCAGCATCGGCCCGCTCGACGGCGTGCGCGAGGCGCTGGCCGCGTTGGCCGAGGGCCGCACCTTCGAGGCCGAGCTGCCGCTGGTGCGCGAAGACGGCCAGCCGCGCTGGTACTCGCTGACGGTGCGGCGCGCCGGGCCGGCGGGCGAGCAGGCCGAGTCGGTGGCCGTGCTCACCGACATCTCGCGCCTGAAGACGCAGCAGGCCGAGCTCGAGAAGACCGTGCGCGACCGCGAGCTGATGTTCAACGTGTCGGAGGTCGGCATCGTCTACCAGCGTGGCACGCGCATCGAGCGCGCCAACCAGGCGATGGCGGTGCTCACCGGCTGGAGCGCCACCGAACTGGCCACGCTCGACCCGGCCGAGCTGTATGCCGACGCGCGCAGCTGCGTCGACTTCGAGGCCCGCATCGCCCGCGGCCTGCACGACGACGGGCGCTTCCGCGGCGAGCGCCTGCTGAAGAAGCGCGACGGCGCGCTGGTGTGGGTGCAGGTGGCGGTGCGCCAGGTCGACAGCGACGACGCCGATGCCGGCGTCATCAGCAGCTTCGTCGACATCGACGAGCGCCGCCGCGCCCGCGAGTCGCTGGCCGAACAAGCCGAGCGCACACGGGCCATCCTGGATTCGGTGCTGGTGGGCATCGTCACCGT
>Ga0068877_10004702_pt1 | contig 10575 bp, 5 predicted proteins | sample NOAtaG_FD_66437 | JGI IMG/M metagenome (GOLD analysis project Ga0068877, IMG submission 66437) | Freshwater lake microbial communities from Lake Erie, under a cyanobacterial bloom - NOAA_Erie_Diel6S_1000h metaG | ecosystem: Environmental > Aquatic > Freshwater > Lake | place: USA: Ohio, Lake... | reverse complement strand
AGGGCCGAGACGTAGCGGAACACCTCGCGTTCGCTCCGCAGGAACAGCGAGAGGAACCGCTGCTGCGCGGCGGCCGTGGCGTCGGGATTGGATGGCGCGTCGTGGGACATCCGAAGGGTTGCAGCCATACTTCCGGCGGCCTCCCGGAATTGGACAGGAAATGTGTGACGGATGACCGGCGTCGGGAGGGAGCTCACGCCAAGGCGCCACGCCGCGAAGGGACGGCGGGCGGAAACTTCAATCCTCTTGATGTGCCGCGGGGCGTCCCGACGATGCGGAGCGGACACGACGCGGGGATCCGGTTCGAACCCGCGGTCCCCCTCAACCCATGGCCCATCCCATCCATCTCATCCTGCCGGCCGGCACGCGCGTCGTGACCCGGAACGAGGCCAACCGGATCGGCGGAGGCGTGCCGGCGCCCGCCGGGGCCGTCGGCGTCGTCCTGGAGCCGCCGACGGACGCCCATCACGCCTACCGGCTCCGCTTCAACGACGGCTCCGAGGCCATGCTCCGCCGGACGGAACTCTCCATCCTCCGCGAGTTCAAGGACGACATGTCGATCGGGAAGCCGGCCGCCGAGATCGCCGGCGAGATCGCCGACTGGCAGCCCTTCGTCCAGTACCGCTGCGTGGTCGGCTCCCAGGCCTTCGGCCTGAGCGACCGGAACTCCGATGTCGACCGTCGCGGATTCTTCCTGCCGCCCGCCGACCTCCACTGGTCGTTGTATGGCGTTCCCGAGCAGGTCGAGCAGGACACCACGCAGGAGGTCTACTGGGAGCTGCAGAAGTTCCTCGTGATGGCGCTCAAGGCGAACCCGAACATCCTGGAGTGCCTCTACACGCCCATCGTGGAGGTCGCGTCGCCACTCGCCCTCGAACTGCTCGCGAACCGTCGGGCCTTCCTCTCGCGGCTCGTGTACCAGACCTACAACGGCTACGTGATGAGCCAGTTCCGGAAGCTGGAGCAGGACCTGCGGGCGCGCGGCGAGATCAAGTGGAAGCATGCGATGCACCTGATGCGCCTCCTCCTGTCGGGCATCGGGGTCCTCAGGGACGGTGAACTGCGGGTGTGCCTCGACGAACACCGGCCCGCGCTCCTCGACATCAAGCATGGCCGGACCTCCTGGTCGGACCTGGACACCTGGCGCCGCGGTCTCCACCGCGAGTTCGACGAGGCGTTCGCCGCCACGCGCCTGCCCGAACGACCCGACTACGACTGGGCCAACGGATTCCTCCTGCGGGCCCGCCGTTCGGCCGTCGACGGCGGCATCGGTTCCGGCCCCATCCCCGTCCGCGCGTCATGAACCTCGACCCACGCCTCCATCGCATCGTCGCCGCGCAGCCGCACCCGCTGCTCTTCGCCACCATCAGCGGCGCGCACCTGTACGGCTTCCCCTCCCCGGACTCCGACTTCGACCTCCGCGGGGCCCACATCCTGCCGCTCCGTTCCGTGGTCGGCCTGGAGGTCCGTGACGAGACCCTCGAGGATTCCCGGGTCGTCGACGGTCTCGAGATGGACATCGTGAGCCACGACGTGCGGAAGTTCTTCGGGCTCCTGCTCAAGAAGAACGGATACGTCCTGGAACAGCTCTATTCGCCCCTGGTGGTCCACACGACCGGGGCCCACGCCGAACTGAAGGAGATCGCCCGCGGCTGCATCACACGGCACCACTCGCACCACTACTTCGGCTTCGCCGAGACCCAGTGGAAGCTCTTCGACAAGGAACGGCCGCGCCGGGTGAAGCCCCTGCTCTACGTCTATCGGGTCCTGCTCACGGGCATCCACCTGATGCGTACGGGCGAAATCCGGGCGGATCTCTCGGATCTGAACGACCCGGTCCAGCGCCCCTTCATCCCGGAACTCATCCACCGGAAGCAGTCCGGCGAGAACAGCACGCTCGACGACGCGGACGTGACGTTCCATCTGCGGGAATACGGACGCCTGCGCATCGAGCTCCAGGCGGCCTTCGAGTCGAGCACGCTCCGGGAGACGCCGGACGAGGGGGCCCGGGCCGCCTTGGACGACCTGCTGGTGCGGATCCGGCTGGCGTCGGCTTCCTGACGGCAGCATCCCGGATCCGCGGCCCCGGCTAGCGATGGCCCGACCGGTCGAGGAGGCGACGACGCGTGTGGCCGCCGTCCTCGGAGGTCCAAAGGCCGTCCGTGTGGACGAACCACCAACGCCGGCCGAGCCGGACGTCGCCGGCCACGGCGATCATGCCGCCGCCAGGGTGATCGCCCTGCGGGCGCAACCACGACCATTCGAACGCCCAGCGCTCGCTGGAGGAGATCCGTCCCGGGTCCGCCGGGTCGAGGACCTGCGCGAGGAACCTCCCGAACTTGCGGTCGCCCACCGCCGCCGCGCCCACCCCGGTCATCGGCCGCATCCATTCGAGGCCCTTCGCCGGCGGATACAACGCCATGTGCCAGCCCTCGAACACCTGGCTCTGCATCCCGTGGGACGTCCCGTAGCGCATCTCGCCCACCGACTGCAGGGCCTTGTCGAAGGCGACGTTGTAGAAGCCCGTGTCGTCCCGCTCGTCGGCCACCACCAACGTCCGGACGTCGTCGCGGCTCACGTAGCCGCGGGAGACGGTCCCCGTGTTGCGCACGGCCGGAACCCCGCGCCCCAGCAACGGCATCCATCGGTCGGCACAGGTGGTCACGCACAGGTGCGACTTCCCCTGAGCCGGCGCCGGGTAGTGCTCCTCCCAAGGCCACACGGCGACCGCGGTGATCCGTTCGCCGACGAGTCCGAGGTTCGTCCAGGTCGTGCCGCCGTCGACGCTCTTCAGGAAGCCCTTCGACTCGGTGCCGACGTAGAGGGTGTCCGGCCGTCGGAGGTCGAAGGCGACGACCTCGCCGCACAAGGCCGACGGGCCCACGGCGTCGAAGTCCAGTTCCCGGTCGGCCGCGAGTCGGGTCCAGGAACGGCCGGCGTCGCCGGAACGCCACAGCGTCCCACCCGCGCCCCGGCCGCAGGCCCGCACCAGGATGCGGGGATCGGCCGGGTGGATGGCCACGCTGCGGACCGCCAGGGCTTCGCCGTCGAGCCCGCCGTCGGCCTGATTCCAGGTGGCCCCGCCATCCTCCGTCCGGAGCAGTCCCCGCGAGGTGGAGCGCACCACGGCGACCTTCGGGTCGGATCGCGCCGTGACGACGCCGGTGATCCGGTCGCCGTCGGTGCCCCGGGCGACCGGGGGTTCGGGGACCGCGGCCTCGGGCGGCGCCCCCGTTTGGATCTCCAGCGACGAGACGCGGGCGCGGTAGTGGGCCTTGGCGTCCTGCGGCAACGCGCTGAAGAACAGGCCGACGTCGAGGGCCGGGGCCATCTTCCGGAACTGGTATGCGCCGAGTTCCCAGGATTTCCCGTCGGCGGAGCTCCAGGCGGTCCAGATGGACCCACGTCGCACGATCCGGAGCCACGGGTGTCCGTCGGGCAGCCGGTAGGAGGAGACGCGGGTGGCGCCGAAGTCGGTGAAGTCCGCGGATGCGCGGAGTCCCTCGGCCGCGGTCTGCACGAGGTGGAAGTCGCGGCCCCATTCCCAGTTCCGGCGTTCCGCGTGCTCGCGCGCGGTGAGGCCGACCCAGGCCTGGCGGTTCACCGGTTCGCCGGCGGAACCGTGGAAGGCGTCGACGCGGCAGGTCGCCGTGAAGTCCCCTTCCACCCGCCGGGTCACGACGTGCATGCCGTCGCCGAAGAACTGGAACGCGCCCGGACCGGTCTGCCAGAGGCCCGCCGAGGCGTGGTCGTCGCCGACGTTCCGGACGGTCCATCCCGGATCCGCCGCGGGACCCGAGACCGTCAGCGTCACCGGATCCGAATCCACGGTGCGGTCGCCGTCGTGGAACACCCGGGACCGGAAGGTCTGCGGCCCCTTCGGCAGCGGGCCTTCGTAGACGAGGTGCGGGCCGTCGGCCCGGGCCAACTCCAGGGCCCCGAGGCGCAGGACGGTGCGGTCGACCTGGTGTCCACGGGCCTCGACGACGACCTCGATCCGGCCGGTGCCGTCGCCCGCTGCGGTGGCGCGGAGCACGGCGGTCGGCTCGTCGTCGGCCACCTTCGTCCGCAGCGCCTCCAGCGGGATCGGCTGCAGCGGCATCCCGGGACCTTCCCAATCGAGGCGGAAATTGCGGGCGGGGAGCTCGTCGTACAGGTGGACGACCTCCAACGCATGGTCCCCGGCGGCGAGGTGGCGCGTGCCGACCACGGGGACGGTTCCCCACTGACCGTCGCGCGAGAGCAGTTCCGTGCCGTCCACGAGGATCCGGAAGGCGCCGTCGACATGGGCGTGGATCGCGTGGAAGCCGTCGTGAGGGACCCGCAGGAATCCGCGGAACACCAGCGCATAGCCCGAGTCGATCTCCTCGCGGAGGCCGATGTCGAATCCGCGGGAACGTCCCTCGCGGAGTCGGCGGCCGTCACGGATCTCGTCGAGATGGAGCCAGTGGTGTTCCTCGTCGGGCCGCTGGGCCGGCGGGTGGAAGTGGGAGACGCGCCGCTTGGACTCCTTCCGGAACAGCGTGTACCGGAGTCCCTCGGCGGAACCCGGGACGGCCTGTGGCGACGACGGCCGGGGTGACGGCTCGGCTCGGGCGACCGTGGGCGGCGTGGACTGGTCGAAGACGTCGGTCACCGTCAGCCGCACGCCCGGCGTGGCGAGGGCGTCCGGGAGGTCGACAAGGGCGTGGCGGGCGGTGGGTTCGCGGCGATCGAGGACCGATCGGGGCGTGCCTTCGCAGGCCGGGGAATCGAAGACCTCGACCCGGAAGCCCAGCTGGGGCGCGGCGGAGTCGGGAACCGACCAGGTGACGAGGAGCTGGCCCGGTGCGGAGACGGCGCGGACGTCCGACACCGCGGGTGCATCGAGCGCGGGGAGATCGGATTGTCGCACGGTGAACCGGTGCTTCCGGTCGCCGGCGAGCGGCTTGCCGGACAGTTCCCGCGGGAGGAGGTCGGGGCGCTGGGCGTACTCGATGGCGACATACTCGTGGTCGTCCTCGGGCAGGACGCCGACGACCACGAACTCGGTCTTGTCGATGGAGATGGCGTCGGACTTCCGCCAGGCGCCGTCCTTGCGGAAGTAGCCGAGCCGCCGGTGCAGGGACCGCACCGCCTTCTCGCTGCCGAGCGGTTCGAGGAAGCCGCTGTTGCCGGTGAACGACGTGGCCGGGATCGGTAGGCGTGCCTGTCCGACGAGATGCCAACGGCCGTTGGAGACGTCCTTGATCCAGCGACCGACGCGGGCGGAGCCGGGTTCGGAGCCGTCGGGTTGGCGCCAGACCCGGGCGAGCATGGTGTACCAGCGTCGGACCTCGACGAAGCGCCAGGGTTCGCCACCGAGCGTCCCGCTGCTGCCTTCGCCGCCGTAGTCGTTCTTGATGAAGAGATTCGGCGCGACGTCGGTGAACCGCACCGGGGTGCCGTCGCGACCGGCCCCCCAGAAGGTCCAGACCGACCCGGGCCGGAACGACGACTGGAGGCCGGCGTCGGGATTGGGGAGGGAACCCGGGCCGTCGGGGACGTCGGAGACGAAGCCGGCGTAGAAGCTGAGGTTGTTGGGCTTGGGGTTGAACCCGGAGTTCCAGTTGGCGAAGTACGAGCCCGACGGCCACCAGGGCCAGCGGAGGTCCATCATCACGATGTCGGCGCCGTCCTCGACGTTCTCCTGGTACCAGGTCGCGTGCGCCGACGGGACGATGACAACGGCCGCGAGGGCGCAGAGGAGTGGCGCCAGGCACCGGAGGAGGCGGGACTTTCGGGGCATGGCCGGTTCGGGATCGTTCGGGATGGGCGGGCTCGGGGCCGTCTGGCGGACCTGCGAGGGCGCAAAAGATCCGAGCGCGAGGGTGGAAGGCAAGCGCGGCCCGTGACGGGTCAGCGGAACAGCTTCGGCGCGAATTCGTTGAGGTAGTCGCGCCACTTGTCCCAGGTGTGGGCGCCCTCGGTCTCCTCGTACACCACGTCGAAGCGGTGGGCGCGGAGCATCTCCACCGTCTTGCGCGAGGTCTCGACGAGGAAGTCGTCCTTGCCCGTGGCGAACCAGAACAGCTTGAGGCCCTCCTTGAGCTTGGCGTCGTCGAGCACGGCCTTGTGCGTCTCCTCGAAGGTGGGTCCCTGGGGTGCCGGGGCGCCGGGGCGTTGGACGATGCCGAAGATCCCGGAGCTGAACACGCCGAGGTAGGCGAAGCGGCCGAGGTGCGGCACGCCGATGTTCAGCGTGTGGGCACCGCCCATGGAGAGGCCGGCGATGGCGCGGTGGGCGCGGTCGGTGTGGACCCGGTAGCGCTTCTCGACCAGCGGGAGCAGGTCCTGGAGGAAGTCGGGCTCGAACTCGCCGCTCATGGAGCCGCGGCCCATGGAGAACGGACCGGTGTGGCCGGCGGGCATCACCACCACCATCGGCTTCGCCTTCCCCGCGGCGATGAGGTTGTCGAGGATGAAGCCGGCGCGGCCGACCGTGCCCCAGGAGTTGTCGGAGTCGAACGCGCCGTGGAGCAGGTAGAAGACGGGAAACCGCTCCGCGCCCGCCTCGTAGCCGGGCGGCGTGTAGACGTGGCAACGGCGGAACCGCTTGAGCGTGGAGGACCAGTACGTGACCTGGGCCACCGCGCCGTGCGGGACCTCCTTCGTGTCCTGCCAGTCGGCGCCCGGTACGTGGACGAGGCTCCAGGTGTTCTCGTTGGACTCGCTGGTCTTCGGGTTCCGCGGATCGACGACCGACAGGCCGTCGACGTTGAAGTTGTAACGGTAGCTGCCGGGGGCCACCGGGCCGAAGGCGATCTCCCACACGCCGTTGGTGCCGGCCTTCATGTCCTGGCCTTGGCCGAGGCCGGGAAGGTCGCTGCCGGCGAGCTTCACCGACTGCGCCTTCGGGGCGTGGACGCGGAAGGTGATGCGGCGGTCGGCGCCGACCTCGGGCGAGGTGACGGACGGCGGCGGGGTGGGACGTTGGGCTTGGAGGACGGCGGACATGAGGATGCCGGCAAGGCCGCCGGCCAGGAGTCGGGGAAGTTTCATGCGGGGGAGTCGGCGAGGAGACCGGGGGATGCGGGGCGGGTTACAGGCGGGCTGCCGCTTTGACTCGGCCGGCTTCCGTGGCTGTGATGCCGGGGTGACGAGAACCTGGCATCCACGGATCCTCCTCCTGGCCCTCGCGGCCGTCTCCGCCACCGCCGCCGACCCGCGCCCCATCACCCCCGCCGACCTGTGGAAGGTGAAGCGCCTCGCCGCGCCCGCGGTGTCGCCCGACGGGAAGTCCGTCGCCTACGCCGTGCAGGAGTGGTCCGTGGAGAAGAACCAGAGCACCTCGAGCCTGTGGCTCACGGACGTCGCCGACGGCACGACCCGTCGGCTGACCCAGGCGAAGGGCAGCGACGGCTCCCCGGCCTGGAGCCCCGACGGCGCCCGCATCGCGTTCGTCTCCAAGCGGGACGGCGACGAGGTGCCGTCGCTCCATGTCATCCCGGTGGCCGGCGGCGAGGCGGAGAAGCTCCTCGAGCTGCCGATGGGCGTCTCCAGTCCCCAATGGCTTCCCGACGGCTCCGGCCTCGTGGTGGCGACCACCGTGGTCCCCGGTCTGGCGGGCACGCTCTCGAAGCCGGACCTCGACGCGATGCGCAAGGAGCTGAAGCGGCGGAAGGAGTCGAAGATCAGCGCCAAGTCCACGGAATCCCGCGCCTACCGGTACTGGGACCACTGGATCACCGACGGCCTCGCCGGACGCCTGGTTCGCGTCGGCCTCCAGGACCGTTCGGTCCGCGACCTCACGCCGGGTTGGACCAACCAGTTCCAGCTCAGCGGCGAGGCCCACTACCGGGTCTCGCCCGACGGGAAGTGGCTGGCCGTGACCCTGGACAGCACGCCGCCGCCGTACCGCGAGTACCCGAACCACGACGTGTACCTCGTGGCGGTCGACGGCTCCGCGCCGCCGCGGAACCTGACCCCGGACAACACCGGCGACGACGGCAACCCGATGTTCGCGCCGGACGGCCGCTCGGTGGTCTTCACCCGCACGCAGTCCAACTACTACAACGGCGAGTTCGCCAAGCTGTGGCGCCACGACCTCGAGACCGGGAGGAACTCCTCCCTGACCGAGGACCAGGACCTCGGGATCGCCGAGGCGGTGTTCGCGCCGGACGGACGGGAGCTTTGGGTCGTCGGCGAGGACCGCGGCGTGGTGCCGGTGTTCCGCATGGACGCGGCGGGCGGCCCGCTGAAGGCCGTGACGCGGGACGGCACGAGCACCGCCCTGTCGGTGCGTGGCGGCACGGTGGCCTACCTCAACAGCACCTCGACGCGGCCGGATGAGCTGTTCGTCCTGGATCCGGCGACCGGTGCGTCCCGGCGGCTCACCCGCTTCAACGACGAACTGATGGCCGGGATCGGATTCGGCCGGCAGGAGTCCTACGAGTTCGCCGGAGCCGGCGGCGACACGGTGCAGGGCTGGGTGTTCCTGCCGCCGGGATTCGATCCGGCGAAGCCGTGCGGCCTCGTGCAGCTCATGCACGGCGGTCCTCACACGATGTGCCGCGACGCGTGGAGCCCCCGTTGGAACGCGCAGGTCTTCGCGGCGATGGGACATGTGGTCACGTGGGTGAACCGGCACGGGTCGACCGGGTTCGGCGAGAAGTACAGCCAGAGCATCCTCGGCGAGTGGGGCGTGAAGCCGCTGGCCGACATCCTCGCGTCGACGGACGTCCTGCTGAAGCGGTTCCCGAACATCGACCCGAAGCGGATGGCCGCGGCGGGTGCGAGCTACGGCGGCTACATGGCGGCGTGGGTCGCGGGGCACACCGACCGGTTCGCGTGCATCGTGGACCACGCGGGCGTGAACGACTTCGTCACCCAGTACGGGGCCGACGTGACCGCGTTCGGATTCTCGAAGGTGCTCGGGGGCACGCCGTGGGAGAACCCGGAGGGGATGCAGCGGAACAACCCGATGGCGTACGCGCGGAACTTCCGGACGCCGATGCTGATCCTGCATGGCGAGAAGGACTACCGGGTGCCGTACGTGAACGGGACGGCGCTGTACGGCGTGTACCAGGCGATGGGCCTGCCGGCGCGGCTCGTGGTGTACCCGGACGAGAACCACTGGATCCTCTCGCCGCAGAACTCGCTGCACTGGAACTGGGAGGTGCAGACCTGGATCGCCCGCTGGATCGGCGGCACGCCGACCCTGACGGAACCGCGCTTCGACGAGCCGGCGAAGTGAGGCCGCCGTGGCCGCGGAGGGAACCTCACGCCAAGGCGCCAAGCCGCGAAGGAAGGGAGCAGGGAGCAGGGAGCATAGAGCAGGGAGTGGGGACGGCGGTTTCTCTCCGGCCCCTTCGCGGCTTGGCGGGTTTGCGTGAGGTCAGCCTCCCTCCCGGTTCAGCCCCACTTCAGGTTGGGCGAGCGCAACGCGGTGAGGGCCTCCTTCACGGTCATGCCGGTCTGGGCGTAGGCGGCGAGCTTGAGCGAGCGTTCGCGCCAGAACCGGAGCTCGTTGGCGCTGGCGTTCCACGGCTTGCCGTGCGGGACGGCCTGTCCGACGAGCATGGCGAGGTAGCCGTCCATGCCGAAGGAGTTCGAGGGATGCAGGAGCGCGCTGCCGGCGACGACGCTGGGGCCGTTCTCGCGGTAGAAGTCGACGATCCCCCCGGCCCGGTGGAGCGCGACGTCGTTGCGGGCGGCGCGCCAGAACGGGGTGTCGAGGCGGGTGTTGAAGCGGTAGTGGACGGCGAGGAAGTCGCGGATGTCGTCCCAGGCCGCGGTGTTGTAGCGGTTGTAGAGGTCCACCAGCGTCGGCGTGGGTTCGCAGACGCTGTCGATGAGCGAGTCGGCGAGGGAGCTGACCTCGACGCAGATGACCTGGAGGGCGGTGGCCTCGAGGGGTTCGACGAACCCGGCGGCGTTGCCGATGCCGACCACGTTCTTGACCCAGAGCTGCTGATGGCGGCCGGCCCGGAACCTCACGACGCGGGTCTTGTCGGCGGGGATCCTCGGGTTCTTCCGCAGGTGCTCGGCGCGCGCGTCGTCGTCGCTGATGAACGAGGACGAGTAGACGTAGCCGCGGTTGATGAAGTTCTCGTGTTCGATCTGCCAGGCCCAGCCGGCGTCCATGGTCTCGGCGACGGTGTAGGGATGGATCGGCTCGTCGGTGCGGGCCCATCCGCCGATGACGGCGCGGTCGCAGAAGAGGGTGTCCGCGTAGGAGACGAACGGGACACCGAGGGCCTGGCCGAGCAGTTCGGAGCGGAAGCCGGAGGAGTCGACGTAGAGGTCGGCGGTGATGCGTTCGCCGGACGGTGTGACCAGGGCGGCGATGCCCTCGGGACCGGTCTCGGGTCGGACGGTGGCGTCGGTGAGGACGATCCCCAGCTCGAGGCACCGGCGTTCCAACCAGCCGGCGAGGCGGTGGTTCTCGATGTGGAAGGCGTGGTTGTTGTGGAACTGGGGGAGGCCGTTCGGCTGGCGGGGGAAGCAGCGGTCGTGGGCCATGTACACCGAGGCGTTGCCCAGCCAGGGGAACTCGTCGGAGTAGTAGAAGCCGTTGTTGCGGGCGAGTTCCGGGAGGCGCTTCTCGAACTCGAA
>Ga0068877_10004699_pt1 | contig 10579 bp, 11 predicted proteins | sample NOAtaG_FD_66437 | JGI IMG/M metagenome (GOLD analysis project Ga0068877, IMG submission 66437) | Freshwater lake microbial communities from Lake Erie, under a cyanobacterial bloom - NOAA_Erie_Diel6S_1000h metaG | ecosystem: Environmental > Aquatic > Freshwater > Lake | place: USA: Ohio, Lake... | reverse complement strand
ACGAGAGTATTGAAACAACCGTTCCCGGGGTGCGATTGTGCGAGCACTTGTCGAAACTGGCACCTTTGATGGATCATGTCACTGCGGTGCGGACCGTGCATCACGATGTGATCGACGAACATGCTGCAGCAACGAATCGCATGCACACAGGCCGGCCTGTCAGTGGTACGGTTGTTTATCCATCGCTAGGGTCTGTCATTGCCCACGAGCGTGGCGCGTTTCATGAAGGTGCTCCGGCGTATGTATTGATAGGTTATCCCAATGTCTCTCGCGGGCCTGGGTTTCTCGGTGCCAAAGATAGTTATCTCTATTTGACCGATACTAGCCAAGGTCCCGCTGGACTATCGCGGCCAGATGGAATCACGAGTGAAAGGCATAATCGTCGTGAAGCCTTGCTCGCGCAGATGCGCAAGGCGCAGTCTCCTCCGGGGAATACCAACGAGAAAGATTACGACGAGGCGATCGTCCAAAGTTTGAAATGGAGTGGGCCGGAGTTTATGTCCAGTTTCGCGTTGGATAAGGAACCGGGTGAGCTTCGCAATCGTTACGGGGGCGAGTTTGGTCAACGATGTTTGCTCGCGCGACGGCTCATTGAGCGAGGAGTCCGCTTTATCGAGGTGTCACACAATTTGAACTTCCTCAATGGCGCGGGTTGGGATGTGCACAATGAGGGGATTTTGCAACAACATGCGCTGATCCAAGAGATGGATACGGCGTTATCGAGTTTGATCCAAGACCTTCAATCGAAGAAACTGTTAGATAAGACATTGATTGTCGTGACAACCGAATTCGGTCGACCACCGGAGTTCGATAGCGGCGGTGGACGTGGCCACCAAGGGAGCGCATTTACTTGTGTATTGGCGGGCGGCGGTCTAAAGCACTGTGGAGCGTATGGAGAGACGGACGAGTCAGGCAAGAAGATCGTCAACAATCCAGTCAGTGTCCCCGACTTCTTCGCAACGATCCATGCGGCCGTAGGGGTGAACTATGCAAAGAACCTCTACGACGGCGACCGCCCAGTACCGATCACCGACATGGGCAAACCAATCACCGCGCTTTTCAATGTATGATGCTGATTGCCGCTCGCACTGCGGAATTGCTTGCCAGTAACTCGATGTCCGAGATAGCGAAGGTGATTCAGGAATTACCGATGGTGTCAGAAATGACCGCGCAACTTGGCGTAGAGCTTAAGGACATGGAACAAGTGTTAGTGTCATTCGAACATCCCGTTTCATCTTTCCGAGCTTCGAAGCCAATGGCGAAACTACGCGACTTCCTTGGCGTGCCAATGACAATTGCTGGCGTCGAGCCCCTTTCGGGCCCAAGTGGGCAATTTCTTTGGAAACCAGACGATCGCACCCTTGTCTCGGGCACCAAAAGCAATGTGGAACGGTGGATTTCATGGCGACAGGTTCAAAACAAGCTTACCCATTCCGAAATTTGGAAGAAGCTTGCGGATTGGCCGATGTTGGTGATTAGCGAAAGAAAGGTTCTATGAAACTTTCTCTAGGAGAGACAGTCTCCGTATAACCCAATTCCCATGCTCACCTCTTCGATTTTTCTCGCCTCTTTTGTTTTCGCCTATTTTGGATGAAGCAGAAGTCTTGGGTCTAGCCGTTTCCATGGACAAGGTGTGGAGCCTGGTTGCAATGGCGAAGTGTACCTTTCAAAAGTGTCAGCGATCATTCAAGAAACAAGCCAAGCGGGCATGGTCATCATGAAGAACGGACTGCGTGAGCTGGAGCGAACGTTGAAGTCGCAACCACAAATGCCAAACACACCCTCAAACTCCAATAGAGTGATGGATGTGTTGTTGTCCGCTGGCACGAAGCTTACGGAAGCAGCAAAAGTTCAAACGGATGAAGGAATGGTTAGCCTCACAACGAGCATTCCATTGTCGGAAGTCCCCATAAGTTCCATTGTGAGTGCACTCATGACTACGCGCAAAGCAGCGGATCGGATGCAAAGCAGTAACAATCTTACGCAAATCGCTCTTGCGTTTCACCTGTTCGAGTCTTCTAACAAAAAATTTCCACACTCGACAAAGTCACCGGATCCTAGCCATAAGCATCCAGTAAGCTGGCGAGTCATGATCTTGCCCTTTATGGAACAAAAAGCGTTGTACAACGCTATATCGTTTTGATGAACCATGGGATGGACCGAACAATTCGATGCTACTTTCTATAATGCCAATACAATATCGGCACCCTGAGGCTCCTGAAGGTTCGACCAACACGCCCTATTTGGCGATCACCGGGGAAGAAGCCATGTTTCAGCCTTCGAAAGATACGCTTCCATCGGATGTACGAGATGGATTGGCGAGAACGATCATGGTCGTCGAGTCAAATTCCACAGTACCATGGACCAAGCCGGACGATCTTGCGTACGCAAGCGATAAACCGTTGCCATCCATAGGTGGTTTCTCGGATGAAGGATTTCATGCGGCGTTCGGAGATGGGTCCGTGCGATTTATATCGAAAACCATAGCGGAATCTGTTCTTCGAGCATTGATGACGGCTCGAGGTGGTGAGCCAGACGTAAATCAATAGACTATCGCGCGGCCACGCGGTAACGAACGACGAGCTGTTGTGCAGGGTCGGAACAACTGTCTCGTCGTTTTTTCGTTATCTAGAACAACAGATGCAAACATCGCTGGCAATGTTTGCATCTGATCTTCCGTTGATTTATACTTTGCTACATGATTTCTTACCTAACTCCAGAACAATCGTTAGCACTGCATGCAGGCGGAAACGCCCCGATGCAGATTGTCGATCCAGCTACACGTCGCGTTTACTATGTGATCGATGGTGGACTATTAGCCGAATTGGAACGCCACTCCGATTTGGAGGCTATTCGAGAAGGAGTCGCTGACATGCAGGCAGGACATTCAGTTCCCATCGATCAGGCGAAAACTGCGGACCGGATTGTGCTAGTCGAGCGTTTTGCTCAATGAATTATGGTTTGGTCCTAACTGCTCGAGCGAGAGCAGACATCCTGCGCAACGCTGAGTGGTGGGCTGAAAATCATTCGCTTGATCAGGCGATTGCATGGTTTGACTCGATATATGAGCAACTTGAAGGTCTTCGTAGGATGCCAGAGCGATTTCCTCTCGCACCGGAAAATGGTTCTGTCGAGGTCGAAATTCGAGAAATGCCGCTTGGTATTGGTAGTCGTCCAAGCTATCGCGCCGTCTTTACCATCAAACCGCTGGAAGTTCATATATTGACCGTGAGGCGTGCGAGTCAGGATGCGTTACCAACTGAAGGCATTGAATCCTAATCAACATTGGCACCACTGGCTGTCAATGTTTCTTGCGATTCATTATTTCTCGAGATCTACAAACTCGATGATGGATGGGTTGCCAACACCGGCGTAGTGGCCGGTGAAACGGAGCGTCCCTCGTTCGGAGTCCACTTGAAAGACAGCTACATTGTCGGCTCGTTGATTGCAGCAATACAAATACTTACCAGAAGGTTCGATGTTGAAGCTTCTGGGGTAGTTGCCGCGAGTCCATTCTTCGCCGATGTACGTTAGCGTGCCATCGTTCCCGATCGAAAAGATTGCAATGCTATCGTGAAGCCGATTGCCTGCGTAGAGAAACTTGCCATCCTTCGAGACTAAGACTTCTGAACAAAAATTGCTCCCTTCAAACTTAGGAGGAAGCGTAGAGAGTGTTTGCTTGTGCGTCAGCGTTCCTTGCTGTGCGTTGTAATCGAAAGTGGCAAGAGTAGAACCTTCTTCTTGAATGGAATAGAAGACGCGACCGTTGGGATGGAAGTAGAAATGTCGTGGGCCATCGCCTGGTGGAAACGAAAAAAATGCGGGGTTGTTTGGAGATAGTTCTCCTTGTGTTGCATCAAACTTCCAAACGAATATCTTGTCGAGACCGAGATCGACATGAAGGACATGTCGACCGGTCGGATCCGATTGAATCATGTGCGCGTGCGTACGATCGTGTCCACTAAAGGCGAAACTGCCAGAAGGTGCATTGGTTGCCTTGGTCGGACCTATTGTGCCAGCATCTATTTTGACATCCGTCGCCTCACCCAGTTTGCCATCCGGAAGTATTGGTAGTACGGAAACCGAGCCACCGAAGTAGTTGGCTACGAGCAAGAATTTTTTGCTAGGATGGATACTGACGTAGGTTGGGCCTTCACCGCCTGATGGCACGGTGTTCAGCAGAGTAAGCTTTCCATTGACGGGATCAATCGAGAAAGAACTGACGGTTCCATGCTTTTGATTTCCTACACGGTCTGTCTCGTTGGCGGAATACAAACGAGTACCATCGAAGTTGACGGCCAAGCAACTGGGACTGTTCCCCATTTCGTAGATGCCTGCAGGCTCTAACGCGCCAGACTTTCTATCGATTCGAAACAAATGGATGCCTCTTCCATTGCCAGGTGGCAGGTCCACTTGTGTGGGAAGTGTATCTTTCAGTGGCGAGCTGAATGTGCCGACATACGCCATGAGCGGTTTGGGGTCGTCTGCGAGGCAATATGGGCTGAAGTTCTCGAGGCATAGGCCGATTGCTGCAAGGAACACGAAGGAGAAAGTAATCTTCGATAGAAGACTATATTCATGTGGGTGATAGGTCATGGTGGTGCTCCACGGTTAGTTTGAGGTAGGCAGAGAGGTTGAGTTGAGGATATCGTTCGCGAGCGAATCAGCAATGATGGCTCGATGTCGGTTCTCCACTTTCGAAAAGAGAATGGTTCGAATGCGATCTTCGTCCGCCGACGTAGGAATCGATCGGCTTAGTTCTTGCAGGTTGACTTCTACTCCTCGGCTCTTAAACTCCCATTGTCTGGCGGGAAATTTACGGCAATAAGCAATCAGCTTCTTGCGATCCAACGGAAGAACCTCCACAACACGGAACCAACGCAACATCGGATGTTCGATGGGTTGCGAACGAAGCAGATAACCACCTTCTTGGTGCAATAACTGGCACCCGAGTCTTTGGGCCATCGCGAGCGAACAGTTGGCAGCTCGGATAGCAGGTTCATAATCTGCGATGAACTCTTTCATGGAATCTTGAATCACATCTTGCGAATGGGTGTAGTCCCCCGACTTGATTCGACCATAAGCCGACATCGGAAAAATTTCATGATGCCATTCATTGCGAAGGCAAGCGCTTATCACCAGAGAGTCTTGGGGCCATCGATCGAGCCCCCATATCCAACGCTGTTGGCGCACGGATTTATTGCGAGACAGAAACCGCACAACACTTGGTGGATTCGGCAATTCCGCAGGCGTCGTCGCAGGGGCCACCTTCATGGACAGCCCTTGGCATTGATTTAGAAAAGTGGATATCGTTTCCCAGCTTGGTTGAAACTCGCGAAGGGCAGACACTTTCGCGCCGGTGCTTCGCCGATCTGGATCCAAATGCACGTACGGAGAATCCGCGAGTGTCAATGACTCCGCTGAACAACATTTGGTAACGACATGCACACGGTTTCGAGCAGCATTGAGTTCGGTAAGATTGCACGCGACTGGATCTTGATCGACCGCAATGACTTCGGCGCATCGTCGAGCAAGTGCCACCGCATCCGCTCCCGCTCCGGAACAGATATCCAGCACCTTCGATTGGTCGGGAAAGTCAGCGGCTGTTTCTAGGGCGCACCAATAGTCACTCGCTTGTTCGAGAAGTCGTTTGGTCCAAAACCAATGTTCGGGATTTGGGAATTTCTCTCGCGCCAATCTCGCATACGACAATTGCTCCATCAGGAAATGGCGTCTGCGATCGGTTAGTTTGACTTGAAGGGGAAGAGACTTCTGCCGCTCCTTTTCTTGTAATGCAACGAGCTCCTCCCAGACGGACAAGCCTTCGGTACTACGGAGCCAACGGAGTTCTTCAATAAGCTGCATTTCGAAAGTCGCGAGGATAGGTACTTCATGGAATCCCTACTTTACTCGACAATACCTAACGTAAGAAAGCTGTTTTTTTCAGAACTTGATACTTGGGACGACATGTTTCCGTTGACTGGTGTCAACGAACGCATCGTGACTGCTGTGAAGCCATAACGGCGTAACCGCTCTTTCAGTAGCATGTGACCATGGTCATGAAGCGGTTGTCCGGGCGTTATTGGAAGCAGGAGCTAAAGGAGAACGATCCGATCCAAGAAAACAACCCAACCGAAAAGATCGAGCTTCGCGAGGACGTTCCGTTCGACAACGAGAACTGGTCAAACTTCCGTGGTTTTCTTTCAAGGTGTACCAACAACGGAAAAAGAAACACCTACCCGATGGAACGGAGAAAGTGGCATCAACATCGCGAAAAAGATCCCGATTCCAGGACTAACAACTTCCTCCCAGATCGTCTGGGGAAACAAAATTTTTGTTACCACTGCAGTTCAGGAATCAGAAAAATCGGGATTTCGTACCGAACTCTATGGGGATGTAGATTCTGTCGACGCAACAGGCGAATGTTCGTACCAGCTGCTCTGTATTGATGCCAACCAAGGTTCGCTTCTATGGAATCGCAAATCGATACACGAGGTCCCGAAAATCAACCGACATGCGAAGAGCAGCCATGCAAATCCAACGCCGGCCACCGATGGTCAACGGGGTCGTTGCTTTCTTCGGTGGCGTTGGGGTCTTTTGCTACATCATGGATGGTTCGTTGCTATGGTCGAAGAATCTTAGCATGCTCGATAGCGGGTGGTTTTACGATCGTTCGTATCAGTGGGTATTCGGAAGCTCCCCGTTCATCTTTGAGGATACAGTCTGTCTCCAATGTGAATAGCGGAATCCTCACAAGCTACGAACTAAACTTAGGAAAACGTGTCTTTCGTCAACGGGTCAAGGGTGGCAATGCGACCGCCTACACCTCGTCACCTATTGCTTCGCATGACAATCTTTATTGCACGAGTGAGGAGGGCCATACATTTATTATTGCGATGAACGAAGCAGGTACTATCGTTGCACAAAACGATAAGTCGGAACCGCGGATTCAAACTCTTTACTTAAGTGGCATGGGAAGTACGAGCGAACAAAGCAACGTCGTGATGAGGCCTGTCAATGACAGGCAACACAGCATTACGCTCCAAGACTTTAGTGTTTCACGTTGAGTGAATCCTCCGAGGCGGCTTACGACCCAGAATCCACTATCGTTCATCCACGAACCGAACATGGCCCCCCATCCGATCGCCAGATAGAGATAGACAGGATGGAATCCCATTTCAGGAGTGATCATTGCTTTGATCATGGAAGCGGTGGTCAAAATAGAAACGGTCGCGCTGCCTTGGGCTACACGTATAACGGAAGCAACCAACCAAGACAACACGATCAAGTTGACTTCACGTCCCTGCGCTAACGACTTGACTGCGTCCCCTACGCCAACGTTACGAAGCATAAAGCCGAATGCACCACCGGCGCTGGTGATCAAGATGATCATACCGGCCGTTTCGAGTGGTGGTCCGATTTGCTTTTCGATGTTTTCGAGCGTTAAGCCTTTTTGGATGGCCATCACGACGAGTGCGATACCGGCTCCGAGGAGCAATGCGATGTTCTTGTGCCCAATGAAATCGATAATCCCGCGGACGTAATTGAACAACTCAGGTCCTAATCCGTTGTAGATTGCCACACACCACGCCATTTTCGCCGTCTCTTTGTTCGCACCGTCGTAAATGACTTGCATAAAGGATGAAGCCCCAATCAACACGATGGGAAGGATCACCGGCATGATGGACCAGAAGAAGCTTGGCAGTTCCGATTCAGGCACTTGGGCGTTGCTGTCGCTCGACTCCGCTTCTGGTTTGATGTCGCTTTTAGAATTGATCCAAACGCAAAAGTAATAACCAACGACAGCGGGGATCAACCCTCCCAGCAGTCCCGCGACGAGACTAAAACCGGTATCTATTCCAAGCTCATCCACCATCGCGATCGGGCCAGGGTGAGGTATCGTGAGCGAGTGAGTGATCACACCGCCGCAGCACGCACACATAGCGAAGAGAAGATAGTCTTTACCCGTCCGCCTGGCTAATGCTTTCGCGAGTGGAGCCATCAACATAAACATCGTATCGAAGAAGATAGGAATGCTTAGAATGTAGGTAGACCACAGAAGGGCCCAGCCTGCATTCTTCTCGCCGAAAAAAGCAAGGAACCGGCGAACAACTCGATCGGCCGCACCGCTCTGCATCAAGCACATGCCAATGATGGAAGCAAACGCGACAGAGATCGCAATGTCGCGAGCCGTATCCCCCAAGCCTTTGGCAGTGAGTTCGACGACACCAACCATTCCAGAAATTTCCTTTGCTTTCCCGTCCTTTTGTATGACAGTCCAAGAGTCTCGATTTGCAATCGCCCCGGCGAGGAGTGCAGCCCCGACGAGCGCAACAAAGGCGTGCATTCGAAAGAACGCGATGGCAACGATGATGAACGAAACGCTAGCGATGAGAGCCACGAATGGCCAATAGGTTTCCAATGACGTAGCCGCCAATAGCGATGGTGATGCGAATAGCAAGGTAGCTACATTTAGCATGGTAAGTTCAGAGCTGGGAGAAGGGGTTGAGAGGCAGCCTCGTAACGCATCGTTCGAGCTTTGTGAGTTCACTAGTGTAACTGCAAAACCGTCCCGCTCTACCACCCCTATCGATCCTATTGACCGAAGGCAAATGGAAACCTCCCGATCCGACGCGTGCCGGCATGTTGCGTTAATCTCAACCCGACGCGTAAGCGAGGGATTCTGTGGGATTGTAAGTCCCTCGCTTACGCGCTCACGCTTCGGGTTGGGATGCCATGCCCTTACCGTCGCTCACCCTAACCGAGCTCTACCGGTTCAGGCATTTGTATAGCGTGGGGCCTGAGAAAATACGAATGATCGGTTATACTTTTGCGATCCTCCCCAATACCGACGGTTTGATCCATTTTCTTTGAGGAATCTATTCATTCATGACCTACCTGGAGAACTTGCCAACGTGCAGACTTATGTTTCTTCTGATCGTTGCATATTTCAGTGGATTGCCGCATACGTGCTATGGGCAAGTCGAGCGTATCGCGTCCAAGCTGTCCGAAGATCAGTTGCATGGGCATATTCGGTTTCTTGCGGACGATCTTTTGGAGGGGCGAGGCCCATCTTCGAACGGGGACAAAATTGCGCAGCTTTACCTAGAGACTCAATTTCGAACGATGGGGCTGAAACCGATCGCATCGCTCGGTGGGTATCGGCAATCGTTTCCGATGCTTGGGATGCAATCCAAATCCGCAACTCAATGGGAGTTCTGTAAGGGGACCATTACTGTCGCCGACTTCAGCTATTTCAAAGACTATATTGCCGTTGCAGGTCGGCCTGAGAAAGAGATACGACTTCGCGACGCTGAGGTTGTGTTCGTCGGGTATGGCATTCAAGCTCCAGAATATCAATGGGATGACTACAAAGGTGTCGACCTACGAGGCAAGATTCTTTTGATGCTCAACAACGATCCAGAGTCTGATCCAGAGCTCTTTGGCGGTGCACGACGTTTGTACTATGGTCGTTGGGACTACAAGTACGAGATCGCAGCCAAGCAGGGAGCCGCGGGGGCGATCATTATCCATACGGATCACTCGGCAGGTTACCCATTCACCGTCATACAAACATCATGGACGGGCGAAGAGTTTGAATTGAGTGACAGTCAAACTCCCCGTATGGATATGCGAGCGTGGATGACCGAGCCTGCCACAAAAACGCTTGCCAAGGCTGCTGGATTCGAACTCGATGCGATGGTCGCTTCGGCACAAAAGAAAGACTTTCGCCCTGTGCCGCTCGGAGTGACATTATCTACCGATATCGAATGCGAAGTTCGACAAAGCCAGTCTGCAAACATTCTCGGAATGATACCAGGAAGTGATCCCAAGATCGCGGATGAACATGTCGTCTTCATGGCTCACCATGATCATATTGGCGTCGCTGCGAGTCGCGACGAAAAGGGAGATACGATCTACAACGGCGCGATTGACAACGCGTCGGGGACGGCAGCGTTGTTGGCGATGGCAGAAGCGATCTCGAACAGCGGAATTCAGAGTAGGCGTTCTCTTTTGTTCGTAGCTGTTGGTGCGGAAGAGCAAGGGCTTTTGGGCTCCAAGTACTTCGCGGAGCATCCGCCGGTACCCAATGGCAAGCAATGCGCGGTCGTGAATATTGACGGGATTGGATTTTTGGGACCAACGAGGGATGTGCATGTGATCGGTTACGGCAAGAGTTCGCTCGATAAGCTTGTGGCTGCCGCAGCGAAGAAGCAATCGAGAGTCGTTGTTCCCGACCGCGAGCCCAGCAAAGGATACTACTATCGCTCCGATCAATTCTCCCTTGCTAAAGTGGGTGTGCCTGGAGTTTATCTGCATGCGGGCTACGAAGTCATTGGCAAGCCCGAAGGTTGGGGAAAGGCTCAACTCGACGAATGGACAGCCAAGGACTATCACCAGCGCTCGGACGAGTATAACCCAAACTGGGACTTGTCAGGTGCCGTGCAAGATATACGACTGCTGTTAGAGGTCGGATGGGAAGCGGCTAACCAAGACGAGATGCAAACATGGGCAAAGGGGGATGAATTTGAAGCGGCGCGCAAAGCGGCGTTGGAAGCAGTGAGTCGAACCAAGTAAC
>Ga0068877_10004698_pt1 | contig 10583 bp, 10 predicted proteins | sample NOAtaG_FD_66437 | JGI IMG/M metagenome (GOLD analysis project Ga0068877, IMG submission 66437) | Freshwater lake microbial communities from Lake Erie, under a cyanobacterial bloom - NOAA_Erie_Diel6S_1000h metaG | ecosystem: Environmental > Aquatic > Freshwater > Lake | place: USA: Ohio, Lake... | reverse complement strand
TCAACCGCAGGATGGAAAGCCTTGGTTTCACGATTGCCGCCTAGGCGCGAACGGCCGCCTGCGAAGACATCGGTGGAGGTTGAACGGCCCGAAGGAGCATCAGCACGCCACTGGGGACGAGGAAGAAGGTCAAGGATGCCTTGGAGAACCAGTCCACGAAGACCGGGCCAAACCCCAGCCACAGGAACAGGTCGCCGAAGCACTTGCAGGGCTCCGGTTCTTTGGAAAGGAGAAGGATCAGGCGATAGACCGCGAATTGAAGCGACAACCAGAATACCCACTGCACCTGCGTCCACAATTCCAGCCCCCCGGAGAAGATGGCACCGGCCACGGCCAGCTCCAGCAACGCCACCGCAAGGAAGACCTGACGATTGGAAAGGAAGGTCAACACCGGATTGGCGGTGGACAGGTAGGCCGACGGCTTCCAGACGCTCACCACCTTGCTGACGGCCGCGAGCAGGAGGAGACAGGCGGCCACCCAGAGGTAGACCTTCACCCATCGAGCCCATCGCCCTCCCGTGAATCTTGGAATCGTGGCCATCATGGCATGAGGTCGGAGTCCACCAGTGCTGATGAACCTGTCATCAAGCGGCACCGGGCTGCGGCCCGAAAGGGATTCTGGTATCCTTCCATGGATCAGGGTGCGGGTTGGAACCACCTGACCGGCACTGCCGTGGAGACACCACCAGCCCGGGAGGTCGTTGAAGCGTCACGCGGGATGCCATCAAGTCAAGCCACATTGCGCTCCAGGAGGCGATCTTGGGATCTGGCCGCCGGTTCCTCGCTGCCGACTCCCGCCGCCGCGTGTCCACCCGGTTCTCCCGACTCACTTCCCTAAGCCCGATCCTCCTTGGATCTGTGGCTGCACGGGGTCCCGGCTGAGGACCCGGGCCAGGTGCACGGCGCTGGCAAAGGCGTCCTCGTGGAAGCCGTAGCGGAAATAGCTTCCGGCGAAGAACACGGTCTGCCCGTTGCCCCGTCGGTTGAGGTCCGGGAGTTCCTTCTGTGCGGCGATCGCCTCAAGGCTGAAGAGCGGGTGGGTGTAGGGGATCTTCCGGTGCACGAGGGCCGGGTCGATCTCATGCTCGCCGTTGATCGAGACGAAATAGTCGGTGTCGGTGGCCAGCGCCTGGAGCCGGTTCATCCAGTAGACGGTCTGGGGCAGCACCGCGCCCCCCGGCGTCGGGGCCATGCGGTAGTTCCACGCCGACCAGGCGAGCCGGGCCTTCGGCATCACGCGGCGGTCGCTGTGCACCGTGGCGAGGTTCGACTGGTAATGGAACGTTCCCAACAGGCGGCGTTCGTCGGCGTCGGCGTCGGTGAGCAGGCGCAGCGATTCATCGGCGTGGGCTGCCAGGATGACCGCATCGAAGCGTCGGGTCTGCCCATCGGCGGTCGTCACCAGGGCCGCACCCGCTTCACGGCGGACCGAGGTCACGCCGAGCCCCGTGCGGATGCGGTCGGCGAACGGCGGGATCAGGCGGCGGACATACTCGCGCGCCCCGCCGGTGACGGTCCACCAGGGGTGCTGGGTATGCAGGCCGAGGAACCCGTGGTTGTGGAAGAACTGGATCAGGGTCCGGGCCGGGAACTCCAGCATGCGGTCCGGGGGCGTGCTCCAGACCGCGCCGCTCATCGGGATGAGGTAGTGCTCGAGGAAATCACGGCCATAGCCCCGCTGCGCGACATAGTCGCCGATGGTCACCGACTCCCAGCGCGGATCGGTCAGGGCCGGGACCGCCTCGGCGTTGAACCGGTTGACCTGCAACAACATGCGCCAGTAGCGCGGCCGGAACAGGTTGCTCCGCTGGGCGAAAAGGTGGTTGAGGCTGGAACCCGAGAACTCCAGCCCGATGGGCACATGCTGGACCGAGAACGACATGTCGGTCCGCTGGACCGGAACCTTCAACTCCTCGAACAGCGCGACAAGGTGGGGATAGGTGACCCGGTTGAACACCATGAACCCCGTGTCGAACGGCACCGTCCGTCCGCCGGGTTCGGTCACCTCGATGGTGTTGGTGTGGCCGCCGACATGCGCGTTGGGATCGAACAGGCTCAGGTCGTACTGCCGGTGCAGGAAGTGGGCGCAGCCGAGACCGGCGATGCCGGTGCCAACGATGGCGAGGGTGGGACGCGGGGACATGGGGCGAGGCTCTCTCTGGGCGACAAGACTCCGACAAAACCTCCGGAAGTCCAACGTCCGCACGGGTCCATTTCACGCAATTTGCCGGCAATCGGGGACAACCGCCGCCCGCCTGTCCGGCAAATGGCCCTTCCGCCGCGCCGGCGGGGCGTCCTAGGATCGCCCCATGTCGCCGAGCGAAGCTCCCCGAACCGCCAAGTGGCCGTACCTGCTGGCAGACCTGGTCCTGGTGGCCGTCGCGGCCGCGGTGGCCTGGAAGGCCGCCCCCGTGTGGAGCTGGCGCGAGATCGGGCTCGTCGGCGGCCTCACGGCACTCGGGGCCTGGATCCTGATCCAACCCTTCCAGAAGGATCACGAGGCCGCCGTGAAGCTCTTTGAACAGGTCAACCTGGCCTCGGCGGCCGAGAAGCTTGGGGCGCTCGACCGTGCCGCCCAGCAGATCACGGCCGCCACCGCCCAGTGGCAGGAGATCCAGGCGATGTCCGGCAGGACCGTGAGCACCGCGGGCGCCATCGCCGGCCAGATCGCCGCCGAGGCCAAGGGGTTCTCGGAGTTCCTCGCCAAGTCCAACGACGGCGAAAAGGCGACGCTGCGCCTGGAGATCGAGAAGCTCCGGCGCAGCGAGAAGGAATCCCTGCAGGTGGTCCTGCACCTGATGGACCACTGCTTCGCGCTCTTCCAGGCGGCCTTGGCCTCGGGACAGCCCCAACTGATCCAGCAACTCGGCCATTACCGGAACGCCTGCATCGACGTGACCCGCCGGGTGGGCCTGCTGCCCTTCGAGGCGCAGCCGGGCGAGGCCTTCGACGCCGAGCGGCACGAGGTCGCCGACGGTTCCGCGGCGGTGCCGGGAGCGGTGGTCGGGCACACGGTCGCCTGGGGCTACACCTTCCAGGGCGTGGGCATCCGCCGGATCCAGGTGGCGCTGCAAGCCGGGACGACGCCGGAGACCGGCCCGGCCACCGATCCGTCCTGACGGGCGGCGCCGCCTTCTCAGACCAACGGCCGCGGGTAGTCGGGCAACAGGCGGACGTCCACCGCCTCCATGCCCGCGGCGCGGATGGCCTCCATGCCGAGATCGGTGTCCTCGAAGGCCCGGCAATGGACCGGATCGACCCCCAGTCGACGGGCCGCCTCCAGGAAGATGTCCGGGGCCGGCTTCTGGCGTTCGACATCCTCGCTGGTGACGATGGCCGCGAACCAGTCATGGATGCCGAGGTGCCTCAGGACCGTCGGGATGCCCGGCCGGGAGCCCCCGGTGGCGATGGCCATGGGCAGGACCCCGAGGTTTCGGCGCGCGATCTCCACCACCGGTTCGACCGGTCCGACCTGGTGCAGGAACTCGAGGTAGGCCTCCTCCTTCTCCTTGGCCACGGCGACCGGGTCGAGGCCCCGGATGCCCTGCTCCTCGAAGAGCATCCTGAGGATGTTGCGGCCCGGGACGCCGCCCAGGGCGTAGAACCGCGTCTCGGGGAAGTCGATGCCATAGCGGCCGGTCACGGACTGCCAGGCCCGCCAATGCAGGGGCATGGTGTGCGCAACGGTGCCGTCGCAGTCGAAGATCAGGGCCTTGGGCGATGGGAGGATGGTCATGGGAAGGCAGGTCGGGATCAGGCTTCGATGGCCGCGAGGCGGCGCTTCACCTCGTCGTCCATCAACGGGTCGACGATGGGATCGAGGTCGCCCTCCATGAAGGCGGCCAGGTTGTAGAGGGTCAGCTCCAACCGGTGGTCGGTGACCCGGTTCTGGGGGAAATTGTAGGTGCGGATCTTCTCGGAGCGCTCGCCGGTGCCCACCTGGTCCTTGCGCTGCTGGGCGTACTTGGCGTTCTCCTCGTTCATCTTGCGCTCCAGCAGCCGGGACCGGAGCACCATCATGGCCTGGGCCTTGTTCTTCTGCTGCGAGCGCTGGTCCTGGCAGCGCACTTCCAGGCCCGAGGGCTTGTGGAAGATCCGGACGGCCGAGTCGGTGGTGTTGACCCCCTGCCCTCCATGGCCGCCGGCGCGGCAGACGTTGATCTCGAGATCCTCGGGCTTGATGACCACGTCGACCTCCTGGGCCTCGGGCATCACGGCCACCGTCACCGTGCTGGTGTGGATGCGACCCTGGGCCTCGGTCGCGGGCACCCGCTGCACCCGGTGGACGCCCGACTCGTGCTTGAGACGCTTGAAGACATCCTCGCCGGTGACCATGAAGATGACCTCCTTCATGCCGCCCAGGTCGGACGGGCTGGAATCCATGGGCTCGACCTTCCAGCCGCGATCCTCCGCGTAGCGGGTGTACATGCGCAGGAGGTCGGCGGCGAAGAGCGCGCTCTCGGCCCCGCCGGCGCCGGCCCGGATCTCGAGGATGGTGTTCCGCGAATCGGTGGGGTCCGGGGGGATGATCCCCCGCTGGACGGCCGCGGTGAGGCGCACCTCCTCGGCCTCCAACCGCTGGATCTCGTCGGCGGCCATCACCGCCATCTCCGAGCCGACCGGCTCGGCAGCCAGGAGTTCCCGGTTGTCGGCCAGGTCGCTGCGCACCTTGACCCAGGCCTCCCCATCGGCCACGAACTGCCGCAACCGGGCATGTTCACGGGTCAACTCCTGTCCCCGGGCAGGGTTGCTGAAGGCATCCGGAGCCCCGAGCAACGCCTCCACCTCGGCGAAACGCCGGCGGAACTTCTCGATGAACGGCAGCAGGTCCATGGCGGAGGCGTCTGGGGAATCGCCGGTCGGGTCGGCGGGTCCGGGACAAAAGCAAACCGCCCGCGGGTCGTTGGGATCGACCGGCGGGCGGTTGACGGGGCAGAGGCTACTTCTTCTTCTTCTTGCCGGCGGCGTCGGCCAGGGCGGCCTGGGCCGCCTGGGTCTTGGCCAGGCGCTGCTGGAACTTGTCCACGCGACCGGCGGTGTCGACGAACTTCTGCTGGCCCGTGTAGAACGGATGGGTGAAGGCGCTGATGCCGAGCAGGTAGAGGGGATACTCCTGCCCGTCCTCCCACGTGGCGGTGAGATTGGTGTTGGCGCAGGACTTGGACAGGAACGACTGGCCGGAGGCCGAGTCGCGGAAGATCATCGTGCGGTAGTTTTTCGGATGCACATCAGCTTTCATGGCAGCAAAGAACCCGAAGAATGAGGGATGCCACCCTTGGGAAACAAGCTCCGATTTGGAGATTCCAAAAAACCGGATCCGGAGGCCCCGCCGCCTGCGCACAAAACCTATCCCCAAGAACCGGGGTGGCGTCTACCCTGTGCGGCACACGAATCCTCCATGAAGCCCTACAACGTCGGAATCATCGGCCACGGATGGGTGGCCTCGGCCCACATCCCGGCCATCAACGCCACCCGGCAGGCTCGGGTCACCGCGATCTTCTCACGCCGGGATCTGGATCCCGCGGTGGCCAGCGCCCAGTACGGCTCGCCGATCCGGGTCTTCAAGGACCTCGACGCAATGCTGGCCGATCCCGACATCCATGCCGTGTCGATCTGCAGCTTCCCCAAGGACCACGCCAGCCAGTTCATCCGGGCCGTCCGTGCCGGCAAGCAGGTCATCGTCGAGAAGCCACTGGCCTTGAGCGCCTCGGACCTCGAGGCCATGGCGGCGGCCCTGCGCGACCACCCGGTGAAGACCTGCGTCTGCTTCGAGGTGCGCTTCTCCTCCCAGTTCCAGTCGATCCACTCGATGATCCGCTCGGGCCTCCTGGGCGACATCCACTTTGCCGAGGTCGACTACTACCATGGCATCGGCCCGTGGTACGGGCAGTTCCGCTGGAGCCACCGGAAGGCCGAGGCCGGCAGTTCGCTGCTCAGCGCCGGCTGCCACGCCCTCGACGCGCTGCTCATGGTGATGGGCGGCGAACCCGAGGAGGTGACCGCCTACGCCACGTCCTCCAAGAGCCATCACTTTGCGCCGTACGACTTCCCGACCACGCAGGTGAACCTCGTGAAGTTCCGCGACGGCCGGATCGGCAAGACCACCTCCTGCGTGGACAGCCTGCAGCCGTACTACTTCCACACCCACATCGTGGGCAGCGAAGGCTCGATCCTGGACAACAAGTTCCACAGCCAGAAGCTGGGGATGCTCGACAAGCACAAGTGGAGCCAGTTGTCCTTCGCACCGGTGGACTCCGGCGATGTGAAGGATCACCCGTACCAGACCCAATTCCAGGCGTTCTTCGACGCCCTGGATCGCGGTGAGGACATGCCCCTGACCTCCTTCGCCGACGCCTACCGGTCGCACCGCCTGATCTTCGCGGCGGACGCCTCGGCCACCTCGGGCAAGCCGGTCCGGCTCTGAGGCCGGTGTTGCACCGACGCGCCTCGCCCACCGCCGCGGCCAGGCCCGGAGGCCTCAGGGGGCGACCGACGCGGCCAGGGCGAGGGCCCCGACCGGCACCGAATCCTCACCCAGTCCGGCCAGCGCCACCTGTGGGCCCGGATGGAAGGCGTCCATGAGGTATCCGGGCAGGGCCTCGGCCATGGCCGCCCGCAGCGGTTCGCCCACCAGCGAAAGCCCCCCGCCCACCACGATGACTTCGGGGTGGAACAGGTGGACCGCATGGGACAGCGCGAAGGCCAGATCGTCGGCGACGGCGCCCAGGAGTCCCCGGGCCACCGGATCCCCGGCCTCGAGGGCCGCGCGCAGGTGTCGTGCCTCGCCCCCCTCGGCCGACTGCGAGGCCACCGCCACTGCGAGCGCACCGTCTCCGCCTGCCACGGCCTCGCGGATGCGGCGGTCGACAGCCCACCCGGAGCAGGCGTCCTCGACGATCCGACCCGATCGGTCCAGGCGCAGGTGCCCGATCTCCGCCTCGCCGGGGCGGGCCCCGTGGTACAACCGGCCATCGACCACCATGCCTCCGCCGACGCCGCTGCCCATGTTGATCCAGAAGACGGAGCCGAAGCCCCGCCCCGCCCCGTGCAACGCTTCGCCGAGGGCGGCGACGTTGGCGTCGTTCTCCACGGCGACGGGGACCGAGGCCAGGTCTCTCAGCCAGTCCCCGAGCGGGAAGTCATGCCACCCGGGCACCTGATGGGAACAGCAAATCCGTCCCGTCCTGGGATCGACCGGCCCCCCGAAGCCCACGCCCACGGAGGCGATCGCATGGCGGGCCAGCAGGCCTGGGACGACCGAGGCGATCTGTTCCCGGATCCCGGCCCCGCCCCGGGCCCGGTCGGCGGCGAGCCGATGCCGCTCCAGGATGGAGCCGTCGGCCTTGCCCGCGACGATCTGGATCTTGGTGCCTCCGATTTCGATGCCGATGTGATTCATGGGCGTGGAGGAAAACCCACCGCATTTCGCCGACCCCGTCCAACCTAATCCGGAGGTTCCCCCGCGGATTCACCCCCCGGGGCCGGGGACTCCGGTCCGGATGTGGGCCGGGAATCCGGATCCATGAGCATTTGCGCATCTCGTTGAACAAGCCGGTGAACTCGGGCACCTTCACCGGCATGGCCAAGCGGGAGGATCGGTCGGGAGTCGTGGCTCCCGCGGACATCAGCGACGAAGCCCTCGAGCTGATCGCCGCGCGATTCCGGGTGCTCGGGGAACCCAACCGACTGAAACTCATCCGCGCCCTCGAAGGCGGCGAGTTGTCGGTGTCGGCATTGATTGCGGCGACCGGCCTGGCCCAGGCCAACGCCTCGCGGCATCTCCAGACGCTCACTCAGGCGGGCATCCTCGACCGGAGGCGTGAGGGAACCAACGTGCTCTACCACATCGCCGACCCGGGCATCTTCCGGTTGTGCGAACTGGTCTGCGGATCGCTCCAGACGCTTCTGGAGCGGCATGCCAGCGCCCTGGCCTCGAACTGAGGCGGCCTCGACCGGGCCCGAGGCCGTCCGCCGAGGGAACCCCAGACGACAAAAACCCGCCCTCGGCATGCCGGGGCGGGTGGGATGAGGGCCTTCAGGAAGTCGCGGACACCGATCAGCGTGCCGCCACGCCGCCGGGGACCACGTTCACCGAGCACTGGAACTCCTGCTGGATCTCGGTGCCATCCTTGGCCTTGAGCTGGAACTTCACCTCGAGCTGGTTCACGGGGCGGAAGTCCTCGAGGTCGATCTCGACCGTGCGGCCGTCGGCCAACAGGCGGGCGGCCTGGACCGTGACTTTCTCGCGGCCCTTCTTCTGGGGGTTCTTCACCTCGTAGGTGGCCGAGCCGTAGTTGGACGAGCGCAGGTAGTTCCAGCGGCGGGCCGAGAAGTTCTCGGCATCGGCGGCCTCCTTGGCGTCCAGCGGCTGGGTGAAGGTCAGGCGCAGGCCCTTCGGGGTGTACTGGATCTGCTCGATCGAATGCACCGGCTTGCCCGTGTAGCGGACCCGGTCGAAGCCCGAGATCTTCACGGCCTTGGTCTGCCAGCCCTGCAGGCCGGCCACGTAGAGCTGGCCGTCCCGGGGGTTGAAACGGGCGCGCATCGCCGAACTGGCGAACTTGAGGGGGAAGCGGACCACCCCGCCCTGCACCTGGCCGTTGCCGGCATCCTGGTGCATCACGAGGTACAGCGCGCACTGGCCGTAGCTCATGTGCAGCAGGCGCTTGGAGAAGGGCCCCCACTTGTCGCTGTTCACCCAGACCTGGCCGCCACCACTGTTGTCGTACTCGTCGTGCGACATCCAGGTCAGCGGCTGCCGGAAGCCCTTGACGTCGGCGCCGTGGGCGAGGTCTTCCACGCCGTAGAAGCCGCCCGGCTTGACCCAATTGACCGGGCAGGTCGGCACCCAGGTGCCCTCGTTGTCACCGGTGGTGATCTGGCCGTTCCAGGGGTTCACGCCGATGCCGTTCGGGGCGCGGAAGCCGGTGGCGACCGTCTCGAACCGCTTGCCGTCGGCGCTCACCTTCATGAGCGTGCCGGCATCCCGGGAGATCGTCTCGAACCCGCGACCGCCGCCCTTCACCGGGCCGGCCTTGGCGAAGTAGAAGTTGCCCTCCTTGTCGGTCTGGAGGTCGAAGACGAACTCGTGGAAGCCCTCGGTCGAGGTGATCTGGTTGTTGAAGTTCTCGTAGTAGTCGGCCTCGCCGTCGTTGTTGGTGTCGTGGTAGCGGGTCAACTGGTCGCGGCCGGAGGTGTAGATCTGGTCGTTGACGATGCGCAGGCCCAGCGTCTCGTACATGCCCGAGGCGAAGCGCTTCCACTTGAGGTTCTTCAGGCTCTCGTCGATGCCCGAGACGATCCAGACGTCGCCGTCCCACGTGCTCACCGCCGCGCGGGTGCCGTCGGAGAAGAAGTCCATGCCGCCGATGCGCAGGCGCCGCTTCCACGGGTTCTCGATGGGCGGGGTGATTTGATCAACGACATAGGCGGCATCGCCCTTCCCGATCACCCCCTGGGTCTCGACGACCTGGGGCCATCGGGCCGGCCCGCCGCGTTGGAGGTCGGCGAAGGCCGGCTTGCCCGAGAGCGCCCCGGCGGCCTGGGCCACCTCGGAGTCCGAGCCGCTGGCCACGGCCACCTCGAACACCCCGCCGGTCGGGGTGCCGGTGGACACCTCCAGGCGCACCCGTCCGCCCTCGACCTTCAGCGAGGCCCCCTTCGGCAGGCCCGTGGCCTGGACCCGCGTGGTGACTCCGTTGGCCGAGACCACGGCCGCGCCGTTGTCGATCCGGCCGCTGCCGCCATCGACGTCGGCCAGGAGCAGCGAGAATGTCGTCGTGGTCTTGGCCTTCCGGGCGAAGAGGCCGCCCTTCTTGCCGCCCCCGAGCTGGAAGGTTCGGACGTACACGGTCTGGCCTCCGGCCCGCCGGGCGGAGGGTTGCTCATGGACGGCGATGCCGCCGGCCACGGTGTAGTTCAACTGGACCCGGTCGCCCGCCACGTGCAGACCGTCCCAGCGGACCACCGAGGCGTCGGTCGGCCCGAACGGTTCCTTGCGGCCGTCGGCGAAGACCCCGGTGAGGGACACGCCCGGGACCACTGCGGTCCCGAAGGCCTGCTTGCCGACGATCGACGGATGCCCGCCATGGGATCCGTCGAAGGTCACGCCGCGGGTGTTGATGTAGCCACCGGTCCAACCGGCCGCCATGCGGCACAGGTCGGTGTCGAAGAGCATGTTGGCATCGGCCGCACCCGGCAGACGGATGGCCAGGCCCTTCATGGCCGTGTTCTTGGCCGGGAACTGGGCGCTGATGCAGGCCCCTTGGAAGGGGAAGTCCTTCTGGAGCAGGGATTCGTTGACCTTTTCGGCGGCGGAGGCCGACGCGATGGCCAGCGCCAACACGGCGGCCATCCGGAGGGAGCGGGAGTTCAATGGAGTATCGTGCATGGAAGCAAAGGACCTGATCATGGTCGGAGCGCCTGCCCGAGGCCAGAGACAAACACCGGACAAAAACCGGACGCCGCCCATCCATCGATCGACGACGGACCAACGCACCCACGCCCTGTGTGCAAAACCCCGGGAGGACCCATCGCCAACCGGACAACCGGCCCGATGGACACCAGCAGGGGACGCCCCTTTC
>Ga0068877_10004697_pt1 | contig 10583 bp, 7 predicted proteins | sample NOAtaG_FD_66437 | JGI IMG/M metagenome (GOLD analysis project Ga0068877, IMG submission 66437) | Freshwater lake microbial communities from Lake Erie, under a cyanobacterial bloom - NOAA_Erie_Diel6S_1000h metaG | ecosystem: Environmental > Aquatic > Freshwater > Lake | place: USA: Ohio, Lake... | reverse complement strand
ATGCTTGCAATTTTTTCATGAATAGGAATATTGTTTTCATGATAAAGTTTCATGGTGGAAAAAAATTTTGGACAGATCATTGTCAATCATGTAATAAACTTTAAAATGGTCTTGAAAAAAAAAATCCGCAATTTAAAGCTTTTTTAAGTTCAAGATGTAAACCGCAAAACAAAAGAGATAGTGCATATATTACACATATAAAATGTTATGAAAACATGTACATAATTCGCTAACTGTATTATTAATATTAATTTTATATTGCGCGTGTATGTGCAAAGCCAGTATCGCCACCTACTAACGGAATGATATTTTATTCGACATGCTCACCTATATGCCTATAGTTTAATAATCTTTAATACATAGTTATAATATTAAATACATACCATTACCTAAGTACGTAAAATAATACATTAAAATTGACAGAGTCAGCGAGATTCAAAATTAGCATAATGGATATTCAGTCACATTAAAAATAATAAACAACAATCGTGCTACGATTGCTATAGTCATGATACGATCACTATAGTTCTCCATTATTAGTTGTCATTAAAATTTCATTGCTGCCAAAAAATAATCATAATTTCAAAGCAGCAACAAATTTAAACATCATGACTTCTTACCAAAAAAATCCTTCTTGAATTCATGGATATTACCGAAAATGAACAAAACCAAATCATTAAATATATAAGGGATCCTGGTGATCACAATCAACCTTATAGAAACAATAACTTTCATTGCATGGTTATATCCTTGTTCTACCATAAGTAAGGTGATCATTTTACATAGAATATGAGGGTAAGTAATTATCTTCTTTTTTGAACACATTTATTGATCATGATTAATCCTTAATTTTTTCTATTTTTTAAGGCTTATATTCAACTCATTTAGAAGATATCATTTACTTGAATAATTCCAAAGATTGTTTTGTTTCCTCCAAGAGAATATTGCAAGTAATGCCAGTTTATCAGTACAACTCTAAGGTTACCTCAGAGAGTCATGATATCTTGGCTAATTATATAGCATCTTCAGTTCAGTGGCATAAATGTTATGGAACATTAAGGCCTAGAGGTAATACCAAGAAACCTAAAGCTCCTGAAGATATGATTGCAAAATCAGAAATCCATGATTCAAGTAGTAGAGATGATTCAGAGGTAATACCAAGAAACCTAAAGCTCCTGAAGATATGATTGCAAAATAAGGAATCCATGATTCAAGTGGTAGTGATTATTCAAGTGTTGAATTTCAATCAGGTTGGACTTCTAGTGATAGAACTTTGAGGAAACATGTTCCTCTACAAATCAAACAAGAAAAACATTAAATGGAACATCAAGGAGCACCTGATCCTGCAAAAAGGCTAAGAATGAATCATTTGAGAATGAAGATTTTTTAACTTTAATGAAGATCCTATTCTTGAATACTTTTATGCAGAGAGTCCCAATAAAAAGGTTTTGCCCACTCGAGTTATGAAGCATGAAATTAAGATGCAGGAAACAGAATTTAAGGCTAAAGGGAAACATGAGGTCAAAGAACAAGATAAAAATGAAGAGCCATTACAGTGGTTTGCTGAATTTCTGAAGACAGTTCAATTATAATATTTTTAAGAATTGAAATTAGTGGTGAAACTTTGTTTTTTGTTCTAGTGCTAAGATGAACAAATAAGGGTGATAAATTTAAAGTGTGTTATGAAAATCCATAAAACTTTATGACATCTTTAGTGAATTGTATGAAACTTGACACTGTAACAGCGCAAAAATATAATATCGAACGCACACCGCAAGCACGTACAAGCAAAATAACATACAACATAATTCATTTAGTCTTCTGACTTCTGACCTCGGTCGCGCGTAGCGTTGAATTCCTGTTTCGGGCGGATTCGACCAGATTCGCCCCCGCAGAAACCAGAGAACGCCAACATACGCGATAGCAGCCCCCCTCTCGCGCAGAAGGAGTGCAGCAAGACTCTACGAGAGGGACGAGTGTGGGTTACTGGATCGTGCCCGCTACTTGAATTGATGCAGGTCCGGGACAACAGCTCACAAACACATAAATAAGTATCTAAATAATAAAGTTAACGTGGGGGGGTATAACCACCGAACCTCTCATAAAACCAGATGCAAGCAGGTGCGCCCCCAAAAGGAGGAGGGAATCAGGCGGCCATTGGTATGGTGCTGAGTCCGCCTCATCCTGCACTGCCATGTGCACTCGGAAGTCGAACTTACAACCCAAAACAACAATCAGCTCAAACCTGTTCTCCTTAGGACAGTAAAGACTTAACTGTCCAAGCTAAAGAGCCCTCCCTCAAAGGTCATCACACGATGGCAACCACCAGACTGGATTCTCCGAGGGTTCATCGCTGGGTCAAGCTGCTCCAAAAGAAACTCAACCAACCCCCCCGCCAGATCACAGGGCTAGAGAAAACCTCAAAAGACTTGGCACCATCTGTCTAATCTCCGAATAGTGATCTTGCATCCGAAGCTTTGGGCGACGTCCTTGAGCACCCTCTATTTGCCTCCAGCGGTTGATTAAGTTGATGTCGTTCTCTGCGACTCGTTGGTTCCGGGCATGGGTGGTGGCCCCCCTGCGAAAAGATCGGGATATTCCATATTCGTCAAAGACGTTCAGATCCTTTGGGATGATATTGTGATTGACCGTCTGAATCTGATGCAAACGATCAAGGATTTCTACTTCCATCCAGGTCGAACTCAGCTTCTTTCCTGATCTATCACTGAATGCAGGGCCTTTACTGTGGAGGTGAGTCCTCTTCAATGCCACTAGTCGATCCACCCAGAGACCTATCTTGATGCCAGAGGCTGTCTCGGAAGCCAGCGGTGCCAAATGGTATCTTTCTCCATCTTCATTTTTAAATCTCCCTAAAAGGGGGATCATCACATAAGAATGGCCACCCTCCACTAGCTCCATACCGTGGTACTTCATGAGACCATGAAGATCCGTGTGAAAAACTTCGTTGCCACGAAAAGAACCCGCGAAGGCGATAACCGCAAAAGCACCCACGAAGGCCAGTGTCTCCCTTTGCTCTGGTTTTGCCGTCCATTGAGTCTCCAGGAGGTTCATCAGGGCGAGCATAACATCAATTGAAAGAGCCAAATCCTGGTGAGTTTCCTGCCCCATGCGCTTGAAGCAGCCGCGACAAAATCGTTCGAACCATAGGGAGTTAGAGGGGCAGGTGGATAGAAATGTTTTGGCAGTGTCCCGCCCGAGCGTCATCATAGTTGTGGAGCCGAGGGCACTGGCGTGGTACAGGTTCGAGTAAGCTGAGCGTAACTTACGCATCGTCTCGAACTGGGTGTGATCCGCGTATTTACCGGGCTGCAGGGATTTTACCAACATTCCCACTGCAACCGTGACGCCAAAGTTATCGTAAGCCGGGTAGGGGCCCAAGGGGGGTAACGCTGGAGTGGTATCCAATAAATTGTCCCACAACTGTATGAGGTGGTCCAGGTTTCGGCGATTGGCCACAACAGTACTAGGCTCTCGCCCCCAAAAGGCGTCGAGGTTGCACCTCCTAAGAACGCACATGAGGAACTCATCCTGGCGGGAAGTGGTCCTAGGAATGCGGCCGGCAACCAGGCGGAACAAGCACCAGTCACACTGGAATGGCGTCATTAGGTGATCGCCGTTCCTTGCCTGCCAAAAACGCAACTGATCCTCCTCATGGACAAGCCAAGCAAAACCATCTTCGTCGACTGGTAAGTTGACATGAAACTTATCCAAGTGGTGCGGAGTGTAACAAGCACCGCACCAAGCTCTCTGACAAACTTCAAACCGCCCCCCCCCGGTTCATACCAAAGTTTCCGCAAAATAGCGCATTCGTCCCCCGACAGGGCCGAGAACACACCTGACAAGGAGCGACCCACCTCCAAAACGGAAGGGGTGTGCCTGCGTGACCAAGGGGAGTGAGGCAAGAAAGGTAATAGTATGCCCACAATAAGCGGCTCAAACATGTCGTGAGGCCATACAGCTGGCTGGAAGGCCACAGGCAAAGTAAACACAAGATCAGCCAGCTTGAACAGTTGTTTCCTCCATAGGTGAGTCATCAAGCGGGGCACAACAAAGACATGGGCCAGATGCGGCCTTTTCATTCGGGAAAAGCTAAGCTGCTCAACGGCGGTGCTGGCTGCGGCTGGTGGTGGAGTCCACAACATGACTGTTTGAAAGGGGACGTCAGAGACAGGACAGGGTAGACCATCGAGATTAGGACGCCACGCCGTGAGGCCATGGCCGAGGGCGAACCAATCAATGGGCTGGAGGGGTTGAACCGTCCACCCTGGAGTGACCCAGTCTTGCACCCATGAGAGCAGGGCCGGGGAGCGTTCTGCGGCGGACAGATGAAGCGGAACAAAGGTCATCATGGATTGGCCTCGCATGACGCCCTGCAAGAGATCTCCTCTGGAAAGACCGTCCGTGCCTTGCGTGATCATACGCCGACCCGCAATGTGCACGAGATGGAGAGTAAACGAATGGTCAATTTCCAACCGTTTTAAACGAAGGATCAAGGCGAAAAGGCGGGGATTGGACGAGGTCCCCTTGAAGAATGCCGACTCGGCCACCAAGTTGTCAGTGAACAAATAGAACTCACATCCAGCGAGAGGGGAAGTGGTAGCCTCCGACGCAACACCGTCCACCAAGCGTTCCAAATTGGAGAAAGATAGCGAGTCCAAATGAGCTGCTGCGGCTTCGGTGAGATTGAGAAGCTCACAGTAGTTGGAGGAGGCCCCCTCAAGGTCACTCCCCCATACGCCGTAACGGTAATGAACGCCGTTGGGGCCCAGGATGGTGCTCCCAAAACCGGCACCGGAGGCATCGCCGAAGCCGTAAAAGGCGACCATAATCGAAGAGGAGCGCACAACACGGTCAGGGGGGGTGGGGGATGACATCAAATGGAGTAAACTCTCGACATCGTCAGCCAGACGTGGAACTCCCATCACGTGGAGTGGAGCATTGGCCGAAGGAGGCTGTAAGTCTGCGTCCAGATGGTTAAGGATCTGAGTATGGTCCCGCCATCCGTCGTTGTCACGACCCGCCCGCCAACTGTCCAGGGTCAGGTGGATCCCCTTCAGGAATGGCGTGAAGGCTGGGTACGTCCGGGTGATGTAAACTAAGAATCCCCGTTTTTGTTCAAGGTCCTTATGCAGAAAGGGGAGTCCTTGCCGTACAACAGACTGTATCTCGAGAAGGTATGTGCGCGCATGGGTCCACTTCTCTTGTGTGCAAGAGACAATGATGGCGGAAGGTGGACTGTGAGCTAACGAACCGGTCCATGCTCCAGCGCGTTGGCTTGGTGCAGTGCGTTTACGTAGCGCATCTTGAATGCCCGAGTAACACAATCGAGTCCCCACTTGATGGCTCACCGCCCAGCAATGAGCAGCGGTTGCCCCAGTGGTCCTAGTATCATCTACATAAGTCGCGATGTCTCCGGCGGTACATCCAGTCCTGGAGTCAAGCTTTGAGACCTTGGCCAGTCGAGGGTCGTAGTCGGCAGAGCCCGGAAGATTGAGACGAACTTGATCGTAGAAAAAGGGGTTGGCGGGAGACCTTGGGTCTCCCCTCACGAATTCCTCCCCCAAGGTTTGCATTTTAACGCAGCCATGAGGGGAGGACATCAGACCCATGACACAGCAATTCCAGCAATACCACAGAAGCTTTCCAGGCTTGTGAGGAAGGTAATGGGTCACATCCAGGCCACAGTAAGGTTGAATCCTTGGGTCGAGCCTGTAGTTATAAAACTGCTCGCCCACATCGATATCACTTTGCCAGTACCCTGGCTCTAAGGATGGCAGGAGTGAATCGATGGTGGGGAGATGGAACGAGGGAGCCCACAGAGCTGCGTTGAGTCCCGACCGAGTACCATCGAACACAACGCGGACGTCTGAATCGCCCTTGGGCACGGTGAAGAAGCTGACCAGACTGCGGACTGATCCCTTACTAACGTATTGGCGCTCTACAAATTTTTCCAGCTTGGCGGCAACTTGACGTCGAGTTGTAACATTAGGTTCCCAGGGTTGTTTCTTGGTGTAGGAGGGCAATTCCCCAGAAACATAGACCGGATGACCGTCTCTCGCCCAGGTTCTAATGGGGGCTGGCCAACGCCAGAAGAAAAGCCTGGAGCCCCCTGCCCATTCCCAAAAGGTACTGGCAGCAGCTCTGGTTAGACAGTCTACCCCTGCTTCCCGATCAGAAGAAAGCAGAAGGTGCCAACGAGCGCCATGCTCCATCCGCATGTAGGCCCGAAAGCTCATATACACAGATCTCCGCCAGAGACGAAGGATGAATTGCCTTAAAAGTTCCAGCACACCCTGCTTCCTTGGTCCTAATGATAATTGTTGGGCACGATGTATAAATCTTAGTGACCGACCCATGTCTGTAAGGTGCTGCCAGAAGGGGCCATCCCACAAGTGCGTCGGAACTTCCGCATCGTCGTTCTTGGCGGCTCTCTCCCGCATGGGGTCGCCGCCCGATCCCAGAACAAAACATGACTGGGTATGACCCGACGCGGTGTCTCCTAGAGAACTGTCTGGTACCGGAGCACGACTAAGTTCCCCAGACCCCGACGTGCTATCGCCCAGAACGTCAGGAGGGGCGTACATGGTGGAGTCGGTCAGTAATGAGTCGGTAAATAACGAAAGTATCCCGTGCAGCACCTTGGCTGGGGCTGTCATGAGGAAGGGGGCCTCATTGAATGTCTTGGGTTGGAGCGCGGAGTAGTCTTTTTGATAGTCCGGCGGGATGTCCCAGCATTCCATCAACTCCTTAGGTGTCAAATATCGGGTCGTCCAGCGGGTAAAGACTGAAGGGGCGAGTACCAGCGCCTGTGGCTTTCTAGCCGGGAAGAGGCCCTTCGGGTGGCAGAATCCTTGCACCCACTCCACTGAATCATAGTATCCTTCGCTTGGTTCATGGATAGGTGTGAACGGTCGTCCCTTCTGAAGGGGGGACAAAATGTGAAGCAGTCGCCGTGCCGATGTGGCTACCGCCTCCCGAGTGGGCAACTGACTGGAGGTTCCCCACCACCATGCACCGTCTGTTACCCCATAAAAATGAGCGTGCTCCGCTTTTTTCCAGCTTCCCACTGCAAAGTTGGGCCTGGATCCGAGATCTAGGAAAACCCATAGTCGATGGGTGGGGCCGAAGGTCGCCCAAACGATCTCAGCTAACTCCCAGGGTCCAGTCACGAAAATGAGAGTCCCCTCCTCTATCTTGATCTCCGAGGTAGCAGTTCGCAACTCGATCTCTCTGATTAGTTCCAAATTCAAAGCGAGCAAGACTGGCTTCCACACTGACCACCTATGGAAGAAGACTACACACCTTTGACGGGTCGCTGCGGGCGACCAAGCAACCACTCCTGTTCTAAGGCTAGCGTAGGTGGAACTGGGGGCAACACCCGCGCGCGTGGCAGCGGGACGCTGTGGGAGAGGGCTAGACTCAACAGTGGTTGGCCCCCTCGAGAGAAGGGGCAACACCGCAGGGTGTCCTGAAGGACCTCCCAGGTCGGGGCTCTTCTGAGGGTTGTCTGCTTGGTGCTGGAGGGCGCGGATCTTCTGAGGGTTGTCTGGTTGGTGCTGGACTCGGAGCTTCTGAGGGCTGTCTGGTGCGCGAGCCTCTAATGAGCTAGGAGAACCACCGCTTCGGTCGTCGGTTCGATCCCGACCTCTAACACCACCTGATGTCATTTGCAACTGACATGGGACTAATTTCCCCCCCGTTAACCCTCCGCCGCCACATCGGCGTTTGTTTTCTTGAGATATTTTAGTTTCCCCCCTCCCTTTCGCTTGGGAGAGGGTTCGTCGTTTTTTGCATCCTCCTCATCGCTGACCCGAGACTCAAGGATAACCAGCCGTGATTGCACACTATCCAACCTAGCTGAGACCTTGGAGACGGTCTCCTCCAGCTTGCGAAACTTAGCTTCAAGGGTATCATCTGGACGAATGTGATGGCTAGCCAGATGGCGGGCTATGACAGCCGAGATTGATGGGTGTTCCACGAAGTTGCGGCGGGAGTACTCATCCATGACAAGATGGGAACGCAAAGTTGCCCAAATGATTTGCGTGGCCGTCAAAGCAGGGTTCTTCAGGTCGCGACTGTCCCGCCCGACGACACGAACCACATGGATATCTTCGAAAATCCGCCGCACACTTAAACAGGTGAGCTCCCACGCTGACTTTTTCGAGTACCCTTTATGCTTCCAAAAGTCCACGTCACGAGTCATAAAATTACATAAGTCTAGAGCAAATTTTTTAGAACGGTAGAGGAGCTCTAACGCTAAATCGCGGGCCTCGTGATAATCTTCAAAGGTCGACGCGATTGCGTTTCGAAACTGCAGATCCACGTTAGGTAACTCACGCTCTACCTGCAGCTGGAGGCCAGTTACACCGTCTGAATTCCACTTTTCGCTGTTCTGAAGCCCTGGTAGAGTCTTGCTTGTGTCCATGCCATCAGCGCCGGACTTACCAAAAAGGTTAGGAAAGAGGTTCTGCATGGAGGAGATGATTTTGGACTCATAGATGGTATCAAAACCATTCTTCTGAGAATTGTAGAGGTGCGCCATATTTTCTTGACTATCCATGTGGGTCTGAGCAAGGAAGTCAAAGATGGACACCCCATCCAAGAAAAGGCCGAACCTGTTGGAAGGGAGGTGTGACAGTAACCACACTCTCAGGTCTTCACGGCTTTGGAACAAAAACCTGCCAATGCGAATTCCATCCCCTACTACCCGTTTTTCAAGTGATTTCAGCTGATGCTCAATAGAGTTCAGGCGAGCCTCGGCATCAAAGTTTGATGGTCTGGAGGTCGCATCGGGGGTGACTGGCGCCGGCGGCCTGCCAGGCTGCGAAGTCATTCCGAACTGATTGAGCCAGGGATCAGCACTTGCGGCGGTTGCACGGGTCGGCGACACTGGAGCAACATGAATGGTGGAGAGACGCTGCTCCACGGTTGTAAATCTCGTCTTCAGATCCTTAACTGATAATAGGATAGGATGAATGGTATTGAATCTTAAATCATGGGTTGCAAGTAACTTTTCGGTTTCGGCGACTCGTTTATGGAGGGCGCCGCAAACATCTGGCAGTGGAGCGACTTTGTCTATGTTGCTCTGCAAAGCAGATATCATCTCCTTAAGACTGGAAAGATCCTCCGAAGGTGAGTTGGCACCATTGGATAAAAACTCCAGGGCACTCCAAAGATCCGGGAAGTCATTGCCCTCCAAAGGTGACGATCGACCAATGGATAACTGAAGGGTGTCGCAAAGCTGTTTAAGCTTGTGAAGATCACCCTCAATTGTGTCAGCTCTTAGCGCTAATGCATCGAAAGGCTCAGAAAGCCAAACATCGTACTTGATCAAGAAGGCCCGAAGTAGCTTCATAAACGAAAACAAAGGGGAGGGAAGAATTGAAGTAGAGTCATCTTCCTCCCACCAATACTGATCAACAGGTAGAACGGTTGCCTGTTCCTTAATCTCAAGGAGCTCCGAAGGAATAGTTACCGCAGGAAATTCGCCCTCAAAGAGAGGGATCTTCTTTGGGGTCTTGAGTCCAAACTTGAGCGGGTCCGGAAACAAGAAACGGGCGGCCTCCACGTCCACAACCGCCTGGCCATCCGCGTCGTGAAGATAGTCGGTGAAGAGCTGCTTCCACTCTTCCACCGTTTTGGCCGTGGTACGAATGTTCGCCTTGAATTCATCTGGCACAATGCTCTCTGAGAAACACGGCTCGCAAAATGCCGTCATGTCATTGCTCCGCAAATAAAAGTGACAAAGCTTCGGCTCAAACTTTGCCCCATGCTTAGAGACACCGCAAGTGAATCCGTCACTCTTGACGGGCTTCAGACAGAAACGACGAGCCCCAGATCCGACGAATCCAAAGCACAAACGCACGGACGTATGTTCGTCCACAAAAAACAACAAGTTCGCTCGCTTGGCAACCCCCCCGTACTCACCCGAAGAACCGCTAACCGACGAGGTCAGCGAAAGACCCGCCAGAGACTGAGCAAGGGGAGAAAGAGTCGTAGCCTCCTCTCCCAAAGCAGCGATCCAAGCATCAGCAGAAGACATGATAAAAGCGTAAGGGGCAAGAGGCAGTACAACGGGGGAACGAACGCAGACAAGGGGGAAAGAAAACTGTGAGCAGCAGATCGTGAGCGCCGTGTACACCCTGGGGGTCAAGCCCAGGCGTCACCCGTCTCAGGCTCAGCCTCTTCCGATCCCTCATCCTTTTAACTTGTGAGAGTGGCTCTTGAATTTCGGTCGGCGTGCTAGGCGGAGGCCAATGCACGGCTAGGAGCGGCCGACTCGAGCTGACTCCCCCAAGTTCCTGTATCTGTCACGGCGCACCTGCAACGCAGCAATACACCCCATCTCACTTCCCGGGCAAGCAATGGAGGTACTGCTAATGAAACAATTTATATCATGATGAGTGCACGTCATACCTTACCAACAACGAAACCTGGGCATATGTTTATAAGAGCCGGATTACCATTAGGTAAGGAGCACTCAAATTTCTCCCTTCTTCTCTAAAGCGTAGGAAATTCGAAGTACAACACCTTTCTACCTACAGTTTTTCTTTGCGTTTGTT
>Ga0068877_10004696_pt1 | contig 10585 bp, 8 predicted proteins | sample NOAtaG_FD_66437 | JGI IMG/M metagenome (GOLD analysis project Ga0068877, IMG submission 66437) | Freshwater lake microbial communities from Lake Erie, under a cyanobacterial bloom - NOAA_Erie_Diel6S_1000h metaG | ecosystem: Environmental > Aquatic > Freshwater > Lake | place: USA: Ohio, Lake... | reverse complement strand
CATCACGTAGAGCAGCGAGACGATCGCATCGGTCGGAAAGTACACGTGGCTCATCGTGCAGCCCGATTCGTACAGCACCTGCCCCAGCGGCAACGGCACCCACTCGAGCTGCGGCTGCCAACGCAGCCAGTCGGCTTCGGGGAGGGCGGCCAGCAGATGGTTGCGTCTGGCCTCTTGGTGATCGGACATCGTCTCTCCGGTAGGAATTGCGATGGTCGATGACCACATCGTCCGAGTATGTGCGACAGCGCACAGAGAGGTGAGCGCGCCACAGACTCAGAACTGACGGCGCGCAGGCGCGGCAGCGCACAGACGGCTGGAGTGCCGGCCCCTACAACCGGGGCAGACACCCCAAGCTGTGCGAGCCGAGGCAGCAGCGGGTCCACCCCTCCACGGAACCAGGCCCTGCCATGAACTCGCTACACCCCCTGCGGCTTGCCGCTCTGGCCCTCGCCGGCCCTCTTGGCCTGGCGGCATCGATGCCCGTCCTGGCCCAGGACGACAGCTACTCCTACTTCGGCCTGTCGGCCGGGCAGGCGCGGCACCGGCTCGACGAAGAGAGCCTGGCCGTCCGCGCCCTGAGTCCGGGCGTCACGCCGACCATCCAGAACCGGGACGAACGTGCCAAGGCCTACAAGCTGTTCTACGGCTGGCAATGGAACCGCTACTTCGGCGCCGAGGCCGGCTACTTCGATCTCGGCCGCAGCAGCTTCAACGCCACCACCGTGCCCGCCGGCACGCTGGACGCCACGATGCGCATCCGCGGCTACAACCTCGACCTGGTGGGCACACTGCCGCTGGGCGACACCTTCGCGCTGCTGGGGCGCGCCGGCGTGGCCTTTGCTCGCACGCGCGGCAGCTTCGTCGGCACCGGTGGCGCCACCGTGGTGAGCCCGAGCCCCACCGACCGCCAGAACAACTGGAAGGCCGGCCTGGGCGTGCAGGTGGCGTTTTCGCCGTCGGTGCTGATGCGCGCCGAGGCCGAGCGTTACCGGGTCAGCGACGGCCTCGGCCAGCGCGGCCGCATCAACACCTACACGGTGAGCCTGCTGTTCCCGTTCGGCCGCGCGCCGGCAGCGGCGCCGCGCGCCCTGGCCCCCATGTACCAGCCCACGGCTTACACGCCGGCGCCGGCACCGGTGGCCGTGGCGGTGCTGCCGCCGCCCGTGGTGGCCCCGGCCCCGATGGAACCCGAGCGCGTGATGCCGCGCGCCATGCCGGCACCGACACCCGCCCGAGTGGTGCTGCCGGTCGACTCGATGTTCTCGCACGACAGCCGCGAGCTGCGCCCCGAAGCCAAGGCGGCACTGGACTCGTTCGCCAGCCGCATCTCGGGGCGCCGGTACACGTCGATCGTCGTCGTCGGCCATGCCGACCGCATGGGCGAGGACCCGCACAACCAGGCGCTGTCGCAGCAACGTGCCGATGTCGTGAAGGCCTATCTGGGCACGCTCAGCGGCGTCGACCTGGGTCGTGTCGAGGCCTCCGGCCGCGGCTCGTCGGAGCCGGTCACGGCCACGGGTGATTGCAGCAGCTCGCTGGCGCGCGACGCCTTGATCGTGTGCCTGCAGCGCGACCGCCGGGTCGAGGTCGACGTCATGGGTGAGCCGTGAGTTCACGCGGCCCCTTGCTGCCAACGCCCGCCAGCGGCGGGCACGCCACGAAGGACGCCGATGCGTGAACCTGCCCTGAACGGCCACGCGGCCACCGGTCCGACCGAGCCGCCGCAGCCGCCGGCGGGTGTGCGCTGGGGCGAAGAGACGGCGCTGAGCCTGCACTTCTTCGCCATCGGCGAGCAGCGCATGCCGATCGAGCTGATCCGCGCCATCGCCCACATCAAGTGGGCGGCGGCGGTGGTGCACCAGGAGCTCGGTCTCCTGGATGCACCGGCCGCGTCGGCGATCGCGCTGGCCGCCGGACGCGTGGCCGAGGGCGGCTTCGACCACGAGTTCCCGCTGTCGGTGTGGCAGACGGGCTCGGGCACGCACAGCCACATGAACGTCAACGAGGTCATTGCGCGCCTCGCCAACGAGTCGCTGCAGGAGCGCCGCGACCGCGGGCTGGCCAGCGGCGCGCCCGAGGTCGACGCGCACGACGACGTCAACCGCGGGCAGTCGTCGAACGACGTCGTGCCCAGCGCCATGCACATCGCAGCGGCGCTGCAGGTGAAGTCGCGGCTGCTGCCGGCGCTGCACACCCTGCGCCGGGCGCTGCTCGACAAGTCGCGGGCCCACGCCGATGTCATCAAGCTCGGGCGCACGCACCTGCAGGACGCCACGCCGATCACGCTCGGCCAGGAGTTCGGCGGCTACGAGGCGCAGCTCGGCCTGTGCGACACGGCCATTCGCGCGGCGATGCCGGCCGTGCATGCGCTGGCCATCGGCGGCACCGCCGTGGGCACGGGGCTGAACACGCACCCGGCCTTCGGCTCGATGGTGGCGCGACGGCTGTCGCAGCGCCTGCACCTGCCGCTCGTGCAGGCGCCCAACCTGTTCGCCGCCCTGGCCGGCCACGAGGCCCTGGTGGCGCTGCACAGCGCCCTGCGCATGCTGGCGGTGGCGCTGACCAAGATCGCCTGCGACATCCGGCTCATGGGCAGCGGCCCGCGCGCCGGCTTCGGCGAGTTGCGCCTGCCGGCCAACGAGCCCGGCAGCTCGATGATGCCGGGCAAGGTGAACCCGTCGCAGGTGGAGGCGCTGACGATGGTGTGTGCGCAGGTGATGGGGCACGACGCCGCCATCGGCTTTGCCGCCAGCCAGGGGCAGTTCGAGATCAACGCCTACCGGCCGCTGATTGCGCTGAACATGCTCGACAGCCTGCGCCTGCTTTCCGACGCGATGGGCAGCTTCACCTGGCACTGCGTCAGCGGCCTCGAGCCCGACGTGCCGCGCCTGAACGGCCTGATGAGCCGCTCGCTGATGCTGGGCACGGCGCTGACGCCGCACCTCGGCCATGCGCTGACGGCCCGGGTCGTGCAGCGCGCCGAGGCCGACGGCAGCAGCCTGCGCGACGCCGCCCTGGCGCTGCGCGCCACCACCGGCGCGCACTTCGACCGCTGGGTCGATCCGCGGCTCATGGCGGGCATCGAGCCGCTGTTGCCGCGCTGACGGCAGACCGGCGGGCCCCGGCCGGACTCAGCGCCGGCGTAGCCGCTTGCGCGCCTCGCCGAACCACAGCACCCCGCTGGCCATGCCCACGCACACCGCCCACTGGCCCGCTGTCAGCGGCTGGGTGCCAAACGCCAGGTTCAGGAACGGCAGGTGCACCACGGCCACCTGCAGCCCGGCCGACACGGCCACGGCGGCCCACAGCCAGAGGTTCGAGCCGAGCTGGCTGAACGCCGATGCCGTGGCCGAGCGCGTGTTGAAGGCATTGAACAGCTGCGTCAGCACCAGCACCGTGAACGCCGCCGTGCGCGTCAGCTCCAGACCGTGCGGGCCCGCACCCACCCAGGCGTCCACCGGCTCGATCAGCCCGCCGGGCAGGAACAGGTCCAGCGTCAGCAGCGTCAGCAGCGCCATTACCACGCCGGTCTCGGCCACGGCCAGCCCCATCGGGGCGTCGATCAGCCGCTGCTCGCGCGAACGCGGCGGCCGCGTCATCACATCGTCGGCAATCGGGTCCACGCCCATGGCCAGCGCCGGCCCGCTGTCGGTGACGAGATTGACCCACAGCACCTGCGTGGCCAGCAACGGCAGCGCGATCTCGCCCGCCGCGGCGGTGGTCGTGGCCTTCAGGCCGATGACGCCGGCGCCGACCACGCCGCCGAACACCGTCAGCACCTCGGCCAGGTTCGACGACAGCAGGTAGCGCAGGAACTTGCGGATGTTGTCGAGCACGCCGCGGCCCTCGCGCACGGCCAGCACGATGGTGGCGAAGTGGTCGTCGGCCAGGATCATGCGGGCCGACTCCTTGGTGACCTCGGTGCCGCCCAGGCCCATGGCGATGCCGATGTCGGCGGCCTACAGCGCCGGCGCGTCGTTGACGCCGTCGCCCGTCATCGCCACCACCTGGCCACCGGCCTGCAGCGCACGCACGAGGCGCAGCTTGTGCTTCGGCGCCACGCGGGCGAACACCGCGGTGGCCTGGGCAGCCGCCTCGAAGCCGGCGTCGTCGAGTGCGTCGAGCTGCACGCCGGTGAGCACCGGCGCGCCTGCGTCGGCGATGCCCAGGTCGGCGGCGATGCGCTGCGCCGTGGCCGGGTGATCGCCGGTGATCATGACGACGCGGATGCCGGCCCGCCGAGCCTGCGCAATGGCCACGGCCGCCTCGGGGCGCGGCGGGTCGATCAGGCCGACCGTGCCCAGGTACTCGAGCTGCTGCTCCAGCGCCGCGGCCTCGCCGGCATCGGCCGGCAGTCTTGCGCCCGGCTCCAGCCGGCGGCAAGCCACGGCCAGCGTGCGCAGGGCCTCGCCCGCCATCGCGGCCGCCTCGGCCTGCACGCGGGCGCGCAGCGGGGCATCGAGCGCGACCGTGGCCTCGCCGAGCCGGGCGTGTGTGCAACGGCCCAGCAGCACATCGGGCGCACCCTTGACGAAGAGCACCGGCCCCTCGCCCGGGGCCGCGCCGGCCACCAGCACCGACATCATCTTGCGCTGCGAGGTGAAGGCGATCTCGCCCAGGCGAGCGGCGTGTGCGGGCGTCGCGGCGTCGGGGCCTTGCAGCTTGCGCTCGGCCACCAGGAAGGCGGCCTCGGTGGGATCGCCATGGATGCCCCAGGCGCCGTCCTCCGCCTGCTGCTGCTGCGCGTTACCCGCCAGGCTGCCGCCCTGCAGCACGGCCTGCAGTTCCTGCCGTTGCGGGCCCTCGGGCAGTGGCGCACCGCCCTGCTCGGCGCGGCCCTCGGGCACGATGCCGACGCCGGTGATGTCGCTGCGGCCCGAGGCCGTCATCACGCGCTGCAGCGTCATCTCGCCACGGGTCAGCGTGCCGGTCTTGTCGGTCGCGATCACCGAGGCCGAGCCGAGCGTCTCGACCGAGGCCAGCTGCTTGACGATGGCCTTGCGGCCGGCCATGCGCCTCACGCCGATGGCCAGCACCACCGACAGGATGGCCGGCAGGCCCTCGGGCACGGCGGCCACCGCCAGCGACACGCCCAGCAGCAGCACGGTGACGACATCGCTCGCGCCATGGATGTCGGACATCAGCAGCTCGGCCACCACCACGACGGCGGCGATGACCAGCGCCGCCACGCCGAGCACCTTGCCCAGGCGCGCGATCTCCCGCTGCAGCGGCGTCGGTGCGTCGGGCGTGCTGTCCAGCAGTGTGGCGATGCCACCCATCTCGGTGCCCATGCCAGTGGCGGTGACGAGGGCGCGTGCACTGCCTTGCGCCACCGCCGTGCCCTTGAAGACCATGTTCACGCGGTCGCCCACGGCCACGGCCGCGGGCAGGCGCTCGGGGTTCTTCAGCACCGCCTCGCTTTCGCCGGTGAGCGGGGCCTCGAGCAGCTTCAGTGCCGCGGCCTGCAGCAGGCGGGCATCGGCACCGACAGCGTCGCCTTCGGCCAGCACGAGCACGTCGCCCTTCACGAGCTCGGCGCTGGGCACGCGCGTCACGGCACCGCCGCGCAGCACGGACGAGGTGGCGGTGGTCATGCGCGCCAGCGCCGCCACGGCCTGTGCCGCCTTGGCCTCTTGCAGCCAGCCCAGCACGGCGTTGAGCAGCACCACGCAGGCAATGACGATGGCGTCCAGCGGCCAGCCCGCGGCACCCGGGCGGCCGCGGCCCTCGAACCACCAGGCCGCCAGGGCCACCAACGCCGCCACGCCGAGCAGGTAGACCAGCGGATCCTGGAACTGCGCCAGCGCGCGGCGCCACCACGGGCGTGGCGGTGCCGCGAGCAGTTCGTTGGGGCCGTCGGCCTGCAGCCGACGCGCGGCTTCGTCGGCGGCCAGGCCCTGCTGCGCGTCGGTGGCCAGGGCCCGGCACAGGTCGGCCGCGTCGCGCAGCGAGGGGTCGTCGGCCGGGGCCTCGGCGGGCGCCTGGCCTGGGGCTGCGGCTGAGGCAGCCGCGAGAGCATGGTGGGGCGTGTGCGAAAGAGTCATCGGCGCAGTCTGTCGGCGACCCCGCCGCCGCACTGTGCTGTACCGAACGGCGGGGCGCCCGCGCTCACGTGCGCTGTCGAACAGACGGTGCACCTCGCGCAGCCCAGTCTCGGGCCGTGAGCACACGTCCCTCCGAGCAGCCCCCGGCACCCAGCGCGCAAGCCCAGGCCCGCCGGCTCGCGGTATCGACCTGGGAGAACGAAGGCGGCTCGGAGCCAGGTCCGCTCGCTGCCGCCGAGCCGCCTGTGGCCTCGGCCGAAGGCGTGCAGCTCCGCGTGCGCATCATCGCGCTCGAGAACCTCGTCATCGCGCTGCTCGCCGACGCCAGCGAGCATCAACGCGCCACGGCCGAGGAGATGGGCGAGTTCATTTCGCCGCGCGCCGGTTCCACACCCCATCCGCTGACCCTGCGCGCCGCCGAGGCGATGCGCAGCCTGCTCGATCGCGCCGAGCGCTTCCGCCGCGTCTGAGCCGCCAGCAGGCCGATGGAGTTCAAGGACTACTACCAGGTGCTGGGCGTGGAGCGCTCGGCCAGCGCCGCCGCCATCAAGAAGGCCTTCCGGCGCCTGGCGCGCAAGCACCACCCGGACATCAACCCCGCCCCCGATGGCGCCGCCCGCATGCAGGCGCTGAACGAGGCCTACGAGGTGCTGCGCGACGACGAGCGCCGCGCCGCCTACGACCAGGTGGGCAAGGGCCCGCCGCCCGGCCAGCCGTTCAAGCCGCCACCCGGCTGGAACAGCGGCTTCGAGTTCAGCGGTGGGCCGGGCAGCACGGCCGACGACAGCGGCCACAGCGCCTTCTTCGAGGCCCTGTTCGGTGCCGCACAGCGCGAGGTGCGCCGCGGCCGCGCCGGGGCCGAGCCCCGGGCTGCCGCGCGCCGGCGTGGGCAAGACCACCACGCCGGCATCGAGGTGCCGCTGGAAGACACCTTCAAGGGCGCGACACGCTCCATCCAGCTGCGCCGGCCGGCGCTCGACGACGACGGCCAGCCAGTCGTGCAGGAGCGCACGCTCGAGGTGGCCATTCCGAAGGGCATCCGGGCCGGGCAGCAGATCCGGCTCGCCGGCCAGGGCGAAGCCGGCGTGGGCGACGCGCCGGCCGGCGACCTGTTCCTCGAAGTCGCCTTCTCGCCCCATGCGACGTGGCGCGTGGACGGGCGCTGCATTCCGGCCCGCGAGGCCGGCGACCTGTACGTGCAGCTCGAGGTGGTGCTGCCACCTGCGGCCGACGAGGCCGCGCGCGACGCCTGGCGCCGGCTGGCGCGCGAGCTGGCCTTCGAGCCGCGGCCCCACGCAGCCAAACCCGCCTGAGCGCCCTGCAGCCGGTTGCGGGCCAACGAGGCCAGGGTGCGCTGCCGAACCGACGGCACCCGGCACCCCACTGCAACCTTCGCCCCTGACCTGCCGGAGTGCGCCCATGACCGCGACGACCCCCTTCCACCGAGCCTGCACGGGATGAGCGCCACCGGCGCGCAGCCGCTGCCGCCGGGCGCGGCGGGCCCGGCGCCCAAGGCCGCCCCGGCGCAGGCCACGGCAACACCGGTGCCGGCCAAGCTGGGCCTGGGCCTGCTGGTCGCGCTGGTGGTGGGCTCCATCGTCGGCAGCGGCATCTTCGGCCTGCCGCAGAACATGGCCGCGGGCGCCGGGGCCGGGGCCATCCTCATCGGCTGGGCCGTCACCGGCGTGGGCATGCTGCTGCTGGTGCGCGTGTACCAGATGCTGTCGATGCGCAAGCCCGCGCTCGACAACGGCGTGTACGCCTATGCCCGCGCCCTGTCGGGCGAATACGTCGGCTTCAACGCCGCCTGGGGCTACTGGGTCAGCGCGTGGATCGGCAACGTCGGCTACCTGGTCGCGGCCTTCGGTGCGCTGGGCTACTTCTTCCCGGTGTTCGGCACCGGCAACTCGCCCGCGGCCATTGCCGGTGCCTCGCTGGTGCTGTGGACGGTGCACTTCATGGTGCTGCGCGGCATCCAGGGCGCGGCGGTGCTGAACGCGGTGGTCACGGCGGCCAAGCTGCTGCCGCTGCTGCTGTTCATCGTGCTCGTGGCGATGGCCTTCGAGCTGAGCACCTTCCGCATCGACTTCTGGGGCACGCCCGAGCTCGGCTCGGTGCTCGACCAGGTGAAGAGCACGATGCTCGTCACCGTGTGGGTGTTCATCGGCATCGAGGGCGCCAGCGTGTACTCGGCGCGCGCCCAGCGGCGGCAGGACGTCGGCCGCGCCACCGTCATCGGCTTCCTCATCTGCCTGGCGCTGCTGATGGCGGTGTCGCTGCTGTCGCTGGGCATCGTCAGCCAGCCGGTGCTGGCCGGGCTGCCCAACCCGTCGATGGCCGGTGTGCTCGAAAAGGCCGTCGGCACCTGGGGTGCGGTGCTCATCTACGTCGGGCTCATCGTCTCGGTGGGCGGGGGCTTCCTCGCGTGGATGCTGCTGGCCGCGGAGTCGCTGTTCACGCCGGCCGGCGGCGGCGTGATGCCGGCCTGGCTGGGGCAGTCCAACAAGAGCGGTGTGCCGGCCCACGCGCTGTGGCTCACCAACAGCATGGTGCAGTTGTTCCTGCTGCTGACGCTGGTTTCCGAGGCCTCGTACCTGGCGCTGATCTCGCTGTCGACGGCAATGATCCTGCTGCCCTACCTCTTCAGTGCCGCCTACGGCCTGCGGCTGGCCGCGCGGGGCGAAGGCGAAGCCGCCGCGCGCCACGCGAGCGATCTGCCCGTGGCCGCGCTGGCCACGCTGTACTGCGGCTGGCTGCTGTTCGCGGCGGGCTCCAAGTACCTGCTGCTGAGCGCCCTGCTCTACGCGCCGGGTGTGCTGCTCTACGTCTGGGCCAAGCGGCAGCGCCACGAGCGCGTGTTCAGCGCCTGGGAATGGGCCGTGCTGGCCGCGCTGCTGGTGCTGGCGGGTGTCGCAGCCCTGCTGCTGGCCACGGGTCGCCTGGCGCTGTAGGTCGGCGCCTGCGCTTGCCGAGACCCCACCCCCACCGCTGAGCAAAGAGCCCTCATGAACCCAGGTCTGCATTCCGAAGTCGGCCGCCTCCGGCGCGTGCTCGTGTGCCGGCCCGGCCTGGCACAACGCCGGCTCACACCCGCCAACTGCCACGAGCTGCTGTTCGACGACGTGCTGTGGGTGAGCCAGGCGCGCAACGACCACGACCGCTTCGTCAACGTCATGCAAAGCCGCGACATCGAGGTGCTCGAACTGCACGAGCTGCTGGCCACCACCGTGGCCGAGCCGGTGGGCCGCGCCTGGCTGCTCGATCGCAAGCTCGGGCCCGGCACGGTCGACGCCGAACTGGCGCTGCAGCTGCGCCCGTGGCTCGAGGCCCTGCCGCCGCTGAAGCTGGCCGAGCACCTGATCGGCGGCCTCGCCCGCGCCGAGCTGCCCTTCGAGCCCGAAGGCCTGCTCGCGCGGGTCGCGGCACCGCACGACTTCGTGCTGGCGCCGCTGCCCAACACCCTGTTCAGCCGCGACAGCAGCTGCTGGATCGGCGAGGGCGTGGTGCTGTGCCCGATGTACTGGCCCGCGCGCCGCCAGGAGACGCTGCTCACCGCCGCCGTCTACCGCTTCCACCCGCTGTTCGCCGACCGCGTGACCACCTGGTGGGGAGACCCCGACCAGGACCACGGCAACGCCACGCTCGAAGGCGGCGACGTGATGCCGCTCGGCCGCGGCGTGGTGCTGGTGGGCATGGGCGAGCGCACGTCGCCGCAGGCCGTGAGCCAGCTGGCACGCGCCCTCTTCGCCCAGGGTGTGGCAACCCGGGTGCTGGCGGCGCAGATCCCCAAGTCGCGCGGCGCCATGCACCTGGACACCGTGTTCACCTTCTGCGATGCCGACCTCGTGACCACATTCCCCGAGATGGTCGACGCGATCCGCGTGCACAGCCTGCGGCCCGGCAAGCGCGAGGGCACGCTGGACGTGCGCACCGAGACGCAACCCTTCCTCGACGTGGTGGCCGACGCCCTGGGCCTGGCAAGGCTGCGCGTGGTGGCCACCGGCGGCGACGCCTGGCAGGCCGAGCGCGAGCAGTGGGACGACGGCAACAACCTGCTCGCGCTGGCGCCGGGCGTGGTGATGAGCTATGCCCGCAACACCCACACCAACACGCTGCTGCGCAAGGCCGGGGTCGAGGTGATCACGGTGCCGGGCTCGGAGCTCGGGCGCGGGCGCGGCGGCAGCCACTGCATGTCGTGCCCGATCGAGCGCGACCCCCTCTGACCCGTTTCTGGAACCCCGATGAGCTTCAACCTGCGCAACCGCAACCTGCTGTCGCTGAAGGACTTCGCGCCCGACGCCATCCGCTACCTGCTCGACCTGGCGGTCGAGCTCAAGCGCAGCAAGGCCGTCGGCAACGAACTGCCCCGGCTGAAGGGCAAGAACATCGCGCTGATCTTCGAGAAGCCCTCGACACGCACGCGCTGCGCCTTCGAGGTGGCCGTGCACGACCAGGGCGGCCATGTCACCTACCTCGATGCCGGCGGCTCGCAGCTCGGGCACAAGGAGTCGCTCAAGGACACGGCCCGCGTGCTCGGC
>Ga0068877_10004694_pt1 | contig 10587 bp, 8 predicted proteins | sample NOAtaG_FD_66437 | JGI IMG/M metagenome (GOLD analysis project Ga0068877, IMG submission 66437) | Freshwater lake microbial communities from Lake Erie, under a cyanobacterial bloom - NOAA_Erie_Diel6S_1000h metaG | ecosystem: Environmental > Aquatic > Freshwater > Lake | place: USA: Ohio, Lake... | reverse complement strand
TATAGATCACCCGCTCGAAAACCACAGGGCAAGACTGCCCATAGCCTTCCAGCGGTAGACTCCACCGAACCTCCTTGGGCGTCCAGTCCAACCGATACGTCAACTCCGCATCACCCGAATCGCTCGTCGGGACCCTGAACGACGGGAAGCTTCCACGGGGGAAGTCCTGAGCCCGAGTCTTGCCGACTAAAGAGAATGCCACGCTCGCCAATGCGATAGACCAAGCGCCAAAGATCCTGCACATGTTCGTTCATTCCCATTCCAATAGAGGCAAGCCATCCTGCGCGGCGATCAACCGATAAAAGGCGTCCATGGAGACGGACTCACTGAGCGATTGGACGGAGCCATCGCCCATGGCGACCTGTGCCATACCTGCGTGGAAAGCATAGACATTTTGCCCTGCCCAGTTGGTGCAGTTGACCAAACAGTTGCCTGCGTAGGTCGTCGTCCCATCACGACTCATCCGATTGGAAAGAAGACGATTCCAACCTCCAAAGTGACCAAAGGGGCTGGATTGGTCACCTACGGCAGTGCGACGGTTGAACCTGCGAGGTCCGCCCGCGCACTCGACGAGCATAATCGTGTTGGAGACACCATCCAGGATCTCTTTCATGGCATTGGAGCTTGAAAACTGAGCAAGAAATCCCCGAGGTCGAACGAAACCGGCAGGCGGAAGATTCATCGGTGGTTCCAGCACGCTGAAGCCAGCGGAGTACTCGACGATCGTCGCGTCAAAGCGTCCCCCCGATGTTGCTGCACGATCAGGAGCAAAGGAGGGAGCTACCGGAGAGAAACTGGCCACCGCCGGAACGGGTGACGAAGGGCACTTATACATTGGCATCGATGCGGTCAGGAGCGCACGATTAGGTGTCTCCGCAAAGCCGCGATTCACATCGTAGGCGTCATAGATCGTATTGAGCTCCATGAATGGCAGGATCGCATAGGTCCATGGTCCCTGGATGATCGTTTGGCCGGGTGCCCGTTGGACAAGCGGGTTGTTGTTCGGGAATCTACGAAATGCCGATTCGTAATTGAGCATCGCAAGACTCATCTGCTTGAGATGATTAGAACACTGCATACGACGAGCCGCCTCGCGAGCAGCCTGAACGCCAGGGAGCAGCAGTCCGACCAGAACGCCGATGATGGCAATGACAACCAAAAGTTCCACCAGAGTGAACGCAGTTCGATCTGCCGATCGCATGTGCATACTCGCAACTCCTCTTCCTCAAGTCGATTCGCAAGGGGCCCGTCGGAAAGCGATAGCCGGCTCACGCCACTTGGATCAAAATCTGGCATCTCTTCCCGCAAACGTTCGTCCATGCCGGATGAAGGCTATGGACTACCTGATAGCCGAAATTCCAGTGATTCACATCGCTCCGATGGGATATCCAACCACTCCGTCGCTTGCGAAGCATCGGCATACATCCCCTGGAAAAGGTCGATCGCATCGAGGTCTCCCGTCGACATCCAGGTGAATAGAACCTTGTACTTGCCAGCGATGACTCCCGGCTGAACACTGTCTCCCCCGATGACAAACTTCCCTTCGGTGTCGGTATAGCCCGAGGGAAAGGCATCGTTCCCAAACACCCCGTCTTCCGGAGGCTCCAAGCGGACCAACTGCACTAGGACTCGGTGAGCCGGCTGTCCGTCAACAACAACCATTCCAGCTACCCGATAACGATTTGGACTGGCAGTTTGCCCGGGTTGGCAACCGCATAAGACCACAAGAGAAACCATCGCAGCGAACCTTGAGAAGATCGCTTGGTAGGTTCCTGTCTCCATTCCAAATGACTCCCGAGCAACAACAATCCGCATCCGCTCTCACCAATTCGTTTGGCAACGGAGAGCAACCATCGATAGCCTAAAGGCACAGAATACACACTTGCATAAGTTATGCAAGTAGGCGAAACGCGATCCGGAGGATTGCACCACAGTTGCTGGCTGGAATAGGCGGAGCCAGAGAAGAATTGGACTGTCGCTGTGCCGAAGAGAAATCAGGCTGCCTGCAAGCAACACCGACGGGGCTAGAGTGATCCTGCCCAAGACGGGACGATTCGATCGATTACCGTCCCTTGCTGGGAAGGTGCGCCCAATCCCCACAGCAAATCGGAAGATCCACCAGCAGACACAATGCCCTCCGGTGCATCACACCAAAGGACTCCGGTGCCTCTCCCATCCATCAGGGATCGAAACAATTCAAAGCGTGATCAGGCGACATCTCGGTCTTCGAATAGAACCAGTCCCAGCAGGACCGCCAAAAGCGTGTAGAGCAATCCGTAGAGTAACGCGCCCGATAGAAAAGACATGGGCACGCGATTTCCTACATCGATCGCAGACTGCATCGAGAAATGCTCGAAGTCGGGAATAATCACGGCGATCAGCTCCCCGACGAACTGCAGGATTGCGAACCCACCCTCAGCACTACTGACCAATGCTTCGGTCAAATGGCCTACGACATAGATGGCGAAGCAGACAGCAAAATTGGCCAACTGGGGCAATCGGGTCGCCAAGGCCACACTGAATGCGCTCAGCACGCAGGCGTGGAGGAACGCCATCACCAAACCCGGCACGGTTCGAACCAACTCCAAGTGACAACTCTGCCAAGTCGGTGTGTCCTGCGATGACTCCTTGGCGTCATAGATTGGCTTGAAGGCCACCCAAAACAGTTCCCAGGAACCCAAGATGACAAACATCAGTGCCAGGACCCAGAAAACCCCCAGCATTTTCCCGATCAAGAACGACCTCCGATCGACTGGCTTCGAAAGCACGGTCAGTGCCGTACGCCCTTCAATCTCTTCACTAACCGAACTGCTGGCAGACCACACTCCCTGGAACAAAGCCAGTACAAGAATGATGGTGATGCCGCAGTCTTTCAGCAGTTTGATGTCTTCGCCGAAGGTATGAAATGGGAGAAACACGAACAAAAGAATGAGGAAAATCCCGATCAGGTTGAGCACCAGGAAGAGCGGTTGGGTGATCTCGTTCTTCGCCGCCGCCAAGGCGATGGCCGACACCCGAGGCGCAACTCCCTGCTGCAGGAAGAACAGAAGCCCGGCAAAAATGACTCCCAGAGCAGAAATGAGAAGAGCCTTCACCTCGGGATTTGCTGGGCTGGTCGCGAGTCGAAATACCACTTCTGCAGGATCGATCTCCTGGTTCTGAATAAACATTTGCGATCCAGAAGCGGTCGGCAACGGCGGAGGAATGGCTGATTTACGATTCCAGTTGACTTCTCCCCTCGCTTCGACACGCACAGGACGCATCTGAAAACGCGAAACCGAATCGGAGTCGGTGATCATGATGTTTCGATTCGATTCAATCACCACCGAGGTCAGCAGTTCTGCACGATAGGGCACGGCAGCGACCGTGAACGGGGATTCCTTCGCATCAGTCGGAGCACCAGGCACGGAAATCTTGTAAACTCGCTCCCCAGCACTAAAAATCTGAGGCAAGCTGGCCAGCGTTTGAATCGGCTGCTCGACCACAAAGGTACTCGCCAAGCCAACTGCCGCCACAACTGCTGCCGTCGTCAAAATGGCAGCGCCAACTCCCCGGAAAGCGATCGACGAAAACTCTCCAATCCAGCGACTCGAGGAACAAAACAGAAGCGACCAAGTTGCGATGGCGGCAAAAAACCATGTCGCGAACAGAGTAAGTCGCTGCTCCACATCGGTCATCGCCCGCTCCGATGACTGCATCAATCCCCACCAGACGACCGCGGCCAACCCTAGGGACAGCACCAGCGCGACCGAGTGGCCAAGCCAGGGCTTTGCCTGAAGAGGGAGAAAAAGCTTCAGCTTGGCGAGAATGGCGAACAGACCGACAAGCAACGCGAGGATCGCTAGCCCCACCGCCACGCCAAGGCCTACCAGCCAGACTGTGGTCAACCATCGAGTCATCCAGAATTCGGTCGCGGCAACTGGCAGTACTGGAAACATGGCGCCATCCCAATGGAAACAGACAAGGAAACTCCATTGTCTTTAATACGCTTGCTTTTCCCTCCGGTTCACCCTCCGACTCTGCGGGCACTCTGCGAACCGAGCGGAAACTGTCGCTGATGCTTCGCCGTCTTTAACTTTCGCCCCCCCCAAGCTTCCTTCCCTTCCCCCCTTCCAATGACAAGCCGCCAAGCCGTGGAGCGATCACTCCACGGGGGGGAGATGCGACGAGACGATCGAGCCCCCCGAGTGGCCAGCCCAAATCCGTCAGAAACTGGACGCATGAACACTATAAGTTCTCGCAGTCCAAAACGGGAAAGCCAGCCATTCCACAAGTCGCGCCCCACCACCCCACAATCGGTGCCACCCACCTTTCGAGATCGGTGCCACCCACCTTTCGAGATCGGTGCCACCCACCTTTCGAGATCGGTGCCACCCACCTTTTGAGATCGGTACCACCCACCTTTCGAGTTGGACGTTGGTTTTGCTTGCAAACCGACCAGGCCTTATGGGTGTTCAAGATGCTTGCGAGCGGGTGGCCCTACTTCGAGGAGTCTTCCTTGGATTTCTCGGAGTATTTGCTGCTCCAATTCGTTGTCCCGTTCCTGCTCGATCCAGTCCAGTGTGATGGGTTGCCCGCGGAGCGTGGGATCGGTTCGAACAACGGATCCATCGTGCCTTGCGGCCGCTGCACCATCCGCTCCGCTTAGCGATCGATCAACTTCCTCAATGTCCTTGTTGACCGTCACCTCGACCAAGTACCCTGCGTTGTTTGGAACGACTTGGACCTTCGCGGTTCTTCGCATCGTTTGTAGAGTGCTTTGCAGTCGCTGAAATCCAATGACCGTGTCTCGTCGCCACGGCTCAAAATAGCTGGAACCTATTTCAGGAAACGTCGCCAACTTCCCTTCCAGCCACTGTTCACCGGTCTTCATGGGACGGATTTCGCTATCAATTTGAAAATAGTCGTCCACGGTATCGACCACTTGGTTCCACACGAAATCGGCAGGATGATTCGGGACTTGCAGTGGGTTAGAAACCCAGCGATTTTGGGGGATGGTGCGAGGGGCTGGCAATTGCTGCCATCCGGGCGCTTTCCAATGACATCCCAACTGAAGGGACATCAGGAAAACCATCGCGATCCAGAAGAGCCGGAGACGCGAAGGAAGACACAGAAACCGATTGGCGAGTTGAGGCAGAATTGAGCTTTGCAGGCAATCCCTGATCATCGCTCAATCCCCTTCCCTGCGAAGATGTTGATGCGGTTCCCACCTAACTTTCGAAGCCACCGATCCGCGAAGCCTCTCCACGAGCCCACCCGTTTCGGCCTGCTTCGTTCGATCCGACTTACGGTTGGCGATACCGCCTGACGGGATGTTTTCAAATTCGGGTGGGTATCGCAAGACCGATCTGGGGCGTCGCTCCGAAAGTCCAGAATTCCAAACTTGGCATCTGCCCACCTGCAGTACTCTTGAGATAGCATAGGGTTTTGGTTAATCTTCCAGAGGCTTCCGTAGGGTCGCTCGACCATGTCAGGGGGGGCCGATCCCAGGCCTTCGTCGAGAGTGTGCCTGCGCCTACAAACGCCTCGTTGACTGGTGCCTTTCGCCTCACCTTGTCTCCCTCCACCACCGCCGGCGCTCGCCGCCAGGAGAATTCGATGCATAGCCCCGATTCGCCCCCTTCCCATCCGGCCTTGCGGCGTCGACGTGACATCCTTGCCCAGGGACTTGGATCGCTCGGACTGATCTCTTTGGGGCTCTCCGGTTGCGACTCGCGACAAGCTGTGGCCCCAACTCCCTCCGCTCCTTCGGGCGGCGTGGCGACGACCCCTTCGGCTCCATCCTCAACCTCCACCGCCTTGAAGCGAGTCGTCTTTGTTGTCAATACGGATGATCCCTTTTGGGATGCCTGTCGCCAGGGGTTGCTGGAAGGGGACAAAGCTTTCGAACTGGCGAAATCCGGGCTGAAAGCACAGATGGAAGTTCCTGACGGAACAATCAAAGGTCAGATCGACAAGTTGCGGCAACTGGCAGGCCAGAACGACATTGCCGGCATCGCCCTGTCGGCTATCTCGGCCGACAACGCATCGATTGCAGCAGAACTCGAGGGGTTCCAGAAGAAGGGGATTCCCGTCATCACGGTGGACGGCGATCTGCTGCGAAGCCGTTTTCGCGACAAGCGAAAGTACTACATTGGCACCGACAACGTCACAGCGGGCGAACTGCTTGGCAAGGCGGCCGCCAAGATCCTCCAGGCCAACGGGAAGTCGTCGGGAGGCTACGTCCAGTTCGCAGGCTACACCGACAACGACAATGCTCGCAGCCGCATGGATGGCTTCAAGAAAGGGATTGGAGAGGGATTCACGGAGAAGGATCGAGCCAGCGATGAGACAGATTTGAGTCGCGCTCAGGAAAATGTGCGCAATGCGATCAGCAATCACAAGCAGGATCTGGCGGCCTTGGTGGGGATTTGGGCCTACAATGCACCAGCCATCGCCAAAGTCGTCTCCGGCGCTGGACTCAAGAAAGACATCGCTGTCGTCACCTTCGATGCGCAGGCGGCAGCAATTCAAGAGATGGAAAAGGGCAACATCGACGCCATGATGGTCCAGAATCCTTTTGACATGGGATACCAAACCGCCAGACTGCTCAAGGCGATGGCAACCGGCGATGCTTCCGTAGAAAAAGAGATGTTCCCCAACGCTGGTGCGCCAGAGGGAGACATCTATACAACGGGACTTCGACTGGTCGTTCCCAACGAAGGCAGTCCGTTGAAGGGGGAAGACTTTGATCCTAAGGTGGTGGAATTCATGAAACTGGACGATTTCAAGAAGTGGTTGGCCAAGTACAACCTGACCAGCTCATGAGCTCCCCCCTGAAACGGCTTGGGGACCGGCTTGGCTTGAGGTCCAACGAACTTGCATTGGTCGGGGCGATCCTGGCCATTCTCCTGGTCACGCTGCTTGCCGACGACAACAGGTCGTACTGGTTTGACGCCCGCACCAACGCTTGGGAAATAGCCAGGCAATGGAGCCTTTTGGGCATGTTCGCTCTTGGTTCCATGATGGTCATCATCTCGGGCGGTATCGATTTGTCCGCCGGTTCCATGATCGCCTTCAGCGGTACGACGATCGCCTGCACCATGATCGCCGTTCGAAGCCTTCCTTGGGGACTCTCCGAACCTGCGATTCTCGCGACAGGCATCGCCGCAGGGCTGAGCATGGGCTTCCTCGTCGGAACGCTCCACGCTTGGCTGATCACCGCCATCGGCTTGCCGCCTTTCATCGCTACCCTCTCGACACTGGTAGGGCTCCGGTCGGTCGCACGGATCATGGGCGAATATGTCACCACCACCTTCACGGGTGCTAGAAAAGCGCAGATCCCGATCGAGGGCCCCTTCTTTGATTGGCTTCGCTCTCATATCTGGGTCTGGATCGTTGTCTTCTTAGCTCTGGCTGCAGTCACTTGGTTCATTCTTGCGAGGACTGTACTCGGGCGGCACCTCTATGCATTGGGGGGCAACGAACAGGCCGCTCGGCTAAGCGGCATCCGAACCGACAAGCTAAAGTGGTTCGCCTACGTATTTGGCGCCATGACCGCCAGCCTGGCGGGACTTTTTTACATCGCCAACGAAGGGGTATCGGCTCCGGTCAACCAGGGCCGAGGTCACGAACTGAATGCCATTGCGGCCGCCGTCGTCGGCGGATGCAGCCTTCAGGGTGGTATCGGCACCGTCCCTGGAACCATGCTGGGTGCTTTGTTTCTGCGCATCGTCATCGATTCAGTCGCCAAAATCATCGATTCCAATGCCGACATCTGGGAAGGTCTGATCGTCGGTGTGGTGGTGGTCCTGGCAGTCACTTTCAGCCAGCTTCAGCAGTGGCGACAGATGGATCGCAAACTGTTTTCCGGGATGATCGGATGGTGGGCCATCGTCGGACTCAGCCTTCTGGCCTTCCTGGTGGCAGTCAGCACAGGGACATCGCTAAATGCCTCCAGAGCCATAGGAATCGTCGGCTTTTGCCTGCTGGCAGCCTACCGCTATTGGGAAAGTCGCCCAAGGTCCTCCAGTTGACCGCGTTCGCGACGCTATGCATTGCTGGATTGAGCATCACGACTGCCGTCTGAAGTCCGCCATCCCACACTACCTTCAAGCGATCGGAATCCTGGTAGACCAATCGACTTCACGCCTCATTTAAGGTTGTGCTTGTGGCCTCCAACGCGTCCCCTTCCGTTATTTCCCTCCGATCTATCGGCAAAACGTTCCCGGGAGTACGTGCCCTTAGCGACGTTTCGTTCGATGTACGATTCGGCGAGCTGGTGGCGATCTGCGGTGAGAATGGAGCCGGCAAGAGCACGCTGATGAAGATTCTCTCCGGCGTGATCACTGACTACGATGGCCAACTCTGGATGGCGCCCGACCCGACAACACCACCCAGCCTGCGAAAGTTCCGTGGCACCCGTGATGCAGAAGATGCCGGAATCAGCATCATCCACCAGGAGTTGAATCTGGTGGAGCAGCTATCGATTGCTGCCAACATCTTTCTCGGGCGCGAACTGAAGAATTCGCTCGGAATGATCGACAATGCCAGAATGTCGCAAGTCGCCAGCCAGCACCTCCGGGAACTCGAATGCAACGCTTCGCCGGATGACCTGGCCGGGTCGCTGCGAGTCGGAGATCAGCAGTTGGTGGAGATCGCCAAGGCGCTTTGCACCAATCGCCAGGTGCTGATCATGGATGAGCCGACAAGTGCACTTACGGAGGCGGAAGTGGAGCGGCTGGACCGGGTCATCGCCAAACTCCGGCAACGCGGAACAACCATCCTCTACATCTCCCACAAGATGGACGAAGTCTTTCGACTATCCGACCGAATCGTCGTGCTGCGCGACGGGCAATGGATCACCACCTTGAACACCCCCCAGACCGATCCGTCGGAGGTAGCAAGGAACATGGTAGGTCGCGAACTGGCGACCATGGACCGCCTGGAGGGGAACCGCCCCAAAGGCAAAGAGGTCCTCCAGGTCGATCGACTTTCGCTACCCTGGCCTGGACACGCGCGCGGTTATCGCCTCAAAGAGATCTCCTTCGCTCTCCGGGAGGGAGAAATTCTTGGCATTGCAGGGCTGATGGGAGCCGGTCGCACCGAACTGCTGGAATGCCTCTTTGGCGCATCCCCAGTCCGCCCCTCCGGCTCCATGACCCTCTTCGGCGCCCCCTATGCACCACGCCACCCCAGCGATGCCTGCCAAGCGGGTGTGGCGCTGGTGACGGAAGATCGCAAGCGACTCGGTATCTTTCCAACCATGGACGTCGGACAAAATATCACCATCAGTTCGCTGGATCAGGCCACTTCGATGGGATCGCTCTCCACCCGCAGGGAAGCCACCATGGCAGACCGGATGGTGGACAAACTGCGAGTCAAAACGGCGGGGCTGGAAGCGATGATCACGGGACTGAGCGGCGGGAACCAACAGAAGTGCATCGTCGGTCGCTGGCTTTTAACCGATCCCAAAATACTCCTGCTGGACGACCCTACGCGAGGCGTCGACGTCGGCGCCAAGGCGGAGCTCTATCGACTCATCCGGCAACTATGCGATGAAGGCCTTTCGGTCATTCTCACCTCCAGTGAATTGCCAGAATTGCTGGCGCTCAGCGATCGTATCCTGGTGCTCAGCGAAGGACGACTAACCGACCAGATGGAGATCGCGGAAGCGACTCAAGAACGAATTCTGGAAGCCGCGACCGGCGGCTACGCAAAGACGACGTAAACGATAGGACGTCTAAAGTGAATGCTATCCGCAACGATTCCCTAACGCCCCAACGTGCCACGAAAAATGGCGGTCAGAGAAAACTCCCAAGCTCTCGTAATCTCTTACTGCTCTCCTTCCAACATCGCCAAGGCGTCCTCGCACTCTCGCTCGAACCGCGTCCGCAAGGCTGGTATCCAACGCTCTGATACACCGCGGAACCGTACCAGCTTCCCCTGATCATCCATACGCCCTCGCTCTCGATAGATCGCCTCGATCCACTGCCGATCGGTAAACTTTCCCCCGGCGTCGGAGAACCGCGCCTCCAGATCTTTTGCAGCCATCAAAACCACATCCGTGTTCGGACCGTGGTGGACGGCGGTGCTCCAAAGCACATCCCGAAATGCCGCCGATCGATCAGACACCTTCAGTCCCAACGCCTGTTCGATTTTGGCTACCTGCGGATCGTAGTGGGTCCGTCGGATAAATCGATGTTCATTTTCCCGCAGCCCTTCGGCTTGCTCCTCCGCCAGTCGCTTCCATCGCGCCGTGAACTCAGGGGTCCCACCCTTCAGCCCATCGAACTCTTTGGGGTAAAACTCCCGAACAAACTCATCGGCTCGACCAATCTTCGATGCCAGTTGGTAGGTGCCATACGACACCCCTCCCGGGTCCCCTACTCCAGACGACACCGTCGCCGGACCGCGCCCCCCTGACTCATACTTCTCAGAGAGTTTCCCGAGCGATTCCGCCGGCGCGACTCCCTCAGCACAGACCAAAACCGTGGCCATCATCCACACCATCCCAAGCATGCACTTCATCCGACTGGCCCTCACGAAGAACCGGCAACAAGCACTTGGAAAAATTTTTCAGCCGATAGCTCACCGCCACCTAGACCA
>Ga0068877_10004692_pt1 | contig 10588 bp, 7 predicted proteins | sample NOAtaG_FD_66437 | JGI IMG/M metagenome (GOLD analysis project Ga0068877, IMG submission 66437) | Freshwater lake microbial communities from Lake Erie, under a cyanobacterial bloom - NOAA_Erie_Diel6S_1000h metaG | ecosystem: Environmental > Aquatic > Freshwater > Lake | place: USA: Ohio, Lake... | reverse complement strand
CAGAGTTTGGGTAATGGCAAATCAAGGTCCATTGTATTTTGATGGAGACTCGTTACAGGCAGTTAGTTTAAAAAGCGACAAACGAAGTAAAACTTTTTTTGATTGGGTAGATGATGGTAAGGAAACCATGTACATCACCACCAACGTGGGTATTTTGCAAATAAAAAAGCAAGAACTACTCGAACATATCTCCGGTAAACAAGAGAAAGTTTCGTTTTTTATTTTAGATGATGCCGATGGTATGAACAATAAAGAGTGTACCGGAGCTACATCATCCTTTTTAGCAAGTAACGGCCTAGTATATGTTCCAACATTAGGTGGTGTTTGTATTATCGACAGTGAGCGTAGAAAGGTCAATAATCTTATTCCTCCGGTAAGAATTGCACATTTCAAAACAGATACAGTTAACCATTTAATTAATCAGGAAATCATACGTATTCCGGCAGGTGCACTTCGTTATTCTTTTAAATACAGTGTATTAAGTTATTCTGCACCATCCCGAAATTTATTCCGGTATAAGTTAGAAGGGTTAGATGCCAACTGGAGCGAAGCAACCCATATCAACGAAGTAGAATATACCAATCTCCAACCCGGCACATATACGTTTAGAATAAGTGCTTCTAACGATAACGCGGTTTGGAACACTGCGGGGGCTTCCTTAACTTTTATTGTGGAACCTTATTTTTATCAAACCATTTGGTTTTATATAACCATCATATTCGCAGTAATGCTTTTGTTTTATTTAGTTTATAAATGGAGAATTTCTATTATCAATAAACAAAACGAAGCATTACGAAAAGTAAATGCAGAACTAGATCGTTTTGTATACAGCGCCTCGCATGATTTACGTTCACCGCTTTCTTCTCTCTTAGGACTAATTAATTTGGCTAAGGAAGATGAACAATGGGATAAGAAAGAATACCTCGGCCTGATGGAGAAAAGTGTAAAACGCTTAGATACCTTCATTAAAGATATAATTGATTTTTCCAGAAATGCCAGATTAGATATTTCTTCTGATCCTATCAACTTTAAAAAAATCGCAGAAGATATTTTTGAAGATTTATCTTATATGGAAAATTTTGCTTCGATTAATAAGCGAGTTCAGATTGATGAGAATCTTTATTGCTTATCGGATGAAAAACGAATCAGAATAATTTTAAGTAATATCATTGCCAATGCCATCAAGCATCATTGGCCCGGTAGAATCGAAAATCCTTTTGTTGAAATAAAAATTGTTGAGCAAAACAAATCAATACTAATATCTGTGTCAGACAACGGGCCGGGTATTCCGAAGGAACATCTGCAAAATATATTTAAAATGTTTTTCAGAGCAACAAATAGAACACCGGGTTCGGGGTTAGGTTTATACATTGTGCAAGAAACGGTAGGTCGTTTAGGCGGAATGGTAACCGTACAATCGGAAATTGATAAAGGCACAACATTTTTTATTTCATTGCCTTATAAGAAAGAGTAAAAATCTGTAAATGTGCAAGAAGTTACTTTTGCTTTATAGTTATTAAGTAATCAATCGTAGTCTGATAAAATTCGCTTTTGAATTTTTTTAAACTCTCGATTATTTCAAATTCTAACTCAGTATAGTCTTCGATGATATTACTATTGTCTGGTTTAGGATAGCCATTATATAACCTGCCCGAGGTGGTGCTGCCCATTCTGCCATCAAAACAGAAAACTCCTTGATCTGTTTCAAGTTCTATAGTGCCGCCATCTCGATATAAATCGAATTTAAAAATGATCATGAACCTTTTTATGGAATAAGTTTTAGAATTTTTGTGTGCATAAAAACAGGTTGTAATTGGTGGCGGTTTACATCAACCATGTATTTTAATTTGGAGTAAAAACGGTAAGTTTTTTTTTAAATAAACTTTTTAAACCTTGTAATAAGGTGTATTTATTAGTTGATTCTAGGAGGCAATCATTTGCTTTTCTAAAATCGCAATGCCTTCTTTCAGGCTATGGGGTTTATATCCTAATTCTTTTTCAGCTTTTGATATTTTAAATCCTGTAGTTAAAGGGCGCTGCGCAGTTTGTTTAAACTGTGTTGAATCTGTTTTTTGAATGAGCGAAGCATCCAAATTAAAATGGGTTGCAGTTGCAATGGCAATATCGTAGGGGGTTACAAAATCTTTTCCTGAAATATGATAGATGCCTTTTGCTTTTTGCTTGGCAGCCAGGTAACAACCCATTGCTAAATCTTCAGCTAATGTTGGTGTTCTAAATTGATCGTTAACAACTTTAATGGTTTTACCATGTTCTAAAGAATTTTTTACCCACAACACAATGTTAGTTCTGCTCATATCCTGTGTAATACCATACACTAAAACAGTGCGTAGAATAGCCCATGATAGTGTGCTTGCTTGTATAATCTTTTCAGCTTCCCATTTACTTAGGCCATAATAATTTATAGGGTTAGGTATGGCATCTTCTGCCAATGGCCCTGTACTTCCATCAAAAATAAAATCGGTAGAAACATGCACTAAATGAGTCTGATACCACTCGCACGCTTCAGTTAGGTATTGTACGGCTGTAGCATTCTGCAACCAACAAGCTTCGCGTTGTATTTCGCAATCATCTACCTGCGTCATAGCTGCTGTGTGTATCACTACTTCTGGTTGATGTTTTTCGAACACAGCAAGTATATCTTCTCTGTTGGTTACATCTAACTTTTCATACGTTCCTTTATACGGAAAAACCAGCGGACTACGAGCTGTTACAATCAATTCATCTGTTTCATTTTTTGAAACAAACAACGAGACTAATTTCTGACCTAATAAACCGTTAGCTCCAGTAATAAGAATTTTCATGTTGCAAATTACACTTTATCGAAAAACAGATTTAAGAAATTTTAATGGATATTTACACGCAATGAGCATTACAAGTAACGAAAGAATTTTACATCTGGCAATGGCCTGGGGATTTGCAGAAAGTGGTTTAGGTGGAATTTTTCATGCGTTTAAATTGCCTTTTACTGCCTTTATTTTATGCGCTATAAGTATAGCAGCAATGGCCAGAATTGCTGTAATCAGTAAAAATCCTTTTCGCGATATTTTGCAGGCATTGGTATTGGTTTTATCAATCAAATTTTTGGGTAGCCCACACAGCCCGGTTACGGCATATGTAGCGGTAGCGTTTCAAGGTATGGTTGGCTCCGTTTTTTTTAGTTGGCGTGTAAATACGTTTAGCTGTATGGTGGCCGGCTTTCTGATGATGGGCGAGAGTGCCCTACAAAAACCTTTGGTTGCCACACTTCTTTTTGGCGAATCGATATGGGTAGCACTTGATGATTGGTTTAATAAAATTACTTCTTTCTTTGGCTTAGCAACCATAAAGCAACTGTCTTATAAAATTATTGCCGCGTATGTTTTACTATACATGCTTTGGGGTATGGGCTGGGGTTGGTTAACAGCAAGATTTTTATTACAAATGAAAAAAAGAGAAAAGGCCATTACAAGATTATACCAGATATTGAGTTTGCGTTACCCGCAAGAATTGCAAAAAAAGAATTCTGGAAATCGATTTAAAATACTCTGGTTGTTGGTAATAATTATGGCAGGTATTTTATCGTACTTTCAATCTAACGTATACGTATTGTTTCGTGTATTAATAGTTATGCTGATTTTTTATATGGTTATTTTACCTTTTATGCGTTGGATATTAAAAAGAATAACGCAACGCGAATGGCATACGTTGTACGAAGAAAGACTACCACTTTACCAAAACAGACTTGCCATAGCGTGGGCGTATGCCAAATCAAAAAATGGAAGATGGCATATTGCCTTTACCTTTCTCTTTTTTGTTCAGGCCTTTATATTTTTGCCTGCAGAAAACGATAAATAATGTGCAACAATTTGTTGTATAGTGTGTTACTTACATGGATTTTTGCAAAAGGTGTACAATAGCTTAATCCCTCTCTATGACAAAAACTATCAAACCCCTTGTTCCTTATTCAGACGTTGTGTTAATGGGCGCAGGCATTATGAGCGCAACACTAGGTTTATTATTAAAAGAATTAAGCCCGGATATTAGCATTCAAATATTTGAAAGAATGGACGAAGCAGGCACCGAAAGTTCGGATGCCTGGCACAATGCCGGAACAGGGCACGCAGCCTTTTGCGAGTTGAACTATACACCTCAGCGTTTAAATGGAAATGTAGATATCAGCAAAGCCATTAAAATTTCAGAACAATTTGAATTATCGAGAGAGTTTTGGGCATACTTGGTAGAAAAAAATTATATCGGCAATCCAAAAGAATTTATCACCAAAGTACCGCACATTTCTTTTGTGTGGGGTGATGACAACGTAAACTTTTTAAAGACACGTTACCAATTGATGAATGAAAGCGCGCTTTTTAAAGGCATGCAATTTACGCAAGACGAACGTGTGTTAACAGACTGGGCACCGCTTGTGATGCAAGGCAGAAAAGGAAATTTACCTTTAGCAGGCACTAAGATGGATATAGGCACGGACATAAACTTTGGCACTCTTACCCGCGCCATGATTAAGAAGTTAACTTCCATGCCCGGTGTAACTATGCATTACCATACAGAGGCTTTGGATCTTGATCCGGATGGCAAAGGCGGCTGGGTTGTGAAAGTAAAAAGTCTTTTGACAGACGAAAAATATAAAAGCAAAACTAAATTTGTTTTTATAGGAGCTGGTGGAGCAACACTGCATTTATTAAAAAGAGCAGAGATTGAAGAAAGAGATGGATACGGTGGATTTCCGGTAGGTGGGCTTTGGTTAAAGTGCCATAATAAAAAATTGATTGAGCTGCATAACGCTAAGGTATATGGTAAAGCTTCGGTAGGTTCACCCCCCATGTCTGTTCCGCATATAGATACCCGTTATATAGATGGAAAAAAAGAGTTATTATTTGGTCCGTTTGCCAGTTTCTCTACCAAGTTTTTAAAGAATGGCTCATTAATGGATTTACCCAAATCCATCAAGTTTGATAATGCCATTCCGATGATTTTTGCAGGTTTAAAAAATATTCCGCTTACGAAATATTTAATTGAACAACTGCGATTAAAACCGGAAGACAGGCTGGAGTCGCTTCGTGATTATGTACCGTTGGCAGAATTAGGCGATTGGGAATTGAAAGAAGCCGGACAGCGTGTGCAAGTCATTAAAAAAGATAAAAAGGAAAAAGGTATTCTCGAGTTTGGTACTGAAGTAGTTGTATCAGAAGACGGAACAGTTGCTGCATTGTTAGGTGCATCGCCTGGCGCATCAACCTCTGCAGCTGTGATGCTGGATATTGTTAAGAAGTGTTTCAAAAGAGAAATACATACTAAGGCGTGGCAGGAAAAACTGCACGAAATTTTTCCAACCTACGGTCATGCTTTAGCAAAAGAAGAAAAGTTATTGCAGGCTACGCGCGAAAGAACGGCCAAAGTACTCAACTTATAAAATTTATAAATTGATGAGAGAAGGATCTGTAGTAGGTCTTTCTTCTTTTTTACCATCCGGATAAAGAGCGAAACCATTTTTAGCTTCTTTATGAACATGCTCATAACTTGACCATGGCCATCCGCCAAATTGTGTTTGTTGGTATTCGGCAAAGGCTTGCATAATTTCTTGTTGAGAATTCATCACGAAAGGTCCGTGTTGAGCCACAGGTTCTGCAATTGGTTTACCTTGCAAAAGCAAGAAAGAGGCTGGCACATTACCATTTTCAAACTCAAATGATGTTGAAGCATCTAATTCCAAACCTGTTTTTACTTTTATCAACATACCATCAGCTTTAATTTCATTTCCTTCATAGAAATACAACGAACGATTTACTTGTGTTGATGCAGGTGGTAAAGTAATTGTAGTTCCTGCTTCAGTTTTAATCAGCCATATAGCTACATCGTTATGTTGGTTGTTTGCCCACGAGTTAGGAGGTGGCGTTGGTGCTTGGTGTTTTTCAACACTTCCGGCAACTAACTTTATGGTATATTTTTTTCCTTGCTTATCGGCTAGGGCTAATACAGGAATATCACTATTCCATAGCATTTTAAAATAAGGATTTGCGAGTTTATCTTTCTTCGGAAGATTCAACCAAATCTGAAATAACTCCAACGGATTATCTTCGTTCTGGTTTAGTAATGGAAACATCTCACAATGTTGCACACCTTTACCGGCTGTCATCCATTGCACATCTCCATTTCCAAATCTTCCCGCTGCGCCTAATGAATCTGAATGATCGATAAAACCTTTTGTTGCAATGGTTACCGTTTCGAAACCACGGTGTGGATGAGCAGGAAAGCCTGGAACTTTTTCGCCATGATACATGCGCCACGGTAATTGAGGATCAAAATCCTGCCCGATATTTCTGTTTTTTAAATAAGAAGAATCAGGTCCGAAATCTTTATTTCCTTTCGGATACGCATCTAAATGATGTACACAAAAAAGAAAAGGATCTTGTGTTTTCCAGGGGAAACCGAGTGGAAACTGCTTCAGTATCATAACTTAGTATTTCCTGTAGAACATGAATAGGTAAAAAAAGTTCAGTTGTATTTTGAATTGAGCACAAACATAAAGCCCTCAGTAATGAAGGCTTTTTTATCAAATACACAACGCTAGTTATTATTCTAATTTAAAATTAAATGCACCACCAGATAGGGCAAGTGTTGCGGGGCCAGAACCCGAAGTGAATTTTGTAAATGTACTGCTTCCAAAGGTTGCTGTATAACCTGTCGCATTACCTGAGATGGTAGCTGATATAGAAGTTGAATTGTACTGATCAGAAATGGTACCATTCGAATTCAGGAGAAATAAATTTGCTATAATATTTATATTTCCGGAACCGATATTAAGTACTTCGTTTGATAAACTGAATTGCACAAAGCCTCTGAGTTTTGCCACACCAACAATGCTTGAAACCGCTTCGCCAGTTAAGAAAATTGATCTGTTGTTTGAGCCTGATGAGGTATTGGAAGCAACCGTTCTGTTATCTGTAAAATTGTAATTAGTACCTGCAATCGTCATACTTAAACTATTCAACGCTGTAGAAAATACCTGAAAACTTCTAAGATTACTTACAACGTCATGGCCAATGGCTCTTATCCTGAATTTTATCGGACCAGCAGTTAGGTTTCTTATTCCAACCAAAACGTTTACAGAAGTACCGTTAATAATTGTTGCTGCAACTAAACCAGATCCGGTTAAATCAGTATTTTGAAAATTAACATCATTACGTGTATACTCTATTGTAAAAACAGTGCTCGGGTTCCACACGCCAGTTCCTTGAACAGTAAAATTATAATACATAAAATATCCTACAGTATTTGCTGAGGCGCTGTACATTCTAGTAAAGGATGGTGCTGCTTCAGTTAAAGTAAGTGTTGGTAGCGCGCTAACCGAAATAGGGTTAGAGTCTGCCTGCACGTTTGGTTGTGTAGAAATTACTCTGATTCGATAACCATTTCCGGGAGGTAAATTCGCAGGAAGTGTGTAACTAATGTTAAGGGATGGATTAACTACACTAATAAAACTTCCAACACTAATAGGTGAAGAAAAACTTCCGGATGCATTACTAAGCTGAAAAGAAATTGTGCCGAGCACGGGTCCGTTAGTAATGTTAGTAGAAATATTTATTGTACCACCAGCAGATAAAGTTCCGCTAACACTTGGAGCTGATAAACTAACATTTACAACGGAAATGCTTTCGGATGCCGCGCCCGTAATAGCAGGGCTTGTACTTACCACCCTGAATTTATAACTGCCTGCAGTTGTGGTTGTAGGAATAGTAATATCGTAGGTATTGCCTAAAGAATTGTTAACACTTGCAAGTTGAGTTGGGTTAGTAAAACTTCCGGAAGCATCACTCATTTGAATAGTAAATTGATTATTCGAAGCAAATACGCCTGTCTTTGTAAAAGTTAAACGAACAATACGTCCGGCTATATACGTAAGACCTGCCGTGGGAGCAGTATTAATGGATGAAATAGAAATACTTGGCGCTGCTATGCTAAGGTTAGCACCGTTATCAGGGCTGATGATAGCAGGCTCAGTGGAAACAATTCTGATTCTGTATTGCGTTCCATTGTTTACACTAGCAGGTAATGTGGCTTCAATGTTTGAAGGTGTAGTTGCTGCAAGTGTACCTAACTCAACCGGGTTTGTAAACGATCCATTTGCATCGCTTAATTGAGCTTTAAAAATGTTCCCTTCCTTAAATGTTCCTGTTGTAGTAAAACTAATGATGATTCCACCACCAGGTTGAAACAATCCCTCGACAACAGGAGCTGAAATAGTGGGTGTTGGTTCTGGTGTCGGTGTTGGGGCAGCATCATCGCCACCGCAAGAAGTGATTAATCCAATCGTAATGATTGATAGCCAAAATGACAATTGTTTTCTCATAGCAAGTTTAAGTAAAGCATAAAGCTACCGCTTGCTTTGTGGCGCAACCTGTTGCACTTTATAACAGACTACTTTTTCTTTACCAATGACGATTCTGAATTTAAGCTTGAGGAGTTTAGTGCACCTTCTTAATCAGTTAATAATTTACTTTACCTGTTCATGCCAGGCTAAATGAGTGCTTTTGAAAAACAATAGGACTCAAGACTTGATATAGTAAAAAAGGTAAGACAAAAAAATGGTTCGGGTTTACCCGAACCATTTGAAATTTGATGAAGCAGATTATGTAACCTATTGCATTACTTCTTTTTTACAACAGGCTTCATCGTCATGGCTAACTTCACAGCTTCAAAAGCATTTACCAAACCACCCGAGGCGCTTAACTCTGTAAAATCTATCATTTCTTTAGAGCCTGGTTTATTAACTTTTAATCCATCAAATCTTCTTACACTTTTTACTAAAACTTCGCGTACCTGTGTGGCACTTAAATCTGGAAAGTACGCCATTATAATAGCGGCCACTCCTGCTGTTGCCGGGCTGGCCATACTGGTTCCTTGTGCATTGCCATATCCATTGTCTGGCACGGTAGAGTATATGCGTACACCCGGTGCAAAAAGATTAACTGATTTTTTTCCATAGTTAGAAAAGTCGCCAACCAGTTTATCGCTACTTCCGGCAGCGGAGGCACCTATTTCCAGCCAGTTGGTTGCTTCTTTTCCATTAGTGTAAAAACGATTAGGGAACGAAGGTTCAGTATCATTATTTTTGCTGTCGTTTCCGGCAGCATGTATCAATAATACTCCTTTCGATTCTGCATACCGAACTGCTTTATCCACAGCAGCTTTATCCGGTGAAAATGGTTTTCCGAAACTCATGTTGATGATGTTTGCACCATTATCAACTGCATATATGATAGCGTTGGCTACGTCTTTGTCGCGTTCATCGCCATTAGGTACAGCGCGAACCGACATAATTCTTACATTATCGGCAATACCTTTAATGCCTACATCATTTTTACGGTTTGCTGCGATTATTCCAGCTACGTGTGTTCCATGGAAAGGATCCGGTCCTTCTACGTTATTGCTCCCGTAGTATTTTTCATTTACGTTTGCCAAATTATCACCTACAACTTTACGGGCATCACAATCTGGGTTGTAGCCACAATTAGCTTGCGGTTCGAAATATTCTACACCGCCTTTTATTTCCTCTAAAATGGCATCGATATCTGCATCTTTACCGGCATTAGTAAAAATAAAGTTCAATGTTTCTTTGGCTTTTTTTAACGATGCTTCTTGCAAATTAGCTTTATCGAGGAGATCGTACGTTAATTTTTCTGATTGTAAAACAAGCTTTAATGTATCATTGGCTTTTTTAAGATTTCCGTATAGTTGCTTGTAAAAAGCATATTGTCTTTTAGTTCTTTCTCCATCTTCTTCAAATTTCTTTTTTACTTTTTCCCAATACTCAAATTCTGCTTTATCTTTTTTACCAACTTTATCTGCAGGTACATTTTCATACTTAGGTTTAAGGCGGGCATATTCTCTGGTTACTTCAAGGGTTTCTGCATTTACATCACCGTTTTTTCCTCCAATAAAACTCCATCCGTGTATATCATCGATGTAACCGTTTTTATCATCATCAATTCCATTGCCGGGAATTTCGTCTTCATTAATCCACATTACGTCTTTAAGATCTTCATGGTCGATATCTATTCCTGAATCGATAACAGCCACCACAACTTTTCTGGCAGGTTTATCTTTTAGCAAAGTAGCATATACTTTTTCGGCACTAACGCCTTGTACACTATCTTGTTCCGGGTCTAACAAATACCAATTATCTGGTGCTTGCTTTTTCTCTTGCGCAAAATTTATTGTTGCACACAACAACAAGGCATTGAGTAGAATAAATTGTTTCATTTTCATAATGCTGAATTAAGATGATAAAATTAAAAAAAATTGATGCTAACAAAAGGTAAAATATTGCAATCTGTAGAAGAGTTTGGTATTTAATTACCTTAACACAAAAAAGTTCTGTTGAAACAGAACTTCTTGTCGAGATAACCTCAACAAAGCCAGGCCGACCCTCCCGACTCTGTCGGGATGCGCTAATGGAATTCTTTAAAATGAGTTTTAAGTGGTCAGTGAAAAATAAAGTAATCTTTAAATTTTTCCTTAATAAATTCTTTGTTGCGCGTGTTTTTGAGTTGTTTTTCGAAATGCAGTGCTT
>Ga0068877_10004690_pt1 | contig 10591 bp, 15 predicted proteins | sample NOAtaG_FD_66437 | JGI IMG/M metagenome (GOLD analysis project Ga0068877, IMG submission 66437) | Freshwater lake microbial communities from Lake Erie, under a cyanobacterial bloom - NOAA_Erie_Diel6S_1000h metaG | ecosystem: Environmental > Aquatic > Freshwater > Lake | place: USA: Ohio, Lake... | reverse complement strand
CTGACGACGTGGTTGGTGAACGTGATGACGGTCTGGCGGTTGTGGTCCGAACCGGCTTCTTCGACGAGAATCGAAGCGGCGTTGGTGCCGGGCGTGCCGACAAACTGCAAGTCGGGGTGACGTTCCAGTGTGAAAATCGGGGTACTCATGTGGTTGTCTCCTTGTATTACGGGGTGATGTCAACCACACCAGCGACTTCGGGGTGCATCACGTCGATGCCGTAGTGCATTTCTGCCTTGAGCATCATGGTGTTGGTCTTCTCGTCCATTGGGGTCGTGATGCCGCTGATACCAGCAGCCACCGCAACGCCGATGGGGTTCTTGTCACTGACAGCCGCGCCACGGACGGCGATGAATGCAGGCTGGCCGGTCGAAGCCGACGCAGAGCAGTCGAGGCTGTAACGGCTCACCGGGTCCACGTAGTTGGAACGCGGCATGTCGTTGACCTGGATGATCTTGAAGCCAGCGATCTGGCCGACAATGCGTTCGTTGATGCTGTTCTGCGGGTTCCGCTGAACGTCACCATCGAAAATCTTGTCGTCCTGCAAGGCCACGCGGAGTTCGCGCGGACCCATCAGGACGTACGCGCCTTCGCGGGGAATGTCGTCCTCATCGAACAACTGCGCCAGATTCTCAAGGTCAGCGCGGATGTTCTGGGCACCAGTCGCGTTGATGGGGTAGCGAGCGGTGAGGCCACCGCTGACGCTGACACGCTGACCGCCGTTGTGGAAGGTCACGCTGCGACCGTCAACCGTGCGGGTGGATGCAGACGAGCGAGCGGCGGCAACCCAGCGGTGCAAAGCGCGCAGGTGGTACTGACGCTGAATCTTGAACGCAAGCTGCTCAGCCTTGCCGCTGATGTAGTCGAAATCGGCAAGGCGCATGTGTTCCTTGCCCATCTCATACGCGACAGCATCGGGACGGTCGTTGACCGTGATGGTGCCGTCAGCGAAGCCGAACGGAATGCCATTGATGGTGCTGCCAGCGCGGAATGCCTGGACCAGCGATTCATCTTCAAGGTTCTGCCGCATGAAGCGGAAGTCCTTGCCGCCGTTCGTGCTCTTGATCTTCGCGATGCCCATCACATCGCTGAACAGGTAGTTGTTCTTCTGGAAGCCCAGAACAACAGACGAGTCGAACTGCTGACGAAGCAGCAGATCGAACTCCCCAGTTACGCCGGTAAAGGCTTGTGGGTTTGTGGTGGTCATGTTGACTCCAATCCGTGATGTGCTTCACATCGCGCACTGGGTGTCCACTGCGAACGGGCTGCGAGTGCAGGTATCCGTCCAGCGTCGTGGGCCAATCTGAATGTGGTTATGCGGGACAAGCAACACGCCTGTCTACCGCCAGCACTAAAAAAACAAACAGCCCCTTTCGGGGCCGGTTGTCACTTGTTCTTCTTGCTCTTGTCGTCAGGCTCAGCCGTAGCGAGCTTGGCTTTCAGAGCGTCAATCTCGGCACGCAGGGCCGCGTTCTCGTCGCTCGTCTTGTTGACGGCTTCGAGAATTGCCTGGCCTTGCGTCTTGGGCCGACCGACCTGCTGGAACTTGGCAAACGCCTTGTTCATCGCGGTCTTCTCGGCTTCAACGCCAACGTCATCTGCTTCTTCGCGGATAATCACGGCATCGCCCGCGAGCCTGTCAACAATCTCGCAGAACGACTTGTTGAGGCCCATGCCGACGCGAAACGCGAGGTTGTTCTTGTCCAGTTCGATTGCGATGTTTTCGGGAATCTTGAAAGCCATAGGTCATCCTGTGAGCCGCGAGAGGCTGGCGATAGCGTCGCGGTATTCCTTGCTGCCAACCATGCGAAGTGCCTCTGCATCGCCGTTCTTCGCTCGCTGCTTGATTGCCTCAGCATCCTTGATGCTGGTGATGTTTACAGCCGTCACGCTCGTGGTAGGCTGCCCAGCAGTCTTGAGCGTCTTGCCCGTGTCCGCGCCAGACCGCATCGACAGTGTGGCCTTCAACGCCTGCAATCCCACCTTCGCCGTCGCGGGGTTGGTGATGAGGTTGTTGAGTGCCTTGCGTTCGTCGTCATTCAGCAGCGTCGATGCGTCGTTAGCGGCCTTCACGTAGGCATCGCGGCTGCCAAAGACTTCGCCAGCGGCTTCGTTGACCACACTGGCAATCTGCCGCTGTTGGCCTTCGATGGCGGTGGACAAGCCAATCGCCAACGCGCTGGCGGCAATCTTGGGGATGCCCGCCTTCTCCAATGCCTCGATGCTGGCAGGCGACAACTTCTTGTCACGCTGCCACTCACCAATCACGCTGTCAGGCGACAGGCCCGCCTTCTTCAACACGTCCTGATAGTTGTCGAGCGTGATTTCTTCAGGCAACTCCACCTTGGGAGCAGCGGGAATCACGGGCACAGGCTCGGCGGTGGTCTTCGCGCCCAGCTTCTTCTGGAGTTCGACGTAGCCCTTCTCAAGCTCAGCCGCCGACTTGAACTTACCAGCGAGCAGAGTCTCAGCCTTGGGTTCTGCGGCAGGCTGATTGGCTGGCTGTCCGGTCTGTTGTGGTTGTACGTTCGTTGACTGCTGATCGACTTGTGTGTTCGGTTCTGCCATATGTCACTGCGGGGTGTTCGTCACAGCGGAGTTGGTCAACAACTCACCAGCACCAGCCGCGAGTTGCTTAGCCATTTCCGCTTGTGCTTCTTGCTGCGCGCGGGCTTGCTGCACCTGTGCAACTTGCTCAGGGGTCCGCACGATGGGATCGGTGATGTTGAGGTGGCGAGAGATGACTTGCAGCAGGACAGGGAGGTTGATCTCGTCAGGCAGTGGGTTCGCCGCGAGGTCGCGCGCGATGGTCGCGTACTGCACAAGCTGCTGCACCTTCTGCTGGCGAGCGACGGCAGCCGCGCCCGTAAGCAGGTTGATGCGAATCTTCTGCTTGCTCTCTGACGGCATGACCTTGTTGACGTAGTTCTTCTTCTCGGCAATCACCATCAGGCGTTGCATGATGGGGATTTGCAGCATGTCAGCCACGGGCGTGTAGACAAGGCCACGCGCACCTTCGTTTTGGGCGAGCGTGACGTTCTGCACTTCGGCGGCGGTTGTGCGTTCGCTATCACGCACCTGGCCGGGCAGGTAGAGGAAGCGACGTGCAAGCGATTCGCCAAGCTGCTGCCAGACGCGGTTCATCACCTCGGCAGACGCGAGGCTCACAGGCCCCCACGCCGCTGCATCTTGCAGCACGCCTTGACTCACACGCGCGCCACGCACGATGCTGCCAGCGGGCTTCATCAGGTCGTCGTCACGGATGAGACTGTCATCGGCAACGAACACTTTGACGTTTACCGCCAAGCCAGCATGTTCGAGTTGGCACTTGCTCAGGCCGTTGTAGGAATTGAGGTCAGCAATGGTTTCTTCAACCGGGCCGCGACCGTAACTCTCGCCGGGAATTAGGGCGTAGGGCACAAAGAAGTACGAACAAACGTCTTCTTCCTTTTCGGCAACCTCAACGCCAAGCACTTCCTGCCTGATTGACCACTTCTTCGTTGACTGCACCCACTCCACCTTGGTGTAGATGTCCACCATGCGGCGGTCGTAGTCAACGTCCTGTGGGTTCTTGCCGTCGTTGGCCTTCTTCCACTCGTCGATAGCAGCCTGCGGTGCCTCGGCAATGTCGATGTTCTCACGCACGATGCCGCACAGCAAGTCGCCATACGAATCACGCATCGCCACGTAGTTGTCGCGGCGGAACACAGTGACACGCACATCGTCGTCAAGACGGAAAGCGGTATCACCCGTGATACCGAGTTGCCGGATAGCCGCCTGCATCTGCGAGCGGAAGCCTTGCGGACGGCGGTTGTCGCTCGGGCGCAAGGCCGCTTCATCCAGCATTGCGTGCAGAATGGATTGCAGGACGAACAGACCACGCTCGGTCACGTCGCGTTCTTCCTGCGTCATCTTCGCCATTTCGGCGCGTGATGCTTCCAAGGCGGCGAAGGGGATAACAGACGGGAACACGGACGACACCACAGTGCCAGTCCAGTTGTTCACGAGGTCACCACCAAGCGACTGCCATGTATCAGGCAGCGGCGTATCAGCGGTGTGGCCGTCAGGCGGGAGGACGTGCGGTAGCGTCAGGGCTGCGCAGCGGCGTGCCGTCGTGAGGGATTCCTGCCGCTTGCCGTCAAGCCGCATGAACATCTGCTTGATTGTCATTGGATTGGGGGAGGCACGTACAGACCGCTTCCGGTGGTCCTGGGGCCACCAGATTGGTTGGGCACGATCAGCGAAGATTGGTCGCGAAGTGTTGCAATGCGGCGAAGTTCTCGCTCACGTCGCGCGCTTTCCACGGGGTCAAGTTTGGTCGGATCGGTAGATTTGGGGGGCGTGGGAGTTGCGTCTGCGCCGTTGTTTTGAGCCTGTATAACGACACCAGCCGTTGTGCCTGCCGCTGCGATTGCAAGCGGAATCCACTCAAGTCCGGTTCCCATTTTTACTCACCAATTTTTTTCTTGAGATGCGTGACAAGTTCACACTTCGCGTGCATCTCCGCGTAGGCGATACGGCCAGCCTCGGACAGCAACTCAGACGGTTCGTGCTTGCGTTCCTTCGCAAGCGTCTTCAACTCCGCCAGCAGCTTGTCACGGGTTTCCTTCGCCGTGTTCTTCCATGTGTCGAACTTCGACGGGTCGAACTCTTGCATGTGTCAGACACCATTTCATCAGCGACCACGGCGTAATGCACGTTGGCACTTCCACGCCGCCCGAACGGATGACTCGCACGGTTGCATCCACGCACATCCAGCCTGCACGCCCCGCACCAAGGTCCACCTCACTGGGCGTTTCAATCTCGGCGACGTATCGAAGTCCATGCCTGATTGCTAAGTACCCATCCTGCGGAATCAGCACGCTGTCGTAAAGCGGCACAACCTCAAGGACGCGCCGCCCGTCGCCAACGGCGACATGATTCATCGAACCCGTGAAATGCCAACCCGCCCAGAGAACCAGTTGGTTCACGGGCGGGGGCTTGGGCCGAAAACTGAAAAATGCGAATACGCTGGGCAAGTTGTTTCAATGCTAGTCTTTACTAACTTACGAGAATGCGAACTGTGAGCTGCGAACTTCGTTCAAGTCCCAGTCGCCATGATCGGGCGCGAGCGGAATTGCGTCGCCGAATCTCGCCACCCACTGTTCACGAACTTGCAGCAGCGGGTGTTCCTCGTGAAACTTGACAAACGTGTCAAGAACCACGTCGCCAACTTCCGCCGCGTCCGCTGGCTGCGACCAGAAGGAATCGAACACGCCAGCGAATGAGAGGCCCTGTGACGCGGCTTGCGTTGCAGCCATCAGGAAGTGGCACGCATCGAACGAGTGAATCAGGTTGGGCGCACACGCCGACACCTGCTTCGGCTTAGGCGTTATCTTCGTGCGGTCATCAACGCGGAACTCGCCAATCACCGTGGCACAAAGGCTCGTGCTTTTGTTGTACGGCTGCAAGACCGGGAACCCGATGGGTGTGGTCCACGTCATCGGCTGGCCCGTCTTCGTGATGATGTCGGCACACGATGCAATCCACGCCATGATCTGACGGGCGGGTTGAAGGTACGGAATGTCCGCCTTGGCAACGATGGACGCGACCAGCCCACGCACCTTCTTTGCAAGGTCTTTCGGGCACCCTTGTTTCTGCAAGTTGTCGTAGACCTGCTTGCGTGCCCCGTACTGCGTGACCCCGTACATCTCGGTCATCACAGGCTGCTTCACCACATCCTTGACGATCCACGGCATGACAGCCTGCACGTCGGGGTTGTCGGCGTACTGCGTCGTGAGCGTGCGGATGGTGTAGTCCAACACATCTTTGTAGACCTTGTGCTTACGGTCGCTCGGACGCAGATTCGCCGCGCCAGCCGCGTCCGCATCACGCGCCATTGCCGCGTAATGCTGCAAGCCGTTCATCGTGCCGTCGCGCTGGCAGGGGATGTAACGCCCCACCTCGTCGTCCATAAGCCCGTAGCAGGCAGCCAGGAACTGAAACGGCTCTGCCGCCCGCTTCCAGAACTCATCGCTGTGCGGGTCGCTACAGGCTCGTGTGATGTTGCTGGCGTTGTCCTCCGTCCACTTCGCACGCTCGGCAATCGGCACGTCATCCACGCCGTACATATTGGCCGCGTGGACCATGAGCCAATACCGCCCGTCGTTGGTCATCGGCTTGTCGCTCGCCATGAGCATCAGCGAACGTCGTGCGTCGTCCCCGTGGTGGTTGAGCATGGGCGGCACAGGGAAACACCGACCACGGAAGTCCAGCATGTGAGGCAGGTAGAACCGCCGCCCCAGCATCTTCTCACACATGGCGTGCGTGCTTGCCACCTGCTGAATAACGCCAAGGTGACCGATGCGGTGAACTTCCCACTCGATGCACGAACGCTTCCACGCGCGGTGAATCTTCTTGTTCGTCTCGGCAGCGTCGGGACGCATGGGCCGCGTCTTGGGGTACAGGCTGGGCAGCGACCCGATTTCTTCGCCCGTCCGCAAGAGTTCCTGCTGAATGCGGAGGATGCGTTCGTTGACCATCCACGGCTGTGACGCACAAGCGTCGATGCCGCGAAACACCTTCGTCATGTCCGCTTCACGGATCATCCGCTTCTGGATGGGGTGAGGCTTGGCAACCAGCGGTGTGCGAATCTTGATGTATCCACCCTGCACAATCGACGACCCTTCCTCCATCGCATCCACCCACGCAAACGGTGTCATCACCATCGGCTCGTAGATTGGGCGAAGGACGGCGCGGGCGGCATGAGCTTCGTCGATAATACGGCTTGCTTCCGGCGTAAGTTCCATCACGCGGCGTGCGCGACCTGTGAAGCTGCTGATGCGGGTGCGACTTTCGACGAACGCCTGATAGGGCGTGTCCTCGTCCATCACCACGAGCATCGGCATCGCCACGTTGATAGCTGCCGCCCCGACATTCATAAACGCGCGCGGGACCAGGTTCATGTCGGGCGAGAGTTCGAGCTTGCGGACGCATTGCAGCACGCGCTTGGGGTACGCGAGCTTGCGGTTTGTCATCAAGATGCGAAGGTGCTGGAAGTCCTCGTCGGCTGTCCAGTCCCATTCCTCGCCCATCTGCTCCTTCTTGCGGCGAAGGGCAAGTTCGTCGTCACGCCACGATTCGCCAAACTGCGACTGCAAGACTTGCGCCGTGATGTTCTTGCCCAGCGTGTCGGCCAGACGATCCATACGAATCGCGGGCCGTCCAGACTTGGCAACCACCTCACCGCGCAGCAGCAGCGAGAACACCGTGCGGAGGAAGATGGTCGCACACTCGTTTGCGTCGGCGTTGTAGTACACGGGCACGCAGTACGTCGCGCCCTTGAACATCTCGCCGGAGCGACACTGTGCGATGAAGGCTGCGAAGGCTTGCGTGACCGTGGGCATCCAGGCATCCGTGAAGATGCGTGCCACAGGCAGGTCGCACCCGTCACCACGCTTGGTTGCGTCACTGACGTTCTTCCAGTAGCGGTCTTTCCCGGCTTGAATAGCGTCCTGCTCCAGCCGGATTTGTTCGTCGTATTGCGTCCCTGCAAGGATGCTCATGTGGTCCCTTTCAGTTGGTCCACCAACTTCATCATCTCGCGTTCAACCTCGATGACTTCGTGCATCATCGCCTGGCCTGCGTTGAACCGACGCTTGATGTCGGTCCACTTGTTGACCGCCTGCACGATGGCGGTGAGTTGTTCCGGTGTTGCGTAGATGGTCACTTGCTGCGTGCCCTTTCAATGATGCCGCTCGTCTCAAACTGCGGCCCCCACTCGCCGGACTTGCGGGAGAGGAGCGTGCGGATGATGCTGTCCCAATCTTCGTTCGTCTTCGTGGGCTTCACGTCGTTGTCGCCGATCCGCACGTCGCCCAGCGGCACACGCTCGACACCGCCGCCTTGCGCCGTGGGCGGCATCCACGGGCGGGGTACGCCGCGCTGGATGTTGTTCTCGATGATGGTGGGGCTGCCCAGCATGTACGAGATGCCCCACTGTGCAGGCTCGCCTGCGCGGGGTGCGTCTAGCAGGTTGTTGCTCACGATGGCGGCAGTCCAGACTGTTCGCGTCGGGTCGGTCGCGTTGAACGCCATCGGGTGACCTGTGCCAATGCCGGTGTTGAAGTCGTAGCAGACGTTTGACATGACGGTGAAATCGCCGCCGCGTGCTTGGACGGACGCGCTGCCGGGGCTGACAATCCAGTTGTGCGTGACGATGCGCGTCGCGCCCGCCGTGTGCACGAGGTACATGCCGTGCGAGAACTGGTCGCGGTTGCCCGTGTTGAACAGGACGTTCTGCTCAACGAGCGTCATCGTGTCGGCGGATGCGTAGATGCCTTGGCTGTGGCTGGCGGGGTGGCGTTGGTCGCGGATGATGTTGCGGCGGATGCGGACAGGGCCGGTTCGCTTGTCCATGCCCTGAATCGAAACTCCGATGGCTCCGCCGACGAGTTCGCAGTCTTCGATGAGGATGTTTCCGGCGTCGCCTTGGATTGCAACCATTGCCCCGTGGTTCTCGCCGACAAGTCGTAAACCGCGAATCTCGATGTACCGCAACCCGCCGACAATTCGCACGCCCGCGCCGAGTCCGTTGGGAATACGAAGTGTTGGCCGCTCCCCGTTTGGTCCGGGCAGTCCACGGATGACGAGAGGTCGGCCAGCGATGCCGCCGTAAGCCAAGCCGTCCATGCCGGGCCAGTTGATTGCGAAGTCATAAGGCTCACTCTGCCAAGGAACCTCGATGATGGCGGGGGTGCCACGAACAGCAGGTCGCTCGTCCTGATGAGCCACTCCCACCCCAACTGCTTCAGCAGAAACGATGGCAAGGGATTGGAGAACAGCACCCACAGTCCGCATCCGTCCATCACTATCACCGATTCTAACGACTGGGCATCCCATGCAGATGACAGGGGTAAAGCCTCCGTTGGAACATGGCCCACCAGCAAGAACAGCCAGCCAGTCCGTGTAATCTCGGTCATCGGGGAACACTCCATCGCCGTTGAAGTCGATGCTGTCGCACGTCGGGCAATCGGCACCCGCGAGGACGTTGGCAAAGTCGGTTGTGTCTTGATCTGACGGATACACCCCGTCGTTGTTGAAGTCGAGGTCGGCACACTGCGCGAGGGCGGGTGTGGCGAGAAGTAACGCTGTCCATGCGAGTTTCATGCGAGTCCTTTCGTTAGAGTTCACTGTCCCCCTCCATTCGCGGCGGCGATCACATCGCGAAGCCCAGCGTGCAGCCGCGCCCATGATTCGTCCTTGTCCATCGCCCTGTCCGCGTTGTCGATTGCGTCCTCTGCGGCCTGCCTGCACTTCTCCACCGTCGCGAGGGCTTCCGCCAGCCGTGTTTCCAAGTCGTTGATGTATGCGCTGTCGCTCACTTCTTGCTCCTTTTCTTCGCCTTCTTCGCGGGGGACCACGGGAACGTCACGTCGGGTTTCAGGTACTTCGATGGCACCTTTACATTGCACTCACCTTGGTCGCGAATCGCGTAGTGACACTTGATCCGAACCCAGTGAGATCCGTTGTCGTCGATGTGATACTCGCCCTTGACCCACACCGTCTGACCCTTCTCGTACTTGCTCATGCGTTCTCCTTGCGTGCATGCTCGATCCGATCCTCGCTCACGCCGCACGCCACCAGCTCACTGAGCGTCACCATCACGCACCTCCAAACACACGCGCCCACGCCAGATACCCAATCGTCACAATCGCCACGCCCGCGATCAGGCCCACCACGCTCCACACGATGCGGTCGAACAAGGGCATCCGGTCGTAGTCGGGCGGGTCGTACTTCCGCCAATCGCGTTTCAGCGACATCCGCTCTTTCGCTTCTGGTGTCCACTCGATTTCGGTCACGGTCGTGCTGCCAAGTTTCATCGTCTTCCGGCTTTGTTCCCACTTCATGCCACACCGATCCTTTCGACACCGCTCTCCGTCAACCGATACCGTGACCGGTCCGTCGGGAGCCGCTCGATCAACCGATCCGCTAGCAGCCTCCTGATGATCCCGTCGGCAGACACGTAGCCGACATTCATTGCACGCTGCACGGCTGATACGCCCCCTTGCTCTCGGAACACTGGCAGCGCGTCGTAGGGGTTGACGTACTTGTGCTTTGCGTTCTGTACGTGAGGGTCGAAACTCATCGCTTGTCCTCCTTGATCCAATACTCCCCGTAGCCCTTGCTCTCGTCACACTCGATCTCCACGCCCGCCTTCCGCAACTCGCAGATGCGAGCCGCCAGCCGGTAGCAGCGGAACTCGCGGATCGCGTCGTCCGGTGTAAGTCGCCGTCCCGCTTGCAGCGCGGTCAGCACTCGCTCGCGTTGGGTGGTCTTCATGCCTTCGCCCTTTCCTCGTTGATGAGTGCGTACACCCGCGTGGTCGCTTCCTTCGCTGTCGTGCCGGTCGCTGAGTGCATCTGGTCAACGCCAAGCGGCGGGCAGTGTGCGGGGCCGGTCGCGACGGCAACCCAGTTGCGCGGGTTCCACTCGATGAGCTTGACCTTCCACTCGTCTTGTTGGTCGTACTTCATGCGGCCTCCGTGGGTTGCAGCTTCTTCATCGCCTCGTCGCGTCGGCGCTTCATCAACTCGCCTTGGCTCTCACGCAC
>Ga0068877_10004689_pt1 | contig 10596 bp, 8 predicted proteins | sample NOAtaG_FD_66437 | JGI IMG/M metagenome (GOLD analysis project Ga0068877, IMG submission 66437) | Freshwater lake microbial communities from Lake Erie, under a cyanobacterial bloom - NOAA_Erie_Diel6S_1000h metaG | ecosystem: Environmental > Aquatic > Freshwater > Lake | place: USA: Ohio, Lake... | reverse complement strand
ACCCATGCGTTGTTGCATGCCAGCGGAATCAAGCTTCCACTGTGGCTCGATGAAGGACTCGCCGAGTACTTTGAAGTGGAGAGCACAGAGAAGGGATCGCATCCAATACACAGATATGCGGTTGCATCCCAACTTCGATATGGCCAAGTGGTCCAAATCGAAGACTTCGAACAGAACCAAAACGCAACGACACTTAGCCCTAAAGAGTATCGCGATGCGTGGAGCATCGTCGCATTTTTGCTCAATCACAACGAAGAATCGAAGAATGCGCTACGGGCTTATATCGAGGACTTGCGAACTGGCGCAGCAGCCGGTCTGTTGAGTCGGCGACTTCCCGCCAAATCTCGAAGCGAGTGGCGAGACAACTATCTCCAGTTTTTTCGATCCCAGTCGACGGGAAACTACATCGGTACGCGTTAAGCGAGCCCGAAATAAATCGCACTCGCCAGGCTCATTACAATGATGAGCGATCCGTGTACATTAGACGACGGACCCAGTGAATCATCCCTTGCTCACGTTGTCGAATCAATAAATCAAAACCATGTCCATTGCCGAATTACTCAGCTTCGAGAACGTTCCTATTCACTTGTACGAACGAATACGCGTCGTTACGGCAGGAACGGCAGGCAAGAGCACCGTTGATCATTCCGCAAGTAATTCCAGCAGCCAACCTGGTTTTGTACTGTATTGGATGCGAACTGCTGTTCGAGTCGATGAGAACCCGGCTCTCGATGTGGCTCGACACTTGGCAATCAAATTGGATTTACCATTGCTCGTATACCACGGTTTATCGCAGCGTTATCCTTTCGCTTCGGACCGACATCATACGTTCATACTCGAAGGTGCTCGAGATGTGCAGCGCAGAATGTCTGAAATCGGGATTTCCTATGCTTTCTACTTGGAACGATCAGACACCCAAGGGGATTATCTACGGCAGTTAGCAGATGCATCGTCGGTTACTGTGACTGAAGATATGCCAACGCGACCTTCATCAACATTCCTTCGAGCTCTATGTCGACAATGCAGAACTCCCATCGTAGCCGTAGACACTGCTTGCGTGGTTCCGATGCGATCGATTGGCCAGGCCTACACGAGAGCATTCGAGTTTCGGCAAGCAACACAGCGGCAATACAAAGATCGCGTTCCTAATGAATGGCCTCTTTGGAAAGGAAATGTTCGAGCATTTGACATCGATTCGTTACCATTCAAGTCTATCGATCTTAATCTCACGAGTATTGCGGATTGGATTGCTCAATGTGATATCGATCATACCGTTGGACCGGTCGTCGATACCGAAGGAGGATCGACCGCCGGTTACAGTCGGTGGAATCGATTTTGCCAGTCAGGGCTAAGCAAATATGCAAAGACTCGGAACAGTCCGTTGATCAATGGTACGAGTCGGATGTCCGCCTATTTGCATTATGGGATGGTCTCGCCCATGCGGATCGCACGCGAAGCATCTCAGCAAAAAGGAGAAGGCCCAGAGAAGTACCTAGACGAGCTCTTGATTTGGAGAGAGTTGGCTTATGCATTTTGCCATTATCGCAGCGATCATGATCATTGGTCCGCTATCCCAGATTGGGCTCGAAAAACCCTAGAGTTACACGCGAAGGATCGGCGAGCAAAGCTCTATTCCTGGGAGCAACTTGCGCGCGGCGAGTCCGATGACCCATTGTGGAACGTCGCGCAGAAGTCGTTATTGATGCATGGAGAATTGCACAACAATATTAGGATGACGTGGGGCAAAGCTATCTTGAATTGGACCCCAAGCCCGCAATGTGCGTTAAAGTACATGCTCGACTTGAACCATCGTTATGCGCTCGATGGTCGAGACCCAGGTTCCTATGGAGGTATTCTCTGGTGTCTGGGGCAATTTGATCGTCCCTTTGAGCCAGAGACTTCAATTCAAGGAACGATTCGGCCACGCCCGACAAATGAACATGCGCAACGACTAAATGTCGAAAAGTATAAGCAACTCATCCAACGCAATCGAGCACCAAATCCTCCGACGATCGCCGTGGTAGGAGCAGGAATCTCTGGTGCGATGGCAGCACGAACACTTGCTGACCATGGACTGCAAGTAACAGTTTTCGACAAGAGTCGAGGGATGGGTGGACGCATGTCGACTCGACATCTCGATGAACATGCTTTCGATCATGGAGCGCAGTACTTCACGGTGCGACATCCTGTGTTTCGAAGATACGTTCAGTCATGGGTCGAGCAAGGTGTAGCGGCACTTTGGGAGGGGACCGTTGTTGCATATGACCGAGATGAGAATAGCGCAGAACCGTCATGGCATTGCCACGTGCGTCCATCGGTCGAACGATTTGTCGGCACTCCGGGCATGACCTCGATTGCGAAGCATCTGCTAAAAAATGCAGAAATGCGATTGAATCATCAAGTAATCGCCATTGAACCTGACGGAAGTCGATTGCGTCTCATGGCCGCAGATGGTTTAGATTTGGGCGTTTTCGATCAAGTGATCTTGGCGATTCCCGCACCGCAAGCGTCGTCGTTGGTCCCGTTTGATGCAGTTCTTTCATCGCAGCTTGCATCGGTCCGATACGATCCGTGCTGGTGTGCGATGTTTCAATTTGAAGAACAGTTGCCGAGCGATTGGAATGGAGCATTCGTCAACGGTGGCGCCGTCCGTTGGATTGCTCGAAGCCATACGAAGCCTGGCCGATACTCGAAAGGCGAGTCTTTAGTGATCCATGCTGCACCCGATTGGTCTGCCCAGTGCTACGAAAAGGATCAAGAGTTCGTGATGGATACGCTGCTAGAAGAATACTTCCGTGTCACTGGACAGAAACCGCAGATACCGACGATCGCAATGGCGCACCGTTGGCGATATTCGATACCAATTTCCACAGCCGTACCAACGAATTGTTTCCAACATCGCTCGACAGTTATCGCATGTGGCGACTGGGCTGGTGGCTCTAGAGTTGAAGGGGCCTTTCTCAGTGGTTGCGCTGCCGCAGGCAGAGTTCTGAGTAAATTGGATCGACCATCGCTACCGAAAACACAAACGTTTCTATTCTAAGACGGAGGTGAATTACCGGAATGCTTGGGGCAACTACACGACATCTTTTACAGCGGCAACAAATCGGTCGACTTCTTCGATCGAATTGTAAAAATAAAAGCTTGCGCGACAGGTGACTGGCACCCCAAGCTTTGAATGCAATGGCATCGCACAGTGATGCCCCACTCGAATCGCGATGCCGCGAGCGTCCAATAACCTGGCGATTTGTTCACCATGAATACCATCTATCGCAAAAGACACGATGCCACACTTCTTTGCTCGCGGTGGCGAAAAAATTCGGATCCCGGGAATCGTCGACAATCCCTCGATCGCTCGTTCGGCAAGAAGATTCTCATGCTCTAGTATCCGCTCTGATCCAATCGTTGCCAAATACTCGATAGCACTCTTCAGAGAGATGATCTCTACAATGGCTGGTGTGCCCGCTTCAAACTTGTGAGGCAGACCCGCTTCGGTGAATCCATCGAAGGTCACCGACTTGATCATGTTTCCGCCCCCTTGCCAACTCGGCATCTTCTCGAGCAACGCACGCTTGCCATAACAAACACCAACTCCGGTGCTGGCTAACATCTTATGCCCGCTGAAGACTACGAAATCCGCGTCCCATTCGATAACATCCAACATGCCGTGCGGTACCGCTTGGGCTGCATCGACCAAAACAACGGCATTCCATCGATGAGCTCCTTCGCAGATCTCTCGAATCGGAATGATCGTACCCAACACATTGGAGACCGCAGTGCACGCGACAATGCGTGTCTTCTCATTCAACAAACGATGAAAAGCATCCATGTCGAGCGTATAGTCATCGCGAATTGGAATCCAACGAATGACGCACCCGAGTTCAGCACAGAGTTGTTGCCAAGGGACGATGTTCGAATGGTGTTCCATTTCGGTCAACAGTATCTCATCGCCAGACTTCAGGTTCGATCGTCCCCACGTCTGAGCAACTAGATTCACCGAAGCGGTTGTTCCTGCGGTGAATATGATTTCGTCGGGAGAAGAAGCGTTGATGTACTGCTGAACAGCAACGCGACTCGCTTCGACTTTCTCGGTCGTCATCCCGGCCCATTCATGACCGGAACGATGGACATTTGCATAGTGCTGCTGATAAACCGAGTTCATCGCGTCGATCACCACTTGCGGGCGTTGCGATGATGCCGCATTATCCAGATATGCCACTGGCAAACCTGAACTATGATGCCCGATTAGCACTGGAAAATCGCTTCGGATATCTGCAAGATGGCCAGATATAGGTCCGTAATCGGTGCTATTCTTGACAGCCACTCGCGAGGTTGGTGCGACTCTGGCAAGCTTCCCCGCAGCGTACTCGCGGATCTGCTTGATCATCGAGTTCAATCCGTTGCTGCGAAGCGGAGACAAAAAGCTTTTCAGTTTTAGTCCCTCGAAAATCTTCTCGATCGGAAGATCGACCACTTCCTGCGCAGTGCATCCCGAATAAGCAGATACCAGCACTGCTGCAAGTCCACGGACCATCGGAGCGTCGCTCGTCGCCTGAAACTGAAACGTCTTTCCGTCCCATTCAGGAACGACCCAGACCATGCTTTGGCAACCGACGACACGAAACTCTTCCGTGCAAAACTCTTTAGGGAATTCTGGTAATGACTGTCCCAATTCGATCAAGAACTGTATACGCTCTTCCGGCGTCTCCAGATCCTGAAACTCTTCAATGAGTTCTTCCAAGAGAACGGACATGAACTTTAGAATATTCCTAACTGATCGCGAGCGTCTTCTGTCATTCGTTCAGGAGTCCATGGTGGATCCATCACGACCTTGATATCGACGGCGCCGACACCTTCGATAGCTTCGATGACTTGCCGACTGTTCGCCACGAGTTGTGGACCCGCGGGGCACATCGGACTGGTCATGGTCATTTCCACATTGACGTTCAGTTTGTCGTTTTCACCAGGCTGGATGTCGACGACGTAAATCAATCCGAGATCAACAATGTTGACGAAAAGCTCGGGGTCGATGACTAGTTTCAGTTGCTCTCGAACGTGGTCTTCAGTAATCATAATTTTGGGATCGATCAGATATTGATGGAATAAATCTAGTTTGCCAATTGTACGAAAACCTTGCCATCTTCTACCTTTACCTCATGCGACAAGGTGGCTTCGGTGGCAGGCATGGTTAATGCATTTCCCGTACGCAAATCAAATTTTGCACCGTGACGCGGGCAAGCGATACAGTTACCTTCCACTTCGCCATCGCCAAGTGTGCCACCATCATGCGTACACAAATCTTCGATGCAGTAAACTTCGCCTTCGATGAGTGTGACGACCACAAATCGGTCATCGACTTCCATCGTCTTGGGGAGGTTGGGTGTGAGGCTAGCTATGTCGCAAACAAAATGAAACACAATAAGGAAATTCTAGGGTTTGGGATTCTCAAGTAAATGAACGGCTGCAATCTCTTGATCACGAGCCAGGTTTTTTGATCACAACCCGAGGCGTGAGCGAGGCTCTCTGTGGGGTTCTCCGTCCCTCGCTCACGCTTCGGGTTGTGATACCGTCTGGGCAAGATCGAACGACAAATCGTGCGGACTACTCGTACTGTCGAACTTGTCGCGCGATCGCTTTTCCGAGGGCTTCTCGTACGGACTCGATCGTGATCCGATCGAAGATCTGCTGGAAGAACCCGGTGACGATCATCAAGATCGCTTCTTGGCGAGTGAATCCTCTCGATCGAGCGTAGAAGATCAACTCTTCGTCGACACGTCCACTCGTACTGCCGTGAGTGCATCGCACATCGTCTGCTTTGATCTCCAAACCTGGAATGGAGTCGGCTCGAGCTGCATCGCTGAGCATCAGATTATCATTTCGTTGATAACCATCTGTTTTGTCCGCTCCTTCATCGACTTTGATCATCCCTCTCCAAACCGTTCGCGAACGGTCTTGAAGCACCGACTTGTAGAGGAAGTCGCTGGTGCAATGCGGTGCACAGTGACGCTGAATCGTATTGTAAGTCAAATGCTGACGATCTCGAGTGAACATCACTCCGTTCACAAAGCTTCTCGCCCCTGGAGCGACCATCTCTACTTGTTGATCTACTTGAGCAAAGCGAGAGCCCATCGCAGCAAGTGTCCATTGCAGGGTTGCATCTTGTCCAACACTGGCTCGTTTGTGAGCGAAGTGCCATACCTTCTGCCCCCAGTCTTGCAAACTCACATAACGCAAGTTCGAGCGGGCTCCCAAGATCAATTCCACACCGCCGCAAAACATTCCACTTCCTTGCTCTGTGACGCTGCTGCATTCGGTTAGGACTGTAGCTTCGGCACCTTCTTCCAAGATGACGAGCGTATGCGACAAATCGGAACCGCCCTCCGTCATGGATGCATGAATGTGCAATGGCTTTTCGATGATGACATTGCGCGGAACATATAGCAAATATCCGTCGGACCACATCGCCACCTGCAATGCAGCGAATCGATCTGCCGATGAATCGATCAGCGTGTGAAGATACTTCTTCACGAGTTCTGGTTTCTCACGACTCAATCGAGATAGCGAGCCAAACAGAACCCCTTTGGCCTTGAGCGATTCGTCTAGTTCTTCCGAGATAACGATCCCATTTGCGGAGCGAACGGAACCTGCGATCTCGACACCTTCCAGCAAATGAACTGGTGCGTCGAGTTTCGTTTGCGTTTCAGTCTCATGTGCAATCGAGTATTTTTCGATTCGGAAGCCACGCAAATCGGAACGCATCCAATTTTCGCTTCGTGGGTTGGGCCAACCCATCGTTTCAAACTCGGCATAAGCCGCTTTGCGTGCATCGGACAACCAAGTTGGATCGATGCGCTTTGCTAGGAAATCATCGAAGCCATGTCGATCGAATTTGCCTAGACCTACATTTTGGTCAGCAACCGCACTCATGTTAACCCACCGATCCTTCCATCTGCAACTGGATCAGCCGGTTCATTTCGACGGCATATTCCATTGGGAGTTCCTTGACCAATGGCTCGATGAATCCGTTAACGATCATCGTGCTCGCTTCGGCTTCCGACAGGCCTCGGCTCATCAAGTAAAACATTTGCTCTTCGCCAATTCGCGAGACGCTTGCTTCGTGGCCTACGCTGACATCTTGCTCTAGGATCTCGATGTAAGGATAGGTATCGCTGCGGCTCTTGGGGTCCAAGATCAATGCGTCGCAAACCACGTTGCACTTCGACTTCTTGGCATCCTTCTCGACTTTGACCAACCCGCGATAACTGCTTCGACCACCATTCTTGGAAATCGATTTGCTTATGATTTGGCCGGTGGTATTCGGAGCACAGTGAACCAACTTTGCGCCTGCGTCTTGGTGTTGACCTTTGGATGCGAAAGCGATCGAAAGAATCTCACCGCGTGCACCTGGTTCCATCATGTAGACGGCTGGGTACTTCATCGTCAGTTTGCTGCCCAAATTGCCATCCACCCACTCCATGGTCGCATCTGCGTAGGCCACAGCTCGCTTGGTAACCAAGTTGTAGATGTTGTTCGCCCAATTTTGAATCGTGGTATAGCGGCATCGGCTTCCGCGTTTGCAAATGATCTCAACCACTGCTGAGTGCAATGATTCCGAGGAATACATCGGAGCCGTGCAACCTTCCACGTAGTGAATGCTCGCACCTTCGTCAACGATGATCAATGTGCGTTCGAATTGTCCCATGTTCTCCGCGTTGATGCGAAAATACGCTTGCAGCGGGAACTCAATCTTCACTCCTTTCGGAACGTAGATGAAGGAACCGCCCGACCATACGGCCGAGTTAAGTGCTGCAAATTTATTGTCCGTCGATGGGATGATCGTTCCGAAATACTCGCGGACCAAATCAGGATGTTCTTTGATCGCAGTGTCGGTGTCTGTGAAGATCACACCTTGGTTTGCAAGGTCATCTTTCAAGGAACCATAGACCACTTCGCTTTCGAATTGAGCCTTCACGCCCGAAAGAAACTTGCGTTCTGCTTCTGGAATACCAAGCTTCTCGAAAGTGTCTTTGATTTCTTGAGGCACTTCGTCCCAAGTGCGGCCTTGTTTATCGGTCGGCTTGAGGTAGTAGAAGATGTCCTGAAAATCGATATCAATATCGCCACCCCATGTCGGCATCGGCTTGGCATGGAATATATCCAATGCCTTGAGACGGTACTGACGCATCCACTCGGGCTCGCCCTTCATCTCGGAGATTTGGTTAACGATTTCCGCGTCGATTCCTTTGCGGGCCTTGAATACGGCTTTGCTTTCCGTGCGAAAATCGTACTTGTTGATTTCGCCGAACTCGTCCGTGGAAGCAGCTAAGTCTGTTGACATGATTATCTTCTTGGTAAATTAATTTAGATCGTTGATTGAATGTGTCTGCGTTTTAAACAGCAATGGTTTCTTCTTTAGCAATCATCTGTTGGTTGGCTGCGTCTGCATCTGGGTAGGTCGCTCGGATGCGCTCGTAGCCGTGATCGTGAAGCTCACGTGCCAACTCTGCTCCACCTGTTTCCACGATTCTGCCTCCCAGCATCACGTGCGTGTACTGTGGTGGGTTGTGTTCCAGCAATTTGTCGTGGTGCGTAATGATCAAAAGGCCCATTTTGTCTTTGCCGATTTCCGCAATCGAAGCACTCGCCAACCGCACAGCATCCGCGTCTAGACCACTGTCGGTCTCATCCAAAATCGAAAACTTGGGCGAGAGCATAGCCATCGTCAAAATTTCGGACCGCTTCATTTCACCACCCGAGAATCCATCGTTCACGTAACGGCGAGCGAACTCGGGATCGATCTTGAGTTGTTCCATTTTGGATTTGAGTTCCTTGCGAAACTCGCGCATCGGAATCAGATCTTCCCCTTCTTTACGATCAGGACGTCGAACGTTTGTCGCTGCGTGTCGCAAAAAATCGGCTGTCTTTACACCAGGGATAGCGACAGGACGCTGGAATGCCATGAAAATACCAGCGCGAGCACGTTGATCCGCTTCCCATTCGGTGATATCAACACCATCGAGTGTGATCGAACCCTCGGTAATCTCATAGTTCGGATGGCCAGCGATCGCCAATCCTAGAGTGCTCTTTCCTGAACCGTTCGGGCCCATCAACGCGTGCGTTTCGCCGTAGTTTAGTGTGAGATTCACTCCGCGAAGAATTGCCTTTCCTTCGACAGAGACATGGAGATTTTCAATCTTAAGTGTATGAGACATTCTCTTTAGTTCTATTTGCTATGGAAGCGATGAAAACGAGTTATACGGTTGAAGGAAGTGATATAGGGTTCGGTTGTGTTTGAACGACTGGTTGCCGAGTCGCAGTAAACTGACAACATGCATGTCCATCCAAGCGGCATTGTGACAGTTCGACGGGATGCCCGAGTGCGGCGCTCAATGCCTTTTGCTCCAGTTCACAGACCGAGCGATCCGAGCGATCGTTCACCAAGTCAGGATACGGGCAAGCTTGAACTTCCAAAATTGGCAACAATTCACTGCCACAAACACGAGAAGGGACTTTACGATTATTGAGCAGCCCAGCCAGAATTCGCATCCGTTCTTCGAGCGGGGCATCGGGCAACATGGTGCGAAACATTACACCCATCCGGTCCGCAACTCGGTTAATCAATTGTGATTTCACCTCGGTCGACTCGATGGATTGAATGACACCCCACAAGGAAATGGCAAGCTCGCTATAGGTAACCCCCGCTTGCCTCCAGCCCTTGTCTGTTAGGAAATACGTAAACGATGGACGGCCACGGCCAGCGCCTTGCTTGCGACGCTCGATGTAACCCGAATCCACCAACCGATCGATCCTTTGCCGAATGGCAGTCGCAGTGACTTCCAGCCTATCCATCAAATCCTGAATAGAAAGGCCTTCCTCGCGGCGCAACAGGTCCAAAACCAGTTGATCGACTGGCCGGATCGGTATTTCTTCTCTGTGCGCCGCTTGTTCCATCACTACACTGTTCTGCAAGCTTATTTGCTTAGCTATCATTTCAGGTTCCAGAAGGGTTCTCCCCTCCCAATGTCGCAAGTAGTGTATCAATCAGCCTATTTTTGACAAGCTGCGTTGTCTAAATTGCTGGTCGAAATCGCGCAATGGTGTATCAATTCCCCTTCAAGTGAACCTTCGCGGAACTTACGGTGTTTCTTCACAGAAATCGGACACTGCCGACAAAAACGATGTCTTGACCGTAGCTTGGGACCATTGTCCCGAACGGATGGATTTTCAATGAAGTTATTGACGGCCGGGACAATGGTCCCAGCCTGCGTGCTTTCCAGCTGCGTCAAATCACTGCGAAAGACTAAAGAGGATCATGTTGACTGCGACCGCAAAAGCGTCCTTACGAACATAGCCTCGGCATTGAAGCGAGTGTTTAGATTCCATGGCACAGCTAAGGTCGTTTGGGGAGAAGAGCATGACGATCCGGCCGTTCCACTCTAATGCTTCGATTTCAGGGGGACCTGGACGCTTGGAGCGGACCAGATCGCCCGAAGCCAAATTCGGGTCCACCAGCACGACATTTCGAACATCGAATTTGTCGAAACCATTCCCGTCAGGGGTCATGAACGAGTGATTCGCGTCCAGTGTCCGCCACTT
>Ga0068877_10004688_pt1 | contig 10598 bp, 9 predicted proteins | sample NOAtaG_FD_66437 | JGI IMG/M metagenome (GOLD analysis project Ga0068877, IMG submission 66437) | Freshwater lake microbial communities from Lake Erie, under a cyanobacterial bloom - NOAA_Erie_Diel6S_1000h metaG | ecosystem: Environmental > Aquatic > Freshwater > Lake | place: USA: Ohio, Lake... | reverse complement strand
CTGTTCGGCGGCGAGGCGCTCGAGGAGTTCGCGATCACGATGCTGTTCGGCATCGTCCTGGCGACCTCGTCGTCGATCTTCATCGCGGCGCCGATCCTGCTCTTCCTGGGCGAGGACAAGCTGCGCCGCGGCCCGGTCGCCGAGGCGCAGGCCGACGCCGCGGCCCCGACGCCCTGATCGGTACGGACGGGGGCACGTCCGCATGCGCGAGGACCGGCCCCAGGCACCTTCGACGATGGCGGCCCGGCCGGCCATCGAGGCCTATGGAAATGGCGGCTTCCGCGTAGCGGGGGCGCGGGTCGAGGGCGGGTTGCTGGTATCGGCACGCGGCGCCTGGCCCTGGTCCGCCTCGAGCCTGGTCGAGGCGACGACCGGCTCTCTCGAGGTCCTCCTCGACGCCGATCCCGCGATCGAATTGCTGGTCCTGGGTTGCGGCCCATCCATGGCCGCCGTGCCCGCTGCCCTGCGCGAAGGACTGCGCGCGCGGGGGATCAGGGTCGAGGGCATGGCGACCGGCGCCGCCTGCCGGACGTTCAACGTGCTGATGGGCGAGAACCGCCGCGTGGCCGCGGCGCTGCTCCCGGCCTGAGCGCCAGGGCGCGCCGGCGACAGGGCAAGAAAAAAGGCGGGGTCCGTGGACCCCGCCTTCGTTGCCTTCGGCTGGACTTGCGTCAGCCGCCGAGGTTCTGCGCGCCCACCATGAAGTAGAGCATGGGGATCGAGAACATCGTGTTGAAGCGGCTCGTGAGCATCGCGATGCGGGCCGCGGCCTTCTTCTCGTCGGCGGAGGCCTCGACGAGGCCAAGCGCCTTCTGCTGGTTCGGCCAGATGATGAACCACACGTTGAAGGCCATGATCAGGCCCAGCCACATCCCGATGCCGATGAGGCGGGTCGCGCCTGCCTTCAGCATGAGCGCGTCGACCAGGTAGCCGTTGGCGAGCGCGAGCAGGAGCCCGGTCACCACGGTGGCGAGGGCCGCCCAGCGGAACCAGAACAGCGCGGTCGGGGCGATGACCTTCGACACGGCGGGCTTCTGCTCGTCGGGGATCTTCGGCATCGACGGGATCTGGACGAAGTTGAAGTACCAGAGCAGGCCGATCCACATCACGCCGGCGAGCACGTGCAGCCAGCGCAGGAAGAACGCGCCCCAGATGTGGGAGGCGTGGATCGAGCCGGTCAGGACGGCAAGCACGGCGGCGAGAATGATGCCGTAAAGCACCGCGCGCTCGAGCTTGTCGAGACCGAGCTTTGCAAGCAGGTCAGCCATGAATCTACGCCTCCGGTTTGGTTGATGATTCGCGTAGGACAATACCAAACCGCCCATGCCCCGCAATTATTCTCGGGCTGTTCGCGCGCCGCGCAGCGCGGCCTCGGCGGCCGCCGCGCCGGACGCGATCGCGGACTCGATCGTGCACGGCAGGCCGGGGACGACCCAGTCGCCTGCCAGCAGGACGTTCGCCGCAGCCGACGCGATCCCCGGCCTGCGCGCCTCGAACGCGGCGTCCTGCAGGGGCGTGGCGCGACGCTCGACGATCGTGCGCCAGCGCAGGGCGCGTGCGCCGGCCGGAAGGCCAAGCGCGCGCGCCATGTCCGGCCAGAGCCGCGCATGGAGTTCCTCGCGCGAGAGGCCGGACAGCCCCTCCGCCGCGCTGGTCGTCGAGCTGGCGACGCGACCGCGGCGCAGCACCCACTCGACCTGACCGCCGACAAGGCCGCGGAACACGATGTCGTTCGAGCCCGGATCCGGCATGTCGAGCACGGCGTGGAGGTTCACGATGGGCGACGCGGTGCAGTCCGGTGCCAGGCCCGGCGCGCAGCGCGCGAGGTCCCATGGCGGAAGGGCGAGGATGGCGCGGTCGCCGCGACCGAGCTCGACCACCTCGCCGTCGAAATGCAGGGCGCAGGGCGATCCGTCCGTGCCGATCCGGACCTCGCGGAGGCGCGCGCCTAGGCGCAGCCGCGCGCCTCGGCGCGCGAGCAGCGCGGTCGCCGGGTCAACGAGGCAGTCGGAGAGGCTGTGCCGCGCGAGGCCGACGCGCATGCCGCGCCGGCCTCCGAGCAGGACGCGCCGGAGCGCGGCGGCGAAGGGCGCCGCCGCGGCGATGCCCGGCGCGGCGTTCATGATCGAGCGGACCAGCGGATCCCAGGCGAGCCGGCCGAGGCCCGTCGCGGCCGCGAGCTCGGCCGGGACGGCGGCACCGCGCGAAGGCGCGAGCAGTCGCAGCAGCAGCGCGATTTCGCTCGCCGCGCCAGACCCGCCATGGCGCCAGGCCCGCAGCATGTCGGAGGGTCCGCGCACGCACCAGCGCGCGCCGTCGCGCAGGTCCATGAACTCGATCCCGCCATCGAGCCAGTGGACCCTGTCCTCGGCGCCGATGCGCGCGAGGTAGCCCAGCGCCCCGGCGTTGACGCCAAGCAGCGCGTGGGTCCCGTTGTCGATCTCGACGTCGAGCTCGGTGTCGTGCCAGGAGCGGCAGCGCCCGCCGGCGCGCGGCGCCGCCTCGTGCAGGACGACGTCATGACCGCCCGGCGCAGATGCGAGCGCGACCGCTGCCGACAGCCCGGCGAGGCCGCCGCCGACGACGTGGAACGCCACCTCAGAAGCCCCGGCACGCCGCGGCGAGCAGCGCCGCGGCGTGGTCTCGGGCGGAGAGCCGCGGCCGCTCCGCCGGGCGCGTGCGCAGCCGGGCGAGGATCCGCGCGTAGGTCGCCCCCATCAGCCGAACGGCGAAGACCCGCGAGCCGGGCGCGGCGGTCGCCAGGGTGCGCGCGACCGCGAAGGCGCGCTCGGCCTCCTGCGCGAGGATGGCGCGCGCCGCGGCGAGGCGCGGCTCGGCGAGCATGGCCGCGGGCGCGAGGCCGGGCTCGATGCCGGCCTCGCGCAGCATGTCCTCCGGGATGTAGCAGCGCCCGCGCGCGGCATCCTCGTCGATGTCGCGCAGCACGTTGACGGTCTGGAGCGCCTCGCCGAGCGCGATGCCGAAGGCGCGGTCCCCGTCGCCGGAATGGCCGCAGGCGGCGAGCACGAGTACGCCGATCGACCCCGCGACCTGGCGGCAATAGAGCCGGAAGGCCTCGCGGTCCGGCGCGCGCGCCGCGCTGCCCGCGCAATCCCAGGCGAGGCCGTCCAGGAGTCGGTCGAACTCGTCGAGCGGCAGGATCGCCGCATGCCTGCCGATGTCGATGGCGAGCGGCTCGACGGCGCGGCCCTGCGCGGCGGCGCGGATCTCCTCCCGCCAGAGATCGAGCGCCGCGCGCCTGGCCTGCTCGGGCGCGGGACCGTCGGCGATGTCGTCGAGGCGCCGCGCGAGCGCGTAGATCGCTGCGCCCGCCTGGCGCGCCGCGCTCGGCAGGAGCCGCAGCGCGAGAGCGAAGCTCGACCCCGGGCGCACCGGGCGCGCGCGGATCGCGGCAAGCGCGAAGGTCGTCGCCTTGGACGCGCGCCCCGCGGCGACGCGCGCCGCCAGCGGATCACCGTCGCGCAGCCGGCGCGCGAGGTCGCGCGCGAGCGCGAGGATGCCCGCGGCCTCCCGCGCCAGCTCCGCGGACGCGATGCGGTCGGGGAGCGGGGAGGCCTGCCGGAGCAGCGCGTCGGTCGCGTCGAGGACGCGGTGGATCACGCGGCGCAGCGCGGGCGATGCCGATGGCGCCTCCAGGTCCGCGGTCGACGCGCCCTCGGCGGCGAGCCAGTCCAGCGGCAGGTAGCAGCGGCGAAGGCGCGTCCAGTCGGCGCCGCAATCCTGGAGGTGGTTCAGCACCTGCAGCGCCGTGCACAGCCTGTCGGAGGCGTCCTGCGCCTCCTTGCCCTCGCCGTGCAACTCCAGCAGGAACCGCCCGACGGGAACGGCCGAGAAGCGGCAATAGGCGAGGAGGTCGCTCCAGCCGCGGCAGCCGCGCGACGCCGCGTCGGCCTGGAAGGCCTGGAGCAGGTGCCGCGCATGCCGCATGTCGACGGCATGGAGCGCGCAGCTCCGCCTGAGCGCGACGCAATCCGCGCCGAGCGCGTCGTCGGGCCGTGGCTGCGCGGTACCCGACAGGAGGGCGTCGACCTCGGCGAGGCGCGCGGACTTGGCCTCGGGCGACATGGACGGGTCGTCGGCGACGTCGTCGGCGCCGCGCGCGACCCGGTAGAAGGCGAAGACCGCATGGCGCAGAGCCGGCGCGACGAGGCGCGAGGCAACCGGGAAGTTCTCCCCGGCGCGCGCGGCGTCGATCCTGTCCGGAGTGGCGATGGCCATGACGGTGTGGACGGCTATATAGCCAAGCGTGATGGGCGGCGACGAGATTCGCTACTGCGAGGACATCGCCCGGCGCTTCGACCGGGAGCGCTGGCTCTGCACGCTGTTCGCCCCGGAGGCCGCCAGGCCGACGCTGCTCGCCCTCGTGGCCTTCGGCACGGAACTGGGCCGCGTCCGCGAGCAGGCCCGCGAGCCGCACATGGCGCTGGTGCGCCTGCAATGGTGGCGCGACGCCCTGGCGGAGGCAAAGGCCGGCGCGCCGCGCGCGCATCCCGTCTGCCGCGCGCTCGTGGCGCCGCTGGCGCGCGACCCGGCGCTTGAGGCGCTGCTCGGCGCCATGGTCGATGCCCGCGAGAAGGACATCGAGGAATGGCCCTTCGCCGACCTCGGCGAGCTCGCCGCCTATGCCGAGCGCAGTTCGGGCTCGCTCGCGGAGGCGATGCTGCGCGCCGCGGCGCCCGCCGCCCCGGAGGCCGGGCTTGCCGCCGCGCGCCGGATCGGCGGCGCCTGGGCGCTGGTGGGGTTGCTGCGCGCGGCACCGCATCTCGCGGCGATGCGCCGCTGCGCCTTGCCATCGGCCGGCTTCGCGCGGCTGGGCATCGACCAGGAAGCGTGGTTTGCCGGCCGCGCGGGCAGCGAGGCCGCCGTGCTGGCGCGCGATGTCGCGCAGGTCGCGGAGGCCGGTTTCTCCGCCGTCCCGCGCGAGGCGATTCCGCCGACGGGCTTCGCCGTCGCGGGGCTGCGCGTCCTCGGCCGCATGCATCTCGCGCGGCTGGCGTCCGCCAGGCATGACCTGTTCGACCCGCGTGTCGCGACGCCGTCGCCGCTCGCGCCGATGCGGCTTTCGATCGCGCGGCTGTTCGGGACCTGGTGAGGCGCGGCGCTCAGGCGCCGGCGGCGAACCACGCGCCGACGTCGCGCAGGGCGCGCGCGGTCACGAGCTTTCGGCGATCCGTCCCGCGGATGCGCGGGCGGCCCTTGGCGTCGACGTCGGCATCCTCCGGCAGCGGCGGGAAGAGCCCGAAATTGCAGTTCATCGGCTGGAAGGTCGCGCTGTCCGCGCCGCCCGTGACGTGGCCGAGAAGGGCGCCGAGCGCCGTTGTCGGCGGCGGCAGCGCCGGCTCGCGTCCCGCGCGTTCCGCGGCGGCGAAGATGCCCGCGAGCATGCCGATCGCCGCGCTCTCGACATAGCCCTCGACGCCCGTGACCTGGCCCGCGAAGCGCAGGCGAGGCTGGGCGCGCAGCCGCAGCGAGGCGTCCAGCAGCCGCGGCGAGTTGATGAAGGTGTTGCGGTGCAGGCCGCCGAGCCGCGCGAACTCCGCGCGGCCAAGGCCTGGGATGCCGCGGAAGACGCGCACCTGCTCGGCATGCTTCAGCTTCGTCTGGAAGCCGACGATGTTGTAGAGCGTCCCCAGCGCGTTGTCCTGGCGCAGCTGCACGACGGCGTAGGGACGGCGACCGCTGCGCGGGTCGACGAGGCCGACGGGCTTCATCGGCCCGAAGCGCAGCGTGTCCGGCCCGCGCGCGGCCATCACCTCGATCGGCAGGCAGCCCTCGAAATAGGGCGTGTCGCGCTCCCACTCCTTGAACTCCGTCTTCTCGCCCTCCAGCAGCGCGGCGATGAAGGCGCGGTACTCGTCCTTCTCCATCGGGCAGTTGACGTAGGCCGCGCGGTCGCCGGAAGGGCCGGGCTTGTCCCATCGCGACTGCATCCACGCGACGTCGAAGTCGATGCTGTCGCGATGGACGATGGGCGCGATGGCGTCGAAGAAGGCGAGGGAGTCCTGCCCCGTCAGCGTGCCGATCGCCTCGGCGAGCGCGGGCGAGGTGAGCGGCCCGGTCGCGAGGATGACGCTGTCCCAGGCCTCGGGCGGCAGGCCCGCCACTTCCTCGCGCCGGATCTCGACGAGCGGATGCGCGCCGAGCTCGTGGGTGATGGCGGCCGCGAAGCCGTTGCGGTCGACCGCGAGCGCCGAGCCGGCGGGGACCTGGTTGGCGTCCGCCGCGCGCATGACGATCGAGGCGCCCCGTCGCAGCTCGGCGTGCAGCAGGCCGACGGCGTTGGTCTCCGCGTCGTCGGAGCGCAGGGAGTTCGAGCAGACCAGTTCCGCGAGGTCGGAGGTCGCATGGGCGTCGGTCGTCCGCACGGGACGCATCTCGTGCAGGACGACGGGCACGCCGCGGCTGGCGAGCTGCCAGGCGGCCTCGGATCCGGCGAGGCCACCGCCGACGACATGGACAGGAGAGGTCATGGGGGAGCTAGATAGGGCAGCGCGACGCGCCGCGGCAACGACGATGGCGCCGCCCGCGCTCGCGCCGAATCCGGAAACGAGGAGGACGAGGATGGTCCGCTACCTGAACCCCGCGTCGATCGCCGCGCCCATCGGGCGCTACACCCATGGCGTCGAGACGGCGCCCGGCATGCGCCAGCTCCATGTCAGCGGCCAGGTCGGCCTCTCCCCGGACGGCAAGCTGCCCTCCGGCGTCGCCGCGCAGGCCGAGAATGTCTGGCGCAACATCGAGGCGATCCTCGCCGAGGCCGGGATGGGGATCGGCGACCTCGTGCGGGTGAATACCTTCCTGGTCGACCCCGCGCATGTCGCGGAAAGCAGGGCGGTGCGCCTGCGCCACCTTGGCGAGCACAGGCCGGCGTCGACGCTGCTCGTGGTCGCCGCGCTGGCCGCGCCCGAGTACCTGATCGAGATCGAGGCCCTCGCGGCCGCCCCGGTCCGCGCCAGTCGCGCCGCCGGCAAGGCCGCCAAGCGCGCGCCGAAGCGTGCCGCCAAGCGGCGGGGCCCGGCGCGGCGCGGTTAACGCTTTCTTTGCGGCGCGGAGCGATCCTCCGCGCCGATGAACCTGAAAGCCCTCGTCGTCGCGGGGCTGTGCGTCGTGGCGGCGGCGCCGGCGCCCGCCGAGCCCGCGTCGACGCGCGGCTTCGAGCTCGCGGACGCCTATTTCCGCAGGGGCAACTTCTCGTCCGCCTATCTCGTCGGGCTGCCCGCGGCGCATGCGGGCGACCCGCGCGCGCAGTACATGCTCGGCCTGATGTCCTTCAACGGCCTCGGGCCGGTGACGCGCAACCTTGCGGAGTCCGCGCGCTGGTTCTCCCTCGCCGCGGCGCGCGGGCATGGCGAGTCCCAGTTCGCGCTCGCCCAGGCCTATGCGAAGGGCGACGGCGTCCCGGTCGACCGCAAGCGCTCCATCCAGTGGCTCGAGCGCGCGGCCGTCGGCGGCCATACGCCCGCGATGATGAGCCTCGCGCGGCTCCACGACGAAGGCCTGGAACTGCCGCGCAACCGCGAGCGCGCCACCCAGTGGGTCCGCCACGCGGCCGAGCTCGGCGACACGCGCGCGCAGGCGCTGCTCTCCGAAAGGCTGCGCGACGGGATCGGCGCCGCGGCGGATCCCGAGGCCGCGAAGGCGTGGAACGAGAAGGCGCTCGCCGCGGGCGAGCCGCTCGCGCTCGTGCGCCGCGCGCAGGAGGTCAACGACATCCCCGACGCGCGCCGCGCGGACCTCGTCGATGCCTATGCAGCCGCGAGCTATGCCGAGCAGCGCGCCGAGGGCGACACGCGGCTCGCGGCCACGCGCCTCAAGGGCGAGCTCGCGAAGAAGCTGACGCCGTCCGACATGACCGAGGCCGGCGAGAAGGTCGCCGAATGGCGCGCCCGCCAGCCGAAGTGATCGCTGGCCGCGGCGCCGCTCAGTACAGGTAGAGGAAGACCGACCCGAGGCCTGGCCCGGTGGTGGGCTTGCGCTGCACGAGGCGCAGGCGCGTCCTGCCGCGGACGATCCAGTCCTGGACCAGCCGCGTGACGCCGTCGTCGCCTCGCTCGATGTCCTGGCGCGTGGGAACGCCCGGCCAGCAACGCTCCACGAGCTCGGCCTGCGCGGCGGCGGAACGGCCCGCCTCGGCCGCGCCCGGCGACTGCCGCAGGCACCAGAAGGAACGCGTGACGTCGTCGACCCAGCAGGAATCGAAGCCGGGGATCGTCGTGGTCGCGCGCCGCGCGTCGAAGCGCGTCGAGTACTCGGTGCCGGCGAGCGACGCGTAGCGCGTGGGTGTCTGGTCGAGCACCGCGGCGAGGGGCGCGCAGTCGGGGTGTTCCTCGCCCGCCGGCGCGGGCGCCGGGGCGAGCGCGAGCAGCGCGAGCAGCGCCAGGCGGTGCGTCGCGGCGCTCACGGCGCCTGGCGCGCCGGGGCCCGGCGCTTCGAGAGGTATGGCGCGAGGTAGCGCCCCGTATGGCTCTCGCGTGCACGCGCGATGTCCTCGGGCGTGCCGGCCGCGACGATGCGACCGCCCTTGTCGCCGCCCTCGGGCCCGAGGTCGACGACGTAGTCGGCCGTCTTGATGACCTCGAGGTTGTGCTCGATCACGACAACGGTGTTGCCGCCCTCGACGAGGGCCTGCAGGACCTCGAGCAGCTTGTCGACGTCGGCGAAGTGAAGGCCCGTCGTCGGCTCGTCGAGGATGTACATCGTGCGGCCCGTCGCGCGCCGGGCGAGCTCCTTGGCGAGCTTCACGCGCTGCGCCTCGCCGCCGGAGAGCGTCGTCGCCTGCTGGCCGACATGGATGTATCCGAGGCCCACCCGCTGCAGCGTCTGCATCTTCTCGCGGATCGCAGGCACGGCCTGGAAGAACTCCGCGGCCTCGTCGACCGTCATCTCGAGCACGTCGGCGATCGACTTGCCCTTGAACGCGACCTCGAGCGTCTCGCGGTTGTAGCGCTTGCCGTGGCAGGCGTCGCAGGTGACGTAGACGTCGGGCAGGAAGTGCATCTCGATCTTGATGACGCCGTCGCCCTGGCAGGTCTCGCAGCGCCCGCCCTTGACGTTGAACGAAAAGCGGCCCGGCTTGTAGCCGCGCGCCTGCGCCTCGGGAAGGCCCGCGAACCAGTCGCGGATCGGCGTGAAGGCGCCCGTGTAGGTCGCGGGGTTCGAGCGCGGCGTGCGCCCGATCGGCGACTGGTCGATGTCGATGATCTTGTCGAGGTGCTCGACGCCGTCGATGCCGTCATGCGGCGCGGGATGCTCGCGCGTGCCCATCAGGCGCCGCGCGAGCGCCTTGTAGAGCGTCTCGATCACCAGGGTCGACTTGCCGCCGCCCGACACGCCGGTCACGCAGGCGAGCGTGCCGAGCGGGATGTCGACGCTCACGTCCTTGAGGTTGTTGCCGCGCGCGCCGCGCACGCGGATGCGCTGGCCGCGATGGCCGGCGCGGCGCTGGCGCGGCACGGCGATCTGGCGGAAGCCCGTGAGGTACTGGCCGGTCACGCTCTCCGGCACGCGCAGCACGTCCTCCGGCTTGCCGCTGGCGATGACGCGCCCGCCATTGGCGCCGGCGGCCGGGCCCATGTCGACGAGGTGGTCCGCCTCGCGGATCGCCTCCTCGTCGTGCTCGACGACGATCACCGTGTTGCCGAGGTCGCGCAGCCGCTTGAGCGTCGCCAGCAGCCGCGCGTTGTCGCGCTGGTGCAGGCCGATCGACGGCTCGTCGAGCACGTAGAGCACGCCGGTGAGCCCGGAGCCGATCTGCGAGGCGAGGCGGATGCGCTGGCTCTCGCCGCCCGAGAGCGTGCCCGAGGAGCGCGCGAGCGTGAGGTACTCGAGCCCCACGTTGACGAGGAAGCCGAGGCGCTCGTTGATCTCCTTGAGGATGCGCGCGGCGATCTCGCGCTGCTTGGGCGCGAGCCGCGCGCCGAGCGCGGAGAACCACGACGCTGCGCGCTCGATCGACATCTCGGCGACCTCGCCGAGATGGAGCCCGTCGATCCTGACGGACAGCGCCTCCGGCTTGAGCCTGTGGCCGCCGCAGGCGGAGCAGGGGCGGGAGGCCTGGAAGCGCCCGAGCTCCTCGCGCAGCCAGGCGCTGTCGGTCTCCTTCCAGCGGCGGTCGAGGTTCGGGATCACGCCCTCGAAGGGCTTCGACGTCGCGTAGCTGCGCAGCCCGTCCGAGAACGTCATCTCGACGGCCTCGCCGCCGGTGCCGAAGAGGATCGCGTCCTGCGCGGCCTTCCCCAGCTCGCCGAAGGGCGTCGCCGTCGAGACGCGCAGGTGCCGCGCGAGGCTCTCCAGCGTCTGGTCGTAGTAGGGCGAGGGCGTCACCGCCCAGGGCGCGATCGCTCCCTCCTTCAGGGGCAGGGAGGGGTCGGGGACGACGAGGTCGGGATCGAAGTAGAGGTTCACGCCGAGCCCGTCGCAGGACGGGCAGGCGCCATGCGGCGAGTTGAAGGAGAAGAGGCGCGGCTCGATCTCGGGGATCGTGAAGCCGGAGACGGGGCAGGCGAACTTCGACGAGAAGACGGTGACCTCGCCGGTGTCCGCGTTCTCCGCGTGGACGATGCCGTCGGCGAGGCCGA
>Ga0068877_10004686_pt1 | contig 10598 bp, 8 predicted proteins | sample NOAtaG_FD_66437 | JGI IMG/M metagenome (GOLD analysis project Ga0068877, IMG submission 66437) | Freshwater lake microbial communities from Lake Erie, under a cyanobacterial bloom - NOAA_Erie_Diel6S_1000h metaG | ecosystem: Environmental > Aquatic > Freshwater > Lake | place: USA: Ohio, Lake... | reverse complement strand
GGTCAGCAACCTCTTCACCACGACGAATGCCGCGTCTGCCAAGAACAAGGGCGTCGAGGCCGAGGTGCAGTACGCCGCGACCAGCCGTCTGCGTTTCGCGGTCAACGTTTCGTATCTCGACGCGGCCTACGACGACTTCCGGAATTCGCCGTGCTGGGCGGGTCAGGTCGCCCTGGGCACGGGGTGTGCTCCGAATGCCCAGGGATCTCAGGTCCAGAATCTCAGTGGCGTCGTGACCCCCTACGCGCCGGAGTGGTCAGGTACCGCCGCTGTGGACTACACCTTGCCCGTCGGGGGCAGCCACAACCTGAGCCTGGGCGCCGACGTGTTCTACACCGGCGATTTCGCGACCCTGACGGACATCAACCCGCGCGCGTTCCAGCAGTCGTACACCAAGGTCAATGCGCGGATCGCGTTCGGCCGCGACGACGACTTTTGGCAGGTGGCGCTGGTGGCCCGGAACGTGACGGATGAGAGGACCGCGGCCTTCAAGAACACGATCCCGGGAGGATTCTTCTCGATCGCGTCCTTCACGGATCCGCCCGCCACGTACACGTTGCAGGCACGATTCAAGTTCTAGTGTAGGTGTGTTGCGCGTCGCCGACCGCAAGCGCTTGCCAGGCGAGGAGGTTTTTGGGCCCCTGTTCAGCCTGAGTGTGTTCGGATCCGACGACGATGCGCTGGTCATCGTCAACGACTCGCCTTTCGGGCTGGCTGCCAGTGTATGGACGCGGGATCTCGCCCGTGCACAACGCCTGCCGGCGCGGCTGAAATGCGGGGTCGTGTGGGGGAACGACCACGGGCGCCCCATTCCGGAAGCCGAGGCTGGGGGATACAAGCAAAGTGGATTCGGTCGGCTGCACGGCGTGCACGCCGTGGACGAGTTCCTGCAATGCAAGCACACCGCCTGGGAGGTCAACCCGTCATGAGCGCCACAGCTGGCGCCGTGTCCGTCGAGTCCGTGATTGATGGCGCGCGGCTCGGGCCATTCCACTACCGCCTACTTGCCGTTGCGGCGTCAGTGATGCTCTTCGACGGATATGACATTGCGGCGATGGGGTTCGTGGTTCCGGCGATTTCCTCTGCCTGGGGAATGCCGGCGTCGGCCTTTGGACTCGCGCTTTCAGGAGCGATGATCGGCATAGCCCTCGGATCCATGGCTGGCGGCGCGGTAGGGGATCGCTGGGGGCGAAGGCGCGCCATCATCTCGTTCTTCGTATTTGGCGGTCTCAGCGCGTTGGCCACGACACAGGCCCAGACGTTGCCCGAACTCGTCGCGGCGCGCGTCGCCACTGGCATAGGCATGGGTGGCGTGATCCCCAACATACTCGCCCTGGTTTCGGAGTACATGCCCCGCGAGCGGCGGGCGTTCCTCACCGTACTCGTCTACAGCGCCGCCGGGATGGGCTCGGTCGTCGGCAGCCTGCTCGCTGCTGCGTTGATGCCCGCGTGGGGGTGGCAGGTCGTGTTCGTCATCGGCGGCATCGCACCTCTCGTGCTCGCCCTGGTGGCCTACGTCAGTTTGCCGGATCCCCTGCACCTGCTGCTGCGTCGAGGCGACCACGACGGCGCCCGCCGGATCGTTCGGCAGATCGACCCTGCCCTGGGTGAGGATGTCGTGCTCCTTGGCGGGGCCAAACAGCTGGTCGCCGACGTCGCTCCGATCAGGCTGCTATTCGAGGGCGTCCGGCGTTACTCGACACTGCTTCTTTGGCTGATGTTCATCGGTACGCAGGCGTTAGTCTTCTTTCTCGGCGGCTGGCTTGCGACCCTGCTGGTCGCGCGCGGCTTCGGCCAAGATCAGGCGCTGTATGCCCTGTCCTTCTTCAACCTGGGATCGCTGGCCGGCGGATGGGTCCTGGCATGGCAGAGTGACCGACGCTCACCTGAATGGCTGCTGGCAGGTGCGTACGGCGGCGCTGTACTGGCCTTGGCCGCATTGGCGTCCTTCCACGGTCCGGTAGTCGGCACCTACGTCATCTGCACCTTTGCGGGTGCGACGATCATCGGTGCCTCGTACTGCCTTGGGTCGCTGGCCGCCAGCTACTATCCACCGAAGGCGCGGGCGACGGGCCTCGGCTGGGGTCTGGGTGTCGGGCGTGCCGGTTCCATCGCGAGCCCATTGCTGGCAGGCGCGGCCCTCGGGGCGGGATGGACGACGGAAGCCATCATTTCTGCAGCCATCATCCCGGCGGCCGTTTGTGCAGCGGCCGTTGTCATCCTCGGAATGTTGCGTCGGCGGCTCACGGCATTCCACGACTCCGCGACCGCGGCGACAATCCGAGCGAGCCGCTCGCCGCGGCCGCCCTATTTGCCACGCGGGCGTTGGCGTCCTTGATGGCGATGGCTGGACCGGAACTGTAAGGCGAGGATTCAAGGCCCGTTTCGGATTCCTGCAAGCTACGCGAGCCCTGCGGTTTGGCTCGGTGTGAATTGCATGCCAAGGTCTTTACCGGCTTCCATCGCGGCGCGCTGGCCCGGAAGGCGGCATCCGATGGCCGGCTACGTCGGGAATCGCAAATCATTCGTCGAAATTTCAAATGGACTCGGCACGAGACACTCTACAGTACGACTCGTGGACAAGCATTCTCTCGCGGAGTGGCAGCTTCTCGACGCCGAGCATCTGCTGCATCCCTTCACAGATCATCGGCACCTGCACGCGAGCGGCACCCGCGTGATCGTGCGCTCCGAGGGCATCTACATCTGGGACGCGCATGGCAGGCGGCTGCTCGACGCGATGTCCGGTCTGCAGTGCGTGAACCTCGGATACAGCTGCAAGGAGCTCATCGAGGCGGCCACGAACCAACTCCGGACGCTGCCGTACTACAACAGCTTCTTCCAGTGCACGACGCCCCCGGCGATCGAGCTTGCAAGCCGCCTCGCCGCGCTCGCTCCGCACGGGCTCGGGCGCGTGTTCTTCACCGGCTCCGGGTCCGAGGGCAACGACACGGCGCTGCGTATGGTGCGCCACTACTGGGCACTCGCCGGCGAACCGCGGCGCACAGTCATCATCGCCAGGGAGAATGCCTACCACGGTAGTACCGTTGCAGGCGTGAGCCTGGGCGGCATGGGCCCGATGCGCGCCCAAGGTGGCCCAGGGGTGCCCGACATCGTGCACATCGCACAACCGTATTGGTTCGGGCTTGCCCACGGACGCACCGCCGAGCAGTTCGGTCTCGACGCGGCACGGGAGCTCGAGGCTGCGATCGAGCGCGAGGGCCCGGAGCGCGTCGCCGCGTTCTTCGCCGAACCGGTTCAGGGTGCGGGCGGCGCCATCATCCCGCCGGACAGCTACTGGCCCGAGATCCAGCGCATCTGCCGCCGCTACGGCGTGCTGCTGGTGGCCGATGAGGTGATCTGCGGGTTCGGTCGCACCGGACATTGGTTCGGCTCGCAGCGCTTCGGGATCGAGCCGGACCTGATGATCGTCGCCAAAGGACTCTCCTCCGGGTATTTCCCGATCGGCGCGGTGCTCGTACGCGATACCGTCGCGCAGGCGCTGATCGATGCAGGAGTTGAATTCGCCCATGGATTCACCAACTCCGGTCACCCGGTAGGCTGCGCCGTCGCCATCGCTGCGCTCGAGGTGATGCAGCGCGAGCACATCGTCGAGCGGGTGCGCGAGGAGATCGGGCCCTATCTGGCCGAGCGCTGGGGTGAACTCGCCGACCACCCGCTCGTCGGAGAGACCCGCATGTGCGGCCTGATCGGCGCGCTCGAACTCGTGCGCGATGCGGCCACGCGGGAGCGCTTCGACCCGCCCGGCACGGTCGGCGCGCTGTGCCGTGACTTGTGCCTCGAGCACGGGGTCGTGCTGCGGGGGGTGCGGGACACGATGATCGTCGCTCCCCCGCTCATCCTCCAGCGCCGCGAGGCCGACGAGCTCGTCGAGCGCACGCGCGCTGCGCTCGATGCGACCCTCGAAGTGGCTTCGCGCCGCGGCCTGCTCGGGTGAAGGCCACATAGTCGCCTCCTATGCGGCGATCTCCTCACGGATGCCCCGTCGCAGGCAGGCCGCACCGGTTGCCGTGGCGAGCTGGTGACGGGAGGGGCTAAGGGAATCCGCGCCACCTATTGTCGCGAGCTGCTGGCCGAGCGGCTGCGCAGCCTCGTCGAGCGCGCAGCACTGCCTCGGACAACTCGGCCGAAATGCAGGGCGGCGTAAACTGACATCAAATCTGGGCCAAAGAAAACGGGCCTGTCAATGGGGTACTGACGATGGAACTCTGGCAACTTGACGCTACCGAACTCGCTCACCTGATCCGCACCGGTCGCGCCTCCGCGCGCGAAGCCGTGCAATCGTGCCTTGGCCGGATGGACGCCGTGAACCCGGCGTTGAACGCCATCGTACGCCGCATGGACGACGAAGCGCTGGCTGCCGCCGACGCGGCGGATGCCGTGCGTGCGCGTGGCGAAGAACTCGGGCCGCTGCATGGCGTGCCCGTCACCACCAAGGTCAACGTCGACCAGAAAGGTCATCCCACCGACAACGGCGTCGTGGCGTACAGGGACCTGATCGCCGCCGAAGACAGCCCGGTGGTGGCCAACCTGAAGCACGCGGGCGCCATCATCATCGGGCGAACCAATGCGCCGGCGTTCTCGATGCGCTTCTTCACCGACAACGGGCTGCATGGTCGCACCCTGAACCCGCTCGATCCGGCCATCACGCCAGGTGGTTCCAGCGGTGGCGCGGGCGCTTCAATTGCCGCTGGTATCGGCGCCATCGGCCACGGCAACGACATCGCCGGATCCATCCGCATCCCTGCCACTTGCTGCGGCATCGTCGGGCTTCGCACCGCCTTTGGCCGCGTGCCGGCGTTCAACCTGAGCGCACCCGGCGGGCGCCCGATGGGCGGTCAGCTGATGGCAGTGCAGGGTCCGCATACGCGTACCGTGCGCGACGCGCGGCTGGCGCTGGCCGCGATGGCGCGCGGCGATCGCCGAGACTGGAAGTGGGCCGACATGCCGCTGGCGGGCCCCGCGCCCGCGCGTCCCATTCGCGTCGCGCTGGTGCCCGAGGTGCCGGGGGGGGCGACACACCCGGCGCAGGCGGACGCAGTGCGCGCGGCAGGCCGGCATCTGGCTGCCGCGGGCTACCAGGTGGATGAGGTGCTGCCGCCTGATATCCCGCGCGTGATCGAGTTGTGGCACCAGATCTGCGTGACGGACGTGTTCGGCAGCCTGTGGCCGCTGATGAAGCAGGTGGGCGACGCGGACGGCCAGGCCTCGATGGGCGCGTGGTTCGACCATCACGCCGGCACGGACCTCGCCGGTTACACCGCGGCCCTGACAGAGCGCGACACAATGCAGATGCGCTGGCTTGCCTGGTTCGAGCAGTGGCCGCTGCTGATCATGCCGGTGCTGTGCGACCTGCCGCCGGTGCAACGCCAGGATGTCACGACCGACGGCCAGCGCGCGACGCTGGACTCGATACGCGCGTCGCTGGTCGCGCCGGTGCTGGGCCTGCCGGGACTGGCGGTGCCGGTGGGCCGCCTCGGCCGGTTGCGCACGGGCGTGCAGATCATGGCCACGCGCTGGCGCGAAGAACTCTGCTTGGACGCGGGGGAGGTGATCGAGGCGGCCGAAGGCGTGGTGGCGCCGGTCGATCCCTGGCGGGGCTGAACTGGAGATCTGGGTGGGCTTCCCCCGCGGTGCCGCCGCGGGCCTGGCTGCAACATGAACACCTACATCTTCCATCCGGACGGTCCCGGCCCTCATCCGGTCGTCATCCACTACATGGACTCCGTCGGCGTTCGCGAGGAACTGTCCGACATGTGCCGGCGCCTTGCCAGCGTCGGCTACTGCCTGCTGATGCCGAGCCTCCATTACCGCAAGGTTCGCCATGTGGATCTCGATGCCGATCGCTTGCGCGACCCGGCATACGCCGGGCAACTTATCGACCATGAGCCGGCGGCACGCTCGGATCGCATCGCCAGGTGCCCTCCGAACACAGCGGGCGATCCACATCCTCGCCCTGGTCCCGGGCTGACTTAAGGAGTTGAACGACGATGCACGAGCGAACTCGGTGCGCGAAGTTGGTAGAAGCGCCGACCCTGGTTCAGAACCCGAATCCGAGCGTGCCGCTCGCCGCGGTCCTCCGATTCACAGCAACCGAGCCAGTCGCGACCGAATTGGCAGTCACCGAGACCAAGGTCGACGCCAGGACGCGCCGCTGGTCAGTCCGCTTCGCCGCGGGCAGCGATCCGGCCGCCGGGCTGCCGCTGGTTGGGTTTCGAGGTGACGCCGATGTCAGTGTCACGGTTACGATTCGCGACCGGCACGGAGGCGCGATCGCCACTCCGACCACATTGCATTTCAAGACGCCGCCACTACCGGAGGTCGGTCTCGGCTGGCCACGGATATCGGTCACGTCGAGGGCGGACGGGGCACTGGAACCCGGCGTCACGATCGTGAGTGCGCGACGGCGAGCGCCAGGCCGCCAGGCCTGGCAGACGCCGGCGCACCACAGGTTTTCCCGGCTCTGGGGTGTACTGATCGGGTTGGATCCAGAGGGCGACACCGTCTGGTACTACCTGAGCGAGGCCCGGATCGCCGGGGTTCAGGCGCTCGACGACGGACGCCTGATGATGACGCTCGACGATCAGCGAACGCGCATCATCGACATGCTGGGGAACACGCTTGCCGAGTATGCCGCGGAGATGGCCCCTGCTACCCAGGCGAGCCCGGTCAGGAAGTCGGTGCATGGCGTTCAGACGCTGCACCACTCGCCGTGTCCGACCCGCTGGGGTACGTACTTCTCAATGTCGGCGAGCGAGAAGACGATCCCCGATTACTTCACCAGTGTCACTGATCCGGATGCGCCGCGACAGGCGCAGAAGGTGGTGGGCGATAGCGTCGTCGAGTTCGACAAGGACGGAAAGGTCCTTTGGCAATGGAGTGCGTTCGACCATCTCGACACGAACCGCATCCACTATTCATTGCTGCAGCCGTACTGGAAGCTGCGAGGATTCCCGGATGCACTCGATTGGTCGCACGGCAACGGGGTGACCTACGACGACGCCACCGACACGCTGATCATGACGTTCAAGCAACTCGATGCGGTCATCGGTGTTGCCTACCCGGAGGGGAAGGTACGCTGGATACTCAGCGATCCACGAGCGTGGCCGGGTGCGCTCGCGGCCAAGGTTCTGAAGCCCAAGGGTGCGTTCGTCCGCTATCCCTTCAGTCCGCACCATCCCCATGTGACGCCGCACGGAACCGTCGTTCTGTATGACAACGGGATGTTCCAGGCATTTCCCTTCGATGGCCAGCAACCTGTGCCGCCCCACAGGAACTTCAGCCGCGGCGTGGAAGTCCGGATAGACCTCGAGGCAATGACCTTCGAGGAGGTCTGGACCTCGGAATCGGCTCATGGTCCCGATAGTTGCTACAACTGGGCGATGGGGGAAGCGCTGTATCTGCCCGAGACGGGCAACCTGCTGGCAATCAGATCATTCTGTCCACCGCACGATCCGAGTTACAGTGACTTTGACGAGTTCGATCTGTCGAGGCGATTCATCGACGATCGGTACTACGGAGCCCGGCTGGACCAGTATTCACGGAGCAGTCCGGCGCGGCTCCTTGCCCGCATCGAGTTCTCCGATCCAAACGAGCTCGTGCAGTGGCAGCTCTACGGAGGCGTCCATCTCGCCTCTCCATACTGGGGTGGTTCGGCGGAAAGCCGGGAGGTCGAATGAGCGGTGCAATTTCCCGGCCGGCTTACTGCGCCGTCAGGCCACCATCTACCACCAGCGACGCGCCCGTGACGAACCCGGCGTCGTCGGAGGCAAGGAAGACAATACCCGCGGCGACGTCCTCCATCGTGCCCAGGCGGCCGATCGGGTGCCGTGCCAGCATCGCCGCGCGTGCTGCGGTGGCGTCGAATCCGCCATCCTGGCGTGCACGAGCGGCGAAGGTTTGCTCGCCCATGTCCGTCTCGATCACGCCGGGGTGGATCGCGTTCACGCGAATGCGCATTCCCTTGTGACCGAATGCCAGCGCGGTCGATTTCGTGAACAGCGTGACACCGCCCTTGGTCATCGAGTAGAGCGGATCAAGAGGCGAACCGACCAGCCCGGCGATCGATGACACGTTTACGATCGCCGACCCGTGGCGGCTGTTGGCGCCGGATTCGGCGAGCGCTGGCGCAGAAACCCTGGTGCCGAGAAAGACGCCAGTCAGGTTGACCGCCACCAGCCTGTGCCACTCATCCAGGCTCGCTTCCATGAAGTCACGACCGAGGAAGACGCCCGCGTTGTTCACCAGGACATCGAGATTGCCGAACCGTTCCAGTGCCACCGCGATCGCGGCCTCCCACGATTGCTCCTGGGCCACATCCAGCGCGACGTATCGCGCACTCCCGCCGCCCTCGTTGATGCGCTGAGCAACGGCAAGGCCCTCGGCCGTCAACACATCGGCGACGATGACGGACGCGCCATGCGCCGCCATGAGACGGGCCGTCTCGGCCCCGATCCCTCGCGCCGCGCCGGTCACCAGGGCCACCTTTCCAGACAGGCTCTTCCTCGCACTTGTCGCCGTCACCGCAGGCATGATCTCGGGTGCACTCGAGCCGGAAGGCCGCCGCCATGCGGCATCAGAGTCTCGACGGCGCGCCGCGGCGCGCCGCGGCCTGCAGCAACCGTCGCGCGCGCTGGCCTCCCGCGTCTACGCCGAGGTTCACGACGCGAAGTTCCGGGGTCTCGAGCATCGCGCGCTGCTGCGCTTCGACCAGCACCACATCCTCCCCGATGATGTGCTCGAGCTGTTCGCGCAGCGAATCGGTCAACCCGACGTCCCCCGTCTCCCAATTGCGCGCATAGCTATAGAAATAGTGGCAGCTGTTCTCGGTCTCCGGCGTCAGCACATTGATGAAGTATCCTCCCAGTCCCGCATCGCCAGGCGTCGACCGGCATACTTCGCCCCGCCGCGCAACGCGACCCTCGTTGATGACGATCCCCGGGAGACTGAATTGAGTGTGCTGCCAGCGCACGCAGGGCGCATCGGCGCCTAGCACTCGCCGGTAGAACGGCGACGGCACGTAGTCATCGATCCAGCGCTTCACCGAGACCGTACCACCGACCGCGGCGACCTCCGGGACCACGTCGAGCAGGGCAGGATCGGCGAGGGTGTCCCGATGGACGAATGCGAGGTGTGAAGCGTCCATCAGGTTGTCGATCAGAAGCCGGAAATCACAAGCGACGCGGCGTTGCGAACGGCACACGGCGAAATCGGGACGTCCAAGCCATGGAAGGTCCGGCGGGCGTTCTTGGTCGGGTGGCTGTGCGGCGAGCCAGATCCAGACGAGTCCTGCCTGCTCGAGCAGTGGGAACCGACGGACCCTGGCCGTCGCCGGAATCCGCTCGACGCCGGGGATCCTGACGCAATGACCGTTTCCGTCGAACTCCAGTCCGTGGTACATGCAGCGGATCCGGCCGCTGTCGAGCTCGCCGAGCGACAAAGGCAGCAATCGATGCCAGCAGCGATCGAGCAGCGCGTGCGGCATTCCATTCGGATCGCGGAACAGCACTACCGGTTCACCGCAGAGCTTGCGCGCCAACGGTCGCGCTGCGTCCAACTCGCTGGAGTAGGCCGCTACGTACCATTGATCCAGCGCGAAGGTGCCGCAGGCGGCGTCCGCTTGGGCGTCATTGCTCAGGTGAGGCTCCTCAACGATTGCGGATCCTGGCTCTCCACGCTCGGCGGTCCGCGGTGTCCATCATCGCCGTGACATCCGCTTCGGCGCGGATGTCGGCGCGTATGGCGACTGCGCGTCCACCCGCGTCGGAAATTTCCCACGTCACCCGTTCCGCTGCCCTGAGCATCGATGTCGCAGACCACCACGGCAGCGCCACGTCTCGAGAACTCCATTGCAGCCTGGTGTCCGATCCCTCGGCCTGCGCCTGTCACCAATGCGACTTTGCCCCTCACCCGCCGGACATTACCCGGCGGCGTGATCACGATACAGACCGGCCGGCCGCCCAGGCGGCATGCACACCAGAACTCCGAAGTCTTTGAACGGGTTCCCTGATTCCTTCGAGGGAACGCTGGCCCCACAATTCGTCTTGCCATCATTCCCGGAGGTTGAGAAATGAGCTTTCCCCAGAAAGTCGCTGCTGCGAATCGGCGTCTCGGGATCCTGGTTGGCGGGTTGATGGCCTGCCTGGCAAGCGGCATGGCCCTCGCCGCGCCCGCATTCATCGAGAAGCCGAGCGTGCGGCCGAATACGAACGAGCGTGCGCCCCTCGTGGCATTGCTCTCATTGGAAGCGTCCGAGCCATCACGTGCCATCGTGGAAGTCGTCGGGCCGGCTCGCAGCTGGCGGGTGGAGTTTCCGAAGGCGGCGTCCGGCAAGCGCGAACTACCGATCATCGGCCTGCGCGCCAACACCGCGCACCGTATGCGCGTCCAACTCGTCGACGCGCGAGACGCCGCTGGCGCGTGGAGTGACTGGGTCGAGTTTCATACGCCGTCGCTGCCCTTGACCGACCATGGTTTCCCGCCGATCCGGGTCACCAAGGCGGACACGCGGCGCATGGAGCCTGGCTACACACTGCTGAGCGTGCGCCGCGCCTCGCAAGGCCGGTCTCCCTGGCGGACTT
>Ga0068877_10004681_pt1 | contig 10616 bp, 10 predicted proteins | sample NOAtaG_FD_66437 | JGI IMG/M metagenome (GOLD analysis project Ga0068877, IMG submission 66437) | Freshwater lake microbial communities from Lake Erie, under a cyanobacterial bloom - NOAA_Erie_Diel6S_1000h metaG | ecosystem: Environmental > Aquatic > Freshwater > Lake | place: USA: Ohio, Lake... | reverse complement strand
GCTTCTTCAAGAACATCCCGCTATTTAGTGAAAAGAAAAGCCTGCAAATCCGCTGGGAGATGTACAACGCGTTCAATCAGACCCAGTTTAGCGGGGTCGATGCAACGGCACGGTTTGATGCCAGTGGAGCGCAGGTGAACACCCGGTTTGGAGAGGTGATCAGCACGCGCTCGCCGCGGAGAATGCAGGCTTCCTTAAGGTTCCGGTTCTGACTAGGCGCCCTTGGACTTGAGAACGTCGACGAGTTCCTGAACGGCGGCGGCGCTGCGGGCCAATTCGGCTTTTTCGGCATGGGAGAGTTGGATCTCATAGATCTGCTCGATGCCGTTGGAGCCGAGCTTGCAGGGGACGCCGACGAAGAGGCCCTGGATGCCATATTCGCCTTCGAGGTAGGCAGCGCAGGGAAGGACCTTTTTCTTGTCCTTGAGGATGGACTCGACCATTTCGACGGTGGCGGCCGAGGGGGCATAGAAAGCGCTGCCGGTTTTGAGAAGCTTGACGATTTCGGCGCCGCCGTTGCGGGTGCGGTCGACGATAACGTCGATCTTATCCTGGGGCAGCAGTTCGGTGAGAGGGATACCGGAGACGCTGGTGAGGCGCGGCAGAGGCACCATGGTGTCGCCGTGTCCACCGAGCACCATGGCGGTTACGTTTTCCATGGAGACATTGAGTGCTTCGGCGATGAAGGTGCGATAACGGGCTGTGTCGAGAACGCCGGCCATACCGATGACGCGGTGATTGGGGAACTTCGAGACAACGTGAGCGGTATAGCACATAGCGTCGAGGGGATTGGTGACAACGACGATGATGGCGTTGGGCGAGAACCGGGCGACGCCTTCGGTGGCGGATTTCACGATCTCGTAGTTGGCCATTAAAAGATCGTCGCGGCTCATACCGGGTTTGCGGGGGAAGCCGGCGGTAATAACGACGACATCGGAATCCTTTGTGGGAGCGTAGTCGTTCGCGCCCGAGACGTTGACGTCATAGCCTTCAACGGGGCCGCTTTCGAGCAGGTCGAGCGCCTTGCCCTGGGGGACTCCTTCCATGATGTCGACGAGTACGACATCGGCGAGTTCCTTGTTAGCGATACGGAGGGCGCAGGAGGCGCCGACGTTGCCGGCTCCGACCACTGTAACTTTTTTGCGCATGTGTTCCTTTCGGTTCTTCAATGAGGGGTTGAAATTAGAATTATATCCGTGGGCAGAGCACCATTTCATTTCAGCTACCATCCGGGCTACCATTTGCGGCTTGGGGGCCATGTTTTTCCGAGCGTGAAGTTCGAGGGGATCCGCAAGGAACTGGAACGGCGGGGACTGGTGAGCGAGCGGAATCTGATCGTGCCGGCGCCGGCAGGACGGGAGGCGTTGTTGCTGGTGCATTCGCCGGAATGGGTCTCGGCTCTGCTTGACGGGACGATCCGCTATGAGCAGGTGGTGAAGCTGGAGATTCCGTATGCGAAGCCAATTGTGGAGGGTTTTCTTTATCACTGCGGGGGCAGTATCGAATGTGCCGAGGCGGCGCTGCGGGATGGAGCGGCCTTCAACATTGGGGGAGGATTTCATCATGCCTTTGCCGGACATGGGGAGGGATTTTGCGCGGTGAACGATGTAGCGGTGGCGATCCGGGTGTTGCAGCAGAGGGGGCGGATCCGAACGGCGATGGTAGTGGATACGGATGTGCATCAGGGCAATGGAACGGCGAGTGTTTTCGCCGGGGATGAGAGTGTGCTGACGATGTCGATCCACCAACGGGAAAACTATCCATATGAAAAACAACGGAGCGATATCGACATAGAACTCGACGATGGGGTGGGAGACCGGGAGTATCTGGAAGCGCTGGGGGTGGGGTTAGCGGCGGCGTTTCAAAGAATGAAGCCGGATCTGCTGGCTTACGTTGCGGGGAGCGACCCGTTCGAGGAGGACAAGTTGGGAGGATTGCGGCTGAGCGAGGCGGGGATGATGGAGCGGGATCTGATGGTTTTGCGGGCGGCGCGCGAGCGGGGGATACCGGTGTTTGTGACGCTGGCTGGGGGCTATGCGAAGCGGCTTGAGGACACAGTGAAATTGCATGTGAATACAGCGGAGGCGTTGGCGCGGGTGATGGGCCATGGGGAGAGGTGAGTGAGAGGGACAAACATGGAAAATCCAGCCGCGATGCGGTATTCTTAAGTGTTGAGAGATTGAAGAACCATGAACACGAAGCACGTCAAGGATAAATCAGAGCGTAAGAAATTGAAGCGGGCAGCGCGCAAAGAGGCGCCGGCCTACACTGGGCGTACGCAAGGTCAGGACCGTGGCTCGCTGAAGCGAAAGGTCAGGAAGATGAGCAAGGGGCAGTCCAAGCGCAAATAGTGGGCTGATAGCGGCAGCTTTTCTGTCGGACGAAATTAGTGTTTCGTGGGCCCTCCCTCCGAGCCTGCCAGACACAATCCAGGGCCAGTGTTGGTTCCCCAACACTGGCCCTTCGGCTTTTGGGGCTACAGTTACGGGAGGGGTAGCGTAGAATACAGCGATGAGCCAGTTGCTGCGATGCAAGCCGATTGAACAACTCATTGCCGAGAGCGAATCCGGCCGCCACAAGCTAACGAAAACGCTTGGCTTGTGGAGCCTGGTGGCGATGGGGATCGGGGCGGTGATCGGCTCGGGCATTTTCACGCTGACCGGGACGGCAGCGGCGGGAGTCACGATGAAGTACCAGAGTGTTTTGCATGCGCCGGTGCTCGATCTGCTGCGCTATGGGCCAGACGCGGTATCGACGATTGGCAGGCCGGGGGCGGGACCGGGAGTGGTACTGAGTTTCCTCCTGGTAGCGTTTGCATGCGGATTTGCGGCTCTTTGTTACGCGGAGTTGTCCTCGATGATTCCCGTGGCGGGAAGCACCTATACCTACGCTTATGCGACCCTAGGGGAAATCTTTGCCTGGATACTGGGCTGGGACCTGATCCTTGAGTATGCGGTTTCCAACATGAGCGTGGCAGTTGGCTTCTCGGGATATTTCAACGACATTCTGGACAATCTCTTTGGTTACCGGCTGCCTCCGGAATGGTCCGGGCCGGCATTTCGGGGCGGAGATGTCACCGGGGCTTATTTCAATCTGCCGGCCCTCATCATCATGGTGGTGCTGACCTGGCTGCTGGTGCGGGGGGTGAAGGAAAGCGCGCAGGCCACCAACATCATGGTTGTCATCAAGACCTTGGCGATTTTGGCTTTTGTTTTCGGGGCTGCGTCGGCGATCGATCCGGGGAACTGGAAGCCCTTCATGCCGAATGGCATGTCAGGTGTAATTTCCGGAGCGGCGATCGTCTTCTTTGCCTACATTGGCTTCGACTCGGTATCGACAGCAGCCGAGGAATGCGAAAACCCAAAACGGGATCTGCCTTGGGGAATCATTCTGACGCTGGCCATTTGCGCATTGCTCTACGGATCCGTGGCGCTAGTGTTGACCGGGATCGTTCCGTACACGACGCTGAACAATGACGAACCCGTGGCCCGGGCACTGAAGGATGTGGGATATGACAAGCTCAGGATCTTTGTGAGCGTCGGGGCACTGGTCGGGATGTGGAGTTCGCTGCTTGTCTTTCAATACGGGCAGGCGCGGATCTGGTTTGCGATGTCGCGGGACCGGCTGCTGCCGGGAATCTTTTCGCGGGTACACCCGGAATATCGAACCCCGGATGTGAGCACCTGGATTGCGGGATTCGTGGTTGGAATACCGGCAGGACTTTGGGATATCGCCACCTTCGCCGAGTTGGCGAACATTGGAACACTGGCGGCGTTTGCGAGCGTTTCGGCCGGGGTGATCGTCTTACGCAAGCGGCAACCGGATATGCCGCGGGGATTTCGGGTGCCGCTGGTACCGATGGTTCCTTACTTGTCAATTTTGTTCTGCCTGATTCTGATGCTGGGCCTACCGCTGCAGACATGGCTCACGTTTTTCATCTGGCTGATCATCGGTCTGGCAATTTACTTCGGTTATTCAAAATCGCGCAGCGTGCTGGCGGCAGGAGAGTGAGGGCATGAAGCGAAGAGAGTTCCTGGGTTACTGCGGCGCAGTTCCCGTGGTGGGGGCGATGCCGGAAAGAATTGGCCTCGGCTACAACACATATTGCCTGCGCGGGCTGAAAATGACGGATCGTCAGCACTTTGAGCAAGCGGCGGAATGGAAGCTCGACGCTTTGTTCCTGCAGGACTCACTGGATCCGCGCGCGATGGACCCGGCGCACTGGGCGGAAGTAAAGCAGTGGGCTGGTGAATTCGGGCTTCATCTCGAGACGGGAGGAAGTGGGATTCTACCGAAGACACCGGAGTTGTGGGAGGCGAATCTGCGGCAGTTCCGGCGGAATATCGCCCGCGCGAAGGCATGTGGCTCACCCCTGGTGAGAGCCGTGCTGGCCAGCTTTCGTCACGAGTTGCCCCTGGCCTCGATCGAGGCGAACATGGAATTGGCAATCAGAGTTCTGCGGGCAGTACGCAGCGAAGTGATCGACGCGGGCTTGAAGATAGCCATCGAGGTGCATAAGGACTTTCAAGCCTGGGAACACAAAGAGATCATTGAGACAGCGGGAAAAGAATACGCCGGCACTTATCTCGATACAGGAAACCCGGTGTTCACGCTCGAAGACCCGCTGATCACTCTGGAAACACTGGCGCCCTACACGATGACATTTCATCTGCGGGACTCCGTCGTGTACGAGCATCCCGACGGCATCGCGGTGCAGTGGGTACCGCTTGGGGAAGGCACGGTGGATTTTGCCAAGATCATCGAGCGAGCGCGCCAATTGCTGCGGCCTGAGGTGAAGATCTTCGTCAAGCCGATCACCGGGAGGCCGATCACGGTGCTGCCCGTGCGGGATGAATCGTGGTGGCGGAAATGGTACCCGAAGGCGCGTGCCTGGGAGTACGCACGGTTTGTAGCACTGGCGAAGCGGGGCCGCCCCTACGAAAAACCGGTGGTGGAGGAGGATGTGGCTGGGCGCGCGACACCGCCGGCTTATCAGGCCGCACTGGTCTACCAGCAAAAAGAACATATGGAGCGGAGCATCGACTATGCGCGACATTCCTTGAAGCTCGGGCTAAAAACGGCTTGAAGTGATCCACCCGCCGGGCGATGCTGATATCCATGGGATCTCCAAAACCAGTTGCACTGATTCTTGTCCTTGCAGCCTCCGCTTCGCTCTACGGGCAGGCGGCGGCTATCAATGGGCAAATCGAAGGTACGGTTACGGACGGGACTGGGGCAGCCGTTTCCGGGGCTAAGGTGACGGCGGAAAACACTGCCGCGGGCTTCCAGCGGACGGTGACAACCAGAGCGGAAGGCCTGTACCGGCTGCCGGTACTGCCCCTCGGCAGCTACCGCGTACGGATCGAAGCCCCAGGCTTTAGGACGGCGATCCGCGAGGGTATTGTGCTCAATGCGGGCACAACAGCCGTGGTGAACCAGGTGATGGAACCGGGAACGGTGGAATCGACGATAACCGTATCGGAGGCAGCAGGATTCACCGAGCCGGCACGAACCGATTTCGGTTCGACCCTGAATCAGAATTTCGTCGCGAATCTGCCGCTGGTCTCCCGCAACCCTTACAACTTCATTTTGGTGCAACCAAATGTGACCGGACGGCCGAACACCGAATTTGGCGTACCGCGAAAAGTCATGGCCAATGGCTTCAATAATTGAATCAACTATCAGATCGATGGCAACAACAATGTGCAAAGCGACCGGGCGGGGATTCGGCTGATACTCATATCGAGTACCTTTGTGCAAGAAGTGCAACAGGTCTCCAACGGCTACGCCGCTGAGTTTGGGAACTCGGTGGGCACGGTCTTCAATACAATCACGAAATCGGGAACGAACGAGTACCATGGGGAAGCGGGCTATCTGTTTCGCCGCACAAACTTCAGCGCGGCGCCGGCATTGCTAGGACCGGGGCGGCGCCGCCCGGAAACGAATGTCGACTCATTGCTTGGGGGCGGGGGCGGACCGCTGAAGAAAGCTCGTGCTTTTTTCCATGCGGCATGGGAGCGTGTGGTGCGGGATCTCCCGCAACCGGTGACAGCAACGCCAGCAGTGATCGCCTCGGTGGGTCTGCCAGCGGAATTTGCCAATCCCATTCCGTTTGCGCGGAACGTGCAGTTCTTTTTCATCCGTGGGGATGTGCAACTGACGCGGAATCACCGGCTGGCCTTGCGCACCAACGGTCAGCGCAATGATTCTCCATTTAACTCAAACGCATTTGGCCTCGGCGTTCAATCGCGCACATTTGAATTCGTCGACCGGTCTTATGTTTATGCAGCACAGTTCATTTCCACCTTTGGCCCGGCGGTAGTGAATGAATTTCGCATGCAGTCGCCGCTGCGCAATCAGAGGAATAACGGGTTCAGCGGCACCGGCAGTGGCCCGGCGATTGTGATTCCAAATCAGATTCTGTTCGGCGGTCCGACGAATGTGAGTTTTGTCTACCGCGAGTTGGCCCCTGAATTCAGCTAAAACCTGAGTTGGAATAGAGGAACGCATGCGTTTAAGTTCGGGTTTAACTACCGGGCGATCCGCGACGAGCAGATTCAGGCAACTTTCGCACAGTACACCTTTCCCACGGTGCAGGCATTTCTCGATGCGCAAGCAGGGCGCAGTCCACGGGGCTACACGAACTTCACGCAGACGGTGGGAGAGCCGAACCTGCCCTACAACCACAATTTCTGGAATTTCTACGCACAAGATTCGTGGAAGCCGCGGCCGAATCTGACGCTGAGCTATGGTCCGCGGTATGACCTGTATCTGCTGCCGGCTGGGAATTCACAGAGCCCGCTTGCGGTCTCGCGCAGCTTTCGCGTGGACCGCAACAACTTCGCCCCGCGCCTCGCGCTCGCTTGGTCACTTAGCCAGGACCAGAAAGCGGTCGTGCGCGCCAGCTACGGCATGTTCTACGATGCGCCGCAAACCGACATTTACCGGCGCGCGATCCTGAACAACGGGTCGCCGATTTTCTTCAACATTTCGGCTGGACCGGCGGCGAGCTTCGCGCCGAACTATTCGAATGTGTTTTCGGGCATCCCGACCGGCTTTACGCCCGGGACACAGTATGTGACGGCCGTGAGCCCCGAGTACCGGACGCTCTATTCGCATAACGCCAATCTCTCCATCAGCCGTCAATTGCCCTGGGATTTGACCTTGACGGCCACCTACCTGTACACGAAGGGTACCGGGTTGCCGATCTACTCAAACCGGAATCTGATTCCGAGCGGACAGACGCTGGCCGATGGCCGTCCGATCTTTGGGGCCGGTCGTCTCGACCCGCGATTCAATGGCATCGTACTGGCCGAGAGCGTGGGCAATTCAGTTTACAGCGGCGGCACGTTCACGCTAAGCAAACGCATGGCGAAGGGCTTCGAAGGCTTTGCGAGCTACACTTGGGCGCAGGCGATTGACGATGCGCCGGAGCAGAACAACATTGATGCCGGGGCGTTTTGGCTCTCCGACATTTCCAACCGCGGGCGGGACCGCGGCAATTCCCTGAGCGACCGGCGGCACAGCTTCAATGCGAGCTTTGTCTACGAATCCAAACTCGAGCGGGGTAATGCTATCTTGCGGACTCTGCTTAGCGACAACCGCGTGGCGATTTTCTTCCTGGCCATGCATGGGGATTTGTTCAATATCGGTTCGAACCGGGTCTTGAACGGCGATGCCACATCGACCACGGCTTTTCAGCGGCCGTTATTCATCGGGCGCAATACGTTTCGCGGACCGCGGACCGAGCAGTTCGATCTGCGATACAGCCGCAAGATATCGATTCGCGAGCGCTACCGGGCGTAGTTTTTTGGTGAGTTCACCAATTTGTTGAACCGGACCAACGTGACCGGTGTAGCCAGCAACGCAACGGTGGATGGAGCGGGAGTGATCACCACCATGCCCAGTTTTGCCTGGACGGCGGCACTCGATCAGCGGCTGATGCAATTGGGCTTGCGATTCGTATTCTGATCGCGACGTGCTACAAGGAAAGGAATGATTTGGCGAATTTTGGGGACATTGCTGGCGCTGACACTCCTGTCGGGAGGCGCCGGAGCGCAAAAGAAAAAGAAGAATAAGAAGGACGAGGAGCCAATCACGCAGACTCTCGAAGTACTTGCGGACCCTCCAGCGGCGACTCAGGGTGATAGCAGCCGAATGGTGTTTCTCGTCAGCCCTTTATCGAACAGGGGTCTTCTGAGTCAGCAGGCCAAGGAGGCGCTTAACTTCTTGCGTAAACAAGGGCGCGGTGGAGTGTTTCTGAAACTGCGTGCCCTTGTTGCCGGCCGCGGCGATGCCCGGCGCGTTACGGCGATTGTCAGTGAGCAATTCACGGAATGGAAGCTGGTGATACCCGCCGTGGCGGTGATTCAAGTAGGCGCTTTTGCTCTCGAGGGGGCACAAGTACAATTCGAGGCGATTGTCGAAGACCGCAAGACCATGAACCCGAACGGCGTTGAGTTTGTTAGCGGCAAGCCGGTAATGAAGCCTTTGGCCGAGGGAGGAGATATCAACGCCGTCCGTCCCCTGCTCGAGGAAGCCCTAGCCGCTTTACCTGCATCCCTGCTGGCCGTAACTTGCTTTGTGAGTTCGATCGAGGCTGGAGCAGTACTCGAACAGGTGATGGCGGCGAAGTATCCCGGCGCGGCCAGAACACTGATGCAGGCACAGCGAGCTACCGGCTCCGGACTGGCTCACTGTGACGGGATTCAGAAGCGGTCCAGCGGCGGCGCGGAGAAGGTGATCCTGACGGGAACGGTAATCGGCTTCGGCGGGGAGGAAAAAGATTTTCAGCTGGCTGAAGGCAGAATGGACAAATTGCTTCATGGGCAAGGGGGCAAGCTGTTGGTGAAGAAGGTTTATTCCGTCAGCCGAAGTGTGGAAAAACACTTCGGCGTGGTGCGGCTTGTGGAGGGTGTAGGGTCCAATGAGGCAGGCTTCGCCATCGAAGCCATTGGAATCATACCCTAAGGCCGAGCAGGACGCAGCCAAGCGATGAAGCCAATGGGCATTCCGGCCGTAGACAGGCAATGGGCCCGGGGGGCGAGCTTATCAAGCGAAGCGCATGTCGCGCTGGATTTGCCGGGAGGCACGGCGGCTAATCAAGTCGGCCACTTTACTGAGGAGTTCCGGCAGATCTTCCGGAGCAATCAGAAGCGGCTTGCGATCGGGGCTGGTTAGGGAATCCTGATCCGTTTCCGCGTTAAAAAAAGCGGTTGCTGGACGGTAATCCATCATTTTGGCGTGCTCAACTACTCGCCAACCGGCATCAGGGGCCTCCATATCGCGACCTGTGAGGACAAGAGAGTATTCCTCGGCGTCCAGTTTTTGCATGGCTTCCGCGGCTGATGCGGCGGAGTCAACAGTATAGCCACCTGCTTCGAGAACAGTTTGAAGAGTAAGCCGTGCGGTGGGATCGTCATCGGCGAGAAGAACACGAGCCAACCGGATGGATCGGCGGGAAGGGACAGAGAGGGAAGAAGACATTGCTTTATCGTTTGGAGCCCAAAGACTCTAATTCAAGTATATGGATTCTCAATGTCTTTACTAGAGAGAAACTTTGTTGGCAGGCCTTTTACAATGAAAGACTTGAAAGTACCAGTACTGCTATAGGATTCATCTTTAGTACATCTAAGGCAATAACTTAACTAGGGCAAGGTACTCAGGAGTTGATTGGCTTCGGAGCGAAGTTTGGAATCGGGCGAGGCGGCTGCCTGGGTGAGAATGGCCCGAGCGGAACGAAAGTCGCCGGTGGCGCCGAGGGCGGTTGCCAGACCGATCAAGGAGGGTCCGTGGGTTGGTTGGATCGCCAAGGCGCGACGGTAAGCAGCGGCGGCAGTGCGAAAATCACGGAGAGCCATATTCAGCTGAGCGAGCAGAAGAAAGGAGTCGATCCGGTTCGGTTCGAGAGCTGCCTCGGAATGGGAGACTGCCTCGGGAAAGCGCTTCAGGTTGGCGTAGAGCAGGGCGAGGTTGAAGTGAGCGGCCTTGAGCCCTGGGGAGAGGCGCAGGGCGGCAAGATAGTGCAGCTCGGCGGAAGCGGAGTTATTGTTGGCCTCAAGATTGGCGAGGCTGGTGAGCAGTTCTGGTTCGTCGGGTTGTTCGCGGAGGGCTGCGAGCAGGGTTTGTTCGGCGGCGGAACGGTCTCCGGAATCACTAAGGATGGCGGCGAGGGTCTTGTAAGCTTCGATGAGTTCCGGTTCGGCGGCGATGGCTTTGCGGGCAGCGGCGAGAGCTTCGCTCATCTGGCGCTGGGCGTGATGCAGGCGGGCGAGTTCGAGCCAGGATAGGGAATCGTTCGGATGAAGCGAGACGGCCTTCTCGAGAGTGGCACGAGCCGCGGTGAGGTCGTTGAGGCGGAACTGAGTGGCGCCTAGATTGCGAAGAGCGGGGAGGTAGGCGGGGTCGAGCGCAAGAGCCTGGTGGTAGTAGGGCAGGGATTCGCGTGGTTTAGCGTTTGAGTGCAATGCCTGAGCCATATGAACGGCAAAGGCCGGGTGGGCGGGTTGGTGCTGTTTGAGAGCCGCGGCAAGGCGGGGAATTCCCTTCTCGATATTGGCTTGATTCAGCACCTGAGCCAGTGCCGGATAGAGATCGTTTTCGGGTTGGGCCGGATA
>Ga0068877_10004675_pt1 | contig 10631 bp, 8 predicted proteins | sample NOAtaG_FD_66437 | JGI IMG/M metagenome (GOLD analysis project Ga0068877, IMG submission 66437) | Freshwater lake microbial communities from Lake Erie, under a cyanobacterial bloom - NOAA_Erie_Diel6S_1000h metaG | ecosystem: Environmental > Aquatic > Freshwater > Lake | place: USA: Ohio, Lake... | reverse complement strand
CCCTCGACGATCATCCCGGTCAGCCAGTAGGAGAGAAAGATCCCGACCGGCAGGCCAAGCATAAAGACGGAGATCGCCCGCGCGCGCTGGTTTGGCGGAAACAGGTCACCGATCATCGAGTTGGCCGTGGGTGAGCAGCTCGCCTCACCCACCCCGACCCCAATCCGGGCCGCAAAGAGCGAAGCGTAACTCCAGGCCATCCCTGAGGCCGCCGTAAAGAGGCTCCAGAAGGCGACCCCAAGGCTGAGCAAGCGGGTCCGGCGCCCACGATCGGCCCAGCGGCCAAGCGGAACTCCAACCGCGGCATAAATCAGCGTAAAGGCGGTCGAGATCAGCCCCATCGCCCCATCGCCAAGGTTCCACTGCTGGCGGATCGGTTCATTGACCGCGGCGAGGATCTGCCGATCGAAGAAGTTGAGGGTGTTGATGCCAAAGAGAACGGCCAGGGCGAAGAGGGCCTGGCGTCTCGATTCGTCAGCTTGACTGGACATAACTTGATCAATCTCCCCGAATGGCGGCGACCGGATCGAGACGCGCCGCGCGGACAGCTGGCCACATACCGGCGATCAGACCGACACTGGCGGAAGTGAAAAAGCCAACGACAATCGCCCAGAGTGGGACGGCTGCCGGAAAGTTGACCAAAAACTGAACGATGAAAGCAAAGAGAAAACCAACGAAGATACCGATCAGTCCGCCGACTCCGGTGAGGATAATCGCCTCGATCAGAAATTGCGCGAGAACATCGCGCTGGCGTGCGCCCAGGGCGCGGCGGATCCCAATCTCCGCTGACCGCTCAGTGACCGAAACGAGCATAATGTTCATCACCCCAACCCCGCCAACGACGAGACCAGCCAGGGCGATGGGGACGATGACCGCCGCCAGCCCGAGAATGATCTGCTGCACCACCTCAAAGACCTGCTCGGCCCGGTTGACCCCGAAGTTGTTGGGAGCGGAGGGAGAGACGTTGCGGCGGATCCGGAGCGTGGCCGTGACCTGCTCGATGACCGGATCGATCCGGCCAGCCGGCGCGCGAACCACGATGACTGTCGATTCGATCTCCGGATACTGTTTGGCGACGGTCTCGAAGGGGGCATAGAGAATACGCTCATCGAGTTCATCGCTGCCAATCACTCCCTGCCCGGAAGCGCTCTCGAGGATGCCGACGACGCGGTAGAGCCGCCCATCCAGGCGCACCTCCCGATCGAGCGGGTCGTCATCCTCGAAAAGCTGCTTGGCCAGCCCATTGCCGATCACACAGACCGGCGAGCGGGTCTCGCGCTCACTGCTCGTAAAGAAGCGGCCTCTCTCGACGCGGACGGAGACGATATCCGGAAAGTTCTCCCAGACACCGAGCAGAAGCGGATTGATCGCCTCCCGTCCGCCGTAGGTCAGGGTCGGCTTGTCACCGGTCGGACCATAGCTGCCGCGTATCTTCTGCGGTGAGACGTAGAGGGGGAGATCGAGTGCGGCCACCGCGAGCGCGTCATCATAGGTCAGGTTCTTGCGCTGGCGCTCTTCGGCGCTCGGAGTGCGGAAGGAGGGCCCGATCTTCTCCTCGCGGGTGAAGTAGATCACATTGGGAGCGCTTCGCTCGGTGATTGCCGCAACCCGGGCGGAGAGTCCGGTCAGGACGGCCCCGACCATGACCACCACGCTGGTCCCAATGATCACGCCGAGAAGGGTCAGCACGGAACGCAGCTTGTGAGCACGCAGTGAATCGAGGACGTTCAGCACGATGTCGTACAGGAGTTGTTTCTGGAGCATCATAAAAATCACCCAACACCGGTTAATCCCCACCCCCAGAAGCGGGACGAGTAGTCACTCCTTCCGCAGCGCCTCAATCGGATCGAGCCGCGCGGCACGACGTGCCGGAAAGACGCCAAAGATGGTGCCGATCGAGCTGGAGACCGAGATGGCGGCCAGCAGTGCCCAGATCGGGACGGTCAGGGAGAAGCCGGTCAGCAGGGCGGCCAGCTGCACGAGGAGGGTTGCCAAAACAACCCCGATCAGCCCTCCAACGAGGGTGAGCAGGGTCGATTCGATCAGAAACTGAATGAGAATGTCGCTCCGGCGCGCCCCGATTGCCAGACGAATGCCGATCTCCCTGGTCCGCTCGGTCACCGAGGCGAGCATCATGTTCATGACGACCACACCGGCCACCGCGAGGGCGATGCCGGTCAATGGATAGAGGACGAGCGCGACAATGGAGGTGATGCGCCCGGCAAATGCTTCGATACTCTTCGAGGTTGTGACGCTAAAGTCGTCATCGTCGCCCGGCTGCAGTCCACGCTGCAAGCGCATAGCGACTCGCGTCAGCTCCTCGACCTCGGGGTTGGTGAGCAATTGGTCGGAGCGGGCCCGCGTGAGCAGACTGATCGATCTCGACCTTGTGCCAAAGATCCTGGTGAAGGTTCCCAACGGGATCTGAACAAAGGCGTCCTGCGACGCTCCAATCGATGAGCCGAGCGGCGCCGCAACTCCCACCACCTCATATTCCGAACCACCCAGCTTGACCAGCTTGCCGACGGCGTCAGTTTCGGGAAAGAGATACTCATCGACGTCCTTCCCAATCACGCAGACTGTCCGCCGGTACTGGTCATCGAACTCGGTGAGCAGGCGTCCCCGGTCCAGTTTGATCGTCGTCAGCTCGGAGATATTGGAAGTCCCGCCCTGGACCACTACCCCATCAAGACTGCGGCCTCCGCGACCAATCGGCAGCGCGGCATCGATCCGCGCGCCGACCAGCAGCCGATCCTTCACCCTCTCCCGCAAGCCACGGAAATCGTCCAAACTGATGTCTGGCCGCTTCGCCCGCGCCTCGGCAAAAGCCTGGGCGTCGCCGACGAAATCCTGGAAAGAGGCCTTGTCGATGCGGACGATGCCCGGTCCAAGCCCTGCCGCGGTCTTGTTGATAAAATCCTGGGCGCCCTCGAGGAGCGCGGCCACCACGGTGACCACGGCAATACCAATCACAATGCCGATCACCGTGAGAAATGAACGGAGGCGGTGGGCGAGGATCGCGGCGATCGCGACCCGCAACGCCTCCGCCCACCTCGAAAAACCGAATGTCATATCAGTCGTCATTTGATGGAAAAACGAGCTTCATTCTGAAAACTGGTCACTGACATAGAGTGCAATGTTCCCTGGCGTTGAGAGTTTATCGGTTCCGTCGCTGAAATTAAACCAGTTTTGATGGGGCAGGATTTTTTGGTTTAGCCGCAAAATATTGGACGGTTCGGATTAATCGGTTTAAATTTAGCGCAGATCCCAACTCTCTGTTGCCGATGATCAGTTAAGCCGGAGGAACGATGAGAATCAATCGTCAGACAATTGGCGTCATAACGGGTGCCGGTTCAGGAATCGGTCGGGCCCTCGCCCGGCAGCTCGCCCCCCGTTGCGGGGGGCTGGCCCTCGCCGACATCGATCAGGCCGGGCTCGCCGGGACGGTTGAGCTGATCGGGGCCGAGCCGGGCTGCCGGATCACCACCTACGATCTTGATGTCTCGCAGCGCGAGCAGATGGCCAGCTTCGCGCGGCAGGTCGAAGCGGACCAGGGGAGAGCCGATCTTCTCATCAACAACGCCGGAGTTGCGCTGGGAGGAACGATCGCCGATGTCTCAATCGATGACATCGAGTGGTTGCTCGGGATCAATCTCTGGGGAGTCGTCTTTGGCGTGAAATACTTCCTCCCTCTGCTGCAGAGACAGCCGGACGCCCACATCGTCAATATCTCATCGGTCTTCGGAATGATCGCCCCCCCCGGACAGGGAGCATATGCCGCCAGCAAGTTTGCCGTGCGCGGATTCTCGGAAGCGCTCGGACACGAACTCTCCGGCACCGGGGTCAAGGTCTCGGTTGTCCATCCTGGCGGCATCCGGACCAATATTGCCCGCCGGGCCCGTACTGGCGCCAATACCCCGGAGGCGCATGCCGAAAGGGCGCAGCAACTCTTCGATAAGGCGGCCCGCACCTCTCCCGAGAAGGCGGCGGCAACCATCATCGCCGGCGTCGAGAGAGACCGGCGACGAATTCTGATTGGACCAGACGCCTGGCTGATCGATCGGGTCCAGCGGCTTCTCCCGGTCAAGCACGGGAAACTTCTTGAGATCTTCTTCAAAGGATAGCCTGCACACGGGAGGAGTCTACTATGCCAAGCTGGCAGGCGCGGGTACTCTCGCTGCTTTCCCGCCAAGTGGTCAAGCGGACGATAATCAAACACTCGCATGATGTCGACAAGACTATCCGCATGGTCAGGAATTGGCTGGCTCCCTCGCGGTTGATTCTTCCCCGCCTCCCGCTCGCGGTGACCCACCAATCGGTCGACAAGGGGCAGGTTCGCGGCGAGTGGCTGCATTGGAATGGTCAGCCGCACGACCACCGGGAGTCTTGCACCTACTACCTGCACGGTGGTGGCTACTTTGCCGGCTCACCGGCGACACACCGCAATCTGACCGCCGCGCTGACGGTGGCAACCAAGATGCCGACTTTTGCGCTCGACTACCGACTCGCCCCCGAACACCCTTTCCCGGCGGCCGTCCTCGATGCGGTTTCCGGTTACCGCTGGCTGCTCGCAGAGGGCTTCCCACCGGATAAAATTGTGATTGGCGGCGATTCGGCTGGCGGCGGATTGACCATGGCCACGGTTCTCTGGCTCCGCGATGCCGGACTTCCCCTCCCGGCGGGAATCTTTCTGCTCTCGCCCTGGACCGATCTGGCCTGTACCGGCAACACACTCGAACAGAATGATCGACACGATCATCTGCTCTGCGGAAAAGATGTCCGTCGCTACTCAAAGGTCTACCACGGTGAGACCTCGCCGCTCGACCCGCTGGTCTCTCCTCTCTACGGAAACTTCCTTGGGCTTCCGCCGCTCCGGGTCTATGCCAGCGACACCGAAATTCTGCTCGATGACGCCGTCCGACTGGCGGAGCGTGCGCGGTGTTACGGAGTGCACGTCGACTTGCGAATCTGGAACGACCTGATTCACGCCTGGCCAATCCTGGTCAATCTCCGCCTTCCCGAGTCGCGGCAGGTGGTCGAGGAGCTGGCGCTCTTCATTCGTGAACGGGTCTCCGGACAACGATCGGTCGCCAAAGCCGCCAGCTGAGGCACATTCGCTATTTTACTGCTGAACCACACAACTTCGGGATGGCCGTGAATCCGCCATCCCCCCAACCAGGGCCTGATATGAGTGAAAACAAGAATCGCAGTGGACATCTGGTGGTGACGATCGGCGCCGGGCCGGCAGGCACCTATGGCGTGAGAAAACTGACCGAGGCCGGTCACGAAGTGGTCATCCTCAACCGGGATATCAAGCCGGGTGGTCTGGTCGAATATGGCATCTATTTCAACAAGCACAAGTTGAAAGAGGGGGTGCGAAAACAGTTCCGGCAGATTCTCGTCGATCCGCAGATCCATTACATTGGCCACGTCAAGGTCGGGGCCAAAGCCGACGTGACGCTCGAAGAGATCCAGGAGATCTTCGCGCCAGCCGCGACCGTGATCGCAGCCGGCGCCCAGGGGACCAAGGCGCTGGGCATCCCGGGCGACGGAGCTACCGGCGTCTACCACGCCAAGGATCTGGTCTACCATTACAATGGTCTGCCCGAGTTCAGCCGGCGCGAGTTCCAACTCGGAGAGCGGGTCGCCATCATTGGCGTGGGCAATGTCATGGTCGATATCGCCCACTGGCTGGTCCACGAGAAGAAGATTGGCGAAGTGATCGCGGTGGCCCGACGCGGGCCGGCCCAGCGCGCCTACACCGACGTCGAGATCCAGTCGGTCGCCGCGAACATCGACCAGGCCGATCTGCAGGCGGAACTCGAGCGGGTCCGCCCCCATCTCGAAGCGGTCGGTGAGGACCTCGCGACGATCACCCGCGATCTGACCAAACACTGCGGAGTAAAATCGAAGGAGGGAGAGAGCCCGACCAGAATGCTCTTCCGTTTTCTCAGCTCGCCAACCGAAGTGCTCGTCGATGAACAAGGACGGGTGAGAGGGCTCCGCGTCGAGAACACCACGCTCGTTCAGCGGGGAGACTCGGTCAGCGCACGCGGCACCGGCGTCTTCACCGATATCCCCTGTGAGACCGTCGTCTTCGCGATCGGCGATCGTGTCGATGAGAACCTCGGAATCCCCGCCAGCGGCAACGAATATGTGCGAAATCCCAACCCGGACCCGGTCAACCCGGGTGACGAAGCCTACCAGGTCTATGATCCGGTCGCTGGTCAGGTCGCGGACGGTCTCTTTGTCATCGGTTGGTCACGTTCCGCCTCTGACGGTGTGGTAGGCAAGGCCAAGCTGGATGGAGAGCGCGGGATGGCCGTGGTCAATCGCTACCTTCAGAAGAGCGCTCCCGGCTCGGCCGATGGTCTGGACGCCAAACTGGCCCGGTTCCACCAGCTCCTCGCCAGCCGCGGCGTGACCACGGTCGCCTATGGCGATGTGCAACGGCTCGAAGGGGCGGAGCGCGAGATTGCGGTCGCCCGCGGACTGGAGTTCTTTAAATACGAGACCGACGAGGAGATGCTTGCCGCGATCGGACGCACCCGTTGATCGGCCAATCGTCAGCCCGATTGGGGCCGGTTGACTGCGACATACTCAACGAATAAAATTCGTAATTTCGAATGCCACCGTTAGCGGTCATCAACATCATGACCGATTAAATTGCAGAATTCAGGGAGGCCAGCTTGATCGAAGTAGATCATTTGACCAAAAGCTATGGACAGGCCCGGGCGGTCGACGATATCTCGTTCACCGTCGAAAAAGGGGAGATCCTTGGTTTTCTCGGACCCAACGGGGCCGGAAAGACCACGACCATGCGGATCCTGACCGGCTATCTGCCGGCCACCGCCGGGACCGCGCGCATTGCCGGTTTCGATGTCTTCGAGCAGTCGATGGAGGTTCGCCGCCGGATCGGCTATCTTCCGGAGACCCCGCCGATCTACCCGGAGATGAGCATCCGCGATTACCTCGGCTTCGTGGCCCGAATCAAAGGAGTGGCGTCAGCCGACATTCCGGGCCGGGTGGACCAGGCCCTGCAGCTGACCAACCTCTTTGAACGGCAGCACGAGCTGATCAAAAGGCTCTCACGCGGCTTCAAACAGCGGGTGGGGATCGCCCAGGCAATCGTCCACAATCCCGATGTCGTCATTCTCGATGAGCCGACGGTAGGGCTCGATCCGAACCAGATCAAGGACGTTCGTAAACTGATCAAAGGGCTTGCGCGCGAGCACACGATCATCCTCTCGACGCACATTCTGCCGGAGGTCGAGATTACCTGTGATCGCGTTGTCATCATCAACAAGGGGCGCATCGCCGCCATCGACACGCCACAGAATCTGATCAATCAACGTCAGAGCGGAAATCAGGTCCGCATCGCCGTCCGGGATGGAGCGGAAGCGACAGCCGACCGGCTGCAGCAGACGCTGCGGAGCATCGAAGGGGTCAACCATATCGACATCGGGGCCGTCGAAGGGGCGGATCTGCTCACGGCAACCATCGAGGTCGGCGGTGGACGCGATCTGCGTGGTGAGATTGCCGCGCGGATCGTCAACGAACGTTTCGAGCTGCTCGAGCTTGGAACGATCAATGTCAGCCTCGAGGATATCTTCCAGCGCTTGACGACCGAGGAGCGATCCGAGGTCAAAGCTGACAAGGAGAATGACTGATGAATGGGATTCTTGCCATCTTTCGTCGTGAGATGAAGAGCTACTTTGTCTCGCCGATTGCCTATATCGTCATCGGCTTTTTTCTGCTCATCACCGGATACTTCTTTGCGAATATCCTTTCAATCCTGATTGAGCGTTCGATCATGGCCCAGATGCAGGCACAGCGGATGGGGGCGCCGCCGGACATGGACGTCCCGGGACTGGTCATCCGCAACTTTGTCGGGGTGATTGCGACTGTCCTTCTCTTCCTCATCCCCATGCTGACGATGGGGGTCTATTCCGAGGAACGGAAGCGGGGAACCATGGAGATGCTCATGACCTCGCCCGTGTCGGAGCTGCAGATCGTTCTGGGCAAATTTTTTGCCTCGCTCTCGCTCTTTGGGCTGATGCTCTCCCCGACCCTGATCTATCACCTGGTCATCTCGTTCTTCAGCGAGCCCGCGCTGCCCTGGCGTATCATCGGTTCAGGCTATCTCGGAGTCTTTCTGCTTGGGCTGACATTGATTGCCATCGGCTCATTCATCTCGTCGCTGACCGAGAGCCAGATCATTGCCGGAGTCGTCACCTTCGTTCTCTTTCTCCTTTTGTGGGTGCTCGACTTTGGCGTCCGGGGAGCTTCATCGACCACTGGCGAAATCTTCAAGTATCTCTCGATCCTTCAACACTACGAGAGCTTTGCCCAGGGGATCATCGATACGTCGAGCATCGTCTTCTATCTGTCGGCGACCGTGCTTGGCCTCTTCCTGACATTGCGGACTATTGAATCGATGCGCTGGAGACGCGCCTAACATCAGAAAAGCATATGAACAATAAACTGCAAGAATACACCCGCCTCTCCGGCTTCGTTGGCGCCGCGATGCTCATCTCCGGGCTGGTCAGGCAGAACATCGAAGGCGTCTGGGGATGGATGAACATCTCGCTGGTCGCGGCAGGGGCGGTATTGATCCTCGCGGCGGTGGCGCTCAACTTCCGCGACCTCGTCGCCTTCTTCAGTGGGCGATCGGGCAAGGCCGGAGTCAACCTCGGCGGGCTGCTGATCGCCTTCCTCGCCATCCTTGGTCTGCTCAACTATCTCGGCTACCGTTACCACAAACGCTTTGACCTCACCCCGGAGGGGCTCTACACGCTCTCCGACCAGTCGAAAAAGATCCTCAATGGACTGCAGAAGGATGTCCGGGTCATCAAGTTTGACAAGGTCGAGGACCAGCCCCTCTCTGACCAGATGGCGGTCTTCAAGAACCAGACCCAGCGCCTGACCTACGAGCGGGTCGATCCACAGCAGAAGCCCGATCTGGCCCGCCAGTTCAACGTGCAGCGGATGGGCGAGACAGTGATCGTGGCCGGCGAGCGGGTCGAGCGTCCGCAGGCAACCTCCGAGCAGGATCTGATCAATGCGATCATGAAAGTGACGCGTGACCAGATGAAGACGATCTGCTTCATCAGCGGACACGGTGAGCGCGATATCGCCGACGCCGAAGCCGAGGGATACCAGGCGATCGACAAGGCCCTCCAGAACGAGAACTATCAGACCAGATCGATCAACCTGATCACCGAGAACCAGGTGCCGGCCGACTGTTCCGTGATCGTCCTCAGCGGCCCGAAGAGCGCGCTCATCCCCCAGGAAGCGACCCTGATCGGAAAGTATCTCGACGAGGGCGGCAAGGCGTTGATTCAGATCGATCCGGATACCGATCCCGGAGTTGGGGATATTCTCAAATCCTGGAACGTCGAAATGGGCAAGGATACGGTCATCGACGTGAGCGGAGTTGGTCGCCTCTTTGGCACCGGGCCGGCGGTTCCGCTGGTTGGTGAATACGGCAACCATCCCATCACCAAGGACATGAAACGGACGGCCACCTTCTTCCCGCTTGCCCGCTCCGTTAAAAAGTCTGGCGGGGAACGGACAGACATCACCCAGACCGAACTGCTGAAGACTTCTGAACGGAGCTGGGGCGAGACGGCGCTGCAGGGTGATGACGCCAAGTTTGACGAAGGGCAGGATAACGAAGGGCCGGTCACGCTCGGCATCACCGCGACCAAAATGGTGGGGGAGAAAGAGGCCCGGCTCGTGGTGATCGGCGATTCCGACTTCGCGAACAACAACTATGTCCGCCTGGCCGGAAATGGCGATCTCTTCCTGAACACTGTCAACTGGCTGGCCCAGGAAGAGGACCTCATCTCGATTCGTCCGAAGAGCCCCACCAACCGGAGCGTGACCATGACCGAGAGTCAGCAGCGAACCTTCTTCCTGCTGGTCGTCCTGCTCATGCCGCTCACGGTCATTGGCATTGGCGCCTACGTCTGGTGGAAGCGTCGTTGATCAATCAAACCAACCCGGAGGTGGACCTGCCAATTATCGGCGGGTCTGCCTCTTTATTTTGATGAAGACAGGCTTATGAAACGCAGTACACTGATTCTTCTGATTCTTGCGATCGCCCTAGGGACCGCCGTCTATTACCTCGAATACAAACCCGGCAAACCCCGGGATGAGGAATCGGCAACCACCTCGAAACCGGCCTGGGAGATCAAGACCGAGGATATTGCCAGTATCGAAATCCGCCGGGGATCTGACACGATCGCCCTGCAGGCTGAGGGTGAGCGCTGGATGATCACGCAACCACTACCGGCGCCGGCAAACGACGCGGCGGTGCGTGGACTCCTCAGTGATCTGACCGGGTTGACGATCGAACGCGAGTTTGGGGCGGGCAATCCCGACGAACTAAAGTCTTACGGCCTGGTCCCTCCTGCCCTGCGGATCGAGATGAAGCTCCGGAACGGCCAGACGCGGGTGGTTGAGCTCGGCGAAAAGGATGTGCTCGGCACGGCCACCTATGCGCGGCTCGACGGCGGCGCGAATATCGCCATGGTTGGCTCGACGATTCTGACCAGCGCCGGCAAATCGATCAGTGAGTTCCGCGACCGGACGCTGCTCGGCAATCCGTCCATCACCCCCGCCGTCGA